>ENA-UOOD01004660-UOOD01004660.1-human-gut-metagenome-genome-assembly--contig:-CS67-NODE-4660-length-10503-cov-4.546899_pt1 | contig 10503 bp, 7 predicted proteins | sample MGYA00242464_ERZ724011 | MGnify/ENA metagenome assembly ERZ724011 | reverse complement strand
TGGATCAAGACAAGACATCACATCATTAAGGCCCATTGTCTTTTTAACAGGAACAAATGCCAATGCATTTCCTGCTTTAAAACTACATTCAGGCATATTTGATGAAGCTTATGTAAAAAGCACAAGTCTTCCAAGTCTTGAAACACGTATTCAGAATCAACAAACGCAAATATTTGATTGTTTATCCTTATGTGAAACACTATACATTCTATATCCACAAAGTGATTATCAAGGAAAGAATTATGAATCGAGTTCAGAAATCGAAAACTGGATACAAACAAAACCAAAGTTTATCACAACCCCAGATTCTTTTAATTGGACTACTCCAAACATTGATTTAAATGAAACGAGCGCAAAAGCTATATTCTTTAAAGACAATCACTTTAAAGGTTCTATTTCAAGACTCGAATCCTATGCAAGATGTCCTTTTTCTCATGCCTTAAAATACGGCTTGTACTTAAAAGAGAAGGAAGATATTACCGATATTCGTATTCGTGGAAGCATTTTACACAACGTTTTAGAAATGATTTCTAAAGATAAACAAGATTATACTTCTTTATCCAAAGAAGAGATCTATCAATATGTAAGAAAAGAATTTGCTTTCGCAAAAAAAGTACTTTTGCAGCAAGTCACCTGGTTTAATTCACAAATTGAAGAAATCACAGACAAACTTGTTTTAATTTTTGAACAGCTTCATAGTTTTGAAACCAATTGGCACATGAATATTGATAAACAAGAACATAAATTTTCTTATTCATATCCATGGAATGAATATACTATCGATTTATATGGATATATTGACCGTATTGATAGTTCAAATACATCCTTTTGTATCTTTGACTATAAATCAAGTGACAAAGATATTAACCTAAATGAATTTGAATCTGGTCTTGCCCTACAGTTAGCTACATATACTTTGGCTTATGAAAAAGAATCGAATTTAATTCCAGTTGGATGTTTTTACATTGCCCTAAGAACTTCACCAGAAACTCTTACCTATGGTAAATTAAATTATCGTAAAAAGGTTCCTGAATTAAATGTCATAAATGAATCCGACATGTTAGAGACATTCACAAAAAATCGCAAACTCAAAGGCTGGCATTTTAGTGATGCAAGTATTTATTGTGATGACATTAAACAATATATGCCTGTAAAAAAGACAAATCCAGCTTTAGAAACGATCAAATCCGAATGGAGCCAAGTTATTGATAGTCTTTTAGAAGATATTTCTAGTGGCCAAGCCCTTCCAAATCATGTAAAAGATGCATGTAAATATTGTGCATATAGATCCATTTGTAGAAATTCAGCGAATGAAGTTGAACCAAAACTTCGTGTAGAAAAGGAGGAAGAATAATATGGATTTTTCAATTCCCCAAAAAGAGGCTATAGACATTCGAAATACGAACGTTGTTGTTTCTGCAAGTGCAGGAAGTGGTAAAACTGCCGTTTTAGTTGAACGCCTATGTCAATTGGTATTAAAAGACCATATTTCAATTGATTCCATTTTAGCCATGACCTTCACAAAGGATGCTGCGGCTGAAATGAAAGCTCGTTTACTTTCGAAATTAAAAGAACAACCAAAAACGGACTATATTCTGCAACAAATGGCACTGCTTGAAACGGCTAGTATTTCAACAATTGATAGTTTCTGTTTATCTATTGTACAAAATTATTACTATAAGATTCCCATCTCTTACACAATGTCTAAACAAACAGCATCCTCAGCTCAAACACGCATTGCCTTTGAAAATGCCTATAAGCATGCGATTCAAGATTTAGACTTAAATTCATACACAAAATTAAAGATGTATTTCCATTCTTTTGGCAAAACCGAAGAAGATATTCAAAAATACATTGAAGATATTTTGGCAATCATTAACTCTAAATCCGAAGAAGATGCCAAGGCTTGGATGGAAAATATTCAAGAATCTTATACATATTTAAATCCTAAAATAATGGAATATGCCTTAAAGTATTTCCATAATCATTGTCTAGCCATGACTGAAATTTTAGATGAAGTAATCGACCAGATTTCAAAGCCAGAGGATTATGAAATCAAAAAGGAATATTTATCCAAGTGTTTAGATACAACATCCTATTCAGATTTTAAATCACAGTTCGAATTGTATTTAAAGAATACCATTGGCTTTAAAAAGACCATTGATAAAGTCGATTATTCTAAATATCAAACTTCTTTTAAAGAACATGAAACACGTATTGTAGAAAACTTATTTGATGAAGCATTCTACCTAAAGGATATTCAAAATCATAAAGATTTAGTTGATACATTATTTGATCTCACAAATAAAGTAAAATTGTATTTTCAATTAGAAAAGAAAAAAATGGAAGTAATCGACTTTAATGATATGGAACACTTTGCGTATCAATTATTACAAGATTCTATGATCAAAGAAGAGATGTACAATAAGTACCAAATGATTCTAGTCGATGAATTTCAGGATACCAATGAGTTACAGGAAAAAATCATTGCGTCTTTCTGTCATGAAAATAATGTATTTAGAGTGGGGGACATTAAACAATCTATCTATGGATTTAGACAAGCCAATCCTAAAATCATGCAAGCTTGGATGGAAAAAGAAGATGACAATAACACTCCTTTGTTGCTACAAGAAAACTATCGTTCCAATGCGAGTGTTATTGAATTCAATAATGATTTCTATAGTAAGATCATGAATAATGAATTGCTAGGAGAACAATTTAAAGATATTGATATTGCCAATGTAGGTACAAAAGGACAAATGAAAAGTCCTCAATATCCGGTTCGTTTCTTATATACAGAATATAAAGATGAAGAAGGCAATAAAGCTACAATCAAGAAAAATCACAACGAAAATCGTTTTGATTTAATCGCACAAGACATCATAGAAAAGCATAATGCGGGAATGTCCTATAAATCGATGTGTGTATTAACACGTAATCATGCTCCACAAGAAAAACTGAAAGCTGTTTTTGAAGCCTATAACATTCCGGCTATGATTACCATTGATCATGGATTCTTTACAAATCCAGCCATTCAAATCGTCATTTCTACTTTAAAAGCTTTAGAAGATTTAACAGATGACATTTCTTTATGTGCCTCTTTAATGTCTCCATTATTTAATGTATCTTTTTCTCAAATAGCGAATTGTTGTATAGAAAAAGAAAAAGGCACATCTTTATATATGAGTATTAAAAACGAAGATTTTATGAAACCATTCTTTGAGTTATACGCAAATAAAAATAAAACAATCACACAACTTCTACAATATATTTATGCATATAATAATTTCTATTATGCTTCTACAACAATTCAAGATAAGAATAACTTAGATTATTTATTAGAACTTGCAGGGCAATTCGAAAATCAAAATGATATTCATAGTTTTGTCTTACAATTATCTAAAGATGCAATGCAAGATCAAACACAAGAAGCAAGCTTGTATGGCAAAGAAGATGATGTTGTTCAAGTAAAGACAATGCATCAATCTAAAGGTTTACAATTCCCTATTGTATATATTCTTTCGCAACATGAACAAAGAGATAAACATGGCAGTTCATGTATCTTGCTTGATTCAACATTAGGATTATCTTTAAAAGGATTAAGTTTAGATTACAAATTAAAATACAATTCGATCTATCATTTAGCTCTACAAACGAAAAAAGAACTCGATGATCTTGCAGAAGAAATGCGTGTATTCTATGTGGCGACAACCCGCCCTCAAAAAGAACTTATCATTGTAGATACAATTGAAAGCATTGAAGATTTTTATAGTCCATTAAACGCCTATACGCTATTAGAAGATGAAAGTTATACAGGATGGCTTTTACATACATATGCCAATACGAGTGATTCTCTAGTGGTTTTTGATAAAAAATCAGGATTATATGAAAGACCATTAAAAGTCCGTCAGAATAATACGCCTTATGCATTACCTGCATATTCAAAAGGTTCTAAGGCTTTCTCAAGTCAAACTGCAAGTGGTGCAAAAATTAAATTAGATTGGAAAGAGGTTTCTCTTTCTAAAAACATGGGAACCATTCGTGGAACTTTATTTCATGAAATTGTAGCGCAATGCTCGTACCCTTATCAAGAAAAGGAAATCCTTTCTTATGCGAATTCTTATGGATATACTTTAAAAGATCATGACATCAAACAGATTCTAGCTTTAAATTTGGATGCACTCTATGCTTCTTGGATGAAAGAAAAACATGTATTTGAACAAAGCAATAATATTTAAAAAAAAAATCAATTTGTTAATTGTTTTATGGACTTATTTATCTATAAAGAAGATGAAGTGATCATTGTCGATTTTAAGACGGATGCAGTAGATAACGAGAAAAAATTAATTGATTTATACGCGATACAGCTTCAAACCTATAAAAAAGCCATGAAAAAACTAACAAATGTACCAATAAATACGTATATTTATGCTTTTTCTTTATCAAAGTGCATCTATTTAGAATAACTTATGTTACAATGGTAAAGTCTTTTTAAAAAAGAGAGAAGGAGAGAGAATCGTGGAAAAATTCTTTAAATTGAACGAGAAAGGTTCAAACGTTAAGACAGAGCTTATCGCTGGTCTTACAACATTCTTGGCTATGGCCTACATTCTTGGGGTTAACCCTAGTGTTTTAGCAGATGCTGGTATGGACAAAGCCTCTGTATTCCTTGCGACTGCAATCAGTGCAGGTGTAGCAAGTATTATTATGGGTCTTGTTGCCAACTATCCAGTCGCATTAGCTTCGGGTATGGGTGTAAATGCATTGTTTGCCTATACAATCTGTGGACAGATGGGCTTTAGCTGGGCAGCTGCTTTAAGTGCTGTATTCATTTCAGGTGTTATCTTTATTCTTATTTCTGTTACTGGTGTTCGTAAAGCTATTATCAATGCGATTCCAGTACAATTAAAATTGGCAATCGGAGCTGGAATTGGCTTCTTTATTGCGTTTGTTGGTTTAAAAAATGCAGGTATTATTGTAGCTAGTCCTGCTACATTTGTAACAATTGGAAACTTAACAGATCCAACTGTATTATTAGCTATTGTTGGTTTATTAATTACGATTGCGTTGGTTATTAAAAATGTTCCTGCAGCTGTTTTTGTAGGTATGGTTATCACAGCTATTATTGGAATCATCCTTGGATTCATGGGAATAGCTAATATGCCTGCTTTACCTGAACGTTTCATTTCGTTTGATTTTGAATTACAAGCCTTTGGATCTTGCTTCTCAGGAATCTCTGAATTGTTCGCAAATCCATTCCAGGCTTTCGTTGTTATTTTCTCATTCTTGTTCGTTGACTTCTTTGATACAGCAGGAACACTTGTTGCGATTGGTAACCGTATTGGTTTGATCAATGATAAAGGTGAACTTGAAAATGCTGAACAAGCATTGGTTGCAGATGCATTTGGTACAGTATTTGGTGCTGTTTTAGGTACGAGTACAGTAACTAGCTTTGTTGAATCTAGCTCTGGTGTTGGTGTTGGAGGACGTACAGGTTTAACTGCATGTACATCAGGTGTTTGTTTCTTACTAGCCGTATTCTTATCACCACTTATCTTAAGTACAGTTACGAATGCAGTTACTGCACCAGCATTGATTGTTGTTGGTATTATGATGGCTCAACAATTAAAAGGTATTGACTGGGATGATATGATTTTTGCCGCTGCTGGATTTGTCACTGTTATTATGATGATCTTAATGTATTCTATTTCAAATGGTATCGCATGTGGATTTATCGTTTATACAGTTGCCATGATTGCTGCTGGTAAGGCAAAAGAAGTTCACCCAACTGTTTGGGTATTAATGGTTATCTTCGTATTATACTTTGCAACACCTTATATTATGTAAAAGAAAAAGTCGGATTTCCGACTTTTTTAATACGTATTATTCTTTTCATATTGATTTTCAAAGGCATTCTTAAAAGTTGGGATGCCTTTTTTTACATCATAAAATGATGCTAGTAATTGTACTGCTTCATCTGTGCTCATCTTTGATGTATTGATCATCAATGTATAATTACGTGCATTTCCCCATTTTTGATTGGTATAGAATTCATAAAATCTTGCCCTTTGTGTATCTTTTTCTTGCACAATTTTCTTGGCTTGTTTAGCAGGCACTTGATATTCGTCAATCGACCATTGAATACGTTCTTCTACATCACTGTAACAGAATACAGAAATAACATCCGGATTATCTTTTAAAATATAATCCGCACATCTTCCTACAATAACAGCATCTTCTCTTTGGGAAATCTTTTGAATAAAATCACTTGCCATATCATAAATTTGTGAATTTACACTTAATTCCGTAATATTTCTAAGTCCTAAAAGACCTTTAGATTCTATTGTAAATAATCCATTCGCATCTTGATTCTGGTCTTTAAAGAAATCTGCACAAACGCCCATATTCACTGCAATTCTTTCCAAAATTTCTTTATTATAATAACTAATATCCAAATATTCAGCTAACTTACGTGCAATTTCTCTTCCATTGGAACCAAATTGTCTAGATATCGTTATAATCACATTCTTTTCCATGCCAATTCCCTCTTTTTTCTTATATCATACAATAATATGTTAAAATATTGTAGTGGAGGAAGGTTATGAAAAAAATTATTTTTTTAGATTTAGACGGAACTCTATGGACATTTGAAAAGATTCCTAGTTCTGCATTAGAAGCGATTGAACTAGCAAGAAAAAATGGTCATAAAATTTATATAAACACAGGAAGAACACGTTGTGAAGTCCCTCAATTTTTATTCGATATGAATTTAGATGGCTATTGTTTTGGGGCTGGCAGTGAAATCATCATAGATAAACAAGTCCTTTTTGAACCATTAAAACTAAGGGATACACAATTTATTCAGCACATTGCCAAAGATTCAGGATTCTCACTAGAAGGCAGTAAAACAACATTTACTAGTGAGAAAAACAGAGAAAGAATGCGCCAATTTAACACAGACAATCGTATGGGAAATCGTTTCTTGTCTTTTCCAGATATTTCAACAATTACCGATGATGATTACAATCAAATCATGAAAATCAGTATTCATTTTGACTCACTTTCGCAAAGAGAAGAAATATTAAGACAAATTCCTAAGCATTTAACATTCACAAACTTCATGCATCTAGGCGGAGAAATCACACATTCAGAATACAATAAAGCTACGGCTATTCAGTTTGTCAAAAACTATTATAAAGAAAAATATGAAACAGTTGCGATGGGGGATTCTGAAAATGATTTACCAATGTTAGAATATGCTGATATTTCTATTGCGATGGGAAACGGTGTCAAAGAGGTAAAAGAAAAAGCCGATTATGTCACAGATAAAATTGACAATGACGGCTTATACAAAGCTTTTAAACATTTAAAGCTATTTTAGAATCAGAAATGATTCTTTTTTTATTGTTGTTCCTTCATTACATCTGCGTATTTTCTACGACCTGGATGTAAGTTATCAACATAGTAACGAACTGTTAAAGTTCCAGCAACTTTAGTACGAATCTTAGGCTCTACAATAAAGCCATCCCCTTCTAACATTGCATCTAACATAGCTTTGCAGCAATTTGCTAAATTTTTTACCCCTGGTTCACATTCATTCATAAACTCTTTGGCATTCACTTCGATGTATAACCACATTTTATCATGAGCTTCTTGTTTCATTTCCTGTAAACGAGCAGCATACTGTTCTTGAGTCCATTTTTCCATAATCACAACGTCCTTTCTTATATCCTAATCATACAACATTCTACCCAATAACTCAAACTTTCGCCTTTATTTATAGTTGCATTTGTCATGCTTTTTACAAATTATGTAAAATAAACACAATTGGAATCGTGACTACACACGCCACACTTATCAAGAAGATAGCTTTACTTGCAAGCGTTGCATCTTCACCATACATAAGTGCATATACACTAGAATTACTTGCCACCGGCATACACATAATGAGGATAAGTGTATTTTCAATCAATGGATCAATGTGAAATAAAGAAAGAGAAAACATATAGAACAAAGGTAATAAAATCATTTTAAATATTGTAAATGCCCATAACTTCAGATCTAATAACTCTTTAACATCCATTTTGACTAAACCAGCACCAATTACCATCATAGATAAAGGTGTAGTCACATTACCGACATATGTACATGTCTGTGTCAAGATGTACGGAAGTCTAATATTAAAGATACAAAGGACAAGCGCAATAATAGAAGCAATCATTGGGCCATTCATAAATTTCTTAAGCGAAAAACCTCCCTTACGAAATAAACTCTCTCCATATCCATACATCAAACAGTTTAGTGGTAATAAAAATAAAGCTCCATAAAGCATAGCTTGATCCCCTAATATAGCTTGAATGGCGGGCAATCCCATAAAACCGGCATTGGTAAATAAAATCATAAATTGCCAAAGGGCTTTATTTTCTTGAATGTGTAAAACTTCTACAATAATTTTAGAGACAATCCCTGTAAAGATCACAAATATTGAAAAAATACCAAGCACATTGAATAATTCGTTTCCTGTAAATGGAGATCCATTTTTAACTGAACTAATAATCAAGCCTGGAATCCCGATTCTTAATAAAATATTAGACGCATATACATTTACTTCATCATTAAAGATGTTCTTTTTAGCTCCCACAAATCCAACAATCATAATCAACAATAAAATAGTCATTTGTGTAACAATCGTATTAATATTCATAATAATTCCCTTCTAAAAGTAAAAGGACAACAATGCGTTGTCCTACATGTGTAAAAATAATAACCCTCTGTTTGTTGATTGTCAATTTGGATTGACCATTGTTAATTGTACTTTTTGTTTCTCCTGATCAATATTATATACCCATACCGTAACAATATCTCCTACAGAAACAACATCACTTGGATGTTTTACTCGTTTTGTACTCATCTTTGAAACGTGAACCAAACCATCTTCATGTAGTCCAATATCTACAAAGGCTCCAAAATCAACGACATTACGTACTGTACCTTCTAGCTTATCATTAATATGTAAGTCTTCGATTTCCAATACATCTTTTCTTAATAAAGGCGCATCATATTTATCACGATAATCTCTTAGTGGCATACAAATCGCATCTAAGATATCCTTCAATGTATAACTATCTAATCCTGTATCTTGCATTAATTGTTTTGTATCACAATTAGAAATCACGTCTTTTGCTTTTTGTGTTCCTAAATCCGAAGTATCCAAACCTAATTCCTTCAACAATACTTTTGTTGCCTTATACGATTCAGGGTGAATACTTGTACGATCCAACGGTTCTTTTCCATCTTCAATACGCAAGAATCCCGCTGCTTGTTCAAAAGCTTTTGGACCAATCTTAGGAATTTTTTTGATTTGTGTACGCGATTCAATTTTTCCATTCTCTTCACGATATGACACAATACTTGATGCGCTCGCATTATTTAATCCTGCAACATTTTTAAGTAAAGAAACACTTGCCGTATTGATATTTACACCTACGCGGTTAACGGCTTTTTCAACTACGAAATCCAATCTTTCTTTTAATCTTGCGGTTGGTAAATCATGTTGATATTGACCAACACCAATCGATTGAGGATCGATTTTAATCAATTCAGAAAGTGGATCCATCAATCTTCGCGCAATCGAAATGGCGCTTCTTTGTTCAACATGTAAATCCGGGAATTCTTCAATAGCTAATTTAGATGCACTATATACACTGGCTCCTGCTTCAGAAACAATGGTATAGGATACTGGTAAATTAAATTTCTTGATTGTATTCGCAACGAAAGCTTCACTTTCTCGACTTGCCGTACCGTTGCCAATCGCAATTAAATTCACATGATATTCATTACATAATTGAACTAATTTTTGTTCAGACTCTCTTACTTTCGCATTTGGCTGATGTGGATAGATTACATCGACTGTTAATTTTTTACCAGATGCATCAATAACAGCCAATTTACATCCGGTTCTAAAGGCCGGGTCAAAGCCTAGAATTATTTTATCTTTCATAGGTGGTTGAAGTAGCAACTTCTCTAAGTTCATAGAAAATACGTCAATACTTGATTCATGTGCCTTTTCACTTAGAGCAGAACGAACCATTCTTTCAATTGAAGGATAGGCAAGTCTTTTTAAACCGTCTAAAATAGCAGTACGAACATATTCACTTGTGCCACTGTTATTAAAACGAATAAATCTACGACATACCCAGTTTTCAATATATTCTTCATTAAAAGAAATCGAAACATTTAATACTTTTTCTTTTTCCCCGCGATCAATAGCCATAATGCGATGTGGTGCTAAAGTATTGACTCTTTCCGAATAGTCATAATACATCTTATATACTTTATGATCATCTTCATGATCTTTCTTTTCACTTGTAACAATACGACCAAAGTTTGTCATTGAATCTAATATTTTATTACGTACATCTACATCATCACTCACTTTTTCGGCAATGATATCACAAGCACCTTGAATAGCAGCGTCTCTGTCTTTTACATTTTCATTGATAT
>ENA-UOOD01004653-UOOD01004653.1-human-gut-metagenome-genome-assembly--contig:-CS67-NODE-4653-length-10515-cov-3.741874_pt1 | contig 10515 bp, 8 predicted proteins | sample MGYA00242464_ERZ724011 | MGnify/ENA metagenome assembly ERZ724011 | reverse complement strand
ACCGCTTTTCTGCTTTCATCCGACGAATCGTTTTCCAGAATCTCCTCCTGCTTTTTCAGATAAGCATGCCAGTCAGAAATAAATTTATCATGGCGTGCAGGATCTGGAATATCGATCCATTTTTTCACTTTCACCTTGAGCCGGTCTTTCTTTTCACACTCGTAGACTTGCAGAAAATAGCGAAATCCTTTTTCCTCATAGATTCTGCCAAGCGGAAAGAGACGACAGATATCCGGTCTTGCCCCATGGATCGTGCATCGCCCGGAATCATTCAAAAAAGCACAGGCTTCCTTTTCACCACGCATGGCCAGGTTCGGCAGGATCACACCGTCCGCCAGATTCAGTTCCACACCTTTTGTCATCAGTTCTCCAAAAGAAGCGTTCAGCTCCTTTTCAAGCCGGTAAATATCAAGCGGTGTCAGCACGATCGAAGTGCCCATCCCATGACAGCAGGCAGAACATCCCTCACATCCCCTGCAGTCTGCTTTTACCATATCATTTGGCCCATACAGCTTTCCGTCTGAAATTTCTTTTATATCGATATTACGTTTCACCTTTCTCCCTCCTCATATTGACATCTGCTCCTGTTAAGAGTACTATAAATTTCAAGAATATTCAACAAAAATCAACCAAACAAGGAGTAGATCTATGAACCCTGTACAGGAAACCGTTTTATTATATTACCCGAAGAAGCCCAAATACCTGCCGAAGATCAAATCCATCTTCGTTCAGCTCGGTATCCAGTTTCGTATTCTGGATGCCGCATCTACTGCTCAGAAGATCGGCTATCTCACCGGTCGTACAGGCTTCGAAAAAAGTACTTCCGATGTCCCTTTTTCAAAAATTCCACAATCTGTGCTGGTGATGGATCATTTTTCTGGTGTGCGGATGGATGTGCTGTTTTCTTATTTGAAAAAAGCCGGCATTCCTTCCATCGACCTGAAGGCGATCGTGACCGATACCAATGCAGACTGGACATTTTTCGCACTCTATCAGGAGATTGCAAAAGAACATGCACGGATGCATGCAAGAAGAGCAATCGTCACACGTATCGAAGAGTCGGATTTTGGATGTGAAGGACGACCGGATGGGGTGATTGCAATGGATCATGTTTACCTGCGTTATGAGCAGGAATCCGAAGAATTCTGCCTGATGGCAGAAGATGATCAGCTCTATGCAGATCATATCGATGAAAACAGTACGGTTCTCGTAACCGCAGATGGGAAAATTCTGCCGCTGTAAATACAGCAGTTAAAATGAATCCCCTGGTATATCTCTGGTTGTTTTTTCATATAAATAACCAATTTCATACCAGGGGGTTTTTTATGTCTGTTTTTCCGTTCAAAAAAGCAGCTGTCACACTCTTGCTTCTGACAGCCGCCTACTTTTCCGGATTCGGGATCCATTATCTGTTTTCACAGCCGACCACGGTACTTCCTGCCTCATCTTCTTCAGAAGGCAACTGGGGACTCAGTTTTCAGGAAGAAGGTGTGCGGCCTGTCGGCAACGCCACGCCTTCTGAGCTTGCAAAATATCAGGCAGCCTACGCAGATGAAACAGACGAAAAAGTCATTTACCTCACCTTTGATGCCGGATATGAAAACGGCAATCTGCCTGCTATTCTGGATGCCCTGAAAAACCATCAGGCGGTTGGCACTTTCTTTGTCGTCGGAAATTTTCTGGAAACCAGTCCGGAACTTACCAAACGCATGGTAGCGGAAGGTCACATCGTCGGCAACCACACTTATCATCATCCGGATATGTCTAAAATCTCCACAAAGGAAGCTTTTGAAAAAGAGTTGAATGATGTGGAAACACTTTTTCAGTCGATCACCGGAAGCGAAATGGCTCACTACTACCGCCCACCTCAGGGAAAATACAGCACCTCCAACCTTGAAATGGCAAAAGAACTTGGCTACAAAACCTTCTTCTGGAGTCTCGCCTACGTGGACTGGATTCAAGATGAGCAGCCAACAAAAGAGCAGGCTTTTTCCAAACTTTTAAGCCGCATCCATCCGGGAGCCGTAGTTTTGCTTCACAGCACCTCTTCTACGAATGCAGCCATTCTCGATGAACTTCTGACAAAATGGGAAGAAATGGGATATCATTTCGCCCCATTATCTGAACTTGCTGACAAACTGTAGATCAGAGGTGCACAGAAGAATGCCGGGGCATTCTTAAGCACTACATAATAAACATCGCATCCCCAAAGGAGAAGAAACGATAACGCTCTTTTACCGCTTCCTCGTAAGCAGCCATGATCTTATCTTTTCCGGCCAGTGCGGAAACCAGCATCATCAGTGTGGACTCCGGCAGGTGGAAGTTTGTGATCAGACGGTCGATCATTTTAAACGGATAACCAGGATAAATAAAGATGTCCGTCCATCCACTTCCTGCTTTTAAAATACCGTTTTCATCGGTTGCCGACTCCAGCGTACGGCAGCTTGTCGTTCCGACTGCCACAATCTTCCCGCCTTCTTTTTTCACACGGTTGATCAGCTCCGCCTGCTCCGGCTCCACAATGTAAAACTCCGAGTGCATGTGATGATCTGTCACATCTTCTACCTTGACCGGACGAAAGGTTCCAAGTCCGACATGTAAAGTCACATGTGCAATGTGAACGCCTTTCTTTTTGATTTCTTCCAACAGTTCTGGTGTAAAATGCAGTCCGGCTGTCGGTGCTGCGGCAGATCCATCGTGCTTTGCATACACCGTCTGATAACGGTTTTTGTCCTTGAGCTGGTGATGGATGTACGGCGGCAGCGGCATCTGTCCCAGTTTATCCAGGATTTCCTCAAAAATCCCCTCATACTCAAAACGGATCAGACGGTTTCCTTCGTCAACCACATCGATCACCTCACCGATCAGCAGCCCTTCGCCAAAACTGATTCTTGCACCGACACGACATTTCTTCCCCGGTTTTACCAGCGTTTCCCAGACATTATTCTCTCTTCTTTTTAGAAGCAGTACTTCAATCTTTGCATCCGTTCCGATCTTGCTTCCATAGAGTCTTGCCGGGATTACTTTCGTATTGTTGACTACCAGACAGTCTCCCGGGTTCAGATATTCAATGATATCACGGAAAACGCGATGCTGCGTCTTTCCGCTTTCTCTGTCAAGTACCAGCAGTCTGGAAGAGGAACGGTCTTCCAGTGGATCCTGTGCGATCAGTTCCTGCGGCAGATCAAAATAAAAATCCGATGTTTTCATATATATATACTCCTTAATAATAAATATGATTTTCTTCAACTAAAACCGGCTTCTCGCCTCTGTTACAGGTTACAATCGACACGGCACAGTTTTTTGATACGCCGCCATGCCAGTAATCTTCCCGGTTGCTTTCTCTTATGCTGTTGAGCAGTCCGCGAAGTGCACAGCCATGCGTCGACACGAGGATCGTCTTATCTTGAAGTTCTTTTCGACTGCAGATATCTTCCATAAAATTCCGGGTACGCTTTTCCACATCATCCAGACTTTCCCCGCCCGGTGCTGCCACATAATCCTGCGGGGCATGGAAGAAGTTTTCAATCCACTGCTGCGGCACCTGCCGGTTTTCTTCTGCATAACAGCAGCCCTCATAGATTCCAAAGCTGATCTCAATCAGACGCTCATCCTCTATGATCGGGACCTTTCTTCCGGCAAGGATACACTGTGCCGTGTGTTTTGCACGGATCAGTGGACTGGTAAAAGCCATGTCAAACGTTACATCACGAAGTGCCTTTCCGGTCAACTCTGCCAGATAGATCCCATTTTCATTTAAATCAACGTCAGAACGCCCCTGGAGGCACTTACGTGCATTCCAGGGGGTCTGACCATGACGTATGATATACATTTTCATGTGTTATTCTCCAGATTACTGACGAAGTTCGATACCCATGCTTTCCAGCCCATTGAGGATCTTCTTCATCACCGTAGTGATCTCTGCTTCTTCCATGGTCTTGTCTTTTGCACGGAATACCACAGAATAAGCCATAGATTTATAGCCTTCTTTGATCTGAGTTCCTTCATAAATATCAAACAGTTTGAAGCTTTCCAGATGTTTGCCTCCACGCTGAACGATCATCTCTTCGATTTCACCGGCAAGTACATGTTTCGGAACCACCATACTGAGGTCACGTGTCACAGCCGGGAATTTCGGAATACCTTCGTATTTGCGGTCGAAGGAAGCTTTTTCCACGATCTTCGGCATGTCCAGAACGGCAACATATGCCTTTTCACCGATTCCGTAATTATCTAGAACCTGTGGATGAACTTCGCCCAGGAATCCAATCACTTCTCCGTCGTAGAGGATGTTTGCCTGTCTGCCCGGATGTAAAGATGGCTGTCCTGCGTTCGGATCGTACTGCGGAATCTTATGCATGCCTGCTTTTTCCAGGAACTCTTCTACGACACCTTTCATGACAAAGAAATCTCCGCTGCCGTACATACCAAGCGTGAACTGCATACGCTCATCCGGAAGCTCGGTAAGCGGCAGTGCTTTCGGCAGATAAATGTTTGCCAGTTCATAGAGACGAACGTCTTTGTTTCTGTGGCTGTAGTTATAGCCAAGAGAAGAGAGCATACCATTTAAGGAAGTCGTTCTCATGATGCTGAAATCATCGCCGAGCGGGTTGGAGATCTTGATGGCCTGACGCAGTACAGAATCTTCGTGGATCAGCAGTTTGTCGAATACCTTCGGGCTTTCGAAGGAATAATTCATGCCCTGAGAGAATCCGCAGAATTCTGCGATATCTTTTGCAACATTTTCTACTCTGTGATGGAACTGCAGTTTACCTGTAGTAGCTTCTCCTTTTGGCAGCGTCGTCGGGATATTATCATATCCATAGAAACGTGCCACTTCTTCTGCGATATCTGCGGTGCGGAAAATGTCATGACGGAAGGTCGGTGCAATGATTTCATTGCTCTCTTCGTCATAGGCAAGTTCTACATTTGCAAGATAATCCAACATCTGTTCGCTGGACAGATTGGTTCCAAGCAGTGCATTGATGCGTTCCGGCTCAAATTTCACGCGAACCGGCTCTTTGCGTTTGGAGTATACATCTGCCATGCCGCCGACTACTTCACCGGCACCCAGTTCTTCGATCAGCTGGCATGCACGATTGATCGCTGCCTGTGCATTGTTCGGATCCAGACCTTTTTCGAACTTGCCGGAAGCATCAGTTCTAAGACCGATTTTCTTTGCAGAAAGGCGGATGTTGGTGCCATCAAAACATGCAGCCTCAAACATCATCGTCTTTACATTGTCAGTGATCATGGAATTCTCACCGCCCATGATGCCGGCAATGCCAACAGCTTTCTCACCGTCACAGATCATCAGAACAGAATCATCCATCGTACGTTCCTGACCGTCCAGTGTGGTAAATTTTTCGCCGTTTTCGGCTCTGCGAACCACGATCTTATGACCTGCAAGGGTGTCATAATCATAGGCATGCATCGGCTGTCCGTATTCTTCCATTACATAGTTTGTGATATCGACAATGTTGTTGATCGGACGGATTCCGTTTGATGCCAGTCTTCTCTGCATCCATTTCGGTGACGGAGCGATCTTGATATTTTTTACGACACGTGCACAGTATCTCGGGCAGAGATCCTTGTCTGCCACTTCAACGGTCACATAATCGTTTGCATTTTCATCATTTCCGGTCTCTTTTACAACAGGAGGCACAAATTTTTTTCCGAAAGTTGCTGCCACTTCTCTTGCAATACCGATCACGCTGTAGCAGTCTACACGGTTGGATGTGATCTCGTATTCAAATACAACGTCATCCAGTCCCAGTGCTTTGATGGCACTTTCGCCTACCACTGCATCTTCCGGGAAGATATAAATGCCGTATTCCGGTGCTTCCGGATACATATCTCTGGTAGAACCAAGTTCTTCAATGGAGCACATCATACCATCTGACTCAATGCCGCGAAGTTTTCCTTTTTTGATCTTGATACCGCCCGGTGTTTTTTTGCCGTCATGTCCGCCTGCAACGCGTCCGCCGTCTAAAACAACCGGAACCTTGTCTCCTTCTTTTACATTCGGAGCACCGGTTACGATCTGGATCGTCTTCTCGCCGATATCGACCTGACAGATGATCAGTTTGTCTGCATCCGGATGTTTTTCAATTTTATCGATCTGACCGATGACGATCTTGTCCAGATCTGCATCCAGTCGCTCAAATCCTTCTACTTTTGTTCCGGATAATGTCATGGCATCTGTGTACTGCTGTGCCGTAACATCCAGCTCTGGAACATATGCTTTAATCCAAGATAATGATGTATTCATGGTTATATTTCCTTTCCTGTACTTTCCGTTGATTTTCTGTTTCGCATCCGCATTTTTAGAACTGCTTCAGGAAGCGGATATCGTTCTTATATAATTCACGCATATCATCGATTTCATATTTCAGAAGTGCAATACGCTCCAGACCTACACCAAAAGCAAATCCGGTATATTCTTCCGGATCAATGCCGCACATCTCAAATACATGCGGATGAACCATACCGCAGCCAAGGATTTCGATCCAGCCGGAACCTTTACAGAAACGGCAGGAATGACCTTCAATCTCACCGCTGCCGCCGCATTTGAAGCAGCTTACGTCAACTTCCGCACTCGGCTCTGTGAATGGGAAATGATGCGGACGGAATTTCGTCTTTGTCTCCGGTCCGAACAGCTGTTTTGCGAACTCTTCCAGAGTACCTTTCAGGTCTGCAAATGTAATATTTTTATCTACAACCAGACCTTCGATCTGATGGAAGGACGGGGAATGGGTTGCATCCACTTCGTCAGAACGGAATACTCGTCCCGGTGCGATCATACGGATCGGCAGTTTGCCCTGTTCCATAATGCGGGCCTGTACCGGAGAAGTCTGGGTACGAAGCACGATATCTTTATTGATATAGAATGTATCCTGCTCATCTTTTGCCGGATGGTTTGCCGGAATGTTCAGTTTTTCGAAGTTGTACAGATCATACTCGATCTCCGGTCCTTCTACGACTTCATATCCCATACCGACAAAGATACGCTCTACCTCTTCCAGAGCGATTGTATTCGGATGACGATGGCCAACGTTGATCTTCTTTGCCGGAAGTGTCACATCAATGACTTCCTGTTTCATCTTTTCTTCGCGTGCTTTTTCTTCCAGTTTTTTCTTTGTCTCTTCTAAAAACTCCTCAATCGCTTCTCTCGTTTCATTAACCATCTGGCCAACGAACGGACGCTCTTTTGGATCTACATTTTTCATTCCTTTTAATACAGCAGTCAGTTCACCCTTCTTTCCAAGAAAAGAAACCCTTACCTCATTCAGTTTATCAAGTCTGTTTGACTCGCGTATCTGTTTCAGTGCTTCCTCCCGGATTGCCTGCAGTTTGTCTTTCATGTCTCATTCTCCTTGTAAATTAAAATAAAAAAGCTCCATCCCAAAATAGGGACGAAGCGATCTTTCCGTGGTACCACCCTGATTTCTGTCATCTGACAGACACTCAATGTTGTTTAACGCACAAGTACGTCGCTCCCTACTGTCTTCAGGAACGCAGCTCCAGTGTGAAATTCATCTCTCTGTCTGTACCGTGGAAGATTTTCAGCCGATGATCCTCCCTCTCTGTCGGAAAACAGGAAACTACTTTGCACTTTCAAAGCCTTTCGCATTTCAATCAAAATCATTATAACATCAATTTTTAAAATTACAACCCTTTTTCGATCGCATCTTTTGAAAACTTTTCCGGCTGCTCCAGATAGCAGTTGATCTCTGCCCCCATAAACAGCAGCCACATACAGAAATACAGCCACAGCATGACCATCACGACCGTTGTCAGACTTCCATAGATTGCCGACATCCCTTTGGAATATTCGATATAGACCGAGTCAAGGCCTTGGCAATTCTGTCTGGAAGCCACGCATACATCGCACAGAAGATCATGCACAGCAAAAGGATCGTTCCAATCGTCCGGGCACTGATGATCAGCCAGGATACGGCTCGCAGCCACGGCAGATAATGCAGAAGATAATCATGCAGCAGATTGCCGAACACAAACAGCCCCATCGCCAGAATCAGCGATATCAGCAGCAAAATAATATAAAGAGCTGCCCGGAATCTTGCCAGAAAATAATTTTTCCGGATCTTTGTGTCATAAATCTTATTCAGTCCTTTGGATACAGACATCATGGCCTTGCTGCACGCCCAGACTGCTGTGATCACCGTTCCAGAGAGCAATGCGGTGGATTTTGTATACACAGATCCGACTAACGTTTCCAGGTACGCATGGAAACCTTCCGGAAAGATCACCTTCAACAAGGTCATAACGTCTTCTTTTGTCATCGGCGTGTACTGGAGCAAAATAAGCAGCAACATCACAAAGGGAATAAATCCCATAATGATAAAAAAAGCAGACTGTGCCGAATAGGCATCCACTCTGTCCTCTGAACTTTTATCCATAAATCTCAGCAGCCAGCAAACCAGCTGTATCACGTATCGCATATGATCTCCACTCCGTCTCCATAGTAATACTTCAAAATTTCCTGACAGCTCCATCCCTCTTCCGCCAGGTGTTTTGCACCATTCTGACTCATGCCGTCCCCGTGCCCATATCCCCCTCCATTCAGCAGAAAACCGGACAGCACGCCACCCTGATACTGTGGAGTAATATAAAAGAACGCACTCGGAAGAAGTCCAAGACTTGGTGCCGTGCTTCCATCCTGTAAGATCACAGCCTGATCACCGGGCCGCAGAAACTGGCGGATCGCATACTCTCCTTCGATTGCTACCGTCCCAAGTGTCCCTGTGACCTGCAGCACTTCTGCCCTTCCATTTTCAAGTCGCTTCAAAACGTTTAAGCTTAAAATCTGCCCGATCTGTCCCGGATAAAACGTTTCGGCAGCGGCATTTAGTTCCTCTGTCGAAAAAAGTGTATTCCAGCGATACCAGGATTCTTCACGCTCCGCATCGGATGCTCTGCTGCCGGACATCGCTGCACAGAAAACGGCCTCGTTGGAAGCTTCCTCCTCCATGCGAAGTCCGCAGGACGTTGAATAATACAGCGTATTTTCAATCTGCCCGTCTTCTTTTATCACCATCCCGGCAGTCTGCTGCACTGCCTGCACGGCAGCATCCGTCTTTCCAATATTATTATACACCTGATAAGAAACGCTGTCATCCAGATCTGCACCAAATTCCTCGCAGCGACTGTTCTCCATCTGAAGCATGGCATAACATCTGGCACAGACTGCCTGGGCTTTTAACGCCTCGATCGGATAGGAAGAGGGCATTTCACTTGGAACCACATAGCACAGATAAGTTTCCAGCGGAAGCGTATTGATCAGAATCAGACCTTCCTCTCTTTTCTCCACATGAAGACTCCCTTCGTAAGAGGGACACTCTGCGGCACGTTTCAGATACGGAAGCTGAAATACACCGTCTTCTTCCATTGTAAAGACCAGATCGCCCTGCAAAAGTTCATCACTTTGCATCGTAAGCTCAACCTGCTCACCGGCCTGGCAGTGCCGTTCTGTGCCCTGTCCGCTCACCCGAAACGGCACATCTGCCGTAATCGTGATCCGGTCATGGTATTCACTCGCATAATTGTCACTGCACAGCAGGACACGAATATCCGAATTTGCATCTGATGCCATTCTTTCATCCTTTTCTGCAGTTTCTGTCTCCGCTCCCGCTTTGTTTTCCGCCATTGTTTTGCTTTCTTTTCCGCTCTGCCCTGTGCTGCGGTTTCCGCCTTTTTCCTGGTTTTCTCTCAGCACCTGTTCCTGAAGCTGACTCTGTTCTGCCAGAAAACTCCGACTGCTTGTCAAAACAATCCCATAACGATCATACAAGGACAGGAGCATTGCAGCCAATGATGCACATCCAAGTAAGAAAAACTGTCTTTTTGCAATCCTTTTCACCTGCGGACACTCCTTTTACTTTTCAGAACCATTACCTGTTTTTTAAATATATTCCTGTCCTTGTATAAAATACCTGATTTTTTATTTTACTGCTGAAAAATAGTAAATGGTTGTCGTTTCGTATTTTGCACCGGCACGCAGTACGGTAGACGGAAACGTCTCGTGATGTGTTGCATCCGGGAATCCTTGTGTCTCAAGGCAGAGACCGGAGCGTTTCTGATAAACGACACCTTCTTTTCCCTTTGGAATACTCTCAACAAAATTACCTGCATAGAACTGAACGCCAACTGCATCGGAAAAGACTTCCATACGTCTTCCGCTTTCCGGTTCGGTTACTTCCGCAATCTTACGGATTGTTCCGTTGCTGTTGTTCAGTACATAGTTGTGGTCATATCCGCCGGCAATCTTCAGCTGCTCATAATCTGCCTCAATATCTGCACCGATGCTCTTTGCAGCACGAAAATCCATCGGTGTTCCCTCAACCGGAAGGATCTCACCAGTTGGGATCATACCCTGCCCTACCGGTGTGAACGCATCTGCATCCAGCCATAAAATGTGATCTTCGATCTTTCCTGCTGCATGTCCTGCCAGATTGTAATATCCGTGATTAGTCATATTGGCAATCGTATCTTTAT
>ENA-UOOD01004650-UOOD01004650.1-human-gut-metagenome-genome-assembly--contig:-CS67-NODE-4650-length-10521-cov-5.231320_pt1 | contig 10521 bp, 8 predicted proteins | sample MGYA00242464_ERZ724011 | MGnify/ENA metagenome assembly ERZ724011 | reverse complement strand
CGCCTGCTTTGCACGCAGGAGGTCAGGAGTTCGATCCTCCTAGGCTCCACCATTTAGAACTTAACAGACACATATGTGTCTGTTTTTTTTAACTATTATTAAAGGACAGCCGTGGAGGCTGTCCTTTTCGTGTTAGAATACGTATTCTTTTAATCTTTGTATGGCTTCCTGTAATAATGCCTGTGGTAATGCAATGTTGAGTCTTATACCCCATGAATCATGGAACTGAACACCACTTTGCCAGTCTACGCCTACATCCCATCCTTTTTGAATAAGTTCATCAATAGTCAAATGATTCTTTAGACAGTAGTCTTCACAATGTAGGAACACCATATAAGTCCCCTGCGTTTGAGATACTTCAATACCTTCTATATTGTTTTTAATAAAGTCATAGGTATATTTCATATTCTGTTCAAGTACCTGATTTAATTCATCCACCCATTCAATAGATTCTTCACGATAAGCACCTATTAAAGCATGCATGGATAAAACGTTCATATTGTTGTAATGTGTCGAAATGGCTACTTTGTTGAGCTGTTCTCTTAAATAGTCATCACAAATAATATGATAGCTGCCAATAAGTCCTGCTAAGTTAAATGTCTTACTTGGTGCATAAATAGAGATTGTGCGTCTTTTAGCATCTTCACTAATACTATAAGTAGGAATATGCTTATATCCTGCAAATACAATGTCTGACCATATTTCATCTGATACAACAATGACATCATTTTCTTTGAAAACATTCATTGCCTGTTCAAGTTCTTCTTTTTCCCATACACGCCCACATGGATTATGAGGAGAACAGAGAACCGCTAAGCGAATGTTATTGTCTTTGATACGCTTGTCCATGTCCTGATAATCCATGCGCCACACGCCCTCTTTATCCTTTACAAGAGGACTTAATTCAGCCACTCGATTGGTATCATTTAACACAGTGGAAAAACCTACATAAGTAGGACTGTGAAAGAGAATCTTGTCTCCTGGCTTTGTAAAGGCATGAATGGCACTTGCTAGACATCCTAAAACACCATTCTCGTAACCAATATACTCTTTCTTTAAATCATGAATGTTGTTTCTTGTCTTCTGCCAATACATGATGGCTTCATAATAATCATCAGATGGATAAAAATAACCAAATAGTGGATGTGCGATACGTTTATTAAGAGCATCCATTACGCTTGGTGCTGTCGCAAAATTCATATCAGCCACCCACATTGGAATAATACTAAAACCTTCTTTAGGGAAAGTAGGTTTCTTGACATGACCTTTTTGAGATCCTACTGCATCCAAGGCCATGGCATCTTTTCCTTTTCTATCAATGATTGTTGTAAAATCGTACTTCATGTTGTCTCCTTATTATTATAATAGGATGACTTGAAATGTTACTTAATAGACTGCATTCAGAATAGTATCAAGTGAATAATGTCCTTCTTTATAATCCACTATGATTGCTGTCGCATTATCTGGAAATCTTAAACGTTCATCATGAGGTATAAGTGTTTTAACTAATCCATAAAGTGAACAGCCATGTCCAACAATAAGTACTGTATCATCTTCTTTACTTGATGCAATGATGTCATTAAGGAATTCTATATGTTTATTAATCACATCATGGAGATCTTCTCCCTCATATGGTCGATAATCCATTTCGAGAGTATCCATCCAATTAGGCGCATCTATATGCAATTCTTTAACAAATAATGTGTTAATACCTTCTAAGATTCCAAAATTCACTTCTTTTAAACATTTGTCAGAAATAGGCGCAATATTATGACCTTGAAGTATAATCTCTGATGTTTCTACCGCTCTTCCAAGTGGTGATGTATAAGCCTTGTTTATACTATAGCCCTTTAATTGCAGAGACATGTTTTCTACCTGTTTAATGCCTAATTTTGATAAAGGTGAATCACACCATCCCTGTGTTAAATTGATTTCATTAAAGTGTGTTTTACCATGTCTTACAAATATAAACTTCATTGATTATTCTCCTTTAAATGCAAAGTGTAGATGATGCTTATTATTATCTAATAAGAATTCTTCATGTGTCTTAGCACCCCATGTATCATCTCCTGCAACACCCATCTGCTTCTCATTAATACATAATACTGTCTGATATGCTTCAGGTAATTCATCATGATGACGTGCATTTTCTAATTCATAAGGTGTGTAATGTAAAGCTGACATTTCAAAATCATCGCCCTCTAATAATAATACCTTATTTTCACCATGAATCAATACTTCCTTAACATGTGTTCTATTGCCACATTCCTGTGGGTAGAGATAAGGTGTACAGTTGTCTGTGACATTATAATCATATCTTCCAAGCATTGCCCCTTTATTTCTATCTATATAGTTTTCTTCTGGACCAAATCCATAATATGAGACATGCTCCATATCCTTATATAACTGGAATAATAGGCCGAATGCAGGCATTTCAATATTGGATGCAAGAGGCTGATAAGACATATCTACTTCTACTTTTCCATCACCATATACAGTATATGTAAGATAAAGTAGTTCATCTCCTAAACGAGGTAAATCATATGTATATTCAATCTTGCATGATGTTTCTTCTTTAACAACTCTCACAAATTGACATTTAGCATATAAACTTGCAGTTAACCATTCCCCATAGCGATAGCCATATTTATTTTCCACATCATTATTTGTAGAAGCTCTAAAGAAGTTTGGTTTTACAGGCACACGAATGTATTCTTCTTGATGATAACGATAAGACACTAATCCCTTCTGTTTTGAGAAAATGACATTGAAGTCCTTCCCTACTACACCAACATTCAAATAGTCTTCTACCACCTTAACCAGTAAAGAAGATTTCTTCGCTGTTTGAGGTTCATAGTTATAAATATACTGTTCATATGCATACACTTGATTATCTTTCTTTAGATAAATATTCAATGCATATTCTTTATCATCTTCAACCACAAAAGGATTCTTGATTGTAGTTGTGTTTTGTGGTGCACATGCAATAATAACATTCTGAGACTTAATGACATAGCCGTCACATAACAAATCAATCTGTAAAGTGTATTCATTCAAATCAGTAAATAAGTATCTATTATCTAATTTGATTTCCTGTTCATTGATTGTGAAATCTACATATTGATAACAATACTTTACTTCCTGCATCTTAGGAGTATTCTTACGATTCGCAAAGACTAATCCATTACCACAGAAATCATAATCACTTGGTCTTTCTTTAAAATCTCCTCCATAACAGAGTTTTCCATCATGATATAATGCCTGATCGATATAATCCCAGATAAAACCACCCTGATAAAGAGGATATTTCTTTTCTAGCACCATTACTATTACCCATTGAGTGCGCATATTCACACAGAATGAACGGTTTGTCCTGATGTGTAGTCAAGTACTTTTCTATATCTTTCGCATATGTATACATCTGGCTTTCGATATCACTTGTCTCATTGTAAGAACGATCATGGAAAATACCTTCATAATGAATAACACGTGATTGGTCTTTGTTTCTTAAGAATTGAGACATTTCATAGAGATTCTTACCTCCGTGAGATTCATTACCTAAAGACCATATAATAATAGAAGGATGATTCTTGTCTCTTTCATACATTGAATTTGCACGATCTAGAATAATATCTAACCATTCAGGCTTATTATCAGGAATAATATGTTTCTTGTCAAAGTACTCACTCCATGTACCATGTGTTTCTAGGTTCACTTCATCAATGACATAAAGTCCATATTCATCACATAGATCATAGACGAAAGATTGATTAGGATAGTGTGATGTACGTAACGCATTGATATTGTGTGCCTTCATATTTAAGATATCCTGTTTTGTTTCTTCATAAGATACATGTCTACCTGTATAAGCAGAAAATTCATGTCTATTAACACCGTGGAAGATGATTCTCTGCCCATTGATACACATAATACCGTTTATGATTTCAAACTCTCTGATACCAACCTGCTGGCTGATGCATTCTACTAAGCCTTCTTCATCCATTACTTCAATAATCAATGTATAAAGGTGTGGTTTTTCTGCAGACCATAAATAAGGATGTTCTAATTCAAATTGAAGAGATGAACTATCTTCTTTTGTTTCACTTACAATAATTTCATCTTTATATTTCAATGTATAAATAACTTTTACAGGGTGAATGACAACTGGATTCACTTCTACGACAGCATGATCATAGGTGTCATTCAAATGTGTAAGTACCTTTATATCTTCCAAGTGTGTATGAGGCACCATTTCTAGTTCTACATCTCTAAATATTCCTGAAAAACGCCAGAAGTCCTGGTCCTCCAGCCAGCTTCCGCTACTAAAACGATAGACATTCACTGCAATCTTGTTGTTTCCTTCCTCTATTAAAGAAGTAATATTAAAGCGTGATGGTGTAAAAGTATCTTCACTATAGCCTACAAAAGTTCCATTAACCCATAAAGCCATTGCGGATTCTACACCCTTAAAATTAATATAAACATCCGTGTTATCTTTAATAACTGAATTATCAAAATATGTAATATAGCTGCCAATTGGATTATGTTCCGGAATCTCTCCTGGTATGATTTGTTCTGTGGCAGACCAAGGATAGATCTGATTGACATACATAGGTGTTCCATATCCCTGTAACTGAATATGTCCAGGAACATTGATTTCATCCCAGTTATCACTGTTGTAATCCTTGTTAGAAAAATCTTTAATTAATTGATTAAACCCATTAGCATAATGAAATTTCCATTTACCATTTAAAGAATAGATATAACTACTCTTATTTGTATGCATCTCCTCTAGAGAGGCATAACGATGTATTGAGGCATGTGCCTTTTCACGATTGATATTAAATACCTTTGGGTCTTGGACCCATTCATTGTTCATTTCCATATGTTTTATCCTCCAAATATAATTATAAAAATATGAGAACAAATAGAAATGGAATGAAGTATAATATAGGGTAATATAGTATAATGCTGTATTTTTTTACTTATATTGAGATATAATGTTAATGAGGTGATTTACATGGAAGACTTAGAAAAAATACTCAAACAGCTCTATCTTGTCTCAGGATTAAATATGTCCATCTTTGATATTAATCAGAAACCACTGGCTTCTTATCCTCATAAGAAATCTAAATTCTGCCATGAGATAGAGAAGAACAAAGCTTCTGATCATTGTTTTATATGTGATATAAATGCAATGAATCATGTAAAAGAGACTGGCGAACTTTATGTCTATCAATGTCATTTTGGACTTAGTGAAGCAATTATGCCTTTATATTCTTATGGTGCTTTAACTGGTTATCTAATGATGGGACAAGCGGTTATAGGAACATATAGAAACTATTCTGAAATCATCAATAAATCTAAGCCCTATTTTGAAAATGAAGAAGAATTAAGACAACTTGTCACAAATATTACTATATTAGATGAAAATCAGATATATGCTTTTGCACATGTATGTGATATCTGTGCAAAATACATTTCTCTCACCAATCGCATTCAGGCCAAGAATGATCATCTTGCCCAGGAAATAAAACAGTACTTAATTGCGAATTATAATAAACCTATTACGATTGATCAGCTATGTGACTATTTCTTCTGCAGCAGAGGAACATTGTTAACTCATTTTAAATCTAAATACAATACAACTATCCACAAATTCTTATTAGATTACCGATTAAAGAAGGCTGCAGAACTATTAACAAATAAGAAACAAACCGTTAAAGAGATTGCTTATCACTGTGGCTTTGAAGACCCTAATTACTTCTGCAAAGTATTCAAAAAGGAGTACCAATGCTCCCCTCTAGAATTCAGAAACGAAGGGGCTGTAACGAATAGATAGTATTTACTACTACCTTGAGCGTTACAGTTCTTTTTCGTATATACAAACGCAAAAAGGTTATTCACTACTGCATGGTGAATAACCTTTTCATATTTCAGACGTACTTAATAAGAACCTGCCCATTTCCTAATATAGCTGAAATTTATAACGATAAGACACTAATCCCTTCTGTTTAGAAAAGATGATATTGAAGTCCTTCCCTACTACACCAACATTTAAGAAGGCTGAAGAACTATTAATAAACGAGAAACAAACCGTTAAAGAAATTGCTTATCAATGAGGCTTTGAAGATCCTAATTACTTCTGCAAAGTATTCAAAAACAAAGAGATGCCCAAAGCAGCCTTCACTTAGGGATTGGATGAAAAACAGTTTTTTAAGTGACGTCTTCAAGCGGCAACAAAAGAAATAACGACCATACAAGAGTAACAATGCTCCTGTGTGGTCGTTTCTTATGCTCAAGTATCGAATTAATTCTCTATATCCAGCTTAATTTCATTATTCAGCGATTTTAGATATATGTATTCTCCCTTATGTGTGTTCAGCGTTCTGTGACTAATTATCTTGCGCTGAGCAACATTTTTATCTTCATCCTCAAGTTTGCAAGTGAACATCTTGTAATTTAGTATTTCCAACAGTATATTGACACTGAAGTGGTTATGTCGAATACACAAAAAACCTAATGTTACAAAAAAGAAGAGAAATAATACTACCTGATCCCACTTTGTAAAATCGAAAGCAAACAGAGGAAGAATATATGACAATAGATATTCAGATGTTATTGTTTTATCATCTACAGCATCCTTTATCATAAGTTTTGTGCTTCCTTCCTTTGAATTAGTAGCAAATGCAGATCGCAATACTACTAAGGAAATAGAACTTGCTAATAAAATAAGGGAAATACTTATTCTCTCTGTCCATAGATTTTCAGTATTCTCAAAGTGGCTTTTAATGTCAATAAAAAGAATGGAAATCCATAACGGTAAAAATGAGGTGAAGTAAAGGCAACTTGACACAAATTTAGACATTTATCAGCCTCCTTATTCCCATTTTTTTGAACTTGATACTTCCATAGGATTGTCATCAAATGGATCAACCATACCCCTGTCACATAATAGCTTAACAAGTTTATCTGCTGCTCCCGGCTGACTCATATCAAATTTATCCCCATCCAGAGGAATATTAAATTTCTTGCTCATTCTCCTTCTACTATTTGCATTCTTCAGTTTTTGCAGATGTAATTCGTTAAATGAAATAAATTTTCTCGGATTGTGTCCACAACTTGCAACACTGCTAAACGCTTCAGCATCATTAACTATGTTTGAATCAGTGATATTAGTGATTTGTTTTTCGCAAACAGCCTTATAAGCTCTCTCCATGTTAAATAAATTTTCTCCGGCAAGTGTAAGCATATAAACAGTTTCATCAACAATCACAACATCAATGGATGTTCTCAGGGAGATGACCTTATCAGAAATTTCTGTGAATGTTCCATTAGAACGCAAAAACTTGTGTTTTAATGATGTAACAGGATTTTGCATTGAAATCAGTTTTACTGATAATTCTTCTCCATCAATAGGAATCACACCTTTAAGAATATATGCTTGTGCAGAAAATTCAAGAGGGTCAACCTCAGAATCAGGATTTCCAATCGCTTCGATTAAACTTGGATATTCTGTTGAAATCAATTCATTGTTAGTAGTCAACTTATAAATCGTTTTATCAACAGTAGATCCGTCATAATCAGTTACGCTCTCAAAGATTTTTTCTAATCCTTTTTCTTGAGAGCAACATCTATCGGATATCTCTGATAAAAAATTTGTAAGAGTACCCTCTGGAGATAATGTGATTTCTCGACCACAATATGTAGTTCCATTTCTCTTTGAATTCTTGATTTGAAGAAGTTGTAATGACCAAGCTTCGCAGGCTGCTACATTTTCAAATATACTTTTTATTTTGCTAATTGACATTTAAACACCTCACTTAATCGTTTTTCTTTCCGTAAGGAACAGTATCCTCAGCAACCATCATAGGTCTTTGTGCAGGAGCTGAATAAGCAAAAGGAACAATCTTGCTTTCTGGAGTTGTTTCAGAATACTCCTCAAAGTTTTCTACCTGCTCCATAACCTTTGTGAACACTTCAGGACTGTACTGTGGCGGATAACCATTTTTAATCAGACAAATCTTGATATCAAGTTTTAACTGATTACGCACGTTTTGATTATTGAGCCAGTCAGCAAACGAAGACTTAGTATCGATAATTTCCTTAACCTTTTTAGCAAGTGACTTGCACTTGTCATTTACAACAACACCGTCAACTTTTTTGTCAGTACCATATTCAAAATTATACTGGTCACGAAGAGCAATCAAAATATCATAGAACGCCTTTTCTTCAAAGGTTAATCCTATTTTACGGAAGCTCTCACGATTTTCATTCATTTGACGAAGTATTGCCAAAGCTTGTTCAGTTGCAGCCTTGATAATATCTTCTGATGCCGCTTCCTGTGTTGCACCAGCTTCTTCTGCAATAAGGTGCTTACGTCTTTCATGGTATTCAGCAATGGTCTTTTCAAGCATCTCTTGGAAAGTCTTTGCAGCTAACTGATTGGCTTTGCCATATTCCTTTATTTGCTTACGGAGCATTTTGATAAGTAACTCCAACTTTGTGGCTGGCATTTTTACATCCGATAGCTTTTCAAAGTATTCAGGAGAGAAAATATCTTCTTCCTCACCACTTTCAAGAACACTTTCAACCTGATTGTATTTCAATGCTTCTTCGACCATCTTTGAAACTGCACGATTCATAGTATCAGCATCAACATCACTGGTTCCACTCATTTTACGAACGAAACCTGCTATAGCCATAAAGCACTGTGCAAGAGCCGATTCCTCTTCGCCTAGATTTCCTGAAGGCTGACAAATGTCAAAAGCACTTCTCATTCGCTTAACAGTCTTCAAGAAATATGTTTTAAACGAAACCTGATATGAGCCCCCATTGCCTTCCGTCTGTAAGGACTGTGTTGATACAAAAACATATTCTGCTGCTTTTGAAAGCAATTTATATCTTTCTACAGGATCACATTTAGGATTCAAAAATGGTGCTAAATCATAATCTGTGAATAGCCTTTTAAGGATTTCAAGTTCTTCTCTAAATACAGATGTCGCCTGTTCAACATCATCTGATGTAGGAGCAACAGAAGTATCACCACCATAGACTTTCATAGCTTCACGCATATTATCACGAATACCAATATAGTCGATAATCATACCAAAATCCTTACCCGGATATTTTCGGTTTACACGGCTGATAGTCTGAATCAGCAAGTGCTTCTTCAAAGGCTTATCGTTATATAAATATGTAAGTGATGGAACATCAAATCCCGTAATCCACATATCAACAACAATAACAATACGGAAATTAGATTTTTCCTGTTTAAAAGCTGCATCCAGTTCTTCAGAACGTTTATCATTTTTAACACCACCAAGATAGTTATACATCTCAGTTTCATCATTACTTCCGACACTGGATACCATAGCCATAAATGGCATAGGTTTTAACTCTTTGAGTTCCTCATCTGTTGCAGTAACTCCGTCAGGTGTTTTCTTTTCTTCAAACCATTCTGGATATTTATCCTTAAATTTAAGAAGTAAAGAATATGCAATTTTTCTGCTTGAACAGACAATCATTGCCTTTTGGATTCTATCTGGATCACCTTCACAAGATAAAATATAGTGATCATGAATATCTGTAGCAAGTCTTTCTAATCGAGAAGGTTCTGCAAGAATAACTTCCATAGAACTCATTGCTCTTTTGCTAGCTTCAATATCATCATATGTAGCACCATCATCGGCACACTTTTTATAGTAATCTTCAATTTCTTTTGCTTTGTTCTTATCAAGCAACACTTTAGCAATACGAGGATGATATTTAATAGAAACAGTAAGTCCATCTGCGACTGCCTGATCCATTGTGTATCTATCAATTTCTTCACCAAATGTCTGATAAGTTTCAGCAATAGGTGTTCCTGTGAAACCTACGAATGTAGCCTGTGGAAATGCTTCTTTCAATACTTTTGCATATGGCTTTGAAACCATAGCTTTCATGTTCTCATTCGCATCCTTACTGAACTGGATTTTCTTAGAATGCTCAATCTGAGTTCTGTGGGCTTCATCTGAAAAACATATGATATTCTGACGATCATTAATAAGACCAATCCTGTCATCTTCTCGGTCACAGAACTTCTGAATGGTACATATATAAAAACCGCCACTTTGTCTTGCGCCAAGTTCCTCTCTTAATTGCGCTCTGTTTTTAACAACTGATACTTCTCCAAGATTTAAGAACTCCTTACTCTTGGTAAATAACTTTGCACCCTGTTTCTGTAATTCTTCTCGGTCAACAATAAGAATAATTGTCGGTGAACCGATTTCAGGAATATCAGAACAGCGAAGCGCAAGCTGACGGGCAAGAAAAGCCATAGTGTATGTTTTTCCGCATCCTGTCGCACCAAAATATGTTCCACCTTTACCGCTTTTTTGAACAACAGAATTATTAATACTTTGCTTGAGTAATCTTGCAGCAAAGAACTGTGGATAACGACATACAATTTCAACTTCGTCACTGTCATAAATACTGTTATGAAATGACCGTTGTCAAGACATAAATAAACTCTCACAACAT
>ENA-UOOD01004648-UOOD01004648.1-human-gut-metagenome-genome-assembly--contig:-CS67-NODE-4648-length-10528-cov-3.929151_pt1 | contig 10528 bp, 20 predicted proteins | sample MGYA00242464_ERZ724011 | MGnify/ENA metagenome assembly ERZ724011 | reverse complement strand
TGTCCGTTTCAATGACTTTTGCTTTTCCGTAAAAACTTTTTGCCCGGTCATAACCCATAACAGGCAGATCATAAATTTTCATGTTTTAAACCCCTTTCAAAATATTCAGTTATATCTGAGCTTGTAAACAATATATCAGTTATATCTGAGCTTGTCAAGGGATTTTCCGTGAAAATTTCAGATTTTTCTGAGCTGTTTCAATGTGTGCTTTTTCTCTTGAATTTCCGCACATTCCCGGCAGCGGGACACAATCAAGCCAGCCGCCGCCAGATCAGCCAGCCCCGACAGCGACCACCACCGGCACCCGCCAGCCGGTCAGCAGATCAGAAAACCGCCGAACCTCCACTCGGAAGCTCGGCGGTCTGTCATAGTCGGAGAGTCGCCAGCCAAAGTCGCTGACCTCCGAGCGGGAAAGTCGCTGGTCATAGTCGGAAAGTCGAAAGTCGCTGGAAAGTCGCCAGCCAAAGTCGCTCACTCGTCAGAGTCGGAAGACTCATAGTCGCCAGCCGTGTCTTCCAGATACTTCCTCTGCAAGTCTTCCGGGGACACCTGATCTCCAAGCTGCTGATTGGGCGTAAGCACCATCTCCTGCTTGTCCACATAGCCCATGTTGTTCTTCATGAGGAAGATACCGGCAACGGGGTTGATCTTACCGTTCTGCATATAGTTTTCCATCTGTGCGTTCAAAACTTGATACGCCTTTTTAATGAGGTTGCGACTCTCGGCGGGAACATAGGCACTATCCACCCCATTCGCCCATTTCCATAAAGTCGTTCTATCCACACCAAAAGCCAAAGCCATTCCTGCAACACTCGGCTTCATATCATCATCAGCACACAACTGGAAATACTGACCAATCCTTGCCTTGACCTGTTCCGGTTCCCTCATACTCACATCAGGCCAATCCAACATAGCCATAGAGTGTTCCAGATATTTCCGATTGTCTCCCGGCTCAGACTGAACACTCAGGGCTTCTTTCCGATCAGGCCGGGTACGCTTTTTCACTTGCATTTCCTCTGCCATAAAAATCTCCTTTCTCAGTGAGTTTAGTGACTCATTTCTGAAAATTCGTATAAACTCTCTTATAGGACGCTCTATATAGAGGATTTATAGTAAAAATCGAAAATGGGTCACTAACCTCACTAAATAGTGAAAAATGAAAACTCAAAAACCTCTCAATTTAAAAAGACTTTGTGAAAAGACACTCACTTTTATCACTAAAGTCACTAACGCTCTACTTCTTGCTCACACTCGTCAGAAACCTTAGCGGTTGTTCTCTCGGTTATCTTCATCAGCGGCTTTCAGGCACTCAAACACGGGTTGCTCGGACAGCAAACATTCTCTTTCAAAGAAATTGTTGCCATTGGAATACCAGTCGCCAACGACAAACAGGCTTGCTTTTGCCACCAAAATGTCCGTATCAGAAAGGTGGTAGAGAATGTGGATTTCATAAGCGGCATTTGCCGCCAACACATAGCGATAAAGTCCTTTAGTGACCTCTGTCCAGTTTTTCAGATCAGTCATGGTCATTCTCCTTTACATGAAGCGAGATCATTTTCTCACGGGTGAGCTTATCGACTACACGACCAAGCTCCTTGTAGCCGGACACCGCCGCCAGTCGTTCAAGGTTGCCCTTGGTCTGTGCTGTGACAACAATGGAGATACGGCGAAGGTTTTTCTTGTCAGTCCTCATGACCGTCCTCCCTCTTTCCATAGATACAGGCAGAGATAAGAGACTGCACCAGAACACAGGCTTCCTCTCTGGTGGCACCGGAATTGATTGCCGCTCTATAAAAATTCAGAGACATTTCAGCTAAAGCACCAACGGCGTTCAGCAGCTCTTTCACAGCGTCATTATTCATCGTCCTGTTCCTCCACGAAAATCGTTCCCTCGAATTCATCAGCTCTGCCGAGAAGCCGCCAAAGTCCTTCCTCTCGTTCTCCGCAGTTAGGGCAAGACATACCCGCCACCTTTGCCAGCTTTTGAGGGAAATCAGAGTCTTCTTCTACGAACAGAAGGTGTTCACACTTCCCGCAAGAGAAGACCGTAAACATGGGGCTTTCCACAATCGGCTTTTTCCTACCACAGCGAGGACATACCCATTCGTGACTCCAATCCCGCAGGGTCATTTCACGACCACATACACATTTCTTGCTCATAGCCCTCACCTCAATCCTCGAACATACGGCTGAGGGTGTTCAGCTCACGCCGAAGCCGGACAATGCTTGCCATGATCTGAGTTTTGGAAGCACCCTTCTCCACAATCCCGCTGCCCCACTCAGCGACATAAGAGTGACTATCCCACTCCTTCTTAGAAGCTCTGCGGTCTTCGTGAACCACCACAGCTTCTTTGAGCCGGTTGGTCAGGTTGACACAAAATTCAACCTGTTCGATGATCTCATTCTTTTTCACGGATTTCCTCCTTTTCCGCAAAACGCTCGATGACTTTAGGACATACGAACATATTGGAAAATGAGCAATCGTCAGCCCCATCGTCATAGTGACTATGCTCACAGTCCCCACATACAATTTCCGTAACCCAATCAATCACATTGTCGTTGTCGTATTCGTTGTCACCAACATAATCGCAATACTGTGAGATAATACGCTCACACAGCAAATGGTGTTTGTGATCGAAGAACCTTCCCTCATACATTCCAGAAAAACGGCTGTATTCCTCTCCAACCTTGATTTCAGAACAACACAAATCGCAACGGTGTTCTTTTCTTGCAACGGGATAGGAATGACTGCTAAATTCAAGCATTATACCGCTCCTTTCAGACGCAAACCCTTGTAGGAAGGGTAGCCGTTGTAGGTGGACTTGCCCTCATGCCATTCCGGGTGAGCTTCCATGTCGGCATTGAACCGCTTTGCGCTGCACACGAAATAGCCGTTGGACTTGCACCAAATCTTGTAAGCGTCATAGAGGGACTTCGCTCTGGTGATTGTGCCGTCAGCACTCTCGCACTTTTCTTCAAGGAACTGCAATACCAGATCGTTGTCCTTCTCATACTGCCGCACGACCTTCTTCATGTCATCGGACATTTTCAGCCCAAACCGCTTGTACTTGAAGTACCCGGCGACCAGCCAAGAGAAGATACCCTGCATAGCTTCCTGTGTCTGGAACTCATTTTTCAGGTTCTTGTCTTGTTCTTCCTCCTTGAAATGGCGGTTGAACTCGATCACCCGCACACGGTCAGAAGCGAACAGGGACTTGTCGTTGACAGAGGGGAGGTCATTGCAGGAGAGCCAAAGAGTGAACTGAGGGAGAAAAGTCGTGGCAGTCTCATAGAGGTTCCGGGCTTTTATTTCCTCACCGCCGGTGAGCTGCTTGATTGTTTCCTCGTCCAGTTTGCCATACTGATTGCTCTCAGCCATCGTGACAAACCGCTTACCTTTCAGGGACGCAAGCATGGGGTTGGCGGCTTCTGCGTTCTTGCTCCGCTCGGACTTGCAGATGATCGACACGGGAGACACGGACGCATAGTCACCGAGAAGGTGGTGAATGGCACTCAGCATGGTAGACTTTCCGTTGCGAGTGGTCTTGCCGTGAAGAATGAACATACATTCCTCGTTTGCCATGCCGAGCATAGAGTAGCCAAGGGCTTTCTGCAAATACTCGGCCTTATCTGCGTCACCACAAGTGACCTCAGAAATGAACTTCTCCCACCGTTCACACCGAGAGTCTTGCAGGGTGTACTTGAAATTGGTCTGCATGGTGAGAAAGTCGTGCCAGTCATGCTCCCGAAATTCCATCTTTTCGAGATCATAGGTGCCGTTCAGACAGTTAATGAGATAGGGGTTGGAGTCGAATTCCTGAGCGGTAATCGGCATGACACTCGCAGCGTCCTTCATAAGCCGGTCACGGAAACGGCGATCTCCCATCTTCACGATGAACTTCATGTACTCCCTGCGGCGGTCTTCGTTTCCGATTTCTCCGCAATATAAGGCCATCAGGCGGCAGAACTCCTTGATCTTCTCAGCCACCAGCAGAGAACCAATATCCTTCCTCCAAGCTCCCTCAGAGTAAGTGAACCAGCATTTCGCTTCGGGGCAATACCGAGTGTCATTCTGGTAACACTCGGAAAACAGCTCTGCCATGCCTGACTCGTCCCACGAATAGCCGGTGCCGCTTGCTTGGTGACTGCGCTCCGGCTGCGCTTCCTTGATGTAAAACATCTTGCGGGACTGGTCTTCGTCCATGATGTATCGACCATTGGAGAGCTGAAACAGCTCTTGATCTTCGGAAGTGGTGAACACTTCATCAGCCATTCTCAGCACCTTCTTTCAACATTCTCTTGATTGCACGAAGATCGTTTCTGACCTTGTTGGTGTAGATCGAAATGATCTGTTCGACCTCATAACGGGTAACGGGGGTAGGAACTGACCTCTCATAAGCCTGAGCAATGCGATTGACTTCTGCTCGGCGGGAAGGTTCGGTGGCGTAGCTTACTGCGAACTGCTGACCGTTTTTCAACGCTACGGTGAGAACGAAAGGATAGTCCGACCTCTGCCCCTTGGTAGACTGAACAGATACAATATCAGCCACATTGATGAGGGTTCCATTGAAGTTATAGAGCATGGTCAATCACTTCCTTTTCTTCAAGGCTTTCGCCATAACCAGCAGCGCACAAGCCTGAGCGTCCTCGTCCCACCACGCACACCGCTCTTGACAGCAAGTGAGAACTTCGTCCGTGCTGGCGTTCATCGGACAATACTTTTTCGGTTCATTCACCACCGTTTACACCCCCCCCCTCCATAGAAGAAAGCGTTCCTCAGAGCGGTATCTACATGGCGCATGATCTCCACCGGGAGAGTACACAAATACTTCCAGTCATCGGTCACATCAATGACCCGTACCTGTTCGCACTCCACCATGCTCGGTTGCAGATCACCCCAAGTGATAGCCACATGGGTAGGCATTTCCAACCTTTTGAACTTGGTGGTCAGGGGTACAACAATGCTGGTGGGAGAGAACTGATTTCCCATGTTGTTCTGAACGATGACCCAAGGGCGTTTGCCGCCCTGAACATGACCGGAAGAAGGGATAGGCACATCAATGAGTACCACATCTCCACGCTGATAAGGTTTCATTTCGTTTACCTCCTGTATCTTGTAACGCTATTGACGATCAGCTCCACTTCGGAGCGGTCAAGCGGCGGTTTACACGCTACGCTGTTGGCATACAACAGCTCTTTGAAAATATCGGCCTTGCTGTAACCCTGATTGTGAAGCTGACCAGCAAGGGAAGTCAGACTAAGGTTCCTGCTGCCAGATGTAATAGGCGGGTACTCCGGTTTCAGAGTGAGTTTCCCATTCTCAGGCTTGTGATAGATCGGAGAATAGATACGCTGAGGGACAGAGCTACCAGAGCTTTCTTTTGGAGCGTCAGGGAAATACTTTTCAACGACATAATCAATCCCTGCCTGATTTTCGATGATCTCAGGAAAGATAAGTACATTTCCCGTCATGATGAAATACCGACTGCTCTTGTAAATCTCCACGCCGTTGCGGTTGTTTTTTCCCTTGAATGAAAGTGAACCCCTTACCAGAATGTGAACACCCCTGCCGCTTCTGCTTTTCTCCGTGTAGGACTCGCAATGAGAGATAATGTCAGCCGCCAGAGGGGAGAGAAACCCGTCATCAAATCCAGCGTCAATGTCGATACCTACAAGGCCGGTATCGTGGAACACATATCCAATGCCATCATAGTAGCCATGCTGGACATTCTTCTCAGCGTCAATGTAATCAGACCATGTGTCCGGTAGTGTAGAGGAAGCCGCCTTGCGAACCGTAGACTGCATGGGGATTTTTGAATTATTCCACACATTTACCCATGCCTTTTCCTGTATCAATTCAGCAGGGATATTCTCATAACTCATAGATGTACCTCAGCTTTCATACGGGGACTCATATTCCCAATCCCAAGTGTTTCCTCCACGGTAAGCGTTGCGGAAATAATTGTGGTAGCCGTCACCCGAAAACCATAGATAATCAGGGGGCAGAACTCTACCAACCTCGGTTTCTCCGTCCTTCTCTCTCTGCCATCTGGTCAAAACATCTTCACAGAGAAGCCATAGTGTCTCGTCTATCGGGTTGTTCTCCCGGTAGCCTACGAACTGAGAGGGAGCGGTTACGACTTCAAGAATGGAGCCGTAACCCTGATCTACCCGGTTCAGAACACACCACACACAAGCGGCCTGTTCTGTTTTAGATGGAACCCCTCTCGCTTCTCCCCACAACATCTTTGCCATAGCTGCCACTTCCTCATGAGTCCACGGCTTAGGTGTCTCGACAGGTTCAAAGATAACCGGAGTCGGAACCTCTACCACCTCGACTGCGGGAGAGGTCTGAACGACCTCAGCCGTAGGCTTCATGAAAGGGCTTGCCAACAGGCAGATGATAGCGGAAAGACAGAGAACGGAAATCAGCTTCCGCAAGACTTTTTCCGCTTGCTGGTCTTGGTCGAGGGCTGACAAGCAAAGAAGTATTTGTTATCCACGCAGATAGGATAACCCTTGAACTGGTCGCTGGACTTCGGCTCACCGGCGGCATAAATGCTCTCTGCCGTTTCTACTGGCATTTCCCCGGACACATAGTCAGAACCGGCGACCATGATATACGGCACCTTGCCGTCATTCACTTTGAACTGCATTTTCTTCCTCCTGTTCTTCCTTGTACCATTGCTCCAAGTCCACACCGAGTGCGGAAAGCCGCTGACGGCATAGCCAGCCGCCGTCTTCCGGGTTCATTTCGTAATGCTCCCGGAGCTTCTTGTGTTCGGCATAAAAGAGCTTCCACGCCTTTTTCAGCCGCTTCTTTCCAAAACCGAAGTGAACATGGAGCATTTCGAGAATGGCTGAGTCGTTGTCCATCTGAAATTGAAGATCGTTCTCCAAAATCTGCTGATTGATAGCTTCATTCAGCACCTTTTGTTCAGCTTTGTTAAGCTGAACACCGAAGGGTTTACTCCCCACTCTCTTGAAATTCATCAGCCCACCTCAATGTCCTCGAAGAATACGGGATAGGTGGATTTCAGCAGATCGTAAAGCAATCCTGCGACCACTCTCATGTCAGGGTGGGCGGCGGGAGCGCAACGCAGACGAATGAAGTGCCGCCACTCTCTCATGTCAGCCGTCATAACCACTTCGGTCTTCAAGCTGTTGGGAAGCACAGACCGAGCTTCCTGCGGAGTGCAACCTTCGTTTAGAAGATCAAAATACGCCACCTCGGCGTTCTCACAAGACCGCTTCCAAATGCGGTAGGGAGAGTCACTACAATCGAAACTCATAGGTTTGATGACCGTGATCTCACCGCCGAAACCATCTTTTGAGTAATTGCAATAGCGGGTGGACTCCTGACAGTAAGCCGCCAGCCGATGACGGACGATCTCATGGCTCACACCACGGTCACAGGTAAAGCGGACGGTCAGGGAAGCGTGTTCAATCACGGCTTCATGACCCCGTTTCAGGATATTGCGGACGAACTTCTCTGCGCTGCCGTCCGTGATCTTATCCTCGGACTTGTAACAGGTGCGTCCAGCCTGTTCCACGGTGGAGAGAAGGGTTGCATAATCGGGAGCATTGACAAGCTCCACTTTGGGTTCAATGATTTTCATTGTGTTTATCCTTTCTGGTGACGATGTTCTTAAACCAGTACCGAAGAATGTACCAGCATTGCTCCAAATACCCGACTTTGCGATAGCCCATGTTAAATACCAGCTACATGGGTTGCCAGCATATCGGCTTGGTGCGTCCACAGCACATTCGGGTATGCGTGGATTGCGCCGGTGTAGTCATTCCATTCTTCCTTCGGTGTAAACGCTCCCATGTGGTAACGAATACAGCAGATTTCTTCCTCTGTCAGAGCGTAGAACTGAGAGAGAAGCATGACCGACTTCTCACCGTGACCTTTCAAGAGAGTGTGCGGATTGTATTCCCACTTAGACGGGTCAGGCAAAGATATTCCATCTGAGAACAAACCACTTTCAGAATGGCGGTACTGGTCAATCTTGCAGAGATCGTGGAACATACCCACGATGTAGGGAGAACGCTCATTGCGCCAGATCAGTTTGTTATCCTCGGTGAGACGCAGAAGGAACTTCGTGACAGCTACGGAGTGCTGGTACAGACCACCTTCGTATGCGCCGTGGTACTTCGTGGAAGCAGGAGCTGTGAAGAAACCATAGCTCACAAGGTAGTCAATCATATCGGCAGGAACCAGAGGAGTACCATTAGGCAGCTTCATAAGGTTCAGAAAATCGTCCAGCTCAGACTTAGAGAAGCAATCAGCCATTCACGGCACCTCCCTCATACTCAGGACGATGGACGCTCCGCTCAGAGTCAAATCCGTCCGGGTAACGCTTCATCAGTTTATCGACATTGTGCTGTGCCACATATTCGAGGGTCACACCAAGGCCGGTAGCAGTCTGCGCCACATACCACAGAACATCTCCAAGCTCGTCCAGCAGCTTGTTCGGGTCAAAGGCATGACCCTGAAACTCGACCTTTTTCAGAATGTCGATACACTCACCGGCTTCACCGTTCAGGCCATAACAGCCATTGCGAATTTTGTCCCACGAAGTCAGGTTGCCGGAAGTGCGCTCTGCGGCTTTCTGATAATCATTCAGCGTCATGTTCGGCTACCTCCATTTCCAGCACCGTCATGATTGCATAATTGGCGAGGTCAATCAGGGTGTCCCGGATAGACTCGTCATTGACCTTCTGATCTCCACCACGGGAGAGGGTCTTGAAACGGTTGAATTTGTCACCGAGCCGAATACGAGCCATAGCCATACCTTCTTCAACAAAGGTCTGGTGGAAGCTGTCGCCGTAGTCATGATTTTTCCGGGCATAGAGCCGATTGATTTCATTGCAGATATTTAGGTGCATTTGAACCTTGCTGTTAAGCTCAGCCATTGTATCTTATCCTCACTTTCCACATAGTTTTCAACAAACCATTGGAGAGGGAGAGCCTATCAAAATAGCCCTCCCTCTCTCACGGTCTTAGCCAAGGAGAGCTGCCAAATCCATAGAGGGCTTCTTACCGGCCTGTTTCGGTGCCTGAGAAGCCGCAGGAGCGGTTTTCTTGGCAGGGGCAGGAGTAGAGTCACCAGTTTCCTCCCAACCGTCAGAAGGCCGCTTATCAGCCAGACGGACGAAGGTTACGGTCTGCCCCGGCTTGTTCTTGTTGGGCTGAACATCATGCTCAATGTCGCACTCGATGAAGTGACCAATCAGGTCAGTGTGGTCGATCTCGGTCAGCTCGAAATCTTTCAGAGCGGTCTTGGCGAAGTAGCTGAAAGCGTTGTAGGCACCCTCATTGGGGGAGCCATCGGTTTTCAGCAGAGAGAACCGTTCGATGTGCTTGGAGCCGCCCTGCGTCTGCATGGTGACTTCCAGTTTGCCGAATTCCTCCTTGTACTTCACATCAGTGATCTTGAAGACATGAGTCCCTTCGGGAATGAGGGAAAAACCCTCGGTGAGTCCGATTTTAGCCATTGTTTGTTCCTCCTTAATTTTCGTATTCAACGGGGAAGATGACACCCACCAACAGGTCATCATCGTCCGGCATTTGCGGGTACTGCTTGACCAGCAGGGCTTTCGCTTCGGCATTTCCGCTATCAATGTCGTAAGCGTACAGGATTTCGCAGAAATCGGACTTCTCGATCAGCGACCAGTCATCATTGCTGATTGCGATAGAAATGTCCTTGCTCTCCGTAGAGAAGACCCGCACACAGTCCTTGATCTTGCCGTCAGGGTACGGCATGATTGCTTGGGTCAGCTTGGCATACTCGGTGCAACCGACCTGAGAAATCATGCGGTCAATGGGTTCAGGCATATCCTGAATGGCGGCAGCGGTGACACTCTGGACGGTACAGGGAATGAGCATGAACGCAGACGGGGAAGCCAGCCAGCGGTCAAAACCACGCTTGTAGATAATGCCGCTGGAAGCCAGAGACTTGACGAATTTCTTGAACTTCATGAATTAACCCTCCTTGATGACTTTCGGCATAAGTTTGTAGCCATACTCGGTAGAAGTGTACTTATCCAGCACACCGTCCGCTTTCATGGCTTCCTTGTCGATTTTGCTGACCGTAGCTCTGCTGACCTCCCATGTGTAGGAGGAACCGGCGATAGACACCTTCTTGTCCCCATCACGGAACTGAGCAATGGCGAGCTTTTTCAGCATATCGGTCACGACCTTGTACCGCTTCTCGTCCTCAGCGACCTCGGCGGCGTGAGCGTCCAGCTTATTTTTCAGGGCTTCCGCTTCCTTCACCAGAGCCGCCATGTCGGTTTCAGGTGACAGATTGTTGGTGCGAAGGACTTTCAGAATTTCAGCGTCCTTCTTCTCGTCATACTCCGGGGAAATGCCGCTTTCCACATGGTCTTTCCACCATTTCAGAGCCGGCCTGACATACCGCTTCTCAAACTCAGGGTAACGCTCGGACACTTTGAAGGGGCGGGTAATGGTGTTGTCACCGCTGCACACGAATTTGGAAGGGTCATCGTAGTCCGTGGCTTC
>ENA-UOOD01004646-UOOD01004646.1-human-gut-metagenome-genome-assembly--contig:-CS67-NODE-4646-length-10529-cov-4.204315_pt1 | contig 10529 bp, 9 predicted proteins | sample MGYA00242464_ERZ724011 | MGnify/ENA metagenome assembly ERZ724011 | reverse complement strand
GGAGAAAAGTGTCAGATACACAGAGATCAGACATACGATTAGCCATATGAAGAGCCGGATGCGGGAAAGCCGCACGTCCGGATCTGTGAGGGGCGTACCTTGTGAAAGGTACGTCTACTCGACCAAAAGATGCTGTGCAGAATCGCCCAGAGGAAAATAGTGCAGTTGCCTGGATTCGTGTAGATCAGATTGCAGAGAAATCAACAGAACCATGGTTTGTGGAGCACGTATATGCGAAGCTGTGCGAGAAGATGCAAGTTAAATTTCGCGGGAGACTATCTGATTTGAAATTTAGCGAAAAAGGATTAAAATAAAAAGGAAGAACGTTTGTATGCTTAATAAAAAAGATTTCTTAAAATACGCATCAAAATTAGCATTTCCAATCATGATTCAAAATTTGATTGGAACATTAGTAAACATTGCTGATACGGTAATGCTTGGATATGTAAGCCAGACTGCTATGTCGGCTTCATCACTTGCTAACCAATATACTTTTATTCTTTTCTGTTTATATTACGGTATGGCCACAGGTACTTCGGTGTTATGTGCTCAGTACTGGGGAAAGGGTGATAAAAAGACAGTAGAGAAGATTCTTGGTCTGGCAGAACGAATATCACTGATCAGTTCTTTGATATTTTTCATTATCTCATTTTCCATGCCAACTACGATCATGAGGATTTTTACAAACAGTCCTGATACGATTGCTGCCGGCAGTGAGTATTTGAGGGTGATTTCATTTTCGTTTGTGTTTATGGGATTCTCTCAGGTTTTTATGAGTGCTCTTCGAAGTATCGGAAAAATAATGTTGCCTTCTGTTACATACGTTGTTTCTCTTTGTGTCAATGTACTTTGTAATGCTAAATTTATATTTTGTCTGTTTGGACTTCCGAAGCTTGGAGTCACTGGTGTTGCCCTTGGTACTGTTATTGCCAGAATGGTAGAAGTACTCATTTGTCTTATCTACTCATTAAACAGTTCTGATGTCAGATTTAGAATAAAATACTTCTTCTCAAAGTCTGGTATTCTGTTCAAGGATTTTATGAAGATTGCAAGTCCAGCCGTAATAAATGATGTTGTCTGGAGTTTTGCCAGTTCAGCTTTCGCAGCAATCCTTGGCCATATTGGAGATGATATGGTAGCTGCAAATGCCGTTGCTGTCATGGTAGTAAATATTGGTGCTATCGCCTGTCGTGGTTTTGCTAACGCTACCACCATTATTGTCAGCCAGGAGTTAGGACAGGATCACATTGATACAGCCAGAGAGTATGGAAAACGTATGCTTAGAATAACGACTATTGTAAGTATAGTCGGATGCGTTATTATTTTGGCAATTCGTCCTTTGATACTTGATTTCTATCGTGATAAGCTGACAGAGACCGCCATTTATTACCTTGGCATTTTTATAATTATGACAACATGGCGCCTTTTGGGAGAAGGAATCAATACTTGTCTTATATGCGGATGCTTTAGAGGCGGCGGTGATTCCAGATTCGGAATGATCATAGATTCTGTATTTATGTGGCTTGTTGCAGTTCCGCTCACATTCCTTGCAGCATATGTTCTCAAATTGCCACCAATCTGGGTATATTTTATAATGACTTTGGATGAGTTTGAAAAAATGCCGGCAGTATTCATTCACTATTTCAGAGGCAAATGGCTTACAAATATTACAAGAGATTTTGAGTGATCATGATCATCAAAAGGAGGCAACGCTGTTCACAACAGCGCAGCCTCCTTTTTAGATAAAAATATTCTGTTAAATACAAAACATTAAATGAAGCTCATTGTCTTTAATATAAACAGCCAAGCGGTTAGTGAGAATGCAGACAAAAGTGTTGTAAGCATGACGACACTGGCACTTAGTGTACCTTCATGTCCCATGCTTTTTGCCATTGTGTAGCTGCTGACCGTTGTGGCAGATCCAAGCATAACGAGAATGGCAACAAGTGCTTCATTTCGATAACCTAGAGCAATAGCGACTGGCATAAGAATGCCAGAATAGCCGATAAGCTTTAGAAATGCGCATGCTATTGATGGTTTTAATTTGTAGAAGGCTTTTTTGATATCGAAGGATGCTCCCATTGCCATCAGACCAAGAGGTGTGGCAAGTACTCCGAGGTTATGTACTGTTTTTTGAAGGATGGTCGGATGCGGAAGTTTAAGAAGTGACCAGGCAAAACCCGCAGCAATTCCTAGGATAATTGGATTTGTAATTATGCCTTTTACAGTACGAAAAAGGCGGTCACTATTAGAAACTGAAGTTGATTTTGATGCTGAAGTTTCAGAGGCTGGATCACTTTTAGCAGATGATAGTGCCGGAGAAGTCAGCGTCAGTGCTGCTACTGCACAAATGTTATAAAGCGGCACAGTTCCGATAATCATAAGTGGTGCCATACCGGATTGTCCATAAATGTTAACGATGAAGGCGATGCCAAGAATAGCTGCGCTGCTGCGGTAAGAACCCTGAATAAATTCACCTCGGTCAGATTTATCTTTCAAAAAGGATGACAAAGCAGTAGAAACAATTATGCAGCCAAGAGTGGCACAGAAACAAAAAAGTACAAAGCCCCCATCCCAGGCCTGATAAAAGTTTTCTTCCCATAAGTCTTCAAACAGCAATGCAGGAAGTGCAAATTTAAATACGAAGCTGTTCATTCTGTTAGTAAATGCATCATCAAACACACCGATCTTACGAAATACAAGTCCGAGAACCATGGTTAAAAAGATCGGAAGAGTTGCATTGATGCTGAATATAAAGTTGTCCATTTTTGTTGCTCCTTTTGATTTTTAAATCGAAAGCTGACTAAATTAAAAAGCAGCTTTGTTTTACACGGAAATGATACCATATACTATTTTCATCTGCAAGATGATTGTTGCTTTTATTGGTCCGCCTCGTGAAAACTCGTTACTGTTCACGCGTCATGTTACGAAAGCCCTTCGGTGCAAATATTGGGAATAGTAACAATTTTGCCGCCATGTCTATAATCACGTAATATATTTTGAATATCAAGAATAAAAGAATCTGGCACATGTAAAAACTGCACAAAAAACGCACGATTGAACTGAATAAAATAAACAAAAAACAAATTTTTGTAAAAAAACACTTGTCAAAATATCTAATTGGTGATAGTATAAAGCCATCAACCGGAAACGTTACCGGAAACGTTACTGACAACGTTTCCAGAACATTCCAGTCGGAACAATTATTCATTTATTTTATGAAAGAAAGAGGGATTTCAAAATGAAGAATGTAAAGAAAATTGCAGCACTTGGACTTTCAGCAACCATGGCAATGGGTATGCTCCCAGCTACACTTGTATCAGCAGACGAGGCAACAGGAACAGTTTATTACCTGAACTTCAAGCCTGAGCAGGCAGATCAGTGGAAGGAACTGGCAGAAAAGTACACCGAAGAGACTGGTGTGCAGGTAGATGTTGTTACAGCAGCTTCCGGAACTTATGAGTCTACTTTGAAATCTGAGATGGCTAAGTCAGAGGTACCGACATTGTTCCAGGTAAACGGACCAGTTGGTCTGGCTACATGGAAGGATTACTGCTATGATCTGAAGGACAGCGAAGTTTACAAGCATTTAAAGAGCGATGATTTTGCGCTGAAGAATGATGACGGATCTGTATCAGGTATTGCTTATGTAATCGAGACTTACGGTCTGATTTATAATAAGAAACTTTTGAATGATTACATTGCAACTGATGGAGCTGTTATTTCTTCAGTTGATGAGATTAACAATTTTGAAACTCTGAAAGCAGTAGCAGATGATATTCAGGCAAAGAAAGATGATCTGGGAATTGAAGGTGCTTTCGCTTCCACAGGATTTGATTCTTCTTCTGACTGGAGATTTAAGACACATCTGGCAAACCTGCCGATCTACTATGAGTACAAGGCAGACGGTATCGATTCCACTGATGCGATCAAGGGAACATATCTTGATAACTACAAGCAGATTTTTGATCTGTACATCACAGATTCTACATGTGAGCCGACTGTACTTTCCAGCAAGACTGGTGAGGATGCAGCTTCTGAGTTTGCACTTGGCGAAGCAGTATTCTATCAGAATGGTACTTGGGCTTACAGTGATATCAAAGACAACGAAGTAGCAGACGAAGATCTGGGTATGCTTCCAATCTACATTGGTGTAGAGGGTGAGGAAAATCAGGGTCTGTGTACCGGAAGTGAGAACTATTGGTGCGTAAACAGCAAGGCATCTGAGGAAGATATTCAGGCAACACTCGACTTCTTGAACTGGGTAATCACTAGCGATGCTGGAAGAACTTCTCTGTCTCAGGACATGGGATTTGTAACTCCGTTTGATACCTTCACAGATGAATATCAGGCACAGAATCCGCTTGTAGCTGCAGCAAATGAGTATATTGAAGCAGGTAAAGAGTCCGTTGCATGGTGCTTCACCACAATGCCGTCTGAGAACTGGAAAAACGGTGTAGGCAGCGCACTTCTTGAGTATGCACAGGGAACTGGCGACTGGGATGCAGTGAAGACCGCATTTGTTGATGGTTGGGCAACTGAATATGCTGAGATGAACAGCGAAGAAGCAGAGGATGCTACTGAGGCAGATACTGAAGCAGATACTGAGGCAGCAACCGAGGCAGAATAAAGCAGTGACGAAAGGGGCGGGCGAGGGATCGCCTGCCTTTCTTTTGCCAGATAGGAAGCTTCCCCGGGTTTCCTATCCGACAAAACCTTAACTTAGAAAGGTGATATTATGGAAAAAGCAATCAAGAGATATTTTCCGATCTTCGTGCTTCCTACGATGATCGCATTTACATTGGGATTTATAATTCCTTTTGTAGAAGGTGTTTACCTGTCCTTCTGTAAATTTACGACAGTCAATGATGCAAAATTCATCGGATTTGCTAATTATGCCAAGGTTTTTGCAGATGAAACATTTGTCCATGCGTTCTGGTATACTGCAGCATTTACGGTAGTCAGCGTAATTTTGATTAACGTGCTGGCATTTGCAGTGGCGCTTTTACTGACAAAAGGATTCAAAGGAACAAATATTTTCCGTACCGTATTTTTTATGCCAAATTTGATCGGTGGTATCGTACTTGGTTACATTTGGCAGCTGCTTTTAAATGGTATTCTGATGAATTTTAGCCGTACCCTGACATATTCATCAACATATGGCTTTTGGGGGTTGATTGTCTTAATGTGCTGGCAGCAGATTGGTTATATGATGATTATCTACATTGCAGGTATTCAGAATATTCCTGGTGAGCTGATTGAAGCAGCTGAGATTGACGGTGCAACAAAGTGGCAGATCCTTAAAAAAGTTACTATTCCGATGGTTATGCCTTCTATCACCGTCTGCACATTTTTAACACTTACAAACTCATTTAAGCTTTTCGACCAAAACCTGGCTCTTACAAATGGAGAACCTTCCAAGATGTCTGAGATGCTTGCATTGAATATTTTCAATACCTTCTATGGAAGAACTGGCTATGAAGGTGTCGGTCAGGCAAAAGCAGTAATCTTCTTCATTCTTGTTACAGTGATTGCACTGACTCAGAACTATTTGACTAGAAGAAAGGAGGTTCAGCAGTAATGAAAAAAGTAAAACACGGTGGAGTTTTCACTGCCATTTTCAGTATTATTTCTATCGGATATATCTTTCCGATCATGCTTGTTTTTATTAACTCCTTTAAGAAGAAGGCATACATTAGCCGAAAGCCTTTTGACATTCCTAATGGAAAAATGTATGTAGGACTGGAAAATTATGTTCGCGGTATCAAACAGGCAAATTTTTTTGAGGGTGCTAAATGGAGTACGGTTATAACCGTTGGTTCTGTATTTTTGATCATTCTGTGTACCTCCATGTGCGCATGGTATATTGTCCGTGTAAAAAATGCATTGACTAAGGCAATCTATTATCTTTGTCTTTTTGCTATGATCGTGCCTTTTCAGATGGAAATGTTCACTCTGTCAAAGTTAGCAAACTCATTGGGATTAAACACTCCATGGGGATTGTGGATCATTTATCTTGGATTTGGAGCCGGCCTTTCAGTATTTATGTTTACTGGTTTTGTCAAGTCTATTCCAATAGAGATTGAAGAGGCAGCAATGATCGATGGCTGCAATCCGCTGCAGACTTTCTTTGGTGTAGTGCTTCCAGTTTTGAAGCCAACATGTGTGACAGTTGCAATTCTTCAGACTATGTGGATTTGGAACGACTACCTGCTTCCGTACCTTGTATTGAATCTGAAAAAATACATCACTATTCCGATTGCTGTCCAGTATCTTAAAGGCGGTTATGGTTCTGTTGATATGGGTGCCATGATGGGCGTTCTTGTTCTTGCCATCATCCCGATCATCATTTTCTACCTCTTCTGCCAGAGATACATCATCGAAGGTGTTGTTGCTGGTGCAGTAAAAGGCTGATTACAGACAAAAAGATTCTTGCAAAAATCGGACAGTTCGACTATACTTGACCTTCGGAATGTAATTTAGAAAATAAAGAAACGAATAAGGAGGTGAAGGCATGGAATGTATTACGATCAAGGACGTGGCACGTGTTTGCGGTGTGGGAGTCAGTACAGTATCTAGGGCAATTAATAATCATCCGGATATTAACCCAGAGACGAAAGAGATGATAATGCAGGTTATCAAGGAAAATAATTATGTGCCAAATAACAGTGCACGCAACTTGAAGCGTTCCGATGCCAGAGCCATCGCCATTTTGATTAAAGGAATCAGCAATCAATTTTTTAATAGCATGATCAAGGTTTTTGAAGAAGAGATCCAGAAAAAGAAATATTCGCTGGTTCTTCAGCATGTAGATGCGTGGCAGGATGAAACAGAAGTGGCTCTGGAACTGGAAAAAGAGAAGAGACTGAGAGGAATTATATTTTTGGGAGGTATTGCCTCCCATTCACAAGAGCAGCTGAAAAAGATCCCGGTGCCTTTTGTTTTAAGTACCGTAAGCCTTTTGGGGAAAGAATACAAAAATGATTATTCATTTGTGTCAGTAGATGATGTAAAGGAGAGCTGCCGCATGACGGAGCACCTTATAAGCCAGGGACATGAAAAGATTGCACTTCTCTGTTCATATAAAGAAGATGTGAGTATAGGTGCACTTCGTCTGACAGGCTATAAAAAAGCACTGGAAGCTCATAATATTCCAGTGGACGAAAGACGGATACGTCATATGGATCCAGAATTGGATAGCTATTCAATGGAGAGTGGGTACCGCATGACTAAAGCACTTTTGGAAGAAGGAGTAGATTGTACGGCAATTTTTGCTATTTCTGACAGCTTGGCAATTGGTGCGGTTAGGGCTCTGATTGATGCGGGGAAAAGAGTACCGATGGATATTTCTGTGGCAGGTTTTGACGGAACAGAAATGGCAGCTTATTATAATCCTTCCATTACGACAATACGGCAGCCAGCAGAAACAATGGCAAGAGAAACTATCAAACTTCTTTTTGACAGCATAAAGAAAAAGACGAATGTTCAGCAGTTGATTTTTGAAGGTGAATTAGTACCAGGAGAATCAGTGAAAAAATTAAATTAACAAACATTAAGTGCCACAGGGATAAATAAATGTCTCTGTGGCACTTATAATATGCAAAAATATATTGATATTTTCGCATAAATTGTGATATGCTATAAAAAAGATTAGGTAGTTTTTAATTCAATTTTGAGTTAGAAAGGGAGGAAAATAAATGGTATCATTTATTGATTGTCATTTGTCTTTGAGAAGATGTTCACCGTTTAATGGTGGGAAATTTGAGGGATGGGGAACTAGCTTTTGTTGGTGGCCAAATCGAATTGGCTATTTGGATGAGCTGTCAGAGCAGGCTGCAAAGTTGTTTTTTGACCCTAAAGAAGGTCTTGGGCTGAATATTATTCGCTATAACATTGGCGGTGGAGATGATCCAACTCATCATCATATTACAAGAACAGATTCGATGGTGCCTGGGTATGCAATAAATCCTTCACATGATGCTAATGGATATCATTGGTCATACGACTGGAATGCCGATCAGAATCAGAGAAATGTATTAATGAAAGTAGCAGAATGTTATGGAAAGGATTTGATTGTTGAAGGATTTTCAAATTCACCTCCATATTTCATGACTAATTCGGGCTGTTCAAGTGGTTCAGTAAATGCGGGGGAAAATAATCTTCGTGAGGATGCGTATGGTGCCTTTGCTTCATATCTTGCTGATGTTGCACAACATTTTTCAAAAGAATGGGGCATCCATTTTCAGAGTATGACGGCGATGAATGAGCCTGATACTGAATATTGGCATGCGTTAAGCGATAAGCAGGAAGGATGCCATTTTGATCCTGGTGAATCACAGTCTGTTATGATTATAGCATTAAGAGAAGCGTTGGATGAAAGAGGATTAAATGATATTTTAATATCTGGAACGGACGAGACAGGGATTGATTGTCAGATAAATAGTATTAACAGTCTTAGTGAGGTAGCAAGAGAGACAATAGCCCGTATTGACACACATAGTTACTTAGAAGGTGATAATGAAGGCCTTAGAAAACTGGCGCAAAGCTATTATAAAAACTTGTGGATGTCAGAAGTTGATGGCGGCGATACATCAGGATTCAATGCAGGGGAGATGGGGGCAGCACTATGGCTGGCAAACAAGATTATTTCTGATATAAATGGACTTCTCCCAGCAGCTTGGGTTTTATGGCAGGTAATTGACAGTCACATTAGCAGTTATGGCTATATGGGAAATAAAGACAGCGGAAAACCAGATTATACAGGCGGTTATTGGGGACTAGCAACGGCAGATCACGATTCGAAAAAGATTATTTTGAGTATGAAGTATTATGCGATGGGACAGTTTTCGCGTTATATTAGACCGAATGATACTATTATTCAGGCAGGAGAACATGTCATAGCGTCATGGAATCAAGAGGAGAGAAAGCTGGTTCTTGTGATGGTCAATGATACAAATGAGAAACAATCTTGCAAGGTTGATTTAGATGAGTTTGCACTGAAAGGTGCAAAAATTTGTCCGATTCGCACAAGTGGTTCGGTTGAGAATGGAGAACACTGGAACCGGCTTGAATCTAGTGTACTTACTGAAAATATTTTTGAAACAGAACTTAAGGAAAATTCTATAACAACGTTTGTTATAAGATAATAACACTGGACAAGAAAGCAATAATTCAGGCAAAAATAGCAGCAAATGCTGAAAAAGAAGAGCAGATGTATCGATGATGATACGTGCTGCTCTTCTTGTATTTTTACCAGATGTTCATGATATGCTGAACAATAAGACTTACAGCTGTGATTCCACACCAGCATGACGCACCAATAATAATAGGCTTTCCACCTGTTTTGATGAGCTGGATTACATTGCTGTTTAATCCGATGGCAGCCATAGCCATAATAATCATAAACTTTGACAATTCCTTAATTGGATGAAATACTTGTGCATCAATTCCATTATGTACGCAAACTGTTGTAATTATTGCTGCAATCACAAAATAAAGTATGAACATTGGAAATGTTCTTTTTAAACTAAAGCTTGAACTTTTCATTCCTTCTTTTGCTTTTTTTTGAGCTCGTATAAATGATAATCCGAGTGTAATAGGTATTATGGCAAGTGTTCTTGTAAGTTTTACGGTTACTGCTTTATTTAATGTTTCGCTTCCAAGATTCCACATACTGTCCCATGTTGATGCGGCAGCTGTTACAGATGATGTGTCATTGATTGCTGTTCCTGCAAAAATACCAAATGCATCACCATGAACAGTATCAAATCCTATTGCTTTGCCAAGTATAGGGAAGAAGATGGCTGCAAGTACGTTGAAAAAGAAAATTACTGCGATTGCCTGGGCGATTTCATCATCATCTGCATCAATAATAGGTGCAGTTGCTGCGATAGCAGAGCCGCCGCAGATTGAAGAGCCAACACCTACAAGTATTGATGTATTTGCAGGTACTTTTAAAGCTTTCTTCAATATCCACGCAATAACAAGAGATGTTGTGATAGTACAAATAATGATCGGCAGCGATTGCTTTCCTGTCTGAAAGATTACTCCGAGATTCATTCCAAATCCAAGTAAAACAACTGCAGTCTGAAGGATTATTTTTGATGTCCACTTAATTCCTGCCTCTGCATTTTTCTTATCATTCCAAAACATTGTGATAATCATTCCTGCTATGATTGCAATAACAGCGCCTCCCACCACTGGAAATATTTTTCCTAAGAACCATGATGGAATGGCAATTGCAAGACAAAAAAGAATACCAATTCCATTTTTTTTAATAAAATTCATTTATAAATTCCTTTCTTTGGTTTTTTGTAACTATAAAATTGTATCACTGTGTAATAATAATGTAAATAAAAATTTGATAATGCTAGGATAAATAATAGGCTTGACATAATCGTGAATAAGTGGCAATGTTAAAACTAACGAGTGGTAGCTAGGTAAAAGGCTTTTGCAGCAAGAGCACATTGAACCATCATCGGTTTCAGGTAATCTCCGGCTTTGGCAATTCAGACGGACTTTTTCTTTCC
>ENA-UOOD01004645-UOOD01004645.1-human-gut-metagenome-genome-assembly--contig:-CS67-NODE-4645-length-10530-cov-7.540048_pt1 | contig 10530 bp, 8 predicted proteins | sample MGYA00242464_ERZ724011 | MGnify/ENA metagenome assembly ERZ724011 | reverse complement strand
GCACCATTTCCATGGAAGGAACGCCCGTACAGATCCGCACGACGCAGGACGCGCTCAAGGCGGGCATCAGTACGGTTTATCAGGAGATCACCCTCTGCCCGAATCTGACTGTGGCGGAGAATCTATATATCGGCAGGACCAAGGGCGCCATTACCAACTGGCGCAAGATGAACGCGGGCGCGAAGAAGCTCCTCAGCTCCCTCGGCATCCCCGCCGCGCCCACGCAGCAGCTGTCGAGCTGCTCCATCGCCGTGCAGCAGATGGTCGCCATCGCCCGCGCGGTCGATATGGAGTGCAAGGTGCTCATCCTCGACGAGCCGACGTCGTCTCTGGACGAGCAGGAGGTCGAAAAGCTCTTTAAGCTCATGCTCGACCTCAAATCGCGCGGCGTCGGCATCATCTTCGTCACGCACTTCCTCGAGCAGGTCTACGCCGTCTGCGACCGCATCACGGTCCTGCGCGACGGCAAGCTCGTCGGCGAGTACAAGATCGCGGAGCTGCCGCGCGTACAGCTCGTGTCCAAGATGCTCGGCAAGGAGCTCGACGATCTGTCTGAGATCAAGACCGAAGGCGCCGAGGACGCGCTGGAGAACGCAGAGGTCGTCTATGAGGCGTCCGGGCTTTCCAGCGCGGCCGGCGTGCGCCCGTTCGATTTCTCCATCCGCAAGGGCGAGGTCAACGGCTTTACGGGCCTGCTCGGCTCCGGCCGCAGCGAGTCCGTCCGCGCGATCTTCGGCGCGGACCATGTCTCCAGCGGCACGGTGAAGATGGGCGGCAAGCCGGTGAAGATCACCTCGCCGCTCGCGGCCATGAAGCACGGCATCAGCTACCTGCCCGAGGACCGCAAGCGCGACGGCATCATCGGCGATCTTTCCGTGCGCGACAACATCATCCTCGCCCGCCAGGTGCTCGACGGCTTCTTCCATCCCATCTCCAAGGCCAAGGCCGAGAAGTATGCCGAGGAGTACATCAGGCTCCTGAGCATCAAGACGGCCTCGACCGACACGCCCATCAAGTCGCTCTCCGGCGGCAACCAGCAGAAGGTCATCCTCGCGCGCTGGCTGCTGGCCAATCCCGTCTATATGATCCTCGACGAGCCGACGCGCGGCATCGACGTCGGCACGAAGGTCGAGATCCAGAAGCTCGTGCTGCAGCTGGCCGCCGAGGGCAAGAGCGTGACATTCATCTCGTCCGAGATCGACGAGATGCTCCGCGTCTGCTCCCGCCTCGTCGTCATGCGCGACCGGCAGGTCGTCGGCGAGCTACGCGGCAGCGACCTAAACCAGAGCAGCATCATGAAAACCATCGCCGGAGGTGAACAGGCATGAACGAAACGACACAGAAGCGGCAGGGGAACTTCCTGACCCGCCTGGTGCGGAAGCAGATCTTCATCCCGCTGGCAGCGCTCTTGCTGCTGATCGTATTCAACCTCATCGCGGACCCCTCCTTCTTCGCCATCACGCTGAAGGAAAACAGCCTCGGCGATCTGGTCCTGACGGGCAACCTCATCACCATCCTTGACAACGCCTCCGAGCTCGTCATCCTCGCCATCGGCATGACGCTCGTCACCGCGGCTTCCGGCGGACAGGATATCTCCGTCGGCTCCGCCATCGCCATTGCGGGCAGCGTCGTGCTGCGCGTGCTGTGCGGCACGAATTCCCGCCCGGATACCCTGCAGGCGCCCATCATCGTGGCGTTTTTGGCCTGCTGCGTTGTCTCGATGCTTTTCGGCGCGTTCAACGGCACGCTCGTCGCCGTCTTCAAGATCCAGCCGATGGTCGCGACCCTGATCCTCTATACCGCCGGCCGCTCCATCGCCGCCTGGATCAACAACAACGAGCTGCCCATGATCTCTGACCCGTCCTTCGCCTACTACGGCAACTTCCTGCCGGGCGTGGCGGTGCCGACGCCAATCTTCATCGCCGTCATCTGCATGATCCTCGCCTGGGCGCTGCTGCGGTTCACGAACATCGGCCTGTACTCGCAGGCTGTCGGCATCAACGCCAGCGCCGCGCGGCTCAACGGCATCCACCCGCAGTTCGTGAAGTTCCTGACCTACGTCATCCTCGGCCTGTGCGTGGCCGTGGCGGGCTTTATCAAGGTCAGCCGCTTCTCCACCATCAACTACTCCGTCGTGGCCAAGGACATCGAGATGGACGCGATCTTGGCCGTCGCCCTCGGCGGCAACGCGCTCTCCGGCGGCAAGTTCAACATCTGGGCCTCCGTCCTCGGCGCATATGTCATCCAGTTCCTCACCACCACGCTCTTTAAATTCAACGTCGTTTCCAGCGCCCTGCCCGCCTACAAGGCTGTCGTGGTCATCATCCTCGTCGTGCTGAGCGCGCCGACCGTCCGCGAAAAGCTCGAGGCGCTCAAAAAGCGGCACAGGACCGAAGAAAAGAAGGAGGCCGGCACCCATGCGGAATAAAACCAACCATACGCCGCTCACGCGCGGAAGCCGCCTGGCGGACGCAAAGCTGCTGCTCATCATCACGATCTGCGTCTTCGTCGTCATGTATCTGTGCGCGGTATTGTTCCTCGGCTCGGGCTTCAAAAAGCCGCAGACCTTCTTCAATATCCTCAACGAAAACGCGGCCCTGCTCATTCTTTCCTGCGGCATGAGCCTCGTCATGATCACGGGCGGCATCGACATCTCCGTCGGCACGCTCACCGCGCTCGTGTGCATGAGCTGCGCGGTCAATCTGGATTTCCATGGCGGCACGGTCCTGACGGCCATCCTGCTTGCGCTCGGCATCGGCACGGCTTTCGGCCTCGTGCAGGGCTTCCTGATCGCGTATCTGGAGATCCAGCCCTTCATCGTCACCCTCGCTGGCATGTTCTTCGCCAAGGGCATGACGACCATCGTCAACGCCACGCAGTTCAACGTGGAAAACGAGGCCTTCAAGGCCCTCAAGGAGACGCGCATCTATGTCCCCGGCATGGGCTCGGTCAATAAGCTCGGCGCGTATGTCCCGGCCTATGTGGAGATCGGCGTCGTCGTCGCGCTGGTGGTCGTGGCAGTTTTGTTCGTGGTGCTCCGCTGGACGAAGTTCGGCAGAAGCGTCTACGCCGTCGGCGGCAACAGCTACAGCGCCAACATGCTGGCCATCAACGTCAAGCGCACGAAGTTCCTCGCGCACCTGATCTGCGGCATCCTCGCGGGCATCGGCGGCTTCGTCTATTTCCTGCACGTCGGTTCCGGCTCGCCGTCGCACGCCAGCGGCGCGGAGATGAACGCCATCGCGGCCTCCATCATCGGCGGCACGATGCTCACCGGCGGCGTCGGCAACATCATCGGCACATTTTTCGGCGTTCTGTCGCTCAGCACGATCAAAAATATCGTTTCTTCCCTCGGTTTGGACGAAGCATGGTGGACAAATATCACGGTAGCTGGTATGATATGCTTGTTCCTTGTAATTCAAAGTCTGGTCCTTTCCCGCAAAAATAAGGATTCTTGAGGTGACAAGTATGAAACAGTATTTTCTCGGCATCGAATTCGGCTCGACACGGATCAAAGCAGTGCTGCTTGACGAGAAGCATGCGATCGTAAAAAGCGGCGACTATACCTGGAAAAGCAGTCTGGAAAACGGCGTGTGGACGTACCACATGGAAGACGTGCAGGAGGGCCTGCGCACGGCGATCCGCAACCTCGGCGAGCTGCCGGGCAAGATCTCCGCGATGGGCGTCTCCGGCATGATGCACGGCTATCTGGCCTTTGATAAGGACTGGAACCTGCTCGCGCCCTTCCGCACCTGGCAGAACACCATGACCGGCGAAGCCGCGGACAAGCTGACCGAGGCCTTCGGCTTCAACATCCCGCAGCGCTGGTCCACCGCGCACCTGTATCAGGCCGTCCTGAACGGCGAACCGCACGTCAAGAACATCGCCCACATCACCACGCTCGCGGGCTATGTGCATTACCTGCTGACGGGCGAAAATGTCCTCGGCGTCGGCGAAGCCTCCGGCATGTTCCCCATCGACAGCGAGACACTGACGTATGACGCGGCGATGCTGGACAAATTCGACGCGCTGATGGCGAAATACGCTTTTGACTGGAACATCCGTGCAGTCCTTCCGGAGGTCCGGACTGCCGGTCAGTCGGCTGGCCTGCTGACGCCGAGCGGCAGCGAATACCTCGGCGGCCTCCTGCCTGCGGGCATCCCCCTCTGCCCGCCTGAGGGCGACGCCGGCACTGGCATGACGGCGACGAACGCCGTCGCGCCCCGCACCGGCAACGTCTCGGCCGGCACGTCCATCTTTGCCATGGTCGTTCTGGAGAAGCCTCTGTCGAAGCTCTACCCCGAGATCGACATGGTCACCACCCCGACGGGCAAGCCCGTCGCCATGGTCCACTGCAACAACTGCACGAACGACATGAACGCCTGGGTCTCCCTGCTCGGCGAGACCGCGCAGCTGTTCGGCGCGGAGGTCTCCACCGGCGAGCTTTTCACGAAGCTCTATCAGAAGAGCCTCGAGGGCGAGACCGACTGCTCCGGCGTCCTGACCTACAACTACATGGCGGGCGAGGGCGTCACGCACCTCGATGAGGGCCGCCCGATGGTCGTCCGCAAGCCCGAGAGCAAGTTTACCCTGGCCAACTTCCTGCGCTCCCAGCTCTACGCCACGATGGCGACCTTGAAGCTCGGCATGGACATCCTTGCCGGGGAACACGTGGCGATCGACAGCCTGACCGGCCACGGCGGCCTGTTCAAGACGCCGGTCGTCGGCCAGAAGTACATGGCCGCGGCCTGCCATGCGCCGGTCACGTGCATGCAGTCGGCAGGCGAGGGCGGCCCGTACGGCATGGCCCTGCTCGCATCCTACATGGTGCAGGGGAAAGACGGCGAGACGCTTGAAGACTACCTTGCGGACGAGATCTTCGCCGGAGTGCGCAGCACGACGCTCGCCCCCGACCCCGAAGACGCCGCGGGCTTCGACCGCTACCTTGCCAGCTACCGCAGCTGCCTCGCAGCGGAAAAGGCCGCTGTCGCAGCATTCTAAGGAGGATATCATGAAACACTATGAATTCTGGTTTGTCGTCGGCTCGCAGACGCTCTACGGCGACGACGTTCTGACCACCGTCGCCAACCGCGCGGAGGAAATGGCGCAGAAGCTCTCCGCCGTGCTGCCGTATCCGCTCAAGTATAAAGTGACTGCCAAGTCCAGCGCCGAGATCACGCAGGTCGTAAAAGAGGCCAATTATGATGATAATTGCGCCGGTATCGTGACATGGTGCCACACGTTCAGCCCGTCGAAGATGTGGATCAACGGCCTTGATCTGCTCCAGAAGCCGTGGCTGCACTTTGCGACCCAGTATAACCGCGAGATCCCCAACGAGGAGATCGACATGGACTTCATGAACCTCAACCAGGCCGCGCACGGCGACCGGGAGCACGGCTTCATCGGCGCGAGACTCCGCAAGCCGCGCAAGGTCATCGCCGGTTACTGGCAGGACGCAGACGTGCAGGCCCGCATCGGCAGCTGGATGAAGGCCGCCATCGGCGTGGCCGTCTCGAAGGACATGAAGGTCATGCGCTTCGGCGACAATATGCGCAACGTCGCCGTCACCGAGGGCGATAAGGTCGAGGTCCAGAAGAAGCTCGGCTGGGAAGTCAACACCTGGGCCGTCGGCGATCTCGTGAAAGAGATGGGCGCCGTCACCGAGGCGGAAATTGACGCTCTGATGGACGTTTACCGCGAAAAGTACGACTTCGCGACCGACGATATCGCCGCCATCCGCTATCAGGCGCGCGAAGAGATCGCCATGAAGAAAATGATGGACGCCGAGGGCTGCAAAGCCTTCTCGAACACGTTCCAGGATCTCTACGGCATGGAGCAGCTGCCGGGCCTCGCTTCCCAGCACCTGATGGCGCAGGGCTACGGCTACGGCGGCGAAGGCGACTGGAAGGTCGCAGCGATGACCGCGATCCTGAAAGCCATGGGCGAGAACGGCAACGGCGCGTCCGCGTTCATGGAGGATTACACTTACCACCTTGTCAAAGGTCAGGAATACTCCCTCGGCGCGCACATGCTGGAGGTCTGCCCGTCCGTCGCTGCCGGCCGTCCGCGCATTGAGACGCACTTCCTCGGCATCGGCATGAACGAAAAGGACCCGGCGCGCCTTGTCTTTGAAGGAAAGCCCGGTAAAGCGGTCGTGGTCAGCCTCATTGACATGGGCGGCAGACTGCGCCTGATCGTACAGGATATCGAGGCCGTCAAGCCCATCATGCCCATGCCGAACCTGCCCGTCGCCCGCGTCATGTGGCGCGCCATGCCCGACCTCACCACCGGCGTTGAGTGCTGGATCACGGCGGGCGGCGCACACCACACCGTCCTCAGCTACGACGTCACCGCCGAGCAGCTCCGCGACTGGGCCCGCATGATGGAGATCGAATTCGTCCACATCACCAAAGACACCACCGTCGAATCCCTGGAGCACGAACTTTTCCTCAACGACCTCGCGTGGAAACTGAAATAACCCCCGACCGCCCCTCTCAGAGGGGCGGTCTTCTTTTTCTCCCCGCAGAGGCCGATGCAAACGCATCGGCCCCTGCTGTTTTTTTACGCAAAAACACCTGCGAAAAAGAAAAAATTGCAGATCTCCGGCTGCATTTCAGGAAGATTTCAGGCTGGTGCTGTAAAATACGGTTCAAACACAACAGAAAGGAACATTCTCATGGAGCTTACCGGGAACTACCGGCATGAACTGAAATATCAGATCGGCCCGGCCGACCACCTTGCGCTCCGGCAGCGGCTGAAGGCCGTTATGCAGCAGGATCTGCACACCGGCGCGGACGGGCGCTACACCATCCGCAGCCGCTTGTCCGGGAGCTGTGCTGCAAAATGAAGACGCAGCAGCTGCGCCCGCGCGTGCTGGTGTCCTACGTGCGCGAGCCGTATGTCTATGCCGCCGGGAACGTCCGCGTGACCTTCGATTCCAACATCCGCACGAGCCTGTTTCAAAGAGAGTTTTTGAACGGCACCCTCCCGGATATCATCGCCACGGACGCGCCCGGCGATATCATTCTGGAAGTCAAATACGACGCCTTTCTGCCGGAGGTCATCCGGGCGCTCCTGCAGACGGGCGCGCTTCGCCAGCAGGCGTTTTCCAAATACGGCGCATGCCGCCGGTTCGGTTAAAAAACAGGAGGAACTGCCATGACATTCAACGACATCTTCAAATCCAGCTTTCTGGAGAACGTTTCCGAGTTTTCTATCCTTGATACCCTCATCGGCCTGGCCGTCGCGCTGGTGATCGGCCTGTTCATCTTCATCATCTACAAGAAAACGCTGACCGGCGTGCTGTATTCCAGTGGCTTCGCGCTGACGCTGGTGGGCCTGTCCCTTGTCACCACGCTGGTCATTATGGCCGTCACGAGCAACGTGGTCCTGTCTCTCGGCATGGTGGGCGCGCTGTCCATCGTCCGCTTCCGCACGGCTATCAAGGAACCGGTGGAGATCGTGTTCCTGTTCTGGTCGCTCGCGGTGGGCATTGTCATCGGTGCGGGCATGATCCCGCTGGCGGTCATCGGCTCTGCTATCATCGCCGCAGGCATGGCGGCCGCCGTCTGCCTGTGCCTGTGCGCAGCCGCGTTTTCCGGTCCAATCGCGGCAGCGGCAGGGGAGACCGGCGTTTCCATGGCGTATGAGACGGCGCTGTTCGATACAAGCAGCGTGCTCGAGGTCAATATCCGCATGGACGAGGCCGACTGGAACGATATGCTGACCAACGCCACGGCGGAGGAATATTACCAGTGCGACGTCGAGATCGGCGGTACGACCTTTTACCGCGTCGCCATCCGCCCCAAGGGCAACACCAGCCTGACCTCCATCGCCAATGACCCCACGACCGACCGATACAGCTTCAAGCTGGAGTTTGATCACTACGTGGACGGCCAGACCTGCTTCGGTCTGGATAAGCTCATCCTGAACAACAACTATGCCGATGCCACCAACATGAAAGAGGCGCTGATCTACGATATGTACCAGTACCTCGGCGCGGACGCATCTCTCTACAATTATGCCAAACTCTCCGTCAATGGCGAATACTGGGGCGTCTATCTTGCGCTCGAGGCCGTGGAGGACAGCTTCCTGCTCCGCAATTACGGCGTGCAGGACGGCGAGCTCTATAAGCCGGACAGCATGAACATCGGCAGCGGAAAAGATTTCGGTGACTTCAATGCCGACGATATAGATTTCGGTGATCTGGATCTCGGCGACATGACCCTGCCGGATAGGAATGCCGCGCCTGCAGAACAAAAAACGGCCGCCGCCGGAGAACGCCCTGCGGACGATTTCGGCTTTGGCGGCGGCAAGGGTGGCTTCTCCATGAGCGGAGGCGGCGCGGACCTCAATTATACAGACGATGAGCTGGACAGCTACGAGACCATCTGGGACGGCGAGATCACAGACACCACAAAGGCCGACCACAAGCGCGTGGTCACTGCTCTCAAAAACATTTCGGAAGGTAATGCCCTGGAAGATTATATGGACGTCGACAACCTGCTCCGCTATATGGCCGTCCACGTCTTCTCCGTCAACGAGGATAGCCTGTCCGGCATGATGGCCCACAACTATTACCTCTATGAAGCCGGCGGAAAGCTGAACCTCATCCCGTGGGATTATAACCTCGCCCTCGGCGGCATGGGGCGCAGCAATGACGCCACCAGCGTCGTGAACGATGCCATCGACAACGCGTTCTCCGGCACGACCTTCTTTGATACCCTGATGGAGAACGAGACATATCACAGCCAATACTACGCCTATCTGCAGCAGCTCGTAAGCGAGTATATAGGTGGCGGCGGCTTCGATGCGTTCTACACGCGCGTGCGCAGCCAGATCGATGCGCTCGTGGAGTCGGACCCCACCGCGTTCTATTCCTATGACGAGTATCTGACAGCCGCCGAGACCCTCTATCAGGTGGTCAAGCTGCGCGGTCAGTCCATCCAGGGCCAGCTGGACGGGACGATCCCCTCTACCGAAGCCGCGCAGCGCACCAGCGACGCGCTCGTGGACGCCTCCGCGCTGGACCTCAGCACCATGGGCTATATGAACAGCGGCGGTGGCGGCGGCTTCGATGCACCAGCTGCTTCCGAAACGCGGACCGCGCCGGACATGTCCGACGGGCCTGAACATACGCCGTCCGCAGGCTTTGGCCCGTCCCAGTTCAGCGGGGAAGGGCAGAACGCTGACGACCCGCAGCAGACAGCTGAAGATGCACCGGCTTCCGGCGGCCGGCCGGATCCGGGCAGCTTCCCCGGCAGCTCCGCAGACGCATCCGCAGCGATCCCCACAGACAGCCTGCTCCTGTACGCCCTTTCCCTCCTGCCCCTCACCGCCGCCCTCCTCTTCGCCCTCCTGTACCGCAGAAGGCCGCGAAAGCAATAACGCTCCCAGCCGCAAAACGTCAGACGGGACCCGTCTGGCGTTTTCCATAACTTGAAAAATCTGCTGGATATCCTTGTGCTTTTGCCGCATGTATGCTATAATTTTGATAAAACGAGACACAGCAGAAAAGCACACGCGCCCGCTGCCGCAAAGGGCTGCGGGAGAATCCGGAAAGGGAGGGCTACCTATGATGAGATGGAAAGAACTTCTGGAAAAGAAACCGCATGCCTGGGTCAAATGGGTCGTGATCGCGGCCTGTCTCTGCATTGTGATTGCCGGATTTTTTGTAATCAGACAGCGTGCGGCAGCCCTGCCGGTCGAGCAGGTGGAAAACCCCGTGTTCGTCTCGCGGGAGGAAGAGCCGGTGATGCAAAGAGACGACCTCAAAAACATGCTGGTGAACAACATCGTCGTATGGGGGACGGTACAGGACTGTTCCTACCTTCGCATCCGGGCCGGGGATTCGGTCTGGTATCTCACCACGATGCGCGTCGCCGTGGACATGGTGATCCGCGGGGAAGCGGATGCACCGACGATCGACATCGTCTCCGGCGAATGCTATACGGGGGAACCTGTCCCGGAAGAAGAATTTCCCGTCCAGCCCGGTATCGCGGACTGCATTCCGGGGACGGAAGGGATCTTTGCGGTCAGCCCGGTGCAGGCGGGCGCTGTATGGGACATCGGCGGCCGGAGCACGGCTGTCCGCGAATTTGGCGACTATATCTACCGCATCCGCTGCAGCCTGCAGGAGGACAGCATCGTCTATGACGATCTTGTTCTGCCGATCAGCGAAGTGGAAACCGCGGGATCGTGAGGAAAAACCATGGATGATGTCCAGCCGTAAATACTATGACGGCTCCGGCGCGCTCTGCGTGCGGATCCCGGACAACCGGTAACAGACATGAAACGCACGGGACAAGGTGCTTCCTTGTCCCGTGCGTTTACGGATATATCGTGCGATCCGCGCTATGTTCTGGGCTGCGCGATCCGTTTCTGCTGCAGCTCCGCCCGGAGCAGGATACCGAGCGTCAGGCAGAAATCCGGGTTTTTGAGGTCGCAGCCGAGCAGCTGCGTGATGTGGGCGAGGCGGTCCAGCGTCGAGATCGTGTCGACGAGGATATTGCCTTCCAGCGTCTGCGCGTC
>ENA-UOOD01004636-UOOD01004636.1-human-gut-metagenome-genome-assembly--contig:-CS67-NODE-4636-length-10545-cov-4.967874_pt1 | contig 10545 bp, 7 predicted proteins | sample MGYA00242464_ERZ724011 | MGnify/ENA metagenome assembly ERZ724011 | reverse complement strand
CAATCCACAATGGAGAGATTGTAGAAGGGACAGTTATCAGCGTTAAGGAAGATGAAATCATCTTAAATATCGGCTATAAGGCTGACGGTATCATTACAAGAAATGAATACAGCAATCAGTCTGGCATCGACCTTAGAGAAGTTGTTAAAGAAGGCGACAAGATGAAAGCTAAAGTTCTTAAAGTAAACGATGGTGAGGGACAGGTTCTTCTCACATATAAGCGTTTAGCTATGGAACAGAGCAATGAGCATATCAAAGAAGCTTTTGAAAATCAGACTGTATTAAAAGCCACAGTTACAGATGTATTGACAGGCGGTTTAAGTGTAGTTGTTGAGGAAACAAAGGTATTTATTCCTGCGAGTCTTGTATCAGACACATATGAGAAAGACCTTTCAAAATATGCAGGACAGGAAATAGAGTTTGTTATCAGTGAGTTCAACCCTAAGAAGAGAAGAATCATCGGTGACAGAAAGCAGCTTTTAGTTGCAGAGAAGAAGAAACTTCAGGAAGAGTTATTCGCAAGAATCAATGTAGGAGATGTTGTTGAAGGTACGGTTAAGAACCTTACAGACTTCGGTGCATTCATAGATTTAGGCGGAGCAGACGGACTCCTTCATATTTCTGAAATGTCATGGGGACGTGTTGAGAACCCTAGAAAAGTATTCAATGTTGGAGATAAGACAAAAGTTCTTATCAAAGATATTAAAGATGACAAGATTGCACTCAGCCTTAAATTTGAGGATCAGAACCCTTGGTTAAATGCTGCTGATAAGTACAGCGTAGGTTCTGTAGTTACAGGCAAAGTCGCAAGAATGGCAGATTTCGGTGCATTTATCGAGCTTGAGCCGGGCGTTGACGCATTACTTCATGTCTCACAGATTTCAAAAGAGCATGTTGACAAGCCATCAGATGCATTGAAGGTTGGACAGGAGATTGAAGCAAAAGTAGTTGACTTTAACCCTGATGATCACAAGATAAGCTTAAGTATTAAAGCTCTCTTAAATGATAACGAGTCAGAAGAAGAGGAAGAAGTTACAGAGTAAAAGCTCTGCTGGATTGCATAAATGTGTAAATGAAATTGTCAGCAAAGCTGGCACATGTTTTGCAATAAGAACGCAGAATGTTCTTAAATACGCCAATCCGGTTATTCGGATTGGCGTATTTTAATATAAAGGAGGGATGGAAATTGGGAGATTATGAAAAGTTCAAAGAAAAAGTATATCAGCTCACAAAGATAGACTTGAGCAGTTACAAAGAAAGACAGATGAAAAGGCGTATTGATTCATTGATAACAAAAAACAAGATAAAGAGTTATGATGAATATATTGAAGCAATAAAACAAGATAAAAAGATGCTTGATGATTTTGTAACATATCTGACAATCAATGTTTCTGAGTTTTACCGTAACCCTGAACAGTGGAAACTTTTGGAAAATGAAATTTTACCATATCTTTTTGAATTTTTCGGTAATGACCTTAAAATATGGAGTGCGGCATGTTCTACGGGAGATGAGCCATACACACTCGTAATGTTACTGTCGAAGTTTATTCCTTTAAACAAGATTAAAGTCATCGCCACCGATTTAGACAGGGTTGTACTTGAAAAAGCACAGGTAGGAATTTACGATGAAAAGAGTCTTAAGGGACTTCCAAAAGAGTACATAACAAAGTATTTTACTAAAGTAGGAACAAGAAGTTATCAGATTTCAGATGAAATAAAGAAGCGCGTTGAATTTAAACAGCACAACCTGCTTAAAGATACCTATCCTACAGGCTGCAATATGATTGTCTGCAGAAATGTTATGATTTATTTTACAGAGGAAGCGAAAGCGGAAATATACAAGAAATTTAATGCGTCTCTTAAAAATGACGGTATTTTGTTTGTGGGAAGTACAGAACAGATTATATCGCCGGGAGAATCAGGATTTTCAACATATAAATCATTTTTCTATAAAAAGGCAGCTCATTAGTGGGCTGCTTTTAATCTTGCACAATTGTGAGTTTTTTAGTAAAATGGAGGTTGTGTATATAAGTATGGACGAAAATAAATGCAATATGAGGTGAAATATGAGTGATATTATTAAGGTAGTTGTTGATGCCATGGGTGGAGATAATGCTCCGCAGGCACCTATAAAAGGTGCAATTGATGCAGTCAATGAAAATGATAAGATACATGTTGTATTAGTTGGAAGAACTGATGACATCAATACAGAACTTGCAAAATATAAATATGATAAGGAACGTGTGACAATTGTACACGCTGATGATGTTATCGGATTTGATGAACCTCCGGTAATGGCGATAAGAAAAAAGAAAAAATCTTCAATCGTTGTCGGAATGAATCTTGTGAAGCATGGCGAGGCAGATGCATTTGTATCGGCAGGAAGTACAGGAGCCATACTTGTTGGTGGCCAGTTTGTTGTGGGTAGAATCAAAGGCGTAGAGCGTTCGCCTCTCGCACCGCTTATTCCTACAGCAAAAGGACCAGCACTCCTGATTGACTGTGGTGCCAATGTGGACGCAAGAGCATCACATCTTGTTCAATTTGCAAAGATGGGTTCGATATATATGGAGAGAATTGTCGGAATAGAAAAACCGCGTGTTGCCATCGTAAATATCGGTGCTGAGGAAGAAAAAGGAAATATGCTCGTAAAAGAAACATATCCTTTACTTAAGGAATGTAAGGATATCAATTTTATTGGAAGTATCGAGGCGAGAGATATTCCTAAAGGGGATGCTGATGTTATAGTATGTGAAGCATTTGTAGGAAATGTAATATTAAAATTATACGAGGGTCTTGCATCAACACTTCTTGGAAAAGTAAAAGAAGGACTTATGTCAAGCCTTAGAAGTAAAATAGGTGCGCTTCTTATCAAACCGGCACTCAAATCAACACTTAAACAGTTTGATACATCAGATCAGGGTGGAGCTCCGCTTCTTGGTCTTAACGGTCTTGTTGTAAAAGCACATGGAAGTTCGTCAAGTGTGGAAATCACACAGGCAATAAGACAGTGCATACAGTTCAATGAAGAAAAGATAAATGAAAAAATAAAAGAAAATCTTATTATTGAATAGGTGGTGCAATATGGAATTTCAAAAACTTCAAAAAATAATTGCAGAGGTTTTGAGTATTGATGATACAGATATTGTCCAGGAAATGAGTTTTATTGATGACCTTGGAGCAGACTCTCTTGAGCTTTTTCAAATATTGATGGGAGTTGAAAAAGAGTTTGACATATCAATAGATGAAGAGACATTAAAAGACGTTATTACGGTCGGTGATTTGTTGGAAATTATCTGTTAAGAAAAGCATCGTATAAAAACGAAGAATGTTAGGAGTGTGCCTGATGAAACAGGAAAAATTATTAGAGTTTCAGAAAAAAACAGGATATGAGTTTAAAAATACGGATTTGCTAATAACAGCACTTACGCATAGTTCATATTCAAATGAAAACAGATTGAAAAAATACATGTGTAATGAAAGACTTGAGTTTTTAGGAGATGCCGTGTTGGAATTGATATCAAGTGAGCAGATATACAAAGAAAATCCGACAAAACCTGAGGGAGACATGACAAGAATAAGAGCAAGCTGGGTATGTGAGCCTACACTTGCCTTATGTGCGAGAGATATAGACCTCGGAGATTATGTTATGCTTGGCAGGGGTGAAGATTTGACAGGAGGAAGAGAGAGAGACTCCATATTGTCAGATACGCTTGAGGCAACAATAGGTGCAGTCTATCTTGATGGGGGATTTGAGAAAGCAAGAGAGTATATTAACAGGCATATATTAAATGATATAGAGAAGAAAAAACTTTTTTATGACAGCAAAACCATATTGCAGGAAATAGTTCAGGGTGAGCATCTTGATATGGAATATGAGCTTCTAAAGGAGGAAGGACCGGATCACAATAAATCATTTACAGTTGCTGTAAACATAGGCGGGGAAAGATTTACGACGGCTGCCGGCAGAACAAAGAAAAAGGCAGAACAGTCTGCTGCATATCAGGCTATACTTAAGCTTCACAAATAATTAATCAGGAGAACATCGGATGTATTTAAAAAGTTTAGAAGTACATGGTTTTAAATCATTTGCAAACAAGTTGATATTTGAATTTCATGACGGAATAACCGCAATTGTAGGGCCAAACGGCAGTGGAAAAAGTAATGTAGCCGATGCAGTCAGATGGGTGCTTGGAGAGCAGAGTGCAAAGCAGCTTCGTGGCGCGAAAATGGAGGACGTTATTTTTGCGGGAACACAGATGAGAAAACCACTTGGTTTTGCATATGTAGCCATTACTATAAGCAATGAGGATCACAAATTAAATGTTCCATATGAAGAAGTTAAGATAGCAAGAAGAGTTTACAGGTCAGGAGAGAGTGAATACCTGTTAAATGGAACAGCATGCAGACTTAAAGATGTTCAGGAACTTTTATTTGACACAGGTATAGGAAAAGAAGGATATTCTATAATCGGTCAGGGTCAGATAGACAAGATATTAAGCGGAAAGCCTGAGGAAAGACGTGAACTTTTTGACGAGGCAGCCGGAATTGTCAAATACAAGAGAAGAAAAGCAAGTGCACAAAAGAATCTTGAGGAAGAGAGACATAATTTAGAGAGAATAGAGGATATTCTTTCCGAGATAGAAAAACAGGTAGGTCCGTTGGAGAAACAGGCGGGAAAAGCAAGACAGTATCTTATGCTTCGTGATGAGTTACGAACACAGGATGTAAATATGTTCCTTATAGAATATGACCGTATTCATGATGAAGTAAAAGAGTTTGAACAAAAACAGGAGATTGCTGAGAACGATTTAAAAAATGCCAACACCGAGCATGAAAAAAGCAGGGCAGAGTATGAAAAGTTACAGGAAAAACTAGATGATAAAATAAAAAGTATCGAGACTCATAAAGAAAATTTAAATACAACAAGAGTTTTATTAAATAATTGTGAGGCGGATATAAGGCTTTTAAATGAAAAAATCCGTGGTATAAAACAGAGTGAAAGTCATTATAAGGAGGTCATAGACGATTATCAGCTCAGAATAAAAAAATATGACCTGGAATACAGCCAATATGTCCGGCAGAGAGAAGATAATAACAAAAAGATAGAGCGGGTAAATGCTTTGTTACTGGAAAATAAGAAAAATATCGAGGTTCATAAAAATAAAATATCCGATATTGAAAAGTTTATAGGGAAAGTACAGGGACAAAAACTTGCAAGCATAAATGCAGCTGCTGATGTAAAGAGTGAAGAGTTAAAATACAAAACTTTACTCGAACAAAATAATATAAAGAGAGCAGAACTCAATAAGAGGATACTTCAAAACAAAACGGAAAATTCAGTTCTTACTGAAAATATGATAACTCATAAGAAAGCATATGATGAGATAACCGAAAAAATAGATGCTTTAGATGTTGCAGGAATATCGCTTCAAAATACGTTAAATGAGCTTACTAAACAAAATCAGAATGTACAGAAAGAGCATAGCGATATTCAGCAAAAATATCATATGGAAAATTCAAGGCTCAATTCATTGAAAAATATGACTGAGCGATATGAGGGATTTGGACAGAGCATAAAACATGTTATGGAAAGAAAAGGTGATACACCGGGAATAATAGGTGTAGTTGCCGACATCATACGTGTAAAAAAAGAATATGAGATTGCCGTTGAGACTGCACTTGGAGGAAGTATACAAAACATTGTAACGGACAATGAGCAGACAGCAAAAAAAATGATAGAGTATCTGAAAAAGAACAGGTATGGAAGGGCAACATTTCTGCCTCTTACAAATATTCATAAGAGAGCAGCAAACAATGCCGTAAATATTATGTCTGAAAAGGGTGTTATCGGGATGGCATCAGAACTTGTCTTTGCAGAAGAAAAATACAATGAACTTGTAAATTATCTTCTTGGCAGATTTGTAGTCGTTGATAACATAGACAATGCTATTGCGCTTGCCGCAAAATATCACCATACACTAAGGATTGTTACTACTGAGGGAGAGCTTCTTAATCCGGGCGGTTCTATGTCAGGTGGTGCATTTAAAAATAATAATAATCTTCTTGGAAGGCGCAGGCAGATAAGCCAGCTTGAAGAAGATGTGTCAAAATTAAAGACTGAGCTTGAAAAAACGCTGCATCTGATCGAAAAAAGCAGAGATGAAATTGCTAAGTTCAGGGAAAAAATCGGTGCCAATGATAAATTAAGGCAGGATTTTGTGTTGAAGCAGAATACGGCAAAGATAGGATATGAGCGTGCGTCAGCGGATTTAAAGAAGAGCGAAGAACAGCTTGAACTTATCAGGATTGAAGGAATGAGAATAGAAGATGATAAGGAAAAGTTAAAAAGCACGATGGATAATATCACTAAATCATTGCTTAAAAGTGAAGATGAGTCCAAAAATTTTGATGATGAGATAAATAGACATCAGACGGAACTTGGCAGTGTAAAAAAACAACTGGAAGACTTAGAAAACAAAGAATCAGATTATACGCTTGAACTTACTTCACTTACACAGAGCATTGGATTTATTGATGAGAACGTAGACCGTATTGAGCAGGGCAAAAAGATTATTGAGAAGCAATTGGAGGAGACTGCAGAAAACAGCAAAAACATTGACAGTCAGATAGACGAGAAAAAAGAAGAAATAATAAAAACAGAAAATACAATAAAAGAAAAAAGAAAAGAAACAGAGAGATTAGAACACCAAATAGAAGAAGAAAATTTGGAAAAAGAAGAACTCTCACAAAAAAATAAAGCTTTTCTTGACAAAAGAGAGGAATTGTCAAAAAATATAAATGAGCTCAAAATGGAATGTTTCAGACTTTCAGGAAGAAAGGAAAAACTGACAGAAAGCATTGACAATTACACAAATTATATGTGGGAACAGTATGAACTTACATATCACAGTGCACTCTCGCTTAAAACACAGACTGAACTTACCATACCTGGTATGAAAGCAAAAATAAGTGAGATAAAGAAACAGATAAAATCACTTGGTTCAGTAAATGTAAATGCTGTTGAACAGTATAAGGAAGTTTCAGAAAGGTATGAACTTCTTACAACGCAGCACGATGATTTGATAGAGGCTGCTAAAGTTCTTGAAAAAATTATTGAAGAACTTGACATAGAGATGAGGAAACAGTTTGAAGAACAGTTTTCAGAAATAAGAAACAGATTTGATAAAGTCTTTAAGGAATTGTTTGGTGGCGGAAGAGGTACACTCGAACTGATGGAAGATGAGGATATTCTCACGGCGGGCATTAAGATAATCGCTCAGCCGCCGGGAAAGAAACTGCAAAACATGATGCAGCTTTCAGGTGGGGAAAAAGCACTTACAGCAATAGCACTTCTGTTTGCAATACAGAGTTTGAAACCATCACCGTTCTGTCTGCTTGACGAGATAGAGGCGGCACTTGATGATTCAAATGTAGGAAGATATGCAGATTATCTTCATAAGCTTACCAAGGATACGCAGTTTATTGTTATCACGCACAGAAGGGGAACAATGAATGCGGCAGATATTCTTTACGGAATTACGATGCAGGAAAAAGGTGTTTCGACACTTGTGTCAGTAAGTCTGCTCGATGAGAAAGATATAGCCAATTAAATAATATAATGCAAGGGTCAAAAATACCTTTTTGCACCAACATCATAATATAAAACGGAGGAATTATGTGGGAAAGTATAAAGAATAAATTTAAAAGAAAAAAACATGTTGAAGAAGTGGAAGAAGCTGTTGTAAATGAAGAAGAACAGGCCGAAGAAAAAACAGAAGCCCTGGCAGGGGATGAAAATACAACCGATAAATCATATGAGCCTGATATGGCAGTTGAAAGTACGGAAAGCAAAGATACAGACGATTCGGAAACAGAGGAGAAAAATTTACAGGAAATTAAACCAGATGATATTTCAGATGATGCCAAAGAAAAGGAAGAGACAGTTTCTGAAAATTTAAAAAATGATGAAGAAGTTATTTATGAAACTTCAGAAAAAGAAAAAGAGACTGCTTCAGAGATTTTAGAAAGTGAAGGAGCTGCTCCTGGAATTCCGGAAGAAAATAAGGAGGAAAACAAGCCTGAAAAATCCAAGAAGAGGGGTTTCTTTGGAAAACTTATTGACGGTCTTACTAAAACAAGAGACAGTTTCGTTTCGGGACTGGAGAATGTTTTCAGCGGTTTTTCGGAGATAGACGAGGACTTTTATGAGGAACTTGAGGAAGTTCTTATAATGGCTGATATAGGTGTTGCGACAACGGAAAAAATTATTGAAAATCTTCAGGAGAAAGTTAAGGAGAACAAGATAAAGGAAGTTGCAGTGTGCAGACAGCTCCTTGTTGATTCAATAAAAGAGCAGATGCGTGTACATGATGATGCATATGACTTTGAGAATAAAAAATCGGTTGTTATGCTTATCGGTGTAAACGGTGTCGGAAAGACAACATCTGTCGGAAAACTTGCATCACAATTTAAGTCTGACGGAAAGAAAGTTATTCTTGCGGCAGCAGATACATTCAGGGCGGCAGCGATAGAGCAGCTGACGGAGTGGTCTAACAGAGCAGGTGTTGAGCTTATTGCAGGACAGGAAGGCGGAGATCCGGCAGCGGTTGTATATGATGCAGTAAATGCGGCAAAGGCAAGAAATGCTGATATATTGGTATGTGATACGGCAGGAAGACTCCATAATAAAAAGAATCTTATGGAGGAATTAAAAAAGATAAACAGGATTGTGGAAAGAGAATATCCGGACGCATGCAGGGAAACATTTGTTGTGCTTGACGGCACAACAGGGCAGAATGCACTTGCACAGGCAAGACAGTTTAGTGAGGTTGCTGATATTACCGGTATAATACTTACAAAGCTTGACGGAACTGCCAAGGGAGGAATAGCAATAGCAATTCAGTCTGAAATGAATATTCCGGTCAAATATATAGGTATCGGAGAGCACATAGAGGATTTACAGAAATTTGATGCAGATGCGTTTGTAGATGCATTATTTGAGACAAAGGGATAAATAAATTAAGAAAAACAGAAGGGAGCAAATAATGATATGTTGACATTAGATAAATTTGAAGAGGCATCAGAAAAGGTGAAAGAGGTTGTACTTCCTACAAACCTTATTTATAGTGAATATTTTTCAGAACAGACAGGAAATAAAGTTTATTTTAAGCCTGAAAATATGCAGTATACAGGAGCGTATAAGGTAAGAGGTGCATACTACAAAATCAGCACTCTTTCAGAGGAAGAAAGAGAGAAGGGACTTGTAACAGCATCAGCAGGAAATCACGCACAGGGCGTTGCTTATGCAGCAAAACTTTACGGTGTTCCTGCAACCGTGGTAATGCCAACAACTACACCACTCATTAAGGTAAACAGAACAAAAGGATATGGGGCTAAAGTCGTGCTTCATGGTTCTGTCTACGATGAAGCCTGCCAGTATGCGCTTGAACTTGCAAAAAAAGAGGGGGCAACATTTGTACATCCTTTCAATGACGAGGTTGTAGCTACAGGACAGGGTACAATTGCAATGGAGATTTTTAAAGAACTTCCTACAGTTGACATAATTCTTGTGCCAATCGGAGGCGGCGGACTTGCAGCAGGAGTTTCAACTCTTGCAAAACTTTTAAATCCGAACATAAAAGTTATAGGTGTTGAGCCGGCAGGTGCAAGCTGTATGAAAGCATCATTGGATGCAGGAAAGGTTGTTACACTTCCAAATGTTGATACTATTGCAGATGGTACAGCGGTTAAGACACCGGGTGATATTGTATTTCCATATATCCAGAAAAATATTGATGAGATAATTGCCGTAGATGACCATGAACTTATTGTAAATTTCCTTGACATGATGGAAAATCATAAGATGCTTGTTGAAAATTCAGGTCTGCTTACAGTTGCGGCGTTAAAACATCTTGACTGCAAGGGTAAAAAGATTGTCTCAATCTTAAGCGGCGGAAACATGGATGTTATAACACTTTCTTCGGTTGTACAGCACGGACTTATTGAAAGAGGAAGAGTATTTACAGTATCAGTTCAGCTTCCTGACAGACCGGGAGAACTTGTGAATGTCGCAAATGTGATTGCTAAGCTTAAAGGAAATGTAATAAGACTTGAGCATAACCAGTTTGTAAGCATAAACAGAAATTCAGCTGTTGAACTTAGAATTACTCTTGAGGCATTTGGACATGAGCATAAGAAAGAAATTATAGATGCGCTTAGAAATCACGGATATGACCCGAAAGAGGAAAGTCCGACAGGATTATATGAGTAAAAATTTAATGCATTGCATTAAATTGAAAAAATGTTTGGCTTAAACGCTTTGAAAAGGTGTGATGACAATTTTTTAGCTGTTTGAGAATAAATTAAGAATCGGAGGTTTAGGATGAGTCAGTTTAAAAATGGGACAGATTATATTGGAAGTGAATTGCTTCACACACCGGGTGGAGTAAGAGATACCTATGGTGTAGAATGTGAAAATAAGTTAGATGTGGCAGGAAAAGTTCATGATGTTATGAAATCATATGGATTTGATGATATACAGAC
>ENA-UOOD01004634-UOOD01004634.1-human-gut-metagenome-genome-assembly--contig:-CS67-NODE-4634-length-10547-cov-4.426039_pt1 | contig 10547 bp, 10 predicted proteins | sample MGYA00242464_ERZ724011 | MGnify/ENA metagenome assembly ERZ724011 | reverse complement strand
AGCAAGAAGATTGTAGTCATGCTCAATGAAAAGAACACCACACCACACGATTTGCCAGCCCTTTTAACTCCTATTACAGGACTGGCTGATATGGTGCGTTTAGCAATTGACCCCAGTAATTTCGACCGAGCTTTAATCTTGGCCCAAGCCGTTAAAGACATGGGCTTCGAAGTGGGTTTCAATACGATGTATATGTCGAAATGGCATGAATATGATGGCTTTCTAAACAAGCTGAATCAATTGGATGGTATAGCCGACTTGTTTTGTATGGTCGATTCATTTGGCGGAGTCACTCCACGGGAGGTTAAAGAAATTTTCCAAAAAGTAAAATCTATGACCTCTTGTCCAATTGGTTTTCATGGTCATAACAACCTGCAGCTTGGTTTGATTAATACGTTGGCAGCTATCGAATGTGGTGTGGACTATGTGGATGCCACCATCCTCGGAATGGGCCGCGGTGCCGGTAATCTGAATATGGAATTGCTCCTTACCTATCTTAACAAACAAGGTCTGGATGTCGATTTCAATGTGTTGGGCGAGGTGATCACTGCCTTTATGCCATTGTACGAAGAACACAAATGGGGAACCAATCTTCCTTATATGATTGCCGGTGCAAACTCTATACCTCAAAAAGAGGTGATGAGTTGGGTTGTCAACCGGGCTTATAGTTTTAATAGTATCGTAAGAGCTGTTGAAAATAAAAAGAATAAGGTGAAGGACAATGCACGATATCCCATGCTGAAATCCAATACTGCTGCTAAAGTACTGATTGTTGGAGGTGGAAATTCAAGTGTGGAGCATTTTGATGCTATTGAGGAGTTCATACTTGCAAACCCGGATATGCCTATCGTTTTCGTAACAGCCCGGCACGCTTCTTTGTACAAGAGTGTACCTAACCGGAAAATATATTGTTTGATTGGCAATGAAGCCAAAAGAATGAAGAAGAATCTGTCAGAGGAAGACTATCATGGCATTTGCTTATTATCTCCCTACCCTAGAGTAATGGGAACAGAAGTACCATCGTTCGCAGAGGATACTACATTCGAACTTCCGGCTATCTCATTCACTAGTTACTACAAGGATTCATGCACAGCCGTAGCTCTTCAGGCTTGTATTGAACTCAGTGCTACAGAAGTATTTGTCGTGGGTTATGATGGTTATAAAGGTGAAATTCTTTCTGAAAAAGAGATGGTTTTATCCAATGAGAACAAAGTACTCTTTGAAGAGTTTATGAAGTCAAATAAAGCCATCCTGAATTCTTTGACTCCCTCTCTTTACAAGAATTTAAACATAAAGTCAATTTACCAATTCTTATAAGCATGGACAAAATCGCATTTTTCCTTCCCACTCGCAAAGGCAGTGAGAGAGTAGTAAACAAGAACACACGCACTTTTGCAGGTGTTGAAGGTGGTATCTTGAAAATAAAACTTCAGCAATTATTGGAAGTTGAAAGAGTTCAGAATATCATTGTTTCCACGAATGATCCTGAAACCATTGCCATTGCACAATCATTCAATAATCCACGTATCGTGGTTATAGAACGCCCAGAAAGATTATGTCTTTCATCAACAGTTATTGAGGATTTCATAAACTACATTCCTACAATTGTTGACGCAGAACATATCTTTTGGGTACATGCCACAGCACCATTTGCTGATGTAAAAGTATTAAATAACGCTTTGGATTATTATGAAAAGACAGTATTGAATGGTGATGCAAATGACAGCTTGCTGAGTGTCACCAAGATTCAGCAATTCTTATGGTCAGAACGCGAAAATAAATGTGTCAACTATGACAGGAGCATAGTTAAATGGCCACGTACTCAAGATTTGGAACCGCTCTACGAAATCAATCATGCCTTTTATATTAACAGCAAGGAGAATTATCTCAAATTCCATGACCGCATCGGTGAACGTCCTTTACTTTACGAATTGGACAAGATTCATTCGTTTGATATCGATTGGGAAGATGACTTCGCCCTTGCCGAAATGATTTACAAACAGCTTTATCAATGAAGAAAGTAATCACATTCGGAGAGATTATGCTCCGATTGGGAGCACCTGACTACCTTCGGCTTACGCAATGCAACCATCTTGACATGTCGTTCGCGGGTGCGGAAGCTAATGTGGCAGTATCTCTCGCCAATTATGGTATCCCGGTAGATTATATAACGCGTTTGCCTGAGAATCCCATTGCAGATAAATGCATCAGGGAACTACTATCTTATCGTGTAGGAACTGACAAAATTCTTCGTGGTGGCAAGCGAATAGGTGTTTTGTATCTTGAAACAGGCAGTAATGCCCGCCCTTCGAGAGTGTTCTATGACCGTGAAGATTCTGCAATTGCCACCATTCCTGAGCATAGTATCGATTGGAAGAAAGTATTTGCTGACGCTACATGGTTTCATTGGACAGGTATCACACCCGCTATTTCAGAAAATGCCGCTCGTGCATGTCTGGAAGCGATTAAAGTCGCTAACGAAATGAATATCACGGTTTCTTGTGACATCAACTACCGTAGTAGCTTGTGGAAATATGGTAAATCAGCATCAGAGGTAATGCCCGAATTGGTAGCAGGAAGTGATATTATCCTTGGAAATGAAGAAGACTGCGAAAAAGTGTTTGGCATTAAACCTCAGAACTTTAATGCAGACAGCACTCAAGGCGAGATCAATCAGTCTGCATTCCTTTCCGTTTGCAACCAGATGATGGAGCGTTTCCCTAAATGCAAGAAGATGGTAGTAACTCTCCGAGGCGCTATTAATGCTAATCACAACACTTGGGGAGGAGTAATGTATGATGGTACTTTGCTTTATCAGTCACACCGATACGACATTACCGATATAGTGGACCGTGTAGGTGGGGGGGATTCATTTATGGGAGCCCTGATTTATGGCTTGCTCAGTTTTAATGAAGACTGTCAAAAGACATTGGATTTTGCTGTAGCTGCATCTGCTTTGAAACATACTATAAAAGGTGACTATAACCAGATGGGGGTTGATGAAGTTTTAAATTTAATGAATGGGAATAGCTCGGGTAGAGTAAAGAGATAAAAAGTAATCTTTCATTATATAAGTGCCACCAATCTTTATGAAGAGTATATATACTCATTTTTTAAAAAATACAGGATATGTTCTTTTGGGCAATTCAGGTAGTAAGATTATTAGCGTGCTCATGCTGCCTTTATACACCAGATGGCTATCAATTGAAGAATTTGGTTTGGTCGATTTGCTTCAAATATACTCTGCTCTATTAATTGTTATTGTAGGAGCATGTATAATTGATGCAATTTTTGTTCTACCATCAAATAAAAATGATGAAGAACAGACAAGCTATTTCACCAGTGGCTTTTGTTTTATCGGTATTGTTTCAGTAATATTTGTTTCCCTATTACCATTCATTAGCTATGTGCCCGATGATGTTATTCCAAATAGTGTAAAGTCCAGTAAGTGGTACTTATGCATTTTGCTAATATCCAGTTTATTTCAAGGATATACCCAGAATTTTTGCATGTCTATTGACAAAATGAAAGCATATAGTATAACTGGCTTTATCAATACACTTTCTTCATGTACTTTATCTTTTCTTCTTATTCCTTTGCTAAAAGCAGAAGGATATGTGTTGGCTTTTTCACTCTCAAATATGATTTGCTTCCTTTATAATATCGTTATAAACAAGCTGTGGAAGTATGTTGATGTAAGTAGAATCCAATACTATAAAATAGCTGAAATGTTGAGATATTCTATTCCACTTATTCCCAATGGCATCATGTGGTGGCTTGTTGCTGCACTTAACAAACCTATGGTAGAAAATTACACGGGACTGTATGGTGTTGGAATAATGGCTGTTGCTCAAAAAATACCCAATTTTCTTAATAGCATGTCGGGCATGTTTTCTTCATCGTGGCAAGTTTCAGTAGTAAAGCAATTTGGAACAGATAGTTATGAAGGATTTTATAATAAGATGCTATTGTTGTTTATTTGCAGTTATACAGTAATCGGTGTGACATTAATTGGATTTTGCAATATCCTTATCAGTATTTTGGCGGATGAAAAATTTTATGACGCTCATTTATATATACCTCTATTAATCAGTTCTGTAGTATTTGGTGCACTGTCTCCATTGGTTGCGGCCAACTTTGCAGCATCAAAACAAAGCAAGTTCTATTTTTATTCTACCATTTGGGGAGCCTCGGTTAGTCTTATCGCGAATTATCTGTTAATTCCTCAGTTTATGATATGGGGAGCAGTCGGTTCTATCCTCATGGCACAAATCACCATCTTTGCCGTACGATTATACTATGCAAACAGAATTGTACAGCATAGGAACTTATCGGCTGTCTGCTCTGTGATGCTACTATTTTTAGCAACCTGCATTTGTTGTTCCATCTATGATAATGGTATAATCCGGTGTTTTATATCGTTCCTTTATATAGCTATTATCCTTATCACCAATAAAAATACGCTTCGAACAATAATAAATAAAATCATTCCTCATGCAAAAAAATATTTCTAATGTATGTATTGTAGATTCTGTATATACTCTGTTCTTATATTCTTTGATTATTGATGATGATCAGCTGGAAAAGACTTATTATTTTGTTAGTTCAGGTATAGCAGAGAGCATTATCAAGAATCTCAAACAGGTTACTTATGTACCCAATGTCAAAGGTTTCAAAAGCGGAAAGCTTTATCGGTTTGTCACACTGAGGCTTTTGTCCGGAATCAGATTCCCATTCTTGAAAAAAGCTAAAATATGGGGACATGACCATATCCCTTTATCGTGGTTCTTGATTGGCAATAGGCGATACACCTGTATTGAGGATGGCCCCATCATATGGTCTACTTATGTGAACTGTGGAAAATATGAAAGCGACAAACTTTTTTGGGAAAAATCTCATTCTCTGAAGGATTTTATATTGAAAGCTGTTTTGTCTCCGGTGTATCGTGCTGAAATTGGTTCTAACAGCTTGTGTGAGGAAATGATAGTCACTACCGATGATTATCATGATTTTCGTGAAGGCAAGAAAATCACAAAAATCAATCCGTCTGCTTTATGGAAGAATGCTTCTGATGTGAAGAAAAACTATATTAAGCATTTGTATTCATTAAGTCAAGCCGATATTGATGCTGCTAAGGCAAAAAAGACCGTGCTGATTACCCAACCGTTCTCATCTGATGGTGTTATTACTGAAGTTGAACAGATTGCAATTTATCGGAAGATGTTGGAAGGTACTAACATTGCAGATGTTCTCATTAAGCCACATCCGCGGGACAAAATTGACTATGGCAAATATTTTCCTAGTGCTATGGTGTTTGAAAAGCCTCTGCCTTTTCAGCTATTGAGTATTATTGGCATCAAATTCAATAGGGCTATCACTGTCTGTTCAAGTACCATCACCTCGTTTGATTACAAACTTGACATAGAAATTTCCGGAACTACTGTGCATCCGAAATTGGTTGAAACCTATGGTATTTTAAATGAGAAAGACCTGATAAAGAAATGAAAAAACTGATTATTATTCCATACTTCGGCAAGTTTTCCAATTATTTTGATTTATACCTCTACAGCATTTCGAGGAATGAAGATATTGACTTTCTGTTTTTTACAGATGCTGACGTTGCCAGCTATCCCTCTTATCGGAACATTCGTTTTGTAAAGATGTCATGGAAAGAAATGCAGCTAAGAATCCAGTCTAAATTCGATTTCGATGTGTGTATAGATAAGCCCTACAAATTATGCGATTATAGACCTTGCTACGGAGCTATTTTTGACGATTATACTGCCGGGTATGATTTTTGGGGGTTTGGTGATACGGACTTGATTATGGGTAGAATATCGGCACACTTAAACGATGATATATTTAAGAAATACGACCGAATTCTGCATTGCGGCCACCTCACTTTCATAAGAAACTGTGAAGAGATGAATTTCTTTTTCTAAAAACAATTCAATGGATTTCTGAATTATCAGGAGGTATTATCTCATCCGGATTCTTTTCGCTTTGACGAAACTGGCTTAGGTGGAACTTCTGATATGATGATTGCTCATTGTCCTGACAGAATCTATACTCACATAGACTATGATGATCTATGGATACCCCGGCGCTACTATGGGTTTAAAAATGTAAATACTGAGCATCTGCTATTCTTGCATTATCGGTATTCTAATGGTTCGCTGAAGCGATGCTATTTTAGTTTAAAGCATTTGTCTTTTGTAGAGGAAGAAACCATGTATGTCCACATGCAGAAAAGGAGAATGGACATTCCCCAGAAAATAGACAACAAAGACTACTGGGTATTTTCCGACTACTTTATCACCAAAACCAGCATGGGATTCTGTGAACGGCTTTATCGATCTCGTCCGAAGATGATAGACAACTTTGTGAATAAAATTACAAAAAGATTGAAGAATGAATAAATACATTACAATTGTTGTACCTGTTTTCAAGGTAGAAAAATATATTCAACGTTGTTTGGAGAGCATTTATCAAACAGATGAATCGCTCTTCGAACTGATAGTTGTTGACGATGAGAGTCCCGATGAATCAATCAATATTGCTAAGCAAGTGTTGGCTCCATACCATAACTATCAGATAATAAGTCAGAAGAACAAAGGATTGTCTGGAGCTAGAAACACCGGATTAAGCCTTGTTCGCACACCATATGTTTGGTTTGTGGATAGTGACGACTATATCTGTTCAGAAGCCATTGAATATTTAAATTCCGTCATCGAAACTTCATATTATGATTGCGTTTATTTTGGGTTTAAGTACAGATATGATGACCGAATGCAAGATTCTATGATTGGTTGTAAGAACAAAGTGGTAAACGGCTGTCAGTTGTTAAATGTCATCGGCGGAGAATTCTCTGTATGGAGAAACATTTATAATGTTGACTTCTTACGTAATAATAACCTATATTTTGTTGAGGGTTTGATATTTGAAGATTTGGATTTCAATATCAGGGCTTTTCTAAGCACAGATAACATCTTTGTATCCGACAGGTATTTATATTATTATGAGCAAGAGAATATGAGTTCCACTTTGCATGCGACTACTTACAAACACGCATGGTCTATGCTTTGGATTTGTATGAATCTTCGTAAATTCTGGATAGACAAGCTACTATCCAAAGCAGAATATCAAGTATTGTGTTATCATGCTGGAAGGGCATTTAATTTTGCTGCTCAATATTATTCACAGCTAGAAAAAAATGACCGAAAGCGATTGGATGAATACATCATCGAAAACAAGAAGACGCTTATTTATATTCTCCAACACTCACAATACAGATTGCATAGGATAGAAAGTATTCTTTTCAGATTCTTGGGGCTGGATGTAATATGGAATATCAAACAGAAGATTTGCAAACAATGATAATAATAGATTTATCTTTCATCAGATTCAATCTATATGCCGGTGTATCAAAATATGCATATAGACTACTGGATTATATTGTAGAGGAAGGGAAAAGTGACGACTATATATTGCTTTTGAATATCGTTTCGGAAAACAAGATTCGAGAATGGTATCCTCAGTTTAAAACAATCTCAATAGGAAGCCAGGCATTGCTCAAGTACCCGATGATTAGAACGATATATCTATCTTATGACTTTCGTAGAAAAGTCAATCAGAGTGGCTGCCAAGCTGTGTTTTGTCCTTGGGGCAATGAGATTACTTGTTTAAAGGTAAAACCATTCAAGATTTCGGTTATTCATGATTTGCAGCTCAGATTGGATACAAAGGGGCTTTTATTGAAGATTCATCAGATTATTGATGATACTGTAGTTAAAAACTCTGATAAGATAGTCACTATCTCAGAATTTTCTCGAAGTCAGATACTCAGTTTCTACCCCAATGTGGAATCAAAAGTGATTTCATTAGGAAATTCCGTATTGATGTATCCGGATGAACGGGAGAGACTTTTCAAAGATAGATATATACTTTATGTGGGAAGAATTTGTGAAATGAAAAATGTTATGACTCTAATTAAGGCATATTCGCTCATTCATTCCCAAATGTCAGATTGTAAATTGGTAGTAGTAGGAGGACGGAATAATTATTGGGATAATGTTATCGAGCCCATTTTGAAAGAGAACAATATTCAGGAAAAAGTAAACTTAGTGCAAAATTGTTCAGAAGCAGACCTGACTAATTACTATAGATATGCTGATTTATTCGTTTTCCCATCGTTAAGAGAAGGTTTTGGAAGTCCACCTTTGGAAGCAGCCATACTAAAAACACCGGTACTCACATCCATTAAAGATTCATTAGGTGAAGTAACCAGAGGTTTGCTTTATCAGTTGGATGATCCATGTGACGAACATGAAATGGCTAGTAAAATGAGTGAAATACTCACAAATCCTCCTTCTGAAGAGAATTTGGAAAAGATAAAGGATGAGCTTTTACTTCATTATTCTATCCAAAATGTGGGGAAAAGAATATGTGATTATATCAAAGAAGTATCATGGAAAAAGTAAACTACTACTCGTTACGGCAAGAAATAGGTCTTGTGCTTTCTATTGTTGGGATGCAGTTTGCCACTATTCTTAGAAATGTTGTAAAAATTGAATGCACGCAATTAGTGATGTTGTTATCAGTACTTTTAATCATCAACTATAAGAATGCGTTCAATATCCGATTCAATAAAGGTCTGACTCTGCTTTTTATATATCAGATTTATTGTTCTGTCTGGTTCTTTACTCATGACTATTATAATAGTATTGATCATACATATGATGAAGCCAGTGTCTCCAAGATGATTTTTTATCATCTCTATCTGATAATGTTGATGTACTCATTATGTACAATTCGAATTAGAAAAGAGTTTAGATACTTTCTAAGGATATCATTTTATGTCGGTTTATTTATAATGATAGAAATTCTCGATCAGGTAACATTACATTTTACGACGCTTACAAATATGAACCTGTTAGCAGAAAATTATAACCAATTAGCTGAAGGAGGAGACAAATCAACGTTAGGTAGGGCTTTATTATTCTTACTATTTGTTTGTGTCGTATATAAGGGTAGTAACAAATTTGAAAGATATCTGAGATTTGGCGCAATTGCTGGTTCTTGGATTTGCCTATTTATGTTTAATACGAGAGCATCTATGGCTGTTTTCTTTTTAGGTTTTATATATTATTTATGGCAGAAAAGATATTTTTCTCACAAAAGAATTCGTACTCTAATTGCTTATGCAATAATTTCTGTTGGGGTATTGATAACTTTTTACATAAATATAGAATATTTCAGAAATGCTGTTAGCCATTTTATCGAAAGTTTTCTTTCTGGCATAGGTACATACTTAGGATTTTCTAATGTTATACAAGATACTTCGGCTAATATGAGATTAGAGCATTTCCCTGTATTAATTGATACTATGTATAATTCAAGCTTAATTCAATTATTATTCGGTCATGGATATTATAGCACATTTGCTGATATGCCTATTTTCCAGGCATTGTTAGACAGTGGTATTTTTATAGCGATATTCTATTTTTATTTGATGGTAATAAAACCATCAAAATATCTTTTGTCTTTCAAAACCAAACTCCCTGAATTATTATTATTGCTTATGGTGATGATTCAATATTTATTTGACCAATTTTATGGAGGATCATGTTATACATTCTTTATGTATCCTAGCTATATCATCTTCATGTATTATATCTATTCACCAAAAATAAAACAATATGTGTAAAAGCTTTCTATTTGAGTTATTCCACTTAGTCACTGATTGTATAATGCACTTTCCTTTTGCTTACGTTCGTTTTTGCTATGCGAAAATAGTGTGTAAACATGTTGGAAAAGGAACACAGTTTTCACGTCATGTACATCTTATATCACCACATAAAATATCATTTGGCGACCATGTCTTTGTTAATAGAAATGTAACTTTGGATGGTAGAAAATGTTTGGTAATTGGTGATAATGTAGATATTGGAGAGTATTCTTCAGTGTGGTCTTTACAGCATAATCCTGATAATGAGGCGCATAACACCGTAGGGGGGGGTACGGAGATCAAAGACCATTGTTGGATTGCGCCTCATAGCATAATACTTCCAGGTGTAATAGTAAACAGAGGAACGGTTGTAGCAACAGCATCTGTCGTTACTAAAGACACTCCAGAAATGTCAATTGTTGCAGGGGCTCCTGCGAGAAAAATCAAAGATAGATACAATTCATGTAATTATATACTTAACTATAAAATTATATTTTGATAATGATAGTAAGAAGTAAAGCTCCTTTACGTTTAGGTTTAGCAGGAGGAGGAAGTGACGTGTCGCCTTATAGCGACTTATATGGGGGGTTAATTTTGAATGCCACCATAAACCTATATACTTATTGTACAATAGAAGAGACAAATGACGATCGTATTACTATTGATAGTAATGATGCTCATTGTCATGAAAACTATCCTGTTTCTAATCATTTAGAGATTGATGGAAAAGCGAGTTTAATAAAAGGTGTATATAATAGAGTCGTGTATTTTTTTTGTTTTTTAAAGCGAAATTTAAAAAATAACAAATAAAAAGATTAAC
>ENA-UOOD01004633-UOOD01004633.1-human-gut-metagenome-genome-assembly--contig:-CS67-NODE-4633-length-10550-cov-3.533397_pt1 | contig 10550 bp, 6 predicted proteins | sample MGYA00242464_ERZ724011 | MGnify/ENA metagenome assembly ERZ724011 | reverse complement strand
AACCACGGACAAGAACGGCATTGCGGAAACCGAGACGCTGCCCCTTGGTAGCTATACAGTGCAGGAAAAGAGCGCTCCTGACGGATATGTGATAGACGATACCGTTCACGAAGTAACGCTGGCCTTCAAGGACCAGAATACAGCCATCGTCATAGGGACAATAAAAGCCGAAAATAAGCTGCGCACGGGCGGCGTAAAGCTGCTGAAGTATACAGAAAAGTTCAATGCCGATAAAATCAGCTTTGAAAAAGTATTAGGCAGCGGCTATGTGTTCGGCCTATACACTGCCGAAGATACCGAAGATATACCGGCAGATGTTCTGCTTGAGGTACTGACTACGGATGAACAGGGCATAGCCCAAAGCACGGTAAAGCTTCCCTACGGCAAGTATTACCTGAAGGAATTGGCAGCGCCGGACAGCGATATAAAGATGCTTACGGACAAGCTGCCGCTGATTATTGACAGTGAACTTAATACCCAATATGTAAACGAACCAATCCTCAACGAAATGTTCAAGGGAAGAATCGGTGTAAATAAGCTGGACGCCGAAGATAACGAAAGAGGTCTTGCGGGCGCGGCATTTGAAGTGCGTGACGCTTCCGGCAAGCTGGTTGACACCATTACCACCGATACCAAAGGATATGCCGAAACCAAAGACCTGCCAATGGGAGAATACAAAATAAAGGAGATTACTCCTCCCCCGGGATTCATACTTTCGGATGAAGTCAAAGCCGTTACCATTACTTCAGAGGATAAAGAAACCGCCGTATTTGAGCTTACGAACAAGCCCAACGAAGTTACGCTTACAAAGGCTGACTTAACAACCGAAAAGCCCGTACCAGGCGCGACGGTTGAAATTTACGGTAAAGACGGAAAGCTGTTTTACAAAGGCGTTACCGATAAGGACGGCAAAATAACAATCAGGGAACTTCCTGCTGGAACATATACATTCAAGGAAACCATATCACCGGACGGCTACGCCCTGAATGCTAATACATTCTCTTTTGAAATCGATGCCTACGGCAAGGTGACGGGAACCACCGCCTTTGCCGATGAGCCCATCGTGCTGACCATCAAAAAGGTTGATGCCTACACCGGCAAGCCTATGGCAGGTATTTCATTCACCCTGAAGGACAGCGATGGCAACATTGTAAAGACAAAACTGACCGATAAGGGCTATCGCGTTGCGACAGAGGACGGCGAAGAAACCTTTAGCGTAGATAATAACGGCTGTGCCGAATTCCGCTATCTGAAGGCAGGCAAATATTCGCTTGTGGAAAGCGTACCCGCAGGCTATATTGCAGAGGACAGCATTTCTTTTGAATTGACCTCTGCACACAGCATGAGTAAGCCCCTTAATCTAACCATAAACAACTGCCCCACCGGCATAAAGCTCATAAAGCTTGATGCGGATACGAATAAGCCGCTTACCGGCGCAGGATTCAGCATTAAGGTCAAAGACGGCCTTGGCTTTTCAACGCTGACATTTACAAAGCAGGCAGACGGCAAGTACATCTTCGATAAGGACGGCAAGGACACAGTCCTTATGGTCGATAACAACGGCGAGGTTATAATCCTTGGCATGCCGCTCGGTGCCGTATGGATAGAAGAATCTGTTGTTCCGGCAGGCTACTTCCCCGTTACCGCCCGTAAAGCGGAGATTACGAAGGACACTTCGGCCCTCAAGCCCCTTGAAATCAAAATTCCCAACAGCAAAAGCGTAAAGCTGGGCCTGGGCAATGATTGGTGGGAAATCCCCGCAATGGTTGCCGGTGCAGCTGCCGTGCTCGGCGGAGCGGTGTATCTGTATATTCGCAATAAGCGCAGGAAGTAAATAAAGATAGTGGCGGGAGCGGCCAAAGCCGCGCCCCAAATACGAAAAAAGGTTTACTCTGTTGGTGAATATGATATAATAATATTAGAAATGCAAGGTGCGAAACGATGGTTAAGAGCGAGAAAATCACGAAACAAATTGCAGGAACAATGGCTATCGAGGGTATGCGGCTTAATAATAAGGAGCTTACTCTGGTGCGGGAATGTGCCAGTGGGCAAAAATCATCATCAGTTGCAATTAAAGAGCTTGTGAATAAATACACCGTAAAGTAGGTGGTATTTTGTCTGATTACTTTTATGATTATGAGTACGATACGACATATTGCTATCCCGAAGCCAATGTTTTGAAAAGCAAATTGAATATAAAAGATGCGGACAGCTTGCTTGAGGCGGAAAGAAGTATAACAGCTCTGCGGATATTGGAGCTGAAGCAATCCTTTCCCGATGGCAAGCTGGATTTTTCTTACATCAAGCATCTACATTTTTATATTTTCAAGACATATACGGGTGGGCGGGCAAAACACGGACTGTCAATATTTCTAAAGGCAGCCAGTTTTGTTTGTGTCAGTTTATAGACGATCAGGCGATTGAGCTGTTTCAAAAGCTTGAAAGAGAAAACTATCTTGTGGATGCTGAAAATATTGCGGAAAGGCTTTCGTTTTACCTGTCTGAGCTTAATGCAATTTACCCATTTAGGGAGGGCAATGGCAGAGCGCAACGGATGTTTATAGAAATACTTGCATACAGAGCCGGATATGAAGTAAACTTTTCCGAAGTTACCGCTGAAGAAATGATAGAAGCAAGCTATCAGTCTTTTAACCAGAATTATGACTCTATGAACGCTATCATGCGACGCATTACAATTCCAAAGGAATAGCGGCTATTTTCCCACCATACTTCATAACGACTAAAACACAGGAACGCATGAAAATCCATGCGCTCTTTTTTTATATACGAATACGGGAAAAGGAGAAAGCGACCATGACTGAGAAACTGAAAAATGCCGGCTACACCATCATTGAGAGGTTTACCGTGGGCGAAAAGGGCTTTGCGATTGGACATAGTGAAACAGCGCCAGCCCCTTATGTCACATGGCAGTATCGGGCCGCTGCCCCCGATCATTTCTTCTGGGGGCATTATATGAATTCAAAAGAAGCGGCATATGCGGATTATCGGAGCAGGATAAACGGCGAAATAGAACACGTTTCGAAACGCATACAGCCGCAGCGCACAAAGAAACGCGACGAGCCGGGGAGATAAGGAGGTGCAACTGTGGCAACAAAACTGCAAAACATATCCGAGCTTGTGCGTCAGACAACGGAGCGGCTTACGCAATCCGTTGACAACTGGAAACGCTTTCTCGATTCCGCCGCATGGCTTTATAAGTACCCGTTCCATGAACAGGTCTTGATTCATGCGCAGAGACCGGATGCAAAAGCCTGTGCTCCCATCGAGCTTTGGAACAGCAGATTCAGACGTTGGGTGAACAGGGGCGCAAAGGGCATCGCGCTCATCGACGACAGCGGGCACAAGCCCGCGCTGCGGTATGTATTCGATGTGTCCGACACCAACACACGTTACAATATCCCGTTTCGGCTCTGGCAGACAAAATCCCAATACACGGCGCAGATCATTGAGAAGCTGCAAAACAATTTCGGGGACACTGGCGCGGAGAACGCCAATATGGCTGCCACCGTACTGGGCATATCCATCAACGCCGTGTCGGACAACTACCGCGATTACTACGAGGAGCTTCTCAAAGCGGCGGACAACAGCGCACTCGCGGATATGAGCGATGACGAGATAAGCTCGACCTTTGTGCTTCAGCTCATGACCAGCGTTTCCCATACGGTCCTGGTGCGCCTGGGCATCGACCCCGCCGCTATATTTCACGGCGATGAATACGAGAGCATAAGGCTGTTCAATTCGCCGGATACCATAGTCCAACTTGGCGCGGCGACCAGCGACATTTCGGAGATGATCCTGCGGCAGATAGAGCGCAGCGTCAGAAGCATGGAACGGCAGGAGCTCGGCACACTTGCAAAATCCCAACAGGTCTTGCAGAATGAGGATAGGAAAAACGAAAGGAGCGCTGAACATGGAACTCAATTACAGGCAGAACGGGGACTACCTGATTCCCGATATCAAAATGGACGAGCAACCGACGGAAGTCATCGGCAAATACGGCAGAATGCGGAAGACGTTTCTCAAGGAGCATCGGAGCGGGATTTACAACTCCCTGCTGCTTCAGAACAAGCTGACGGAGCATCTGTTGGAGATCGACAGGACGGCGCGGGAACAGGTCGAACAGACGATGGCACAGATGGCGCAGACCGAGAACGTGACCGAGAAGATGAAAGCCGAGAATCAGATGCTCTGGATTCAGCGAATGAACAGCATTCGGCAGAGAGCCGAGGAGACGGTACTGAACGACCTGATTTACGCATAACCGAATATAGTCTGTTCCCAACCTTAGAGGAACAGTTACAGCGCATCAAAGAAGCGGAAGCACAAAAGCTTTCCGCTTTTTCTGTTTCACAAGCAGATCTCGATAACGAACTTTGCAGACATGGAAGCGGATTTGCTCAGGGAAAGTTTCGCATCTATAAGTTCTTTGAGGATATGCCTTCCTCAGATGCGGCTATTACATTTCTCAAAAAGGAATATGGCATCGGCGGCCACTCGCACACCTACCTGAATGGGGAAAGTGGTTTTGTAGACCATGACGGCAAGGGGATTCACTTCTCCAATCATAACTACAAGGAAAAGCACACCATAACTTGGAAAGCCGTAGCGCGAAGGCTTCGTGAGCTGATTGCCCTTGACCGATACCTGACCGAAAAAGAAAAGGCGTACCTTCCCGAATATGAAGCGAAGGAAGCAGAACGACGATTGCAGCTTGCAGAGGAAGCAGCGGCAAGAGAAGCACTCCGTGCAGCAGCTGCTGCAATGGACGAACGCAGGAAAAATGCCCAATATGCGTTCTCGCTCGGAGATGCTGTGCAGCTTGGCATGACCACATATACCATCCTCGGATACGATGAAACCACCGTCAGCTTATCTGACCCAAAATACCCCTTGCTCTCCGAGGACATGCCCCGCGATGTGTTTGAGCAAAGGCTTAGGGAAAGCCCCGCAAATGACCGTCTGATTGCCGAAGCACAGGGAGCAGAGCCACAGCCCGGGCCGGTAGCCGAAACAGTTGAAGTCATTCCCGCAGAGGAAAACCACCTGCCCTACGATGTTGTTATTCAAACCATTCGTACCGAGGAGCGGGAGCCTGCAAAACCTGCCGAGAAAACCAACTTCCGCATTACGGACGACGCCCTCGGTCATGGCGGCCCGAAAGCGAAGTTTCGCATGAACATGGATGCGATACGGACACTGCAGACTATCGAGTTTGAACAGCGCCTTGCAACGCCCGAAGAACAGGAAGTCCTTTCCAGGTACGTGGGCTGGGGCAGTCTGCCGCAGGTATTTGAGGAAAGCAACGCAGCGTGGGCAGATGAGTTCCGGAAACTCTACGAAACCCTGTCCCCAGAGGAATACGAAGCCGCTCGTGCTTCCGTACTGAACGCACACTATACAAGTCCCACAGTCATCAAAGCGATGTACGCTGCGATTGAAAAGATGGGCTTCCGCATGGGCAATATTCTGGAACCCTCCTGCGGTATCGGCAATTTCTTCGGCTTGCTTCCCGAAAGTATGGCGGGCAGCAGGCTCTACGGCGTGGAACTCGACAGCCTCACAGGCAGAATTGCAAAGCAACTCTATCAAAACGCCAACATCGCCATACAGGGATATGAAGCGACCTCGCTTCCTGACAGCTTCTTCGATGTTGCCATTGGCAATGTTCCCTTCGGCGATTACGGTGTAGCGGATAAGCGTTACGACAGGAACAGGTTTCTGATCCACGACTATTTCTTTGCAAAGACCTTGGACAAGGTGCGTCCCGGCGGTATCGTCGCATTCGTCACTTCATCGGGGACGTTGGATAAAAAGAACCCCGCGGTTCGCAAGTATATTGCACAGCGCGCCGATCTTCTCGGCGCGATTCGCCTGCCGAATAATGCCTTCCTTGCCAATGCGGGCACGGGCGTTGTTGCGGATATACTGTTCCTGCAAAAGCGCGACCGCCCCATAGAGATTGAACCCGACTGGGTACACCTCGGCAAAACCGACGGCAAATTTATCATAAACCAATATTTTGTGAATAACCCCGGCATGATACTGGGCGAACTCAGCGAAGAAAACACGCAGTACGGTAAACAGGCCGTTACGGTAAAGCCTATTGCGGGCGCGGAATTGCCGGAGCAGCTATCCGATGCGATAGCCAATATTCATGCCAAAATCACCGAGCCCGAACAACTTGAGGAAGCCGAAGAAAACATAGGCGAAAGTATCCCCGCCGACCCGAATGTACGCAATTTCAGCTTCACCGTGGTAGACGGGGATATCTATTACCGCGAAAACTCCGTAATGCATAAGGTTGAGCTGTCCGTTACCGCAGAGAACCGCATTAAAGGCATGGCCAAAATCCGCGACTGTACACGAAAGCTGATTGAATATCAGCTGGAAGGCTATTCGGATGATTTAATCAGGCAGGAACAGCAGACCTTAAACCGGCTTTACGATGAGTTTACATCGCAATACGGCCTGCTGAACAGCCGCGCCAACAATACTGCGTTCTCTGATGACAGTTCTTATTGCCTGCTCTGCTCCCTTGAGGTTCTTGATGAAAACGGCGCATTGGTGCGCAAGGCTGATATGTTCTCAAAGCGCACCATACGGCAGCAGGAACCCGTAACCTCCTGCGACACCGCAGCGGACGCACTCGCCGTATCACTTTCCGAAAAAGCAAAGGTCGATTTGCAGTATATGGGAAAGCTTACGGGCAAAACCGAAGAACAGCTTACAGAGGACTTGGCGGGCATAATATTCTTCAACCCATCTTCCGAGCAATATGAAACTGCGGACGAATATCTTTCCGGCGATGTCAGGTGGAAGCTTCGATTGTTAAAGGAGATAGACAACCCCAAATACGCAGCTAACATGGAAGCCTTGGAGAAGGTACAGCCAAATGACCTGACCGCTTCCGAAATCGATGTTCGGCTTGGTGCAATATGGATTCCGCCGGAGGATATTCAGCGCTTCGTAATTGAGCTGCTCAAACCCGCCTATTACGCAAGCAGCAAAATAAAGGTGCATTATTCCCGGCTTACCGCTCAATGGAACATTTCAGGCAAAACCAGCGACTACGGCAACGTTACAGCAAACGTTACCTACGGCACAAAGCGCATCAATGCATATAAGATAATTGAGGAAACGCTGAACCTGAAGGACGTTCGCATATTCGACACCGTGTATGATGAAAGCAGCGGCGAGAAGCGCATACTGAACAGAAATGAAACCGTACTTGCGCAGCAAAAGCAGCAGCTCATAAAGGACGCGTTCCGCGACTGGCTATGGAAAGACCCCGACCGTCGTGACAGACTGACCACGCTGTACAACACCAAGTTCAATAGCATACGTCCCCGCGAATATGACGGAAGCCATATCAGATTCGTCGGCATGAATCCCGAAATCACGCTGAGGCCGCATCAGGTAAACGCCGTCGCGCGCGTTATCTATGGCGGAAACACGCTGCTTGCGCACGTAGTAGGTGGCGGCAAGACCTTCGAGATGGTTGCTGCCGCTATGGAGAGTAAACGGCTTGGGCTCTGTCAAAAGAGCCTGTTCGTGGTTCCAAATCACCTGACCGAACAGTGGGCAGCGGAGTTTTTGCAGCTATATCCTTCTGCCAATATCCTTGTTGCAACAAAGAAAGACTTTGAAACGCGAAACCGTAAGAAGTTCTGTTCACGTATTGCCACGGGCGATTACGATGCCGTCATCATAGGGCACTCTCAGTTCGAAAAGATTCCCATGAGCTTGGAGCGGCAGCGGGCGATATTGCAGACGCAGCTTGATGAAATAATAGACGGCATTTCGGAAGCAAAGCGGGAAAACGCGGAGCGCTTCACCATCAAGCAAATGGAAAAGAGCAGGCGCTCTATAAAGCTGAAGCTTGATAAGCTAAACGACCAAACCCGCAAGGATGATGTCGTTACGTTTGAGGAATTGGGCGTTGACAGACTGTTTGTAGACGAAGCGCACAGCTTCAAAAACCTGTTTCTCTATACGAAAATGAGGAACGTAGCCGGTCTTTCTCAGACTGAGGCGCTGAAATCCTCCGACCTCTTTATGAAATGCCGGTATATGGACGAGCTTACGGGAAGCCGCGGCACTGTGTTTGCAACGGGTACGCCGATATCAAACTCCATGACCGAAATGTATACCATGCAACGATATCTTCAATATGACGCGCTGTGCTCCCATGGTTTGCAGCACTTTGACGCATGGGCTTCCACATTCGGTGAAACCATTACGGCAATGGAGCTTGCACCGGAAGGAACGGGCTATCGCGCAAAGACGCGGTTCGCCCGTTTTTATAACCTTCCGGAACTCATTACCATGTTCAGGCAGGTTGCTGACGTGCAGACCGCCGACATGCTGAAGCTTCCCGTTCCCGAAGCGGAGTACCACAACGAGGTCATTAAGCCTTCCGGATTTCAAAAGGATATGGTTGATTCCTTTGCGGAGCGTGCCGAAAAGGTCAGAAACGGCATGGTGGACGCAACGGTTGACAACCTTTTGAAGATTACAAACGACGGCAGAAAGCTTGCCCTTGACCAGCGATTGACGGATGAGCTGCTGCCGGATGACCCCGAAAGCAAGGTAAATACGTGTTTAGATAACATTCACCGAATATGGGAAGCAAGCAAAGAGCAGAAGTCAACGCAGCTTGTATTCTGCGACCTGTCTACCCCGCATGGTGACGGTAAGTTCAATGTGTACGATGACCTGAAAGCAAAGCTTGTCCGCATGGGCGTTCCGGAAACCGAGATTGCCTTTATTCACAATGCAAAGACCGAGGCACAGAAAGCTGCCCTGTTCACGAACGTTCGCTCCGGCAATGTGCGTATCCTGCTTGGTTCCACCGCAAAGATGGGAGCAGGCACAAACGTACAAAAGCGGCTGATTGCCGAGCACCATCTTGACATACCATGGCGACCTTCGGACATTGAGCAGCGCGAAGGCAGGATCCTGCGTCAGGGCAACGAGAACAGCAAGGTTGATATATTCAGGTATGTTACGGAAAACACCTTCGACAGCTACATGTGGCAGACGATTGAAAGCAAGCAAAAGTTTATATCGCAGATAATGACGAGCAAAAGCCCCGTCCGCTCCTGTGAGGACGTTGACGAAACCGCCCTTTCATATGCCGAAATCAAGGCATTGGCAACTGGTAATCCGTATATCAGGGAAAAGATGGACTTGGAGATTGAAGTATCACGGCTGAAGCTTGTGAAAGCCAACTACCTTTCGCAGAAGTATATGCTTGAGGACAGCCTGCTCAAACATTACCCCAAGGAAATTCGCCTGACGCAGGAACGAATCAATGGATATGAGGCGGATATTGCCCTGTATGGGCGGCACAAGAGCGAGGATTTCCCCGGCATGCTTCTGTACGGTACTCACTATGAAGAGAAAAAGGAAGCCGGCACGGCGATACTTGAAGCCTGCAAGGCCATGACTTCGCCTGAGCCAAAGGAAGTCGGAAGCTATCGCGGGTTTACGCTGTTTCTGTCCTACGATATTGTTGCAAAGGTGTTCCGCATGACATTGCGCGGAGAACTATCCCACATTGTAGAACTCGGCAGCGATGTCCACGGCAACATTCAGCGCATGGAAAATATGCTTGAATCGCTCCCCTCCCGCCTTTCCGCCTGTGAAAAGGCCTTGGCTACGCTGAAAGAGCAAATGGCTAACGCAAAAGCGGAAGTTGAAAAGCCTTTTGAGCAGGAACAGGAGCTTTCTGAAAAGGCAGCCCGTCTTGCGCAACTCGATGCGCTGCTCAATATGGATAAGCGGGAAAACGCTGCGCTTGATGCAGAGCCTGAGCATGCCGAGACTGAACCCATTAAGGCTTCCTGTAAAGAAAGATGAAAACACCACATTTATGAATTACAGAAGCCATTGTCAGTACCGAGTAATTCGGTGCTCCTTTTACAGATTGAAGTTAAGCTATAAGTTGCGTATCCGATAAAACGCGGGTATAATATAAAAAGAATACCTTTAGAAAGGAGGCATCAATCATGCCGGATGCAATGATACGGGAGATGATACCGTTATTCAAGTCGTATGGTATAAAGAAAGCTGCGCTGTTCGGTTCTGTTGCCCGTGGTCAAAACACGCCAGACAGCGATGTTGACCTTGTAGTCTCCTTTGGAAAAAAGTATGACCTGTTGGATATAGTCGGCCTTAAGCAGGATCTTGAGGAAGCATTGCAAGTCCCGTTTGACGTAATCACATATGAATCATTGAAAAGCGGAGCATTTGCGGATTCAGTCTATACAGATGAGAGGGTAATATATGGTTAGAGTTAATGTGATATTGGACCACATCCGCGAATGCTGCGAAGACATCTTTGATTTTGTTCGAGATATGGAATTAGAAGATTTTCTGAGCAATAAGCTTGTTCGCAATGCAGTAGGGATGTCCTTAATTAATATCGGTGAACTCGTCAAGGCGCTCCCTATCGAGTATCGGAACGAGCATCCCGAAATACCTTGGAAGAGAATAGCAGGTATGCGAGATTTAGCAGCCCATAAATA
>ENA-UOOD01004632-UOOD01004632.1-human-gut-metagenome-genome-assembly--contig:-CS67-NODE-4632-length-10554-cov-3.119345_pt1 | contig 10554 bp, 13 predicted proteins | sample MGYA00242464_ERZ724011 | MGnify/ENA metagenome assembly ERZ724011 | reverse complement strand
GGTGGAGGCTGCCCGGCGCGCGGGGCTGATCCGCGCCTATGTGCCGCGCGAAAACATGCAGGAGCGCTTTGAAGATTGCGGCATTGATGTGCGCGCCATTGATACCCTGGCGCACGCTCTGGAGCGCGTGCTGCTGCCCGCTGCGCTTTCCGAAACGGAGGCCGAAAAGCAGCCCGCGCGGATTGCGCCCCTGGCCGCGCAGGGGACGGGCGGCGAAGCGTCTTGCAATGGGTGAAGAATTCTGGTAAAATATACACGTGAAAATAGATCCAGGGAGGGTCGTATGGCAACAAAACGCAAGTCCAAAACAATCCGCATCCCGCTGATGCCTTTGCGGGGGCTGATGATATTTCCCCACATGGTGCTGCATTTCGATGTGGGCCGTCCGCGCAGCATCGCCGCGCTGGAAGCTGCCATGTTGGAAGGTCAGCAGATCTTTTTGAGCGCGCAGAAGGACGGCGAGGTGGAAAATCCCACGGCGGAGGATATCTGCCGTGTGGGCACCATCGCGCTGATCAAGCAGGTGCTCAATCTTCCCGGCGACAGCCTGCGCGTGCTGGTAGAGGGCCGTCAGCGCGCGGTGCTCAAATCCATCGTGCAGGAGGATCCCCATTGGGTGGCCGACGTCACCCCCATTATCGACGAAACGCCGCAGGATGATACCACGCTGCTGGCATTGGTGCGCACAACGCACGAGCTGTTTGAGGAATATGCCCGCGCCAGCATGCGCATATCGCCCGAGACGCTTAAATCCGTCAGCGATGTGGAAGCGCCCGATCAGCTGGCTGATGTGATCGCCGCAAACGTCCTGACACGCTTGGAGGATCGCCAGGCCATCCTGGAGGAGGTCAGCGTGACTGCCCGCCTGGAAACGCTGTGCGGCATCCTGATGCGCGAAACCGAGCTGGCAGGCGTGGAAAAGCAGGTGCAGGGGCGCATCAAAAAGCAGATTGAGAAAAACCAGAAGGACTATTACCTGAGGGAGCAGATTCGCGCCATTCAGGAGGAACTGGGCGAGGACGACGCGGCTGAAAACGACGAGCTGCGCGAGCGGCTGCGCAAACTTCCCCTGCCCGATGAAGTGCGCCAGAAGGCCGAGCATGAGCTGGATCGTCTGGCGCGTATGGCTCCCGGTACGCCTGAAATCAGCGGGCTGCAAACATATATCGAGTGGATCCTCGATCTGCCCTGGGGCAAGTATACCACCGACAACCTTGATCTCAAGCGTGCGCGCCGTGTGCTGGATGAGGATCACTACGGCATGCAGCAGGTGAAGGAGCGCGTGATTGAATACCTGGCAGTGCGCCGCATGAAGCAGCAAAACGCCGGGGACGGCAGCCTGCGCGGGCCCATCCTGTGCTTTGTCGGCCCGCCAGGCGTGGGCAAAACCTCCATCGTGCGCGGTATCGCCCGCGCGGTAGGGCGCAAGTTTGTGCAGATGTCCCTGGGCGGCGTGCGAGACGAGGCAGAGATCCGCGGCCATCGCCGCACCTATGTGGGCGCGATTCCGGGCCGCATCATCGCCAGCATGAAGCTGGCCGGCACGATGAATCCGGTGTTCCTGTTTGATGAAATTGACAAGATGAGCAACGATTTCCGCGGCGATCCCGCCAGCGCCATGCTGGAGGTGCTCGACGGCGAGCAGAACAACGCCTTCCGCGATCATTATTTGGAGGTGCCCTTCGATCTGTCGCAGGTGATGTTCATCACCACCGCCAACAGCATCGAAACCATCCCCGGCCCGCTGCGCGACCGTATGGAAATCATCGAGGTGCCCAGCTATACCGAGGAGGAAAAGCTGCAGATTGCCAAACGTCACCTGCTGCCTCGTCAGGTGCAGGAGCACGGACTCCCCAAGGGCAGCGTGCGCATGGGCGATGCGGCGCTCAAGGCCGTAATCGAGGGTTATACCCGCGAGGCTGGCGTGCGCACGCTGACGCGCACCATCGCGCGCGTAGTGCGCAAGGCGGCCGTGGAAATGCTGGAAAACGATGTGAAATCCGTCACGGTGACGCGCGATAAGGTGACGGAATATCTGGGCGCGGTGCGTTATCTGCGCGATCTGCCCGAGAAAAAGCCGCGCGTAGGCGTGGTAAACGGCTTGGCCTATACCACCGTGGGCGGCGAAACGCTGGCGGTGGAGTGTGCGGTGATGGCGGGCGGCGGCGGCCTGAAGCTGACCGGTCAGCTGGGCGATGTGATGAAGGAAAGCGCCCAGGCGGCGCTGTCGTGGATTCGCGCCCATGCGGCGGAGTTTGACCTGGCGCCGGACTTTTACAAGACCATTGATATTCACATCCATGTACCCGAGGGCGCGGTGCCCAAGGACGGCCCCTCTGCGGGCGTGACCATGGCCACGGCGCTGATGAGCGCCATCACGGGCCGTGCCGTGCGGCAGGATGTAGCCATGACGGGCGAAATCACCCTGCGCGGGCGCGTGCTGCCCATCGGCGGGGTTAAGGAAAAAATGCTGGCGGCCTATCGCGCGGGTATCCGCACGCTGCTGCTGCCGCAGGAGAACAAAAAGGATCTGGAGGATGTGCCCGAGCATGTGCGCAAGGTGTTTGATATCATCCTGGTGGAAAATATCGGCGATGTGCTGAAGGTAGCGCTGCTTCCAAAAGAAAACTGACAAAAGCGAAAGCGGGTACGCATGGAAATAAAGAACGCAAAATTTGTTACCAGTATGGCGCAGTATGGGCGCTTTACGGGCATCGGCCTGCCGCAGATCGCCGTGGCGGGTAAGAGCAACGTGGGAAAATCCAGCCTGATTAACGCCCTATGCCGCAACGGCAAGCTGGCCAAAACCAGCGGCACGCCGGGCAAAACGCGGCTGCTGAACGTGTTTGAAATCAATTGTGGTACGGGCGACGCATTTCACCTGATCGCTCGGCCTGGCTAGGGCTGTGCGCGCGTGGATAAGGGCGAAAAGCTGCGCTGGGGCGAAATGATGCAGGGCTACTTTGACAATACCAGGGAGCTGAAGCTGGTGCTGCAGCTGGTGGATATTCGCCATGAGCCCACGCAGGATGATATCGACATGGTGAACTTCCTGCGCGCGACGGGCGCGAAATTCCAGCTGATCGCCACCAAGGCCGATAAGATATCACGCGGCGTGCGGATGAAATACACCGCGCCCATTGGCCGCGCCCTGCAAACGCAGCCTTGGGAGCTGATTTGCTGGTCCAGCGAGAACGGCGATGGCCGGGATCAACTGCTTAAGGTGATTGAACAGGCGATCAAGGCATAAAAACAAAATGACCGGATGGCTGCACGCCATTCGGTCGTTTTACATTATTCGGTTTTTCCCTTGCTCAGCGGCGGCTTGCGTCCGTATATACCGGTGCGGATTTCCTGTAGATAGGCCTCGCGCATGGGCATGCCCAGCACGTTCTCCGCATCGCGCGCAGCGCGCTCCTGGTCATAGGGGAGCAGGATGAAATTTAAATCCAGCGGCGCGGGATCAGCGCCCATTTCGCATTGCAGGATGGCGTACTGCACCATGGTCAGCCCCAGGCTGTTGCCTACGCTGCCGATGCTGAACAGCAGCTTTGGCGCGCTGCGCAGCGAGCGCAAGCCGGGGCGGTGGATGTCGGCATAGCCCACGATATCATAATCGGGCTCAAACAGCCAGGTCAGTTCTTCCTCCGGTTCATGGGTGGCCTGCAGCACGGGCATGATGGGCCGGCCATGCAGCAGGCGCAGATGCTTGCCGGAGATTATAGCGTGATGCTCCAGCGGCAGCTCCGCCAGTATGCGCATGCGCTTTTCGCCCAGCTGGCTATAATAGAACTGGTCGTTGCGCGAAAAAGTACGCGAGGCAACGCCTTCGTCCCAGTTGCCGCGCAGGATCAGGCTGCAATGCGCCATGGCCCAATCAAAGGTATCGGGCGAGCTTGGACCCTTGCCCACGATATCGCCCAGACACCAGATTTCATCGACGGAGCGGGTTTTCAGATCCTGCTCCAGCGCTTCCACGGCGGGCAGGTTGCCGTGCAGATCGGCAATCAAGGCGATGCGCTTCATCGGGAGGCCTCGCGGATCAGCCAGTCAAAGGGCGCGCGGTGCTCAACATAGCGATCCTGCAGCGATTCAGGATGCCACTGCACGGCCAGCAGCGGGCGGCCGTCGGCAAACTCAAAGCCCTCGATCAGCCGGTCGGGCGCAACGGCGTTGATCTTCAAAGCAGGCGCAAGTGTTTTAATGCCCTGATGGTGGCGGCTGTTTACCTGAATTTCATCCGCGCCGTAAATGGAACGCAGCATCGTGCCTGATACCAGGCTCATGCTGTGCGCGTAATCGCGGGGCACGTCGTTGCGAGGATGCTCCAAATCGTGAGAGTACTGCTCGCCGATGTCCTGATACAGCGTGCCGCCCAGGCAGACGTTGATGATCTGCAATCCCCGGCAGATGCCAAGAATCGGCATGCCGCGCCGCAGCGCGCAGCGCAGCAGCAGCGTTTCCAGCTGATCGCGGTTGTCCGCAGGCGCGCCGCAGCAGGGCAGCATTTCTTCCCCATAGCGGGCAGGGTTCACATCGCCGCCGCCGGTAAAAAGCACGCCGTCCATGCGGGAGAGCATTTCATCCGCCAGCGCTTCGCTATCGGTAAAGGAGAGCAGCACCGGCGCGCCGCCCGCGCGCTGCACCGCGTCAATATAATCGGGGCCCAGGCACATCTGCCTTTTTTCATCATTCCAGGAGGGGGTAAGGGCGATCAGGGGCATGACGGTTTCCTCCGAAAAGTTAAATTTCCCATCCATTATAGCATGATGCGCGCTGATTTGCTACTGAAACGGCAAAAAATCATCGCTGCCTGGGGAAGCGGGGGAAGTTTTTTGCGAAATTGCGAAAAAGTTGCATTTTCCTCTTTATTTCTGCGTTTATATGTGGTAAAATCGCATGTGGCATATTCTAATTGCCAAATGATAATGGGGGACATGCATGGAACGCACAGACAAATTGCTGGCAATGCTGCCGCAGGGTACGGCCGCGCTGCTGCATAATGCATCCAATATTTTCTACCTGAGCGCCTACACGGGCGAGGGTCTGCTGCTGGTGGCTTCCGGCATCCGCGCCGTGATTACAGATTTCCGCTATGTCGAGGCGGCGCAGAAGCAGTGCCCCGGCTTTACGGTGCACTCCATCCGCGCGGGCGTAAGCCATGTGCAGGTGGCCGCGCAGCTGCTGCGCGAGGCCGGTATTACCCGCCTGGCCATTGAGGATAATATCATTACCGTCCGCCAGATGAAGGATATCGAGGCCGCCATGCCCGGCGTCACCTTCGAGCCTTTGGACTTTAAGGTGGAAGCGCTGCGCGAGGTGAAGGACGACGACGAAATGAGCCGCATCGAGCGCGCCTGCGATATCACCTGCCAGGCGTTCGAGTATATCTGCGGCTTCATCGCGCCGGGACGCACCGAGCGCGAGGTGCAGCTGGCGCTGGACTACAAAATGCTGGCGCTGGGCGCGCAGGGAATGGCCTTCTCCACCATCGTGGCTGCGGGCGAAAACGGTTCGCTTCCCCATGCCGTGCCGGGCGATCGCGTGATCGAGCTGGGCGACATGGTGACCATGGACTTTGGCGCCAAGGTGGATGGCTACTGTGCCGATATGACGCGCACCGTGGCGGTGGGCAAGCCCTCCGATAAGATGCGCAAAATCTACGATATTGTCCTGCATGCGCAGGAGGCCGCGCAGGCGGCCATCGCTCCGGGCCTGAAATGCTGCGATATTGACGCGGTGGCCCGCAATATCATCGCTGAGGAAGGCTATGGCGAGTGCTTCGGCCACAGCACCGGCCACGGCGTGGGCATCGATATCCATGAAGAGCCGCGCGTTTCTTCGCGCTGCGATAAGCTGCTGGTTCCCGGCCACATCATCACCATCGAGCCGGGTATCTATGTACCGGGTCTGGGCGGCGTGCGCATTGAAAATACCTGCGCCGTCACCGAAACCGGCGGCCGCCCCCTGTGCGGTGCATCCAAGGAGCTGCGCATCCTGTAAGCGCTGTCCTTTTGCAAATAAACACAACAATTGATGGAGGAATGAATCAATGATTACTGCTGGCGATTTCAAAAAGGGCATTACCGTAGAATGGGATGGCGGCGTTTGGACGATCGTGGACTTTCAGCATGTAAAGCCCGGCAAGGGTGCTGCCTTTGTCCGCACCAAGATCAAGAATATCATGACCGGCGCCGTGGTTGAGCGCTCCTTCAACCCCACCGATAAGATGCCCAAGGCCGTCATCGAAACCAAGGAGATGGAATATCTCTATAACGACGGCGAGCTGTACTACTTCATGGATCCCGAAACCTACGAGCAGATGCCCCTCAACCACAGTCAGGTGGAGGACGCCATTCAGTTCGTGAAGGAAAACACCAATGTGACCATCCGCTACTTCAAGGGCAGCGCCTTCTCTGTGGAAGCGCCCAACTTTGTAGAGCTGGAAGTGACCCAGACCGAGCCTGGCTTCAAGGGTGATACCGCTACCAATAACTTCAAGCCCGCCACCGTGGAAACCGGCTACGAGCTGCAGGTGCCGCTGTTCATCAACATCGGCGATAAGATCAAGATCGACACCCGCTCTGGCGAGTACCTGTCCAGAGCCTAATTAAAGGAGAATAGAATGAGCAATATCAATGATCGCGTTGCCTATCTGAAGGGTCTGGCCGAGGGCATGAAGCTGACCGACGAAACCAACGAAGGCAAGCTACTGCTGAAGATGCTGGACGCCATGCAGGATATGGCCGAGGAGATCACCGCGCTGCGTAAGGATCATGACGAGCTGGACGAGTACGTTGAGAGCATTGACGACGATCTGGCCGATATGGAAGAGTACCTCTACGATGAGGACGACGAAGACGAAGGCTGCAGCGGTTGCTGCGGCTGCGGCGGCGATGACGATGAGGAAGCAACCGACGAGGATGACGAAGTCACCTTCGAAATCGACGGCTTCGATCTGGAAGAAGAAAACCTCTGCCCTGCCTGCGGCAAGCCTCTCTTCCCCATTGACGGCGAAGACGACGAGGATTCTGATCAGAAATAAAATGCGATTTACAAAAGGCCGTCCTTTGCGGATGGCCTTTTGCTGTTGTGGGGGATAAACGCAATGGCCTATATGCATGAATACGCCAAGCCCTTTTTCTTTGAAGGCGGTGAGCACGCCGTGCTGCTTACGCACGGCTTTACCGGCACCCCGGCCACCGTGCGCTATCTGGGTGAGCGGCTGCGTGACGCGGGCTTTACGGTGCAGGGCATCTGTCTGCCTGGCCACGGCACAAAGCTGGAGGACATGCGTCCGGTGCGCTGGCAGGATTATTTGAATGAAATATCCCTATGTGTCCGTGTGCGGCCTGTCCATGGGCGGCGATTTGACCCTGATTGCCGCCGAGCAGATGGAGGTGACCAGCTGCATTCCCATTTCCGCCCCCATGAAAACGCAGGTGCGCTTTGACTGGGCGGCAGGTGCGCTGTCCGTGTTTGTGCCGGTTACATATTGGCGGAACGGCGGCAAGGTTGACCCAAACGATCCAATGAAGGATTACAAGGCCGGATACGCGGGCTTTCCAACCCGCAGCGTGACTGATTTGCGTCATCTGATGCACCTGGCGCGCAAAAACTTGTATGCGATTTCCTGCCCCATGCTGGTGGTGCAAAGCCACGGCGATCACACCATCAGCAAGGACAGCGCGGATATCATTCTGGCGGGCGCGGGCGCAAAGCAAAAGGAAAGGCTCTGGTTGGCCGATGCGCCCCATGCCTGCACGGCCTCCAAGGCCTGCGATGAAATTGCCGAGCGCGTAATTTCCTTTCTGCGCAAGGTGCAGAACGCATGAGCTTGCTGCCGCATAGCATGAACCATCCTGAGAAAGGGGGAGAGCGCTATGCGGCTTTCTGATGCCATGACGCCCGCGCGCGGATGGGAGGAAGCAGCCATGCTGACGGCGCAGCCCCGTACCATCAGCGGCGGCGCAGCCCTGAACGCCCTGCGGGAGGCGCAGCGCGAAAACGATCGAACCCTGCAATCGGCCAAGGCTTTGCCTGTAAGCGCGCAGGAGCCGGAAAACGCGCAAAAGCCCGCCGGGGCGGTCGAGGCGCTTAAAGCCCCGAATACCCTGCGGCGGGCGGCGTTCCATCAGGCGATGCGTGCCTGGCGCGGCAATTAACGCGCGAAGACCTGCGTTACATATACATAGCCTTGATCGTCATAGCATACGCCGATGCCTACCTTGGTCCACTGGCTGCCCAAGATGTTGGTGCGGTGGCCTGTGCTGCTCATAAAGGCGGCTTCGGCCTTGTTGACCGTGGCATGGTGGGCAATGTTCTCACCAACGCCCTGATAGCTGTAGCCAAAGCGTTTGAGCATGGCGGCCATATTGCCATAGGTAGGGGACTCGTGCGCAAAGTAGCCGTTGGTTTTCATATCGCAGGATTTGATGCGCGCGATGCGGCAAAGCTCCTGATCCAGGGGCAAAGCAGCCAGTCCATTTTCTTCCCGGTCAGCATTTAGTAAATTCCATGCAGAATACTCTTGCGCAGAGACGGAAACCGTAGTATAATCCCCAAGGTTCCCGGAGTTTGTGGGCGCGGCCGTGGGCTTGGCGGTTGGCTGACCCGTGGGCTGCGGCCTGGCCGTAGGCTTGGGCGCGGCAGTAGGCTGCGCGCTGGGAACAGGCGCAGGTGTGGCCGTGGCGCAGTCCTGGGGTTGATTGGTTGTGCCGCAGGCGCTGTTTGGATTGCGATAAGGCCAGTTGTTCACGCCAAACTGGGATGCGGGTGCGCCTTCCGCCAAGGATGAGGCGGCGAAAAGAACGGAAACCAGGGATAAACACGCGATTCTTTTGAGCTGTTTCATATGTACCTCCGTATTTGTTGCGAATGTATTACGATGCCGCAATAAAAGCGTAAAACAAACGACCCGCAAAGTCAATTTGCTTTGCCAATTATCTGCCATGGAAATCCGTGGCATAGCATAAAGGAGTCTTTACTATGACGTTGACCAAATGCCCTCGCTGCGAGCTGAACTATATCCTGGACGGCGAACAGTACTGCAAAATCTGCCGCATGGAAATGAAGGGCGAGCCCGTTCGTGATGAAATTGAAATGTGCACTGTGTGTGGCGAGCATCCCGTGATGCCCGGCAAGGACGTGTGCCTGTTCTGCTATAAGGAAATGAGCGGCGAGGAGAATAACGACGATACCGAAAGCGAGAACATCCCCGTATCCGGGGAGGCTGCGCTGGATATCGATCCCATCAGCACCATGGATGAAATCATTCCTGATACCGAGGAGGATCCCGACGGCGCGATGTCGCTGGAAGCTCTGGGCGAGGAAGAGGATGAGGACGAGGACGACAATGACTTCGATGATGAAGAGAACATCGGCAAGCCTCGGAAGGGTAAAAAATGATCGTTTATGCCATCGGCGATTTGCATTTGCCAGGCGGCGATGATAAGCCGATGGCCGTTTTTGGCGCGCATTGGGAAGGCCATTGGGAGAAAATCTGTCAGGATTGGCGCGCGCGCGTAACAACGCAGGATGTGGTGCTGATCCCAGGCGATATCAGCTGGGCGATGCAGCTGGAGCATGCGCTGGACGATCTGCACGCCATCGCCGCCCTGCCGGGGCGCAAGATCCTGCTGCGCGGCAACCATGATTACTGGTGGAGCTCGCTTACCCGTGTGCGCGAGGCGTTGCCAGAGGGCATGTACGCCCTGCAGAACGACGCGATGACGCTGGAGGGTATTACTTTCTGCGGTTCGCGCGGGTGGACATGCCCGCAGAGCGCGGGAGATACCGAGAATGAGCGCCTCTACGCCCGGGAGTTATTGCGCCTGCGCATGTCGTTAGAGTGCGCGCACAAGCGCAGCCCTGACGGCCCGGTGGTCGCGCTCACCCACTTCCCTCCCCTTGGCGAGGGCGGTGTGCGCACACGCGTATCCGACCTGATGGCGGAGTTCCATGTGAACGACGTGGTGTATGGACATCTGCATGGCGCATCCATCAAGACGGCCTATTCCGGCCAGGTGGACGGCGTGCGTTACCACTACGTTGCCTGCGATGGATTGGGATTTAAGCTGGCACAGATCACGCAAAGTGGGGAGTAAACCCAGAATTTGGGCGAAAGCACCACTTAAAACCGCAACGAAAGACGCTTGTGTGGAGCGTCTTTTTTTATTTGTGGGGAATGCATGCCATATGGTGGGAAAACAGTAGAATTATAGCCTGTAAACGGAGCTCAAATAGGCGCTGAGGATCAAAAATGTTGGCTTGCGGCCAAAGAAAATTAAGTTTTTATGACGTAAAAATTTATATAAAATATATAATTATTTACAGATTAACTGTATATAATGTGCAATAAAATGCTGGGAAATTATGGCAAATGCCCGCTAAATGCGAACGGTTTGCAAATTGAATACGAACACCTATTCCTAAAACAAAACAAATGTTTCAAAAGTGTAACGAAAATCCGTCCCAAAGTATTTACCACGCAGTTGACGAATTGAAAAAAGTGGTTCATAATGGTAGCACGACCCAGAAAGTGGTACGAAGTGG
>ENA-UOOD01004626-UOOD01004626.1-human-gut-metagenome-genome-assembly--contig:-CS67-NODE-4626-length-10563-cov-5.680529_pt1 | contig 10563 bp, 8 predicted proteins | sample MGYA00242464_ERZ724011 | MGnify/ENA metagenome assembly ERZ724011 | reverse complement strand
CCGCAGGCCGTTTTCCAGCCCCTGCGCCAGCTTTTCGATGGCCTGGGGCTGGTCGCCGGCGGGGCTGTACTCCGAAATAACTTTGAAATCAGGCATAGCACCCTCCCTTCATCTCCGCAAAAATCCGCTCTCCGCCATGGAGACGTAGTCGTCGTCCGCCACGATGATATGGTCGGCCAGCCGGATGCCCAGCGGGGCCAGAGCCTCCTGTATCCGATGGGTCACCAGCACGTCGGCGTCGGAGGGCAGTGCCACGCCGCTGGGATGGTTGTGCGCCAGAATGATGGTGCTGGCTCCTGCGTACAGGGCATTCTCCACTACCTGCCGCACATGGACGGCGGAGGCGGACACCGTCCCCTTGGCAATGCACCGGCAGGTCAGCAGCTTGCCCTTTCCGTCCAGACACACCTGATACAAAAGCTCCCGCTTCTGCCCTGCCAGCAGCTCCATGAAATAGGCGCCGGTGCGGTCCGGCGAATTGAGGATCTTCTCCGGCAGACTGGTGATCCGCGCCCGCTGGCTGATATCCGCCATCAAGCGCAGCAGCAGGGCGGCGCTGGCACCCACGCCCTCCACCTGCTCCAGCTCCTCCGGCGATGCCTGCAAAACGCCCTGTAACGAGCGGAAGCGCTTGAGTAACCGGTGGGCCGTCTCGTTGGTGTCCTGCCGTGGGATGGCGTAAAACAGCGCCAGCTCCAGTAACTCATGATCCGCCAGCGCGTCCGCGCCCACCTGGCAGTAGCGCTCTTTCGCCCGCTGCCGGTGTCCGTCGTGCAGCCCCATGTACGTCCCCCCTCGCCGTGTTTTCCGAATGATATAGTATACCATGCCGCGCCTCATCCTACAAGCTGTATTTCGCCCTTTCCGAAGCAGAAAAACCGGAAAAACCGTGCAGGATCGGCAAGGAGGGCAGGCCTTGCGCGGACGGCGTAAATGTGGTACAATATCTGGCTGAATATACGATATTGAGCGAGGAGAAATATGACGACAAAAGATTTCCAGACCCGCGGCCTGCTGCGGATATTCCTGTCCTATTTTAAGCCCCACCGGCGGCTGTTCGCGCTGGATATGACCTGCGCGTTCCTTATCGCCGTGGTGGATCTGGCGTTTCCGCTGGTGTCCCGCACCGCGCTGTACACATGGCTGCCGGAAAAGCAGTTCCGGGTGTTCTTCATCGTGATGGCGGCGGTGGTGGCGGCGTATGTGGTGCGCTCCGGCCTGTACTTCGTGGTGGCCTACTGGGGCCACACCTTCGGCATCCGGGTGGAGGCCGACATCCGCCGCGACCTGTACCACCACATGCAGGAGCTGGGCTTTGACTTCTATGACAAGAACCGTACCGGACAGCTGATGAGCCGCCTGACCAGCGACCTGTTCGAGGTGACCGAGCTGGCCCACCACGGCCCGGAGGATCTGTTCATCTCCCTGGTGACCATCGTGGGCGCGCTGGTGGTGATGTTCTGCATCCGTTGGGAGCTGGCGCTGGTGCTGCTGGTGATGCTGCCGGTGCTGCTGCTGGCGGCGCTGCGCCGCAGGAAGCAGATGAGCGCCGCCTCCCGCGCCGCCAAGCAGAAGACCGGCGTTATCAACGCCGCCATCGAGTCCGGCCTGTCCGGCGTCCGCACCACCAAGGCCTTCGCCAACGAGGACGCCCAGCAGGAGCGGTTCGACGAGGCCAACGAGGTGTTCAAGACCGCCAAGCGCGGCTTCCACAAGGAGATGGGCTTCTTCACCGCCGTGATGGAGTTTTTCACCAACATCCTGCCGGTGGCGGTGATCGCCGTGGGCGGCTGGCTCATCATGCAGGAGCGCATGGACTATGTGGACCTTATCACGTTTTCCCTGTACGTCACCTCCTTCGTCAGCCCCATCCGAAAGCTGGCCAACTTCGCGGAGATGTTCTCCAACGGCTTTGCGGGACTGAACCGCTTTGCCGAGCTGATGCGCACGGAGCCCACCATTCAGGACGCCCCCGACGCCGTGGAGCTGACGGACGTGCGGGGCGCGGTGGATGTGTCCCATGTGTCCTTTACCTACAGCGGGGAGACGGAGGTGCTGCACGACGTGTCCCTGTCCGTCCCCGCCGGGGAGACGGTGGCGCTGGTGGGACCCTCCGGCGGCGGCAAGAGCACCCTATGCCAGCTGCTGCCCCGGTTCTACGACGTGGACGAGGGCAGCATCCGGGTGGACGGACTGGACGTGCGGCAGGTGACGCAGAGCTCCCTGCGCCGGGCCATCGGCATCGTGCAGCAGGATGTATTCCTGTTTGCCGACACCATCCGGGAGAACATCCGTTACGGGCGGCCAGGCGCCTCTGACGAGGAGGTAGAGGCCGCGGCCAGGCGGGCAGAGATCTACGAGGATATCATGGCCATGCCCGACGGCTTCGATACCTATGTGGGCGAGCGGGGCACACTGCTGTCCGGCGGTCAGAAGCAGCGAGTGTCCATCGCCCGCATCTTCCTGAAGGACCCGCCCATCCTGATCCTGGATGAGGCCACCTCCGCGCTGGACAGCGTGACGGAGGCGAAGATACAGGGGGCCTTTGACCAGCTTTCACAGGGGCGCACCACCCTCATCATCGCCCACCGGCTGTCCACCATCCGGGCGGCGGATCGTATTCTGGTGATCCAGAACGGCCGCATCGCCGAGGAGGGCAGCCACCGGCAGCTGCTGGCGCTGAACGGCGCGTATGCAAGGCTGTACCGCACACAGGATCTGGGAGGTGCCTATGGACAGGCGTGAACTGCTGGATCGGGCGGCCCGGGACGAGGACGAGCGCCTGCTGCTGGGCCGTGTGTGGGATAAGTGGGAGCAGTGCCGCCTGCGCAGCATACTGACAGCCACGGATTTCCTGTCGCCGCAGGAGCAGGCGGCGGCCCAGCGCCTGCTGGGCGCGCTGGGCGTACACGACGGCTATGTGTTCTTTGGCGGCTACGACGGGGCGGAGCGGCAGCGGCTGTTCTTCCTGCCTGACTGGGCGGCAGAGCCGGAGCCGGACGCCATCGCGGCGGTGACGGCGTCGTGGTACGGCGGCGAGAGTCTGACCCACCGGGATTTTCTGGGAAGTCTGATGGGCTTGGGATTGACCCGGGGCACCATTGGCGATATACTGGTGACAGAGAACCGGTGTCAGGTACTGACCCTGCCGAAAACGGCGGCGTTCCTGCTGTCGGACTGGGAGTCGGCGGGCCGGGTGAAGCTGAAGACCGCGTCCCTGCCGTTGGAGGAGCTGGAGATACCCGCGCAGCCGTGTAAGGAGGTGCGGGACACCGTGTCGTCCCTGCGGCTGGACAACGTGCTGGCGGCGGGCTTTTCCGTCAGCCGGGGCAAGGCGGCAGAGGCCGTGGAAAAGGGCGCGGTGCAGGTAAACTGGACGGTGTGCCAGAAGCCGGACAAGCCGGTGGCGGCAGGGGATACCATCACCTGCCGGGGACTGGGAAAATGCGTGCTGGACAGCGTGGGAGGCCCCACGAAAAAGGGGCGTCTGCCGGTGGTCATCCGGCGCTTTGTATAAGGGAGGATCGCTATGGATCAGAAGAAGATCGACCGTATCAACGAGCTGGCCCACAAGGCCAAGGCCGAGGGCCTTACCGAGGAGGAACAAAAGGAACGGGAGGTACTGCGGCAGGAGTATCTGGACGCGGTTATGGGCAACCTCCGGCGGGAGCTGGACAATACCTATATCGTGGACGAGAAGGGCAATAAGCGGAAGCTGCAGGGAAAGGGGTTCAAGTCCTGATGGCATACGACAATGACAACAGCCTTCGGCAGCCGCAGCCGCCGAAAAAAGACAGCGACATCGGCTCGTGGATCTTTATCGCCGTCATGTTTACCGTGGCGTGGCCGATCGGCCTGATCCTGCTGCTCATCAAGCTCAGCGAGAGCGGCAACAAAAAGAAGAATTCTCGCCGGACAACGGGCCAGAGCGGGCAGCGCACCTCCCAGCGGGTGACGGCGGCCTCGCCCCAGGCGGAAAAGGCCCGCAGCGCCGTGGAGCAGGTGACCCGCACCCCGGATTACACCGACAAGGGCGCCAAGACCATGAAGATCATCGGCGCCATTCTGGGCATTCTGGGATGCGTGGCGCTGTTCTCCGCCGTGGGGGACAATCTGTCCTATGCGTACCACTACAACGAGTGGTGGTATTTTGCGCGGCAGCTGTTCTATCCGCTGGGCATGCTGGCCGGCGGCGCATCGCTGCTGCTGGGCAGCGGCGCCATGAAGCGCCGCCAGCGCCGGTTTGCCACCTATCTCCGCACGGCGGGGAAGAAGCCTGCTGTGCCGCTGGACTATCTGGCCCGTGCCACCGATGTGTCCCGCCGCCGGGTGGAGAAGGACGTGAACCTCATGCTGGAGAAGGGACTGTGGGGCGACAAGGCCTATGTGGACATGGGCAGCGGTATGCTGTTCCGGTCGCAGGCTGCCGCCACGGCGTATTTTGACAAGGCCCGTCAGATGCAGCAGCCGGAGGAGCCGGCAGTCCAGCCCCAGGCGGCGGAGGGCTATGCCGGCGTCCTGCGGCAGATACGGGAGCTGAACGACCGCATCGCTGACGAGGCGCTCAGCGCCAAGATCGACCGCATCGAGCAGGTGTCCGGCCGCATTTTCAAGGCCATTGAGGACGATCCGGCCAAGAAGGGCGCCTCCGGTACGTTCCTGAACTACTATCTGCCCACCACCCTGAAGCTGCTGGAGAACTATGCGGACTTCGAGGAGACGGGGGTCAGCGGCGAGAATCTGTCGCAGGCCAAGAGCCGCATCGAGGCCACCATGGACAGCATCGTGGTGGGCTTCGAGCACCAGCTGGACGAGCTGTACCGCACGGATGCCATGGACATCGACAGCGACATCCGGGTGATGGAGACGATGCTGCGCCGGGATACGGCCAGCGTGGCCGATGACTTCGGGCTGGGCGGCGCCGCCGCGCAGCGCCAGTCGGAGGAGGAATAGCACACAGGGGAGACGTGACCCGCGGGTCACGCTCCCTTTCGCGCTTTCCGGCAGGCGTTCCCGGTAACGGGTTTCGCCAAAAGGCGGGCCGTGTTTATTGACGGAGAAACACAAAAAGGATACAATACAGGCAAAAGACAGGCGTACCGCCCCGTTTCGCCGCCATCGGCGCGGCCAATGTGGTATGGTGCTGCAAAAGGAGAGAGGTCATGACCAAGGAGATGGAGCTGTACCGCGGCGGCAGCTGGGACAGCGCGTATACATATCTGGGCGCACACCCCGCCCCGCAGGGCTATACGTTCCGCGTCTGGGCGCCCCATGCGCGGCATGTGGCGCTGGCCGGCGACTTCAACGGCTGGCAGGCGGCGGACATGTGCCGGGACGGGGACGGCGTGTGGTCGTACACGGCGGAGAACGCCGCCGTGTACGACAGCTACAAGTACATCGTCACCGGCGCGGACGGCCGCACGGTGTGGAAGGCCGACCCCTTCGCGTTTCACGCCCAGACCCGTCCCGGCTCCGACAGCAAGGTGTACGACCTGTCGGGCTACGGCTGGCGTGACGGGGCGTGGCGGGAGAAGTGCGCCGCCCAGCCGCCGGTGGACGGCCCGCTGCTGATCTACGAGGTGCATCTGGGCTCATGGCGGCGGCATGAGGACGGCACCAGCCTCAGCTATCGGGAGCTGGCCAAGGAGCTGCCCGCCTATGTCAGGCGCATGGGCTACAACTTCGTGGAGCTGCTGCCGGTGACGGAGTACCCGCTGGACGACAGCTGGGGCTATCAGTGTACCGGCTACTTCGCCCCCACCAGCCGCTACGGCACGCCCCACGACTTCATGGCGCTGGTGGATGCCCTGCATCAGGCGGGGGTCGGCGTGATTCTGGACTGGGTGCCGGCCCACTTCTGCAAGGACAGCCACGGCCTCATCGAGTTTGACGGCACCTGCCTGTACGAGTACGGCGACCCGCTGAAGTGGGAGCACGCCGGTTGGGGTACGCGGGTGTTCGACTTCGGTAAGCCGGAGGTGTGCAGCTTCCTGCTGTCCTCCGCGGCCTACTGGCTGCGGGAGTACCACATCGACGGCCTGCGGGTGGACGCGGTGGCGTCTATGCTGTATCTGGACTACGACCGGCAGGGCGGCGCGTGGCGTCCCAACCGGGACGGCGGCCGGGAGAATCTGGAGGCCATCGAGTTTTTGCGGGCGCTGAACCGGATGGCCTTCACCGTCAACGGCGCCGCCCTGATGGTGGCGGAGGAGTCCACGGCGTGGCCGCTGGTGACGTATCCGCCGGAGCAGGGGGGACTGGGCTTCAACCTGAAGTGGAACATGGGCTGGATGAACGATCTGTGCCACTACCTGAAGATGGATCCCTATTTCCGCCAGTTCCACCACCGGGACGTGACGTTCTCCATGATCTACGCCTTTTCCGAGAACTATGTGCTGCCCCTGTCCCACGACGAGGTGGTGCATATGAAGGGTAGCCTGCGGGGTAAGATGCCCGGCGATGACTGGCGGCAACTGGCGGGCGTCCGGGGCTTCTATGCCTATATGCTGTGCCACCCCGGCAAGAAGCTGCTGTTTATGGGCGCGGAGCTGGGTCAGTGGCACGAGTGGGCGTTTCAGGGCCAGTTGGACTGGTACCTGCTGGATGACCCTGCCTGCCGCGCCACCCACGAGTGCATCCGCCAGCTGAACCGGCTGTACCGCCGCAACCGCAGCCTGTGGGAGAATGACCGGGACTGGGACGGCTTCGAGTGGCTGGTGGCCGATGACAACCACAACAACGTACTGGTATTTCTGCGCCGGGATCGGAAGGGACATGAGCTGATCTGCGCGGTGAATTTCGCGCCGGTGCCGTGGGAGGGCTACCGCTTCGGCGTACCGGATCACGCCTATTACGAGGCAATATTCAACACGGACGATATCCAGTGGGGCGGCAGCGGCGTCTGCGCCGCGGACCCCGTTCCCGTGGAGCCTGTGCCGTCCCACGGGCGGCAGCAGTCCATCGCGCTGACCATCCCGCCGCTGGGCGCGGTGATCCTGCGGGGACACGGCAGGCGAAAACAGAAAAAAGAGGAAGCAGGAGGTACGCAAGCATGAAGAAAGAATGTGTCGCCATGCTGCTGGCCGGTGGACAGGGGAGCAGACTCTATGTCCTGACCGGCAATATGGCCAAGCCCGCCGTCCCCTTCGGCGGCAAGTTCCGCATCATCGACTTTCCCCTGTCCAACTGCACCAACTCCGGCATCGACACCGTGGGCGTGCTCACCCAGTACCGTCCGCTGGAGCTGAACGGCTATATCGGCAACGGCCAGCCGTGGGAGCTGGACCGCATGCACGGCGGCGTCCACATTCTGCCGCCCTACCAGTCCGCCACCGGCGCTGTGTGGTACAAGGGTACCGCCAACGCCATCTACCAGAACATGGGCTTTGTGGATCTGTACGACCCGGAGTATGTGCTGGTGCTGTCCGGCGACCACATCTACAAGATGGATTACTCCGATATGCTCCGCCGCCACAAGGCGGTCGGCGCCGCCTGCACCATCTCCGTTATGGAGGTGCCGTGGGAGGAGGCCAGCCGCTTCGGCATCATGTCCGTGGACGGCGACGACCATATCACGGAGTTTGCCGAAAAGCCCAAGGAGCCTAAGAGCAATCTGGCGTCCATGGGCATCTACATCTTCACATGGAGCAAGCTGAAGGCCTATCTCACCGCCGACGAGGCCGACCCCAACAGCGACAACGACTTTGGCAAGAACATCATCCCTGCCATGCTCTCGGCGGGGGAGGTCATGGCGGCCTACCGCTTCGAGGGCTACTGGAAGGACGTGGGCACACTGGACTCCCTGTGGGATGCCAACATGGATATGCTGTCCCCCGGCTCGGGCCTGAACCTGCTGGACAAGAAGTGGCCCATCTACGGGCGCACGCCCAACTGCCCGCCCACGTTCGTGGGCCCGGACGGCGACATCGGCAACAGTGCCGTGGCCAAGGGCTGCACCATTCTGGGCGAGGTGAAGAACACTGTACTGAGCTACGGCTCCTCCGTGGGAAAGGGCGCGGAGGTGTCCTACTCCGTGGTGATGCCCAACGCCGTCATTGAGGACGGGGCCAAGGTGTCCTACGCCATCGTTGGCGAGGGCTGCCATGTGGGGAAGAATGCGGTGGTCGGCGGCGCGCCGGGCAGCGTGGACTTCGACCACTGGGGCATCGCGGTGCTGGGTCCCCACACCACTGTCCCCGACGGCGGCGTGGTGGAGCCGAAAATGATGCTGGGAGGCAACGGCAAGGAGGTACGGCCATGAAAGGAATGCACGGGATCATCTTTTCCTACGAAAAGCAGACGGATCTGCGGGAGCTGATCGCCAACCGCATCCACGGCTCCATCCCCTTTGCGGGGGATTACCGGGTCATCGACTTTGTGCTGTCCGCCATGGTCAACGCCGGTATCACCGATGTGGGCGTCATCATGCACGGCAAGTGCCAGTCCATGCTGGATCATCTCGGCTCCGGCAAGAGCTGGGATCTCAGCCGCAACCACGGCGGCCTGACGCTGCTGCCCGCCTTCGCGTACAACGAGAGCCGCGGCGCCGGCGGCCAGTACCGGGGCAAGGTGGAGGCGCTGGCAGGCGTGATCAACTACCTCAAGGGCATCCGGCAGGACTATGTGCTGCTGTCGGACAGCGATCTTGTCATCAACCTGCCGCTGGAGGACGTGCTGCGCAGGCATATCGACAGCGGCGCGGACATGACGGCGGTATGTACCTCCGTCCCCGGCGATGTGTCGGACACCTACTTTACACTGGATGAGACGGGCCGCATCACCGACACCGCCTACGACGTGTTTGCCCCGGCGGGCTATCGCTGCCTGAACATGTTCGTGCTCAGCAGGGATCTGCTGATGCAGATGGTGACGGAGTGCGCCAGCCGCAACCAGTTCAGCTTCCGCCATAACATCCTGCAGGAGATGGGGCGGCGGTACCGGTTCCACGCCTACATCTATGACGGCTACGCCGCCCGCATCAACAGCGTGCAGAGCTATTACCAGCGCAGCATGGAGCTGCTGGATCCCGCTCTGCGGCAGACGCTGTTCTGCCCGGAGCGTCCGGTGTACGCCAAGGAGAACGACTCCCCCTCCAGCTATATCGACCCCAGCGGCCCCTGCGTCAACTCCCTGATCGCGGACGGCTGCGACATTCAGGGCAGCGTGAAAAACTGCATTCTGTTCCGCAATGTGCGTATTGAAAAGGGCGCCAGCGTGGAAAACTGTATTTTGTTCAAGGATACGGTGGTGAAAAAGGGCGCGGTGCTGCGCAGCGTCATCACCGATAAGTATGTGACCGTCGGCGACAGCGTAACGCTGATGGGTCACGAGAACTATCCCATCGTTATCGCCAAGGGCAGCACCGTCTGAGGGCTGCCGGAGAAAGGAGCAGCGGTATGAAGATCCTGTATGTGTCCAGTGAGGCGTTCCCCTTCTGCAAGACCGGGGGACTGGCCGACGTGGCGGGCAGCCTGCCTCCGGCGCTGGCCAGGAACGGCGATGAGGTGGCGGTGATCCTGCCGCTGTACGGCCAGATCGGCTGGCAGTGGCGGCAGCAGATGACGTTCCGCCGCTATATCTATGTGGATCTGGGCTGGCGGCACCAGTACTGCGGCCTGTTTTCGCTGGAAAAGGACGGCGTGACGTGGTATTTCGTGGACAACGAGCACTACTTCTGCCGCAATACGCTGTACGGCGAGTTTGACGACGGCGAGCGCTTCGCCTTCTTCTGCAAGGCGGTCATCGACCTGCTGCCCAGTCTGGACTGGATGCCCGACATCCTCCACTGCAACGACTGGCAGACGGCGCTGGTACCCATCTACCTCAAGGACGTGTGTACCCGGTGGGAGGCAGTGCGCCGCATCCGCACGGTGTTCACCATCCACAACATCGAATATCAGGGCCGCTATGGTGAGGATACCGTGGATCAGCTGTTCGGTCTTGACAGAGGGTGGTATAATGACGGCACGCTGCAAATGGACGGCGACGTGAACCTGATGAAGGGCGCCATGCTGGTGTCCGATGCTGTGACCACCGTCAGCCCCACCTATGCCGCCCAGCTCCATGACGCGGCCTATGCCGAGGGCATGGAGAGCGTGGTACGCATGATCGACTGGAAGTTTTCCGGTGTGGTCAACGGTCTGGACGTGGCGGGCTACGATCCCTCCCATGATCCGGCCCTGCCGGCGCGCTATGACGCCGACCACATGGCCGGCAAGGCCGCGTGCAAGGCGTCTCTGCAGGCGGCGCTGGGCCTTGCACAGGAGCCGGACACGCCGCTGATGGGCATTGTCAGCCGGCTGGTGGGCCACAAGGGGCTGGACATTGTGGAGCAGGGACTGGACGGCATCATGGCCACCGGTTGTCAAATGGTGGTGCTGGGCAAGGGCGACAGCCGGTTTGAGGACTTCTTCCGCGGCAAGGCGTGGGAGTACGGCGGCCGCTTGTCGGCGCAGATCACCTATGCCGAGGATCTGGCCCGCCGGGTCTACGCCGGGTGCGACCTGTTTTTGATGCCCTCCCGCAGCGAGCCCTGCGGCCTGAGCCAGATGATCGCCATGCGCT
>ENA-UOOD01004621-UOOD01004621.1-human-gut-metagenome-genome-assembly--contig:-CS67-NODE-4621-length-10570-cov-4.965953_pt1 | contig 10570 bp, 6 predicted proteins | sample MGYA00242464_ERZ724011 | MGnify/ENA metagenome assembly ERZ724011 | reverse complement strand
GATTAATATGCAGCGGACTGATTTTTTTCGGAAGACCATTTCTGAATTTTTACGCAGGCAGTGAATATGGTGAAAGCTATGTGGCAGCACTATTGCTTATATTGCCGGTATTTATTCCGCTTATTCAAAATTTGGGTATAGAGATACAGCGGGCAAAAAATATGCACCATTTTCGCTCAATAATATACCTTTTGATTGCGGTATCTAATGTATGCATCAGTATTCCACTGACTCGGCGTTGGGGACCAACGGGAGCGGCCTGTGGCACAGCAATTTCGATGCTATTGGGTAACGGCATAATCATGAATTTGTATTATCACTATGCACTGAAACTGAACATGACTTATTTCTGGAAAGAAATCATGCATATGGCGCGGGGGCTGGTACTGCCAGTGATAATGGGAATCGCTGTCATCAACAGGCCATGGTTGTATCATCTGCCGTGTCTGGGCATATTCATTATGGCTTATTGTGCTCTATATGGAATCTCAATGTGGTTTTTTGGGATGAATAGCAGTGAAAAGAATCAATGCAAGCAAATAATGCGGCGTTTTTCAATGAAGAGCTCTGCGCATAACTGATGAACGAAAAGAGTGTGACACCTGTGGCAGAAACAAGAGAAAAAAATCAATGCTGTGGTTGTGCAGCTTGTTCAGATGTGTGCCCGACAGGCTGTATTAGCATGCAAGCAGATGAAGAAGGTTTTTGCTATCCGCAGAAGAATGATGCCCAATGCATTCGGTGCGGACGATGTGAGACTGTATGTCCGATGAAGAACGATAATTCAGAAATGGCAGATTCGATTGGAATATCTGCTTATGCGGTGCGTACAAAGGACGAAAGCCTTCGGATAAGTAGTTCTTCTGGAGGCGTGTTTGGTATGCTGGCAGAAAAGATTCTGGAGGAAGGCGGACTGGTATTTGGCGCGGCATTTACAGATGATTTAAGTGTAAAGCATATTGCGGTTGATGATAAAAAGAATCTTAAAAAACTCCTTGGCAGCAAGTATGTACAAAGCGATGCCGAGGGGTGCTACTGTGCTGTAAAAACAGCACTCTCTGAAGGGAAAAAAGTGCTATTTTCCGGTACGCCATGTCAGAATGCAGCCCTACTGCAATTTCTGCAGAGGCGACCGGAAAATTTGTTATGTGTAGATTTGATTTGCCATGGAGTACCTTCTCCTGACGTTTGGCAGGACTATTTGCAGTATCGAAGTAGCTGCGCAGGAAGCTGGCCAATCAGAGGTTCTTTTCGAGATAAAACAGAAGGATGGCGCGATTTTTCCCTGAGTCTGACCTTTGAAAATGGAACAATCTATCGGCAACCGCTTACAAAGGATGCATATCTTAGGCTGTTTTTAGGAGATATAACATTACGGCCTGCTTGTTATGCCTGTCATTTTAAAGGCGAAAAATTTAGCAGCGATTTAACGCTGGCAGATTTTTGGGGACTACGGCGTTTTTCCCACAAGCTGAATGACAACACTGGAGTATCGCTGGTTTTGACACACAACTGCAAAGGAAAGAATGCACTTGACCAGCTAGAGTTAAGCGCGGATATACTGCCAGTGTCCTATAAGAAAGCTGCTAAAACGGCAACTGCGCTTCGTGAATCAGCGCACTGGCCAGAACAGCGGCAGCAATATTTTGCGATGAGGAAAAAACTGTCACCTGATCAGGCGGCGGAATTGTATGTGCATGATGCGGCAGGTAAAAAGTGGAAACGAATTATTCAAAAAGTTATGCAAATGCTGAGAAAATGAGGAATTATCAGATGGCACAACCTTTTTTTAGTGTAATTATCCCTGCTTATAATGCGGAGAATAGTATTTCAATTTGTCTTAAATCTATGGAAGAACAGGCGTTTTCTGATATAGAAGTTATTGTGGTGGATGACGGCTCCCAAGATTATACAGCAGAAAAAGCGGAAGCGTTTCAAAAATGTTTTCGGGAACTTCAAATTATCCGCAGTGCAAATCGTGGTCCGGCAGAGGCCCGGAATTTGGGTATTGACTGTGCCAAGGGTAAATATTTGCTTTTCCTGGACAGTGATGATAAGTGGCTTCCGGATAGTTTGCAGAAAATAGCAACGCATCTGGAAGAAGACAGCCCAGATATGCTTATCTTTGGATTTGAAATGGTTATGAAAGAAACAGATACAACCTTTCACGGATACTGTGCACCTGAAAAAGTAAGTGCCGCGTCACCGGAACAACTCGAAATTGGTCGGTATTACTCTCGCAATATATTGAATCAAGTCTGGAACAAGGCTTACAGGAGTGATTTCATTCGAGAAAATCATATTCGCTTTCAGAATTATCGGTATGGAGAAGACCGATTATTTGTTCTGGACTGCCTACGCACGGCCCATACCGTGTCGGTAGTGCCATATGAATATTACAGCTATATCATATCCAACAAAGGAAGTTTGATTCACGCATATCATCCTGATAAGTTTGAGGTATGCTGTAAAATACAAAAAGAAATCTCACAGCTATGTCAAAACAGATCAGTTGAAGAATTTGAAATCATAAATTATATGTTTTTGAAAAGCGTGTTTTCCTGCCTGTGTGATATTTGCGGCAAACAGGCAAATTTAAAATACGAAGTGCGCAAAAACGAAGTCCACGCTATCCTAAATAATGAACTCGTAAAACAAGCGCTAGCATCATATCACTGTCCAAACATTGTATTTCGTCTGCTATGTTGCGTAATACGCACACAGAATGTGACGCTAAACATTGCTATGGCAAAATGCGCGGCAGTAGCAATGAACGGACTCCCGAATTTGACAGTCCGATTGAAGCACCAGAAATGAGGCCCACTGTGAAATACGCATTCTTTCAATATGATTTTGGAATCGGCGGCATTCAGCGTGCGCTGATAAACCTTCTGGGAAGTGGTATTTTTGCGAAAGATCAAGTGGATGTATTTTACTGTGAGAAAGGCGAACTCTTCTCTGAAATTCAGAAAATAAAAGGAATTCATTTAAGGCAAATAGAACCCTTTTCGAGACTGGCACGTTTTGTGCCGTTTAATATACTCTATCATACAAAAAAAGCTGTATCAGGACAGGATGAACTATATGATGCAGCAATAGATTTTAACAGTTATCAACCCGAATGTGCAGTAGGAGTTCTGAACTGTTTGGCACGGCAGCACATTATATGGATACATAACGATGTGGAAAAGGTATATGAAAATGAACCGAAATTTCGTGTCCTTTGGAATTTCGGGAAAGGAAAGTATAAATATTTTGATCGGTTTGTCGGCGTTTCGGATGGCGTAATCAAACCTTTTTGCAGGATGAGTGGTTGCGATGAAGCAGACTGCACAGTAATCCCAAACTGGTTGGATGCTTTTGCCATACAGGAAAAAGCGGATGAAAAAATTCAGTGGGAGGCCCCCGCTGATAAAGTGAATCTGGTCATGGTTGGACGCTTATGTAAGCAAAAGGGGATAGAACTACTTTTGATGGATTTGGCTGGTGCAGTCCTAAAAGCGTCCTATTTACATCTGTGGATTATTGGGGATGGCCCTTTGCGGGGAAAGCTGGAAAAAAAGACGGAGCAGCTTGGCCTAAAAAAGCATGTTACCTTTTTGGGAAACATTGCAAACCCCTATCCCTATATAAGGAGGATGGATGCAATGGTGTTAGAGTCTCTTTATGAGGGACAGGGAATCGTGCTTTGGGAAGCAAAGGCATTGGGAGTGCCCACTATTTTTCCGAAACGATTAGAGGCTTATAACCGTGGATTAACCGGCACAGATAACATGGTGGAAGCAATGAGGCAAGTTGCCAAGAATACTCCTGCTCCCGATAATCTCGAAGGCTACTGCGGAGAAATAAGGAAGGGACTGAAAAAACTTTTTGCTAAAAGTGGAAATACCGCATAAAGCATATGAGGTTTCCTATTTGAAAGTGATTTCTCTTATGCTGAAATATAGCCCTGTTGTAGATGTAATCACAGGTGCAATGCTTTTGTATGGCTTATCATCAAGCGGGATCAGTGCCCTTTACAAGGGGTTCATACTAATCCTCTGCATTGCTAGGCTTTGCCGAAAAACATCAAGAAGAACAGCCATCTTTCTTCTTGCAGGGGCTTTCCTGAGTGTGATTGCACTGACCGGCTCAGGAGAGGCTGCTGCAAATGTATCTCTGCTGTATGATATAAATTTATTGATAAAACTGTTCACGCCAATCGTTCTGATACTCACATACAAAGAGATGGTTTCGACTTCACCCCATCAGGCAAACAAAGAAACCAAAAAAGTAATACAATTTTACAAAGTCTTCTTCCCATTATCAATTATCGTTCCCAAAATACTCGGAATTGGATTCTCAACATATTCCTATGGAGCTGGATTCAAAGGACTGTACTTTGCGGGAAATGATATCAGCATCGTTATGGCTGTTGTCACTACATGGAATATTGATGATTGTATCAAAAATATGCGGAAAAAAGACATTGCTCTTGCAGGTGCATCGCTTTTATCATTGCTTTTACTTGGTACGAAAACCAGTATTTTGATGACAGTATTGGGTGTTATGATTTGCTTGCTAAAAAGTAAGCGGATTAACGCAACTTTACTGGTTTCGCTTTTTGCAGTTCTTGGTATCCTACTTGCGGTGACAGTTTTTGCGGACGAACTTCAACTTGTACTGAATAGTTTTAAATTCTTTTATAAAAAGAACCTTTATGCAGGAAGAAACATCGTAAGTTTCCTACTGTCTCAACGGGATGTCACGCTAAAAAAAGCGTTTGCAGCGGCTTATCAGGATAACTCAATCCGGACATTTCTATTTGGAAACGGACCCTATCGACAGGTTGTATTGAGTGCATCAGATGCTGGGCTGATTGAAATGGATTTGTTTGATATGTTTTTGTGGTTTGGCGCACCGTTTTCCATATATGTATGTGCCTTTTACAGCAGCTACTACAGAAGTTGTAGACCGTTCGCAAATTACTTGCAGAAATTCTGCTGGTTATCAGTCATAGCATTCAGCTTTATGGCTGGGCATGTATTGTTCACACCACTCGCAAACTTTATGCTTGCAGTTCTAATGATAGATATGCAGGCAAAGAAGGCAGAAATTTTGGCAGAAAAGAGAACATCAAATGGCTGAAAACAAGATCCTTTTATACGAACATACGGGAAGCAGAAACCACGGCTGCGAAGCAATTGTGCGAACAACTGCGGACGCACTGCCAGAAGAAAAATTGCGCCTGTATTCTGCGGACACGGCCGGGGATAGAGCTTACGAGATTCAGAATGTTGTAGATGAAATTTATGCCGCTAAGCGTTGCCGCACCTTATCGCTTGTTTGGATTTTGCGCCAACTGGAAAAGCGTGCGCACTTTCGTTTTCCGAATCAGCTTTCGGCAGATAGAAACATCTGTTCTGCCGCTGCGGGGATACAGGCAGCCTTTGCAATTGGTGGAGATGTTTATTGCTATTTTCAGGGTCAAGATCAGTGGGCTACTGATGAGTGGCTAAAAAAGCAGGGAATTCCTATAGTTTTGTGGGGATGCTCACTTGAACCATCGGACATTGCGGGGCGACTGGGTGAGCACTTACAGTGCTTCGACTTAATTGTCGCAAGAGAGTCCGTCACATGGAATGCTCTGCAGTTGCACCCAAGGCTTGCTCCGAAATCAATCTTGTGTCCGGATCCTGCTTTCTATTTGGAATCGCAGCCTTGGAAGCTTCCAAACAGTTTTAGCCCCGGCAGGATGATAGGACTAAATATCAGCCCGCTTGTGCGTAATAAGGAGATGACACCCGGCATACTGCTGCAGAATTACAAGGTGCTTATCACAGAAATATTAGAACATACGCCCTATGGTGTGGCATTGATTCCGCATGTTACTGAACCAGGCACTGACGACAGAGATTGTCTGCGTGAATTGTACAAGCCTTATATGCATGACCCGCGAGTCTGCATGATAGAGGATATGAGTTGCACAAAGCTGAAGTATGTTATAGGTAAATGCCGCATGCTGATTGCAGCAAGAACACATGCCTCGATTGCTGCGTATTCCCAACAAATTCCGACTTTAGTTATTGGATATTCCGTGAAATCTCGTGGGCTGGCGATGGACATTTTTGGCACGACGGACCCATATGTTTTGCCGATACAACAGATACAGCGGCCAGATGCTCTCATAAATGCGTACCGACAAATTGATGCTCGCTATGATGATAGCCGCGCTGCTATGAAGCGATATACGGACACACTGCAGACACAGCGGGCAGAATGCCTGCATAGACTTTCTAAATTGATTAAGAGGTAAATTACAATGAAAAGTAAAGGCAAATGCATTACTGCACTTATGATTGCTGTTATATGGAGTTTTATGCTCGGAACAACGGTCTTCGCACAGGAGAGAGAAGAACTTCAGATGCAGGGACAGTTGGAAGCAACGCCGGAGGCAGCACAGCTTTCAATGACTACAGCAGAAAACCTTCCTGAATTGGAAGAAACTTACATCAACCCGCTTTATAGCGACATTGTGACAGAAGCCGACCTGTTGCAGCCCGGTGATGAACCGGTAGCGATTGAGGAAGATAATCCGACATACTGGAACACACAGGATGAAGCGGGCTTACAACTGCGCAGTGAAATGATTGAACGCCATACAACGGTGCAAGTATACCTGATTTCAGATGTTTTTGATAAAAGTGTAATGTCAGGCGTTTTCTCGCATGTGCTGGATCATACTGGCAATCCGGTAGAGGGAGACTATCTGCGCTGGGAGTACGGCGGGTGGAAAGCAACGGCAGGCGGTTATGTACAGAACGGGCAGTATTATCTCTGCTTGACCTACACTATTACCTACTATACAACGGCTGAGCAGGAACAAGCCGTTACGGATAAGTTGAACAACCTAATGCCAACATTGACAGATGGCAGCATGACGGATTGTCAGAAAATCAAGTCGATTTATGACTACATCTGTGCAAATACTACCTATGACTATACCAATCTTGATAATGACGCGTATAAGCTCAAATACACAGCTTATGGCGCACTTATTGACGGTACCTCGGTTTGCCAGGGATATGCAGTATTGCTGTACCGCATGGCGTTGATGGCGGATGTGGATTGTCGTTTGATTTCAGGCACTGGTAACGGTGGGCGGCATGCATGGAATATTATTAAGTTGGGAAACAAGTATTATAATTTGGATTCGACTTGGGATGCGGTAAGCTATCCGAATTACAAGTATTTCTTAAAAACAGACGACAATTTCGAAGACCATGTTCGCGATAACGAATGGCAGAGTGATGAAATCAACCAACAGTATCCAATGAGTGAGACGGACTATACAGAGCAAACGAAAAATCTAACTTGTACATACGAACTTGACGATTCTGGAAATGCGGTCATTACCGGCTGCACAGGAACAGGAACAATCTTGGAAATTCCCGATACGATTGACGGATATACAGTGACAGCGATTGCAGATCACGCTTTTTGGAATCATAGTGAACTCACCTCTGTGAAATTACCAAAAGACTTGACAACTATTGGAGAACAGACTTTCTATGGCTGCTCGCAGATTACGAAACTGGAGTTTCCGGAATCCCTAAAGGAAGTTGGCTGGCAGGCCTTCCAAGACTGCAGCAACCTTCGAGAAATCAATGTTCCCAAGAACTTAAAAGTTATCAATGCTGCCTTTGGTGGCTGTGATAATTTGAAAACAATATATTTTGATGAAGGAATCACATCTATACCAATCGGTCTTTTGCTTGGATGTGGCGGTGTGGAAGAACTTACAATTCCAGATGGAGTAACAGCGATTGGAGGGCAGGCATTCCAGAGCATGGCTCACCTGCGAAAGGTTCATTTACCGGATGGACTTACAACAATAGACAGTTATGCTTTCCAGAACTGCCCAGAACTTGAAGAAATCAATCTGCCGGATTCACTGCGGTACATAAGCTCGTGGGTTTTCCAAAACGATACATCTTTAAGGAAAATCCGAATTCCTAAGCGTATACAGTATATTGGCACGGATGTATTTGCAGGATGTACCTCTTTGACGAGTATCTCTATCCCTGCTGCTGTTCGCACGATTGAGACAACCTTTGACAATAAAGAAACACTGACGATTTACGGTTATCAGGGCAGTGTTGCACAGCAGTACGCAGCTGAAAATGGCATCAAATTTCTGCCATGCACAGATACCGGTTTACTATATGATGTCAGCGAATTGGAACTTTCGGTAGGGTATGTGGGCAAGTACAGCGGTAAACCTGTTGAACCGGATGTTTTGGTACGCCTTGCCAGCTATGATTTGAAAAAAGGTGTACAGTATACTTTAATATACAGAAACAACACCGCTGCTGGAACAGGCAGTGCAGTTGTAACCGGAAACCCCGAAGGCGGTTTCGTTGGCACAGCTGAAATTCCGTTTGAAATTGATGGAACACATGTCACTTTCGATGCGAATGGCGGTACAGTGGAACTGACGAGTAAAATTGTATCCTATGGTGAACCTTATGGTGAGCTGCCGGTACCTGTCCGGGAAGGATATGAGTTTACCGGATGGACAGAGAAAAACGGAAGGTCCATCAATGCGGACACTGCTGTGACGACCACAAAAGACATTACACTATATGCCGGGTGGGATAAAACAGAAATTGGAATTTCTAGCCAGCCTGTCAATGTCACCGCCATGGAAAATACCAACGCTGTGTTTTCCGTTGAAGCTACTGGCAGCAATCTGACCTACCAGTGGAAGCTGGCCTATGCAGGCTCTGATAATTGGCAGAATGTCCCGGCTTCGTTTGCAGGCGGTAAGACCGATACCCTGACCGTCACTGCTACCAAAGGACGCAATGGTTACAAGTTTCGCTGCATCGTTAAGGACGATAAAAACAACAGCGTAACAAGCAGCGCAGCAACCCTGACCGTGGAAGCTGCAAACCAGCCGCTGAAGATCATCTCTCTGACGGCTGATAAGACGACGGCGGACTCCGGCGACCACATCACGATCACGGCCAATGTCGCCGGCGGTGCGGGTGGTTACACCTATAAGTTCATCATCAATGATACGACCAACGACAGCTGGTATAAGCTGCAGGACTACAAGGCAACCAACAGCATCGTCTGGAAGGCAACAAGTGCAGGCACCAAGCGCATTATGGTCGATGTTAAGGACAAGGCTGGCAACAAAGTTGCAACCAACATTTCCATCAAGGTCAATGGCACGGTTTCCGTTCCGCTGAGTGCTGAACTGAAATCCGGCGCCGTCACGGTCAAGCAGGGCGAGACGGTTACACTTACCGCAGTTGCCAAGGGCGGCAGCGGCAAGTATAACTATAAGTTCATCATCAACGATAAGACCGATGACAAGTGGTATCGTCTGCAGGACTTCGGCGCAAACAATGTCATCACATGGAAAGCAACGACCCCGGGCACCAAACGCCTGATGGTCGATGTTATGGATTCCACGGGTAAAAAGGTGGGGCACAACATTACCATTACTGTTACAAAATAAGAAAGAAGGCATCCGCAATGAAAAAGCGCCTTATTAGTTTTCTTCTGGCAATGTCCATGCTGGCAGGGATGATGTCTCCGGCTATATACGCAGAAGAAACAATTTCGCAGGAACGGCCAGAGGCTACGGCCGAGACAGCTTTGCCGATAGAACCAACTTTGGAATCGCCAGAAGAAACGAAACCAATCGATGAATTAGAAGATACAGCGGATGCCGAAGAACCTGTTCGGGAATATATAGATAATGTATCACAGTTTACCTATACGGTTGACGATGACGGTAATGCGACTGTTACAGGCTGCAATAATGTTACCAACCCATTGGTTATTCCAAGTGAAATCAATGGGCATCCTGTTGTCGCGATTGAAAGATTGGGCACTTATGATTTGGTGTCTGTAATAATTCCGGACAGTGTTACAACAATCAATGCTGGTGCATTTGGCTACAGTGGGAACCTGACATCGGTTAAAATGCCCGCACATTTGAAGACATTAGGAGCGAGAGCGTTTTTCAACTGCACTTCGTTGAAAGAAATAACAATTCCAGCAAGTCTTTCTGAAGTTTACGGTTATGGTGGTATAGGTGATGGGCCATTTATCAATTGCGAGAATTTGAAAACCGTTCATTTCGAAAGTGGCATGACAAAAATTCCGGCAGGGCTGTTTAGCGAATGCTCAGGAATTACCGAGATAGATATCCCAGATACAGTAACAAAAATTGAGTTCATGGCTTTCTGGGGAGCGACCAATCTTACATCAGTAACAATTCCGAATAGTGTTACGGAGATTCAGTCTAATGTATTTGAAGGCTGCAACAAACTCAGTGAAGTGGCTTTGCCAAGCAATCTGAAGGTATTAGGCAGTGACTCCTTTGCACTTTGTGAATCATTGACGAAAATTAAAATTCCAGAAAGCATAGTTGACGGTGGATACCAAGCTTTTTATAAATGTATTAATCTAAAGGATGTTACACTTGAAAACGGTCTTACAAGAATCCCCAGTGGAATATTGAAGTGACCCCGAAAAGTTAGACAATATTTTGAAGTAAAAATTGTTCAAGCAG
>ENA-UOOD01004611-UOOD01004611.1-human-gut-metagenome-genome-assembly--contig:-CS67-NODE-4611-length-10588-cov-13.395804_pt1 | contig 10588 bp, 3 predicted proteins | sample MGYA00242464_ERZ724011 | MGnify/ENA metagenome assembly ERZ724011 | reverse complement strand
ACATATCCCAAAATGACAAAATAACTTTTTCGGACACAAAATCATATCCCGATTGTCTGCCTGTTGGTAACGCCGAAAAGGTCTACCTTTACAGATACCTAATTACACGGATGAGAGAGATGAATTACAGCAAACAGTTGTTGCAGTTTCAAACAGGGGCAGATAGGAGACTCGGAAAAGGGAATTCTGAAGTATGGCAAACAGCTCACTTCCTTTGAGCTGCAACGATCTTCCTGTTTTCTCAAAAAGCCACTCTCAAATCAATACACAATATCGCTGGACGGAGAAAAGGGTTTTCTCTTTTGCCATTGCGATAGACCTTTTTGATTTTGGGGATAAAAAAGACCGCTGACTGTACGCACACGGCGCGGTTCAACGGTCAGTTTTTCGGTGTTCGGTTTTTGTGTTCAGCTTGACAGACCGATTTTATCCGCCAGTTGAACTAATCTTTTTCATGGTTCTTTCTTAAAGCATACAGCCTAACAATGTGTGGAATTGCAGACGGAAGAATAAGCAATAATCCCAGAGGGTAATCCATAACCAATACTATAACCGCTCCTACAAGTGAAATTGCCAATCCAACAACCGATAACAGAAAATCTTTTTTCTTATCCATATAAATTTCCTCATTAAATTCCGATTTGTTTGCTTCATATTATTCGCTTTCAAGCTTGCTGGCGGCGAACAGCATTTTATGCTGCTTGCGAACGGCAAGTCCACAAGGGATAGACACGCAAGCATTGCAAGGTAGTGTAGATTCTTTGGCGGAACGAGATAGCGAAACATTCTCGATCATGTTTGCTGTTCATCTGGGGCTTTTTCCCTCTGCTTTTGATATTCTTCCAAATACCGATCCAGATAGACCTTGTTGACGGTGGCCACGATCGTGTTGCGGAGAAGATCCTTTGCGTCGGATTGTGTCTCGCCGAGGCCCTCTCTTGCGGGAGCTACTTCCATCTAGACATAATGGCACTCACTTTGGTTTCCTTACGCTTTTACGTTCAGCTGAGAGTCAGTAATGCGTAAAAAACAAAGTGACCAAAGCCAACCGTTCCTAGTCGACAGTAGGGTTTGATTCTATGGATTCTTGTTTTTTATTTCCGTCTAGTCCTGTCGGCTCGCATCTGTATGATACTGTCCGGTAGCCGGAGGTATTGTAATAAACCTCACCCCCGCTCACCTCAGTTAAAACCTTGGTGGGCGGGGGGTGTTATCGGGAGCTTAAGTTAGATTGTTCGGCTTACCAGTAACGGGGGTATCTGCCGTAGCTCTGCTGATGCTCGGCGTACTTCCACCAGGGAACCTGATTATAGAAGTCCGTCAGTTTCCCCCACATTTGGTCGGCAGCCGTGCCGGACTGGACGTACACGGTGACGGTGTACGTCTTTGTAGTGCCGTCGGCAAGGGTTACGGTGTAAGTTACAGGCTTGGAGAAGTTCTGCATCACGCCCGAACCCGGGGTCATATCGGTAATGTTGTTGCCGGATATAACGGGCACAAGCTTGGATACATCCGTACCGTAGGGCATTACGACGGATATTGTGCCGTTGGTCTGATTTATGCTGCCGGATACGCCGTTTATGCTGAAACCGGTTATACCGTCAACGGTAGTGGACTTGGTTTCCCATTTGCAGGTGAGCGACACGTCGCCCGCGGGCATGGTGAAGGTGAAGTTATCTATCTTCTTGGTTTCACCTCCTGCCACGGCAAGCGTATAGGTAAGAGAGCCTGCAACCAACTGCATCCCCGCGTCCGGAGTTGCGGTAACGGTTATGGTATCGCCTGCACCGGCAGTAGTCTTGCTGGCAGTCAACGTGCCGCCCTTGGGCGCGGATATGGTTATCTTGAATTCGCCCGGCTGCTCCGTGCCGCCGCCGAATGCATGTATATCCACCTTCAGCGCCGCGCTTTCAACGCCGCCTGCGTTTTTGACCACAATGTATATCTCCCTTGCGCCTGCGGTCAGGTTATTGAGCGTTATTACGTTTTCACCGGCAACGGCGTTCTTGCCGTTCTTGGTGGTGTCCACGGTGGGGGTTGTCGCGCCCTTGTTCACCACGGCGTAATAATACGTTCCCGCTTCGCCGGACGTGAACTTGACGGTAGCTTCCTTGTCGCTTGTGCGCTCGGCGGAGCCGTTGGTAAGCTCGGGCGCGGCGGGGGCATCATACTTCACCACAATTGTATATTCCTTCGTGTCGCCGTTTTCGGCGGTGACGGTGAACTTGACGGGCTGATTTACGGACATGCCGCACATCACGTCGCCATTGCGCCATTTGAAATCGCCGGTAGCATCGCCGTAGCCGCCCGCCATTGCAACGGTCGCCTTCTCGTCATAGGTCAGGCGGAGATACTGCATGGTAAGGTTGTCCGCAACGGTCTTATCGGTTACGGTTATCGTCCAGGTATCGCCTTCCAGCGTGCCTTCGGCTATAACTGCCTTATCTGCGGTGGCAAGCAGCTCTACTTTGGTTATGGCATTGTTGCCGTTCTTGGCAAGGACTATCGTTATGGTGTAATCCTTTGTGTTTTCACCATCCTCAGCCACAACAGTGAACTTGGCGGGTATATCAATCTTCATGCCGCAGGCGATGCCCACGGACCAATCCACGGCCTCTCCGCCGTTCTTACGCACGGAGGCAAAATCTGAATAGCTCAGCTTCAGCTTCATTTCGCTAAGCTTGCTTACGTCCGTACCGGCGGGCAGGGTTATGGTATAGGCCGTGCCGCTCTGGCTCACAACGCCTATGGCCTTGCCGTTGGCGTCCAGCAGCTCCGGTTCTTCGGTCATTACGCATTCCGCGCTGAGCTTTATCTTCTTAAACGTTGCCTTAACGGTGACCGCCGCGCGGTTGGTGGCGGGCATTACAAAGCTGGCCTCTGTCTTATCGGCATTGGTTATTTCTATGGCAACTGTGCTGCCGTCTGCGGCTATGTAGCTCGCTTCCCACTTTTCTATGGCATAGTTTTCGTTTGCGGCGGCAGTCAGCTTAACGGTTGTGCCTTCAAAAACGCCTGCAAGCGTGCTGCCGGTGTTTGCGCCGGCCTGCGCGGTGGCGGTGCCTTGGGCTGCGTCCGCAACAACGTTCACGTTCGCGTAATCCTTGGCGGCGAATATAGCCTTCACGCTGTAATTGGACGCGCCGTCCACGGTAAAAGTGGGGTAATCATATTTGCCGGTGCTGCTGGGGTATTGAGTATTGGTATATTCAACGTTTTCCACGGGTTGGCCGGTGGTGGTGTTGATTATTTCCCAACGGTCTATCTTATAGCCTTCGTTATATTTACTCCATACCCTTATGCTGACCTTTACGCCTTCGGGGAAGGTATCGGTCAAAACGTCGCGCACGTGGGCGCCGCTTTCATATGTACTATTATTCGAAGGGCTCATGATGCCTACTTTGAACATAAGCTCGCCGCCGGTAAAATCGTTGGCGGTTATATCAACAACGGAGCCTTTCTTGGTAAGCACGGCCTTGAGCGTTACTTCATTCGCGGGCATGGTGAACGTTATGCTTTGGCCTGTTATATCCGTGCCCAAGTCCACGCCCGTGGCTTCCCAATGGTCAACCTTAGCGTCGTACAGAAGGCTTTGCAGCACGCAGGGCTGCGTTACCGCGGTAACGGTGACAGTATCGCCGGGCTTGGCTTCGTTTGCCTTTGCGCCGTATACGGTAACTTCCGCCGTACCCATGCTCTGCTTATAGCTGTTTACGGTATATTCACCTTCGGCGGAGGCGCTTACGGCATAATACTTAACGGCGGACGTGGCTATATTCACAACGAAGGGTTCGCTTTCCTCCCCGTTGCTTGCCTTGAAAACAAGGTCGGTCGCACCGTCCTTATCGGGGGCGAAGGTATATTTGCTGCCGGTGGCGGCGGCGTCCGCGCCGTTCACGCTTACCGTATAGGTAAGGGTGCTGCCGTTATCGTCCACGAAAACGTTGTCAAGGTCTATTGTGAATACATTGCCGACCCCCATCCGTACTTTCATAGGGTTCTCTATTCCGCTCCGTATCCTCGGTGCGGTACCGGCGGGATTTGAATCCACAACTATCTTAAAACGATAGTAGCAATACTGCTCCCATTCATCATCTGATATATGAACGGTATGGAAAGTGGAGGTGTTATACGCTTCGCTGTATTCGCCGTTTTCCTGCTTATCGGTGGTTATATTTCTTATCGCGGGTTTGGTGGCGTCTATTTCATTCGCGTCTGCATTTTTTATGCTGTCTATCGTCCAGTTCCCATACCTTACCACAAATTGATCTGGCATATCCGCCTTGCTGCCGTCGCTGCACAGCACGGGTTCAGATACATTCAGGCATATTTCGCCAACTATATCGTAACCGTAAACTCCGCACGATACCTTCTGTTCATACTGCGTAATGGTGCAGCCGACAACCGCCGCCTTTATAGTCGGGTCAATCTCCTTATCGTATACAAAGCCGTCAGTTACACTGAAGCCTGTAATCAACGGCCAGCTCACCGCGGGCGTAGTGCCGCCGGAGGCTTTGGCGGTAAGGGTAAGGGTATACTCGGGGCTTGTTGCCTTGCCGTCGCTTGCGGTGAACACAAGCGTGGTCTCTCCCGCCACGGCGGGCAGCATGCTGAACAGGCCGCCCGTGGCAGCCGCTTCCGCGCCGTTCACGCTAACGGTATAGCTCAGCGCATCGCCGTCGGCGTCCTCAAATATGGTGCTCAGGTCTATTGACCAAAGCTTGCCCGCCTCCGTTTCCGCCGTTGCGGGGGAGGTCACGCCTTCCTTCAGCGCGGGTGCGGTGTTGGGTTCCTCAACGGTGACTATCACCTTGTAAGCATATCTCGTCCCGTCCTTTGTAAGGCAGAACCAGTCGTTAACCGAGGAACTGCTGGTAAGCCTGTTGACATTGCCGCCGTCTCTGCTTACCTGTATGCCGCTTTGTGGGCCGAATGTAACGTCGCTTTCTGATGCTGTCGCTCTGAAATCGGCAGTGGGTATGCTAAGCATACGCGTAACGGGTACGTTGACGGAAGTCATCTGCCCATTTACGTATTCAACGGGCGCGTCCGTGGTAACGTTCAGTTCACCCGCTACGTAATAGGTGCCCATGTATCCATTCTTCTGCGTAAGGGAGGCGTAGTTGACCACCTCAACGTTATTTATGCGGCAGGCAAGCGTTCTGTTGGCCTCAATGGAGCTATTGTAAAAATACGCGGGCTGCGTGTTGTCGTATCCGGTGAGGTGGGGCCAAGTGGGCTCGTCAGGCTCGGTGGGATCTGTAGGGTCTATGATTTCAGCGTCCACAACTATCTTAAGACGATAGTAGAGATACCCGCCACTATATATATAAATGGCATTGAAATCGTGTTCTCTCACCACTTCGGTGTATACGCCTTTTCCCTGATTTTGGGTGGTTATGTATTTCAGCGAAGGGTTGGACTTTTTTATTGTGTCTATGTCGGCGTCCTTTACGCTGTCTATCGACCAGTTCCCGTATGTTACAATGAGCTGGTCGGGCAAGTCCGCCTTGCTGCCGTCGCTGCACAGCACGGGTTCAGATACGGTCAGGCATATTTCGCCAACTATATCGAAACCGCTGACTCCGCACGATTCCTTCTGGTCATATTGCGTAATGGTGCAGTCTTTAACCGCCGCCTTCACGGTCGGTTTAGACGGCTTATCGTATACAAAGCCGTCAGTCACGCTGAAACCCGTTATCTGCGGCCAGTCAACAGTGGTTTCCGCCTTGGCGGCGGGCAGGGAGATGCCGCCCAAAGGCAGCAGTCCTGCCACGAACAGCACGGCAAGCAGCACGGCCAGTAATTTTTTGATTTTCATGTTATCCTCCGTTCCTTTATGTTTATTTATTCTGTAAACGCTTTACGCGGTGTCACGATAACGGCGCCCAGCCGCCGCTGCTGCTTCCGCCCGGCAGGGGATGCGGGTCGCGGCTGACCTGATGGTCGGACACGGTGTTGTTGCCGTCCTTGGCAACCTCGTCCCAAAGCTGCTGCGATATGCTGCGTTGGTACGCTATGCTAACGGTGTACTGCCGCACTTCCGTGCCGAGAGTTACGGTATACACAACAGGCAGCGTAAGGTTTACAACCTCGCCCGAACCGGGGCTGACGATGCAGCCGTAAGGTACGCTGACAACGGGTGCAACCGCCGTTACATCGGTGCCGTTGGGCAGGGTGACAACTATCGTGCCGAGGGTTTGGTCAATAACGCCTTCCACTCCAAGCACGCTAAAGCCCGTTATCTGTGCCGATGCAGAGGGCGGTGTGGGCGTATCCCCACCGGAGGCGCGTATGGGCTGGCCGCTCTTGTTGGTAACGGTAACGGTGTATGTGCGGCCTGCAAGCGTATTGTCCCCGGACAGGGTGAACGTTGCTGCGGAGCCGAATTCTACCGCCGTGCCGGATGTGGGCTGACACGTTTTTCCGGTAAAGGTGATATCCGTTTCAAGCTTTGTGCTTGCAAGGCCGCTATCATCCACGCCGGAAACGGTTATGGAGTCGTAGATATTGTCTATAACGCCTTCATACCACGTTCCGTTTGCCTTGACCTTAAAGCTTGTTATTTCCGCCTGCGCCTTGGCTTCCACCTTTATACGGTAAACTTTCTTGGTCACGCCGTCGCCTGCGGTTACAGTGAATGTCATCCAATCGGAAAGGTCGTGCGGCTTTTTACCGTCAAGCACCGGGTCTGCCGTTGCTCCATATGATATGCTTGCGGCAATGAACATCTTTGCCGTGTTCACGCCGGGCTTTACGCCCAGTGTTATCTCTGTTGCGCCATCCTCTGCCGCGGCAACGTTTCTTGAAAGAATCGTTTCTTCGCTAAGTACGCTGTTTTGCAGCTTTATGCTGCTTATGTCTATTTCCGCACCGGAGGCCTGCACATTGCCGTAGTTCACGGTTACATAATATGTTTTTACGGTTGCGCCGTCTTCAGCCATAACGCTGAACGGCTGCTTTACCCCTGCAACGAATGTGATCGGCAGCATGGGCGCAACAAGCTTTGCTCCTTCGGCCAATGTAATGTTCGGGGTAATTCCGTTAAGCGGCATACCTTCGGGCACGGTAACGGTTATGGTACTCTCGATACCTTCGGTTATTACGCCCTGCTGACCTTCTATCGCGAATGCGGTTATGGACGCATCGGACGAAAGCTTGCTGGAGAAGTTAAAACGATGGTAGTAGAAATAATATGGATTCCCCTGCCCTCCGCCTTTAAGAAAGTTGAGATACCACATGCTGGCGTAGCACCCTTCGTATGTTGCAAGGGCGTTATTGGTAACGCTTGTGGTATGGTGGAAATATCCGCCGGAAACATTGGCAAAGTTGTCCATCCAATGCTGCAACGCGCTTTTGCCCTGCCCATCGGAGAAGCGCGGGTCGGTATGCCAGTCTATACCCATGCTGCAAAGGCCCATCATTACCCATGCGGCGGATTCGCTGTTTATTGCGCCCCATGCGCCGAATGAATAATCGGCGTTCATCTTGCTCAGCACTATGTCTAGGCATTCATCCAGCTTCTTTTTCACGCGCTCGCCATACACGGCGTCGTCCTGATACGGTGCAAGCGAATACATTACCGCACCTATCATGTCTATGCCGAACATGTCGCTGGAGTAGGGCAAAATGGTGTTTATAAGCTTGTCCCTTGTCCAAATCGCGTCCTCGGGTATTGTGTAATTCCCCATATCCAATGCAAGCAGTGCGAATATAGGGCCGTTTATGGTGTATCCGCCGGAATAGTTATAAAGATCGGCAATAAGATTATCCACATCATTGCCCTTGCTGTCCTTCATAGGCGCACCGCCGTTATATGAGGCAAGCTTTGTGCAGTCAAACCCACGAGCGGTAAGCATCATTATGGTACGATCAAGTTCCGTCATTGCAACGTTGGTGGTGGTATCCAATGTGGCTATCTCCGCTGCCGGATTAAAATCGTGGTCCCTACCGCTATTGTAGTTTTCAAGCTTGTTTTCATAGAAACCAAGATCCATCCATTCCCAATCATCCGCTGCCTTCGTCCGATAACGGGCAATTATGTTGCCTACTATTTCTTCCATCCGGCTCTTATATTCGTTTACAACCGTTTCGCCGGAAACCGTGACCGTTACAGTATACGCTTTGGTGCTTCCGTTTTGCGCAGTAACATTATACTTAACAGGCTTTGAAAAGTCCTGCGCTTCGCCGGATGCGGGAGAAACTGCAGCGAATTCGGAAACCTTTATTTCCGGCGCGAACCGCACGGATATGCCCTTAGGCAGCGACAGCGCGATGGCAGATCCTGCTTCGTCTATCCTTGCAGCATACCCGCCGTATTTGAATGAAAGTATCCTCTTTTCCTTTGAAGCAGCCGTACGCTCTATGATGACGGTGTAGGTTTTCGTTTCGCCGTTCTCCGCCCGGATAACGTATGTATTCTCGCCTTCGGCAAGCGTATCCGGCTTTTGTGCGATAGTTGCGAATTCGGATATTTCTATCTCGGCATCGGTATTGGAAAGATCGGTGGCAAAAGGTATGGCTATCTTAACGGTCGCTTCAGCCGCGTCTATCACGCCTTCCGCGCCGTCTATGGAATACGATAGTATGTCGTTCATGTCGGACTCTTCAGCCGTTACGGAAACATCGTACTTTGTTTCCAGGTTGCTGAAGCCCGTGTTGTATACAACGAGCACTACCTGCTTTGTGAAGTCTATGCTTGCCGCCGCATCCTGTCTTACGCCGTCAACAGTGAAGTAATAGCCTTCCCCCGCAAAGTCAACGGCGGGCGTAAGCGCCGTAAGATCGGTACCCGCGGGCAGATTGAGCTCTATCGTGCCGTTGGCGCCGTTTTTGCCTTCGGTTATGGCTGCATAGCGCGCTTTGCCGTCATGCGTAGTTATAGCAAATGATACGGCGTAGTTATACGGGTTTCCCTTTTCAACTACTACCTTCCATATCTGGCTAAGATCTTTCTTAAAGCCGTAGCCGGTGGTGTCGTTGCCGTCATAATATGTGCCGGTAGCCCGTTCGCCGGGCGTGACTTTATAAAGTACCTCCCCAGATACTAAGCTACCTGCGAATTGGTTTGCTAAAGCCTCGCCTTGACAAACAATGTTAATATTAGGCAGGTTATTCCAGTCTGTGTCCTCAGGCATACGGATGGTCACAGTACGGTTCTCTTTATCCACAGCGCCAAAGGAGGTACCTATTGAGAAAGATACTATATCCGGCTCGTCTATGCGGTGTGTTTCAACGTAATTGAGAAAATACGGCGCATAATTATCAAGATATTTATCTATTTCATCCAGCTCTTTCTGCGATATTGTCGCACCTTCTTCACAACTTGGCTTATCTGACGGTGTCGTCGTATATTCTTTCCAGAATTTTATTATCTCCTCCCGCGTAACATTGCGCCAGCCTCCGTTTTCTACTAAATACTTATGCGTATCCAGCCAACGTACCGTTATATCGAATTTGATCTGCAGCTGATTAGCAAGTATGCATATCATGTTTATGAAGCACGGCTGATATGCGCCTACTTTTATCGAGTCCGCATTCTGGACGCTATTCATCTCGTCAAATATTGTTTGGAATTGCTTCATTGTGGAAATAAGCTTATCCAACCGTGCTTCAAAAGCCTCCAGCTTGTCAACATCCGGCCTTGTGTCCGGCTGCTCGGAGCTTTTCGTAGCAGCCTTCACACGGAGCATATAACTGCGGTTGTTAAACGCATCATATGTGCGCCAGTGCTGTTCCTGTGAATAATCCAACGGCCCCTCTACCGCGGCTTCAATTCGCCCCCTTACGCGGTCACCTTCAATTCTTTTACCAAGATCCGTAAAAGTACCGTTTACAAAGTAGCCCGCATTAAAATGGTCTACGGTTAGAACGGTTGGAGCGTCTTCAGGTAAATATAGGTATACATACTTGAAGTCCCCAAAAAACTCAACGCCGCCTTCAATTTCTTTGAAATAGGCGAATCCTTGGGTCACCATGTATTTTTGATCGCTCAGCGCTGTAAATTCAGGCCAGAGCGTGTGCGATGACTCCAACGCAAAGCTTGGCGAAATACATGTTATGAACATAGCGGCTGCTAAAAGTACGGTAAGTATCTTCCGCATTTTTTTCATGTTTTGTTCCTCCTTTTTAATGGAAGCTGCGTCCGCATGGACGGGGTGTAGATCAGGCTAAACTATTCAAGCCCAATGTCAAATTCATAACTCCTTACGGCATTGCCGTTCCTCACCATAAGCGAACGTGGCTCAAGGGTAAGGTTCAGCACGGGTCTGCCTCCGATGTCATCCACAATGCATGGGCTGGCCGTATCTATGCTTGCACCTTCGGCAAGTTCAATATTGGCCACAGCCCGCTTGAAATCGAAATCCGATGGCAACGTTAAGCGTATAATGTAGCGCGTTTCGCCATTCTCCGTTTCGGTATCTACGGTGCCCATGTGTTCACCCAGCGCGAATGACACTATATCAAGCTTGTCATCGGCTGCGGTCTGAGTCCCCTCCGGTGCAGGCTTATCCGAAGCAACGGCGTCTCCCCTCCCGCATCCGGTAAGCATAAGCATGAATGCCAATATAATAGGTAAAAGCTTTCT
>ENA-UOOD01004609-UOOD01004609.1-human-gut-metagenome-genome-assembly--contig:-CS67-NODE-4609-length-10590-cov-35.628951_pt1 | contig 10590 bp, 9 predicted proteins | sample MGYA00242464_ERZ724011 | MGnify/ENA metagenome assembly ERZ724011 | reverse complement strand
TCGTCAAACGGATCGCCGCACTCGGGGCAGAACTTCGGCGGATGTGCCGGATCAGACGGTTCCCAGCCGCATTTGTCGCATTTGTACTGCGGAACGCCGGCCGGCTTGGGTTTGCCGCATTCGGCGCAGAACTTGCCCTTATTCACCGCACCGCAGCTGCACGTCCAGCCGTCTGCCTGTACTTCTGGCTTTTTTGTGCCGCATTCCGGGCAGAATTTTCCGGTTGCCGTCGCGCCGCACTGCGGGCATTTCCAGCTTCCTGCCGCCGGCTTCGGCTCCGGCTTTTTGCTGCCGCAGTTCGGGCAGAAATTGCCGGTGATACCGCTTTGTCCGCAGATGCACGTCCAACCGTTCGCGGGCGCTGCCGATGCTGCGGGAGCGGGCTGCTGTGCTTGCTGCTGCGCACCCATCTGATAGAGGTTCTGTGCGTTCATACCGCCCATCTGGCCCGCCATATTCATGCCCATGAACGCCATCGCGGGGCCTGCGCCCTGATTGGACGCGGCCGACTGCATCGCTGCCGCCTGCGCGCCGACCAGATGTGCAGCCGCTCTCGTCGGATCCATAAATGCCGCGTTGCGCTGCAGCTCCTTGATCATCTTCTCATCTTCCTCGCTCGCCTTGACCGACGAAACGCCGAAGGAAACGATCTCAAGCCCACGCAGGTTGCGCCATTTTCCGGAGAGGACTTCGTTCAACGCCTCAGCCAGCTCCATCGTATGGCCGGGTAGCGCAGAATAGCGGATGCCCATGTCGGAAATCTTCGCAAACGCAGGCTGAAGCGCGGTAAGCAACTCGGTCTTGAGCTGTCCGTCCAGCCGGTCGCGGGTATAATCCTCACCGACATTGCCGCAGACGTTCGTGTAGAACAAAATCGGGTCGCAGATGCGGTAGCTGTACTCGCCGAAGCAGCGAATGGCAATGTCGATGTCAATGCCTGCCCGCTGGTCAACAACACGGAAGGGAACCGGCGATGGCGTGCCGTACTTGTTGCCGATGAGCTCCTTGGTGTTAAAATAGTACACGCGCTGATCCTTGGGCGGCTCGCCGCCGAAGGTGAAGCGCTTTCCGATGTTCTTGAACGTGTCGAGGATACTGGTTCCCAACTCACCGGAGAAGATCGACGGCTCGGTCGAAGCATCATAGACAAATTCGCCCGGTTCGGCGCACAGCTCTGTGACCTTGCCCTGATCGACGATGATCATGCACTGGCCGTCAGCCACCGCGATGACCGAGCCGTTGGAAATGATGTTCTCGCTGCCCTTGTAGTTGCTGCTGCGCCCGGAAACGCGGTGCAGGCCCTTGACCGCCATCACGTTCTCCGGAATGGATTCACAGTAAAAATACTCCTTCCACTGATCGGCCATCACACCGCCGGCCGCACCCAATGCTGCTTTTATGAGTCCCATTTTCTGATCTCCCTTTCTCTTTTTACTATGCCCACGGATCTTCCGCCGCAGGAATACGGATGCCGCTGAGAATACTGGAATATTCCCAGAGGAACCACTCGCCGGTCGAAGCTTTCTGCCGCAGCTTCATGGGCCGCGGCGAATCTGCGCCCGCCGTTTTCAGGAACACGCGCAGATACCCCGGCTCGATATCCTGCGGCCTGGGGTCTGCCAGCACGTTAAGCCGGTATGGTGCGCGCGGCTGATAGCCGTTTTCCGGCGTCGCGCCTTCAAAATACGCAAGCGGCAGATAGGCTTTTCCGCGCAGACGGTCACGCAGGAACTGACAGTCATACGGCGTCATGGGCCGCGGGCCGCGCAGGAGATTCATTGCGGCAGTTCCGGCGTCCTTGTCTCTGTTGAACAGCGCAAGCGCACACAAAAACAGGGCGCAGATGCGCTCCGGCTGTCTTCCGCCTGCCGCAAGCGTCTCAAATTCCTGCAGGCTTGCAGGAATGCTTTGTATTGTGACCTGCATATAAAACCCTCCTGTTTATGGATATGTCCGGAGCCATGTTTCCGTATTTCCGGATTTGGTATAGTCATGGCCGTTGGCAGCTTCCATCACATACCAGTATGCCCAGTGCTGCTCGTTCATGTCAGCAAAGACTCTTGGCAGCTCTTTCAGATGGGCACGGATATACTCTTTGTCAGCATTGCGTTCGAGCAGGCGGCAGGTGACAGCGGCGACCTCTGCTCTGGTAATGTTGTTGCCCGGCTTGAATGTTCCATCCGCATAGCCTGTGACCCAACCGCGAGTCGCCGCATAGGCGATGGACTTTGCCGCCCAATGAGAGGCAGGAACATCCGTGAAGGCCGCAGTTCCGTCTGTCAGCTGCTCAAACCGGCAGCAGATCGCGGCAAATTCCGCGCGCGTGATCGGCGCGTTTGGCCGGAACGTTCCGTTGCTGTAGCCGCGGACGATCCCGAACTGCTCCATGTAGCCGATATAGTTGGCCGCCCAGTGCGCCGAGGGCACATCGGAGAAGGAGGCTGGATAGGCTTTGTTTGCCTCCATCTGCTCGGTCAGCAGGCGGGCGAACATGGTGGTCACCTCTGCGCGGCTCATATTTTTGCCCGGGGCAAATCCGCCGCCCGGATAGCCCTTTAGGAACGCGAAATGGTCAGTCTTGTTGAGCGTCGCAGGCTTATATGTGGGTTCCGTCACCGGTGCGGTGTTCTCGGTGTAAAGGTTGATAAAGCCAAGCCCGCCCTGCGCATTGTCCGGGTTGACATGCACGCTGCCTTCCATAGCTTCAAATTTGTTGTAGCAATCCCAGCCGCCCGTCCACTTGTATTCCCGTGCGGCATCGCTCCATTTATACTGCGGTTGGAGGAACCAGCGGGTCTCATCATACGTCCAACCGCTTTGCTCATCGTTGGTTTCCACAACAAAGATGCCCTGATTGTCGGTTAGAGCGAAGAAATCGCTTCTGTCGATTTGAATGGTCATCACGCAGCCGAATGTTCCAGCTCCGTTCACAGATACTGTGCAGTTCTGTACATCCCAAAGGCCCGTGCCGCCGGCTTCATAACGGCCATACGACGGATCGCTGGGAAATGCATAGAAGCTGAAAGTCGTTTGCTTCGGTGCAGTATTTCCCCCCAACTCAACGACCTTGGTGATCGGGATCTGAAGCGTCACGATCCGGTCCTCGTCGTCCGGCTCAGGCTGCTCGGGCCGATTCGGCGGAAGAAAGTTGCTTCCCGGCGGCAGGGTCCCGGTGAAATCCTCTGCGGCCACCGCTGCGGCAAGGGACAGTGTAAGGATCAGGCAAAGGAAAATCACAAGAATTCGTTTTCTCATGTGGAACCTCCTTCTGTTATTTCTTTGTCGAATATGTACATGATGCGGCTTTCCGCGCAGGCAGCGAAAACCAGAGGGCTAAAGTGTGTCGATCACGCCCGCGAGGTAGGCCGGCGATACCGACGCATAGATAAAATTGTCGACCAACCGATCCTTCACCGCCTGACGCACATCGGCGGCAAGCAGTTCGTCCGCATTCTCATCCACCAGAAGCAGAACCTTGCAGACCCAACCAAGCTGCTTTACAGCACTGCAAAGCTTGAGCCGTTCGCTCAGCTTCCAGATGCCCTGCCGGATGACCTCCATCACCAACACATTGGCACGGCAGGTCCGGCACAGGGCAAGCGTTTCCTCCGGTTTTGAAGAACGGTAGACAAGAAAATCCGGGTCGCATCCCGAAAGTGATTGCATGACCGCTTCCGCCAGAAGTCCGCCTTTCATATCCAGCACGATCCTTCGCATCTGTGCTTTTCCACCGCCTTTCTCTTCTTTTGCATGTTCCATTTGTATTTTAGCCGTTATCACTCCCTTCTGCCCCCGCCGATTGGATAGGGTTTGCAATTATTTTTTGTTCAAAGGCCATAGTCTGGCTCGATTCTCTCGGCAAAGTGGGCAAAACTGTGTTGCCTTTTTCTGTCCGCATGATATACTATCCATACGAATGTGCAGAATTGGGAGGCATGCGGCATGAGCAAAGCGACAAAAAAGAGCCTTTTGTGTGCCTTGGCCGCGCTGGCACTCATTGCGCTTGCCATGTGGCTCCGATATGCAAGCCGGCATATTTTTCATTCTCCGGCTGTCAGCCACCTGCGAAGCGGGCTCTATGTGTTTTTGTTCAGCGTGTGGTGCTACTCCCTATGGATCCGCATCGTGCAGACGCAGGCACGGCGCTATCTGCTGGCGATTTCGGTACTGATGGTGCTGTGGATTCTTCTTCGCTCAATCAAATATTCCATTGAAAACACGGATGCAGAGCGCTGGCTGTGGTATTTCTACTATTTCCCGATGCTGTTCATCCCCATGCTGTCGGTCTTTGTTTCCCGGTCGCTGGGCAAGGGAGAGGATTTTCGGTTGCCGCGATGGACCAAGATTCTGTATCTTCCGACACTGCTGCTGCTTCTGCTCGTTCTGACCAATGATCTGCACCAGCAGGTGTTTTCCTTCCCGTCCGGCGTTTTATCGGATCAGGCGTATCGGTATGAGAGCGGCTATTTCTTCGTGCTGGCTTGGGAGGCCCTGTGCGCGGGGTTCGCGTTGCTTTCGATGGTGAAAAACTGCCGCATCCCGCGCAGCAGGAGAATTCGCTGGCTGCCGCTGGTTCCGCTTGCGCTTTCGCTGGCCTATGCTTATGCGTATGTCAAAAAGGTCCATTGGGTCTGGGTGCTTGCGGGCGATATGACGGTGTCGCAGTGCCTGATCTTTGCGAGCATCCTTGAATGCTGCATTCAATGCGGGCTGATTCAGTCCAACCTCGGATACGACGAACTTTTTGAGGCAACGAGTTTGCCCGTCCAGATTACGGATCCTGCATTTTGCTCCCAATATGTGTCTGCCGCCATGCAGGAGGCTTTGCCGCAAAGCGAGCTGCGGCAGATGCAGCAGGATACCGTCCATCTGAGCGACGATACGCTTTTGAAGCGGCACAAGCTGCGCCGCGGCTGGGTGTTCTGGAAGGAGGACATTTCCGCGCTGAATCAGATCCGAACGGAGCTGGAGCTGACAAGGGATGAGCTGCGCGATATCGGCGACGTTCTGGCGGCGGAGAATGCGCAGCACGCAAGATGGCTGCGGCTGACGGAGGAAAACCGCCTGTATGACATGATGGAGACGCAGACCGCCCGGCAGATCGCGATGCTGCGGGATCTGCTGGCTGAATTGCAGAAGACGGAAGATTCAGACAGAGTCAGACACCTGCTCGGACAGGCCATCATCATCGGGACCTACATCAAGCGGAGAAGCAACCTGATTTTTGTCGGCGTGCAGCGCGGCGCAATCAGCGTGCAGGAACTTCTGCTGTGCCTCAATGAATCTTCCGAGAATATCAGTGTCTATGGTGCCGACTGCAAGGCGATTGTCAAGGGGGAAGGCCAGCTTACCGTCGAGCAGGCAACGCAGGTCTACGACCTGTTTGAGGCGGTCGTGGAGACGGAACTGGAATCGCTGCGTGCGTTGCTGATCTCTATAGAGGTTGGTAAGTGGGTAGAGGTCGCTCTCTGTGTTTCAGCGGCGGAGCCGCTCTGCGGGCTGCGTGCGCGGTTTCCAGATCTGGAATGGGAGCAGGATGAGGACGGACTGCAATATGTGACGCGGAAGCTGGAAAGATTGAGGGGGTAAAGGCGTATGGACAGGATTAAGGAAAGCTTCGACAGTCTGCCCATCGCGGCCTGCTTCTTCGATAAAAACGGCGTGGTGCGGCTCATCAACCGCCGGATGCTTGCCATTGCAAACTGGCTGCGAAAAGGCGGCATACAGTCGCTTGCAGAGATGCAGAGCGCCCTGCACTCGTCGCCCGCAAACGTGCGCTGTTTGGATCTGCACCTTCGGATCTACCGCTTTCCGGACGGGAAGGCGCTGCGCTTTGCGCAGGAGCAGATCACAACAAAAGCGGGCGTCCGCTATACGCAGATCACTGCCGCAGACGTTACGGAGCTGATCCGGAAGCAGAACCAGCTGAAAGCGGAAAACGCGAAGCTGGCGGAGGCGAATGAGCGGCTTCGGCGGCTGCTTGTGCAGATGCCGGAGATCATTCGGGAAGAAGAAACGCTGGCAATGAAGCTGCGTGTGCATGATGACATCGGACACAGCATCCTCGCGGCGCGCCGTGTGCTGCTCCAGAACACGGACCAGAAGGAACTTCGTGCAAACGCGGCGCTGTGGGAACAGTCAATTTCAGTGCTTTATCGCTCCAGCCAGATAACGGCGCAATCCGAACCGCTGGAGGCGGCGAAAAAGCGAGCGGAAGAATTGGGCGTTAGCGTTCTGCTGACAGGGAATGAGCCGCAAAGGCAGTGGATACGCGCACTGAGCGCACTGGCGATCTGCGAATGTGCGGCGAACTGTGTCCGTCACGCAGATGGCACAGAATTGTATGTGCGCTTTTGGCAGAAGCCGGACTGCATGGAGGTCTCCCTGACCAACAACGGCGCGGTGCCGAAGGAAAAGATCACAGAGGGCGGAGGCCTTTCCATGCTGCGTCAACGTATAGAAGAAGCAGGCGGCAAAATGGAGGTTTGGAGCATCCCTCGCTTTAAGCTGATGCTCAGTCTGCCGGAACAGGAGGAAGCAGCACATGAGAGTGATGATCGTTGAAGACCAGACCATGATCCGCAGTCTGTTGGAAAGCTATTTCCACGCCGAAGACGGATACCAGATCACGGCGTCCATCCCCGGTGCAAAGCAGGCGGTTGAGGTGTGCCGGACAAGCTCCGTCGATCTGATTTTGATGGATGTGCAAACGGAGAACCGCGAGAACGGCCTGACTGCCGTTCGTCAGATCAAAGCCATACAGCCGAAGAGCAAAATTATTGTTGTGACCTCGCTGATCGACTGCGCCGTTCTGGACGAGGCAAAGAGGGCCGGGGCCGACAGCCTGTGGTATAAGGACTCTACGCAGAAGCGTTTGATGGATGTTGTCCGGCAAACGATGGCGGGTGAACATATCTTCCCGGACACGCCTCCGACGGTTGAGATCGGCATGGCAAAAAGCACGGAATTTACAAAGACGGAATTGAAGGTTCTGCGGCATCTGCTGCGGGGCTTGTCTTACACGCGCATCGCGGCAGAGATGGGCTGCGAGATGTCGACGGTCAAATTCCATGTGTCAAATATGCTGCAAAAAACCGGGCTGGAAAACAAGCTTCAGCTTGCACTGGCGGTCAGCGACGCCAAGTTGATTGCCGATCTGGCGGAAGAATGATGGGATTTGATTTTCTGCTTGTGCAGCCACAGGCATTTATTGAAAAGAAGAAGCCACGTCTGAGCCGTTACACTTGGCAAGCAATGCCTGCGTTTATACAAACTTGACGAACAGGGAGATTTCCGATTTAAGCTATCCGAGTTAAGAGTGTTACCCTTGATTGACGATTTTGTATTGCCACTTTGCGAGAGAAGCGGCGACGTAGCGAACAGGAACATTGTGGTTATTTTATCGGGGTCAACATACGGGTATATCCGCAGATACAACGTCCCTGCTTTCTCGGAAGCAGGGATAGAATCGAAGACATTCGGCTTATGTTTCAGGATGAAGCTGGATTTGGTCGGATCAACAAGCCGAAATACTGTTGGTGCGGGAACGGTATTCGTCCCAGCGTGCCCTGCCATCATATCCGTGAGTACCGCTATGCTTACGGCGCAGTGGAGCCGCTGACAGGCGATGGGTACTTTCTCGTCCTGCCCTATTGCAATACTGTCTGCATGAATATCTTTTTGAAGCAGCTGTCTGAAAAATACGCTGATGATATTATTTTGCTTTGCTGTGATGGTGCGGCATGGCACAGATCCGCCGGTCTGGAGCTGCCTGACAATATTGTTCTGTTTCACATTCCGCCGCACACACCGGAAATGAATCCGATAGAACAGATTTGGAAGGAAATTCGGAAGCGTGGCTTCCGAAACGAAATCTTTGCCACCTTGGAGAGGGTGGTTGACCGTTTGTGTGACACCATCTGTTCCTTGAATCATGAAATCATTTCAAGTATCACCGGCAGAGAGTGGATAATCAAACTGTTTAATTAAGAAATAGTATAAATCTCGATAAATCCACCGCGTTTTCGCGCCCGTTTGGGTCAAATCTGTGTCAGGTCGCATGACTAAAGAAATGCGGCTGATTATTTGTGAAGGAAAGTAAAGAAAAAGTCCTGAAATCGTGCTATTCCCCTTTATCGGGACACAACCTGTCACCCCCATGCGAGGGAGCGGAGGTATCCGCTCCCTCATTCTTTTTGCCGTCTTATGCCGGGCACGGAATGACCTCGCTGAGCGGCGGGAGCAGCTTCGGCTGTTTCTCATCCGGCTGCATGGCGCTGTCCACTGCGCCGATGTCCCGGTAAATGATGCGGATGGACTGGCTGGAATTGCGGGAGTATTTTGTTTCCCGTTCACCGACCTCGATGCGCTGGATGAACAGCCGCAGCAGTTCCGGTGTCAGCGTATCAATTGCTGTGTACTGCTTTGCCTTTTCAATGAAAGCATCCACGTTCGCTTCGCGCGCCTGAAGCTGTGCCAGACGTTGTTCTTTCTGCGGAATCTGTTCCTCCAGCATACGCTGCTCGTCTGTGTAATCGCCGGAGAGCATCCGGTACTGCTCGTCTGTCACGCGCCCGAGAACATTGTCCTCATAGAGCCGTTTGAACAGCTTGGACAGCTCTGCGCTTCGCTTTTTCATTGCGTCCAATTCACGGAGGACACGGTTCATCTCCCGCCGCAGTTCTGCGCTGTTTTTCTGGTTGATGTGCGCCGCGAATTGCCGCTCCTTCATTCGGGCGAAATGTGTGACCCGTCGGAGATCATCCAGAACGATTTGCATAAGTTCACACTCCCGGATGTGGTGCGCAGTGCAGGCGGTTTTGCCTTTCTTGCCGTAGGTGTAGCACTTGAAGTTGTACTCCACCTTCTTCATGCTGCTGGCTCTGTGCAGCACCAGCGGCTTTCCGCAGTCCGCGCAGAACACCAGACCTGAGAAAATATTTGGTTCATCCATATGCTTCGCTGCGCGCTTTTTGTGCTGCCGCACCTCCTGCACGATCTCCCACTGCTCCTGCGTGATGAGCGGCTGGTGCGTGTTTTTTACCAGACACTGTTCGCTTTCCGGCCGGTCGATCCGTGTTTTATTCTTGTAGGAAATGGTCGTCCGCCGCAGTCCAACCGTATGGCCCAGATACATGACGTTTTTGAGAATATCACTGACCGTCGTACCAGACCACGTACACGGATGCAGCGCATCGCACCCCTTGTGCGTTTTTCCGGTCTTCTGAAAGTAGTAATTTGCAGGTGTCAGAATATTCCGTTCCGTCAGAATCCGCGCGATTTGGCTCGGACCTTTCCCAGCAGCACAGAGGGTAAAAATCTGCCGCACAACCTCTGCCGCTTCCGGGTCGGGCTCAAGATGGTTTTCCGTAGTTTCGGATTTTCGGTACCCATAGGGTGGACGGCCTCCGAGCCATTCGCCGCGTTCAGCCTGCAGCTTTTTCACGGCGCGAACCTTCCGGCTCGTGTCCTTTGCGTGCAGCTCGTTCGCCCAGTTGCGGATAGGGTTAAAATCGTTGCTGCTCTCGACCGCAGAATCCACGCCGTCGTTCACTGCGATGAACCGCACATTTTTCTGCGGTAAATAGATCTCCATGTAGTAGCCGACCTGCAAGTACTCACGCCCCAGCCGGGAGGCATCCTTTACAATCAGGGTGGAGACCTCCCCGGCTTCGATCATTTCCACGATCTTTTTCCAACTCGGCCGCTCAAAATTTGTTCCGGAATACCCGTCATCCGCAAGAAAAAGTGTGTTTTCAAAGCCTTTATCCCGTGCGTATTTTTCTAACAGATCCCGCTGATGCTGGATGCTGTTTGACTCTCCGGCACGCTCGTCCTCCTGACTGAGCCGCCCGTAGAGAATCGTATATTGTTGCTTCTGACTTGCCATCATAACCTCCTTTTCCGTGGGGCAAGCCGGTACGGTACGGCAAGTATACCGCAGCGGTTGCCACAAGTCTATCAGATTTTTATGCGCTGTGCGCTTCTTTCTCCAGTTCCGCGTCGATGCAGGCGATCAGCTTGTCCGTCGGCGTTGCGCAGGGCTCTGCTGGGAACACAGACGTGATGCAGAACCGTCTGCCGCCGATCAGCATCTCGCGCTGTTTTGTGATGCAGTCTTCTTCCATACAAGTTGTTGTGTCCCGGAAAACAGTTGCGACATCGCCATCCTCTGTTTGCCGAAGTTTTGCACACTCCGGCATATATCCGCCGAGAATACCGGTGTCTCGGTAAATCTCCCAATCCTTTTTCATAGGCCCCCTTTCTGCCTCTTGCATGGAGGCTGCTTTTATAGATGCTGTTCCATTGTCCAATCTTCATGGTCGTCCTCAGCATGACCGAGGGCGGTTTTCTTTTGCCGGAGCTTTCTCCGGCGCTTGCTGTCGATGTGCAGCGGCATAGTCGTTTCGTCGTGCTGCGGCGCATCGTCCGTCATCTGCTCCACAGCACGGCCAAGGCGCACAGCGTCGCGCACAAGATCAATGCCGCGATTGAGATCCATGCGCACAGGTGAATTTTCTTTCTTTTTGTTCCGATTTTGGCATTGAGGTTCGATTTTTTACATGGTATAATTTATGAAATACAGTTTGA
>ENA-UOOD01004605-UOOD01004605.1-human-gut-metagenome-genome-assembly--contig:-CS67-NODE-4605-length-10606-cov-6.163776_pt1 | contig 10606 bp, 14 predicted proteins | sample MGYA00242464_ERZ724011 | MGnify/ENA metagenome assembly ERZ724011 | reverse complement strand
AGAACAAGCGCGAGCGCGTCATCCGGACCCCATCCGCGATCCACCTGCTCGATACGAACTACCTGGCATAACAGACGCAGCGCCCGCCCGGATGCCCGGGCGGGCGCTGCCGCTCGATCCGCGTCGTTTTTCTTCAAATTTTGGCGCAGATCGGGCGTTTTCCGTCTTGAAAAGGATACGCGGCGGTGCTAGAATACCCTTGAAAAAACGGTCCGGAGCGGGGCAGGCCCGCGAGGACTTTTTTGTGCCGCGCTGGTTAGAAATATCTAACTGAGAAACAGCGGCTGCCGCAGGGGCCAAAACAGCGGGAAAATGAAGACACAGGAGGAAACGGATACGACGGCATGATGACCTGCTCCACGCTGCCGGGCAGGCTGGTGTGCCGTCTGGTCTGGGATATGGACAAGCAGATGTGCAGCGAGTATCAGGAAAAAGCCCTGTCCGGCATCCCGGAGGATTTTTCCGGGCGGCTGCTGGAGGTCCCGGTCGGGACGGCATCCTCACCATGCCGTTCTATCAGACGCTGCCCAAGGCAGAGATCACCTGCCTCGATTACTCGCCGGACATGATGGCGCAGGCGAAGGAAAAGGCGGACCGGCTGGGAGTGCAGAACGTCTCGTTCCGGCAGGGGGATGTGAGCGCGCTCCCGTTTGAGGACGGCAGCTTTGACGCGGTACTCTCGCTCAATGGCTTCCACGCCTTCCCCGACAAGGAGGCGGCCTACCGCGAGACCTTCCGGGTGCTGCGCCCCGGCGGAACGTTCTGCGGCTGCTTTTACGTGTCGGGCGCGTGCCGGCGGACGGACCGGCTCATCCGGCGCGCATATGAACCGATGAACTTCTTTACCCCGCCCTATGAGACGGTGGACAGCCTGCGGGAAAGGCTGAACCGGATGTACAGCACGGTGCAGCTCGGCAATGTCCGGAGCATCGCGTGGTTCGTCTGCCGGAAGGGAGAGGAGCAGAACGTATGAACGAACAGCTGAGCCTGCGGCGCTACCGCCGCGACTGCCTGCTCGGGATGCTTGGCGGCATGCTGATGCTGGCCAACGCGATCTGGGCGGGCCGGCAGATCAAACGGGAGGAGAACTGATATGGCAGAAACCATCACCCTCTCCGGCGTGCCGGAGACCATGCTGCAGACCGTCTACGCCCGGGCCAAGGAGAGCCGCGGGCGCGGCGCGATCCGCGATCTGAAGGCCGAGGAGATCATCGTCTGGACTACGATTTTTCCCTCGCCGACAAGGACGCCGCCATGCACAGCGGCGTCATCGCCCGCACCATCGTGCTCGACCGGCTGGTGGGGGAATACCTGGCGGCGCATCCCGGCGCGACTGTCATGAATCTCGCCTGTGGGCTCGATACCCGCTGCTACCGGATGCAGGGCTACGCCCACTGGTATAACCTCGACTTGCCCGAGACCATCGCGGTGCGCGAAGCGCTCCTGCCGGAGAGCGGCAGCATCTCGCAGCTCGCCATGTCTGCCATGGACGATTGGGGCGCGGCGGTCGAGGGGCCGTCCGGCCCGGCGCTCGTCATCATCGAGGGCCTGACCATGTACCTGACGCAGGCGGACGTGCTGAACGCCGCCTTCGACGCACGGTTGCAGGCCCTGCGGGCAGATAACGCCGCGGCGGGCAAGGAAAAGCAGTTCCATCTGGAAAACCAGATCCTGCCCGGCATCGCAGCCTATGAGACGCTGCAGACCGTCATGCCGAAGGAAGAAGCTCTGCAGACGGTCCACGGCTACGTGGAGCAGCGCGCCTGGAAGCTCCGGAAGCTCTTCCTCGCCCTGATGCGCATCCCCGGCCTGCCCCGGAAAACGCCGGGGATCTTCACGAAGCAGACCCGGCGGATGTTCGGCGAGGCGGCGGGCTTTGAGGCCCGGGAGATCGAGACCACCGGCGGCGTCTGGCGCATCGACATGATAAAATGCCCCTATCACGACGCCTGCGTGCACTACGGCTGCCCGGAGCTTTGTCCCTGCTTCTGCGACAGCGACGATATCACCTATAACGACCTGCACCCCGACCTTCTCTGGCGCCGCACCAGGACACTCGGCCGCGGCAACGACTGCTGCGACTTCTGCCTGAAGCTCCGGTAGGTGCAGGGGTTCCAGTTCTTTTTTACCGGAAGGAGGCATACCCATGTCATTTTTGGAAAATACCCGCCGCCCGGTCGGGCTGGGCGGCAAGCTCATGGTCCGCATGATGAACGTCGGCCACCGCGCGCTGGCGCGCTGGGGCATGCGGTTCCTGCTGCTTTCTGCGGACGCAAAGGTCCTCGACTGCGGCTGCGGCGGCGGGGCAAACATCCGCACGCTCCTGAAAAAATGCCCGCAGGGCATCGTCAAGGGCGTTGATATTTCTGACGTGAGCGTCACGACGGCGCGGCGCGTCAACCGCAGCGCCATCGCGGACGGCCGCTGCGCCGTATGGCAGGGGAGCGTGGACGAGCTGATCTTTGCCGCGGACTGGTTCGACGCCGTCACGGCGTTTGAGACGGTCTATTTCTGGCCGGACCTGCCAAAAAGCTTCCGCGAGATCCGCCGCGTGCTGCGCCCCGGCGGCACGCTTCTCATCTGCAACGAATGCAGCGGCGACGCGCCCGGGGACGAGGCGTGGACAAAAAAGATCGCCGGCATGCGGATCTACCCCGCCGCCGAGCTGCAGCGGCTGCTGGAGCAAGCCGGCTTCCGCAGGATCCAGATCCATAAGACCTCCCGCTGGCTCTGCCTCACCGCCCAAAAGCCTGATTGAGGGCACCGACCCGACGAACGGCAAAGCCGTCAGACACCCGGCTGACGGCTTTTGCTGACGGACGCGCCCGTCCACGCGGAAAACGCCCGCTGAAACGAGCCGGTCCTGCCCGCCCTGCGTGATGGGCACGCCGAGAAACTCCGCGTAAGCGGGGTTCTTCACCGGCTGCCTTGCTGCAGCGGACAGCGGCGTGACCGGCTCCTGCGTCGCCTTGCGGATCAGCCCGACGAGGAAAACGAACTCGATTTCGACGAGGATCTCCGGAAGCTCCAGCCCCGCGCGGGCGGATACGAGCTCCACGCTGAGCGCCGTCTCGGTCTCTTCGACGCGATATAAAAGCGCGCCGATCAGCGGCTTGTACTGCGCCAGCCGCCGCAGGCAGGTCCGCGCGTCCGGGCTGCAGGAAGCGGAAGTATTCCTCCGCGCCCAGGCACGGCGCCTGCCGCGCGAACAGATCCTCCGGCAGCCCGGCCTTTTTCAGGACCTGCTCCACGCAGAAGCCCATAGCGGAGAGATAGTCCCGGTAAGCTCTGCCGATCAGAAAATTTGTCATGCGAAGCCCTCCTTCTGGCCTCTATCATACCTGAAAACCGTGCGCGCCGCAAGCGCCTTGCCGCATCAGCTGAATGTCCGGAGGACCCAGTCGAACACACGGTCGCCGAAGAGCCGGTGGGTCCAGACCATCGGCTTTGCGCCGAACCCGACCAGATAGCGCGTGCGGGGCCGGCGCTTGGTGACGGCCTTGCGGACCGTTTTTGCAATCAGCGCTGGCTTGGAGAGCAGATCGCCGCTGTAATTCTTGATCATGTCGTCTGCGGCCTTATTTGCCATTTCCGCATATGCACCGTTTGTCGACGTCTTTTTCAGAGGTATCATAGAGGCACCATCTACAGGAGAACTGCCATGTCCGGTTTTACAAAGCAGGCCATCCAGGCGAGCTTCCTGAAGCTGCTGGATACCTATCCGCTGCGCGATATCACCGTCCGGATGATCACCGAGGACTGCGGGATCAACCGCAAATCCTTTTACTATCACGATCAGGATATCCCCGCCCTGCTCAAGCAGATCCTGGCGGACCAGGCCGCTGCGCTGGTCGCTTCGTACCAGTCGGTGTGCTCGCTGGAGGAATGCCTGAGCGCCGTGCTGGAAAAGCTGATCGCGAATAAGCGGCGCGTGCAGAATATCTACTGCTCGGTCAACCGGGACGTGTTCGAATCGGCGCTGATGCAAGTCTGCGGCTATCTGACCGGGCTGTATGTCGATTCGGCCGCGCAGGGCTTTGCCATTTCCGCGCAGGACCGGGAGCTGGTCGCGGGCTTCTACCGCGGCGAATGCTTCGGGCTCATCATGGACTGGGTCATGCGCGGCATGCCCGACAATGTGCTCGCCTATTTCCACCAGCTCTGCACCCTCCGCCAAGGCATGACCGAACACCTCCTCCGCCGCATCCACACCGACACGGAATAAAAGCCAAAGCAGCCCGGCGCGTTTGCGGCGGGCTGTTTTTGGATGGAATCAGGGGGTTGGGTGGGAGTTTGACCAGAGGGTCTCGGCGGTGGGCTTCCAGCATTCGGCGTAGGACTTGCACTTTTCGCACAGGTGCTCGGCGCTTTCCGGAGCTTCGAGGTCGGTGGAGTGCGCGCCGCTCTGGGCCACCATCTTCGGCAGCAGCTCCGGGTTTTCCGGCATGGGGCAGGGGCGCAGATGGTTGCCGTTGAAGGGCTGACCCTTGCGGTAGAGCTTGAACAGCGGCTGCTGCAGGCATTCCAGGAAGCTCTTTTCCCGGATATTCGCGCTGGAGTAATGGATGAACACGCAGGGCTCCACATCACCCGCGGCGTTGATATGGCAATAGATCCGGCCGCCGGCCACGCAGCCGCCGGCAAACTCGCCGTCGTTCTGGAAGTCGATGCAATACAGCTCCTTGCCGCCGGTCACGCCACGGATCTCGCGGACGCGGTCTTTCATATACGTGCGCTGCTCCGGCGTCAGCAGCAGATCGGTCGAGGCATTGATGCCCACGGGCATATAGTGGAAGTACCACGCGAAGACGCAGCCCTTGGAAATCAGCAGATCGAGGAAGTCGTCGCTTGTGACGACCTTATAGTTCTGGCTCGTATAGCAGATGGACACGCCGAACGGGATGCGGTGGCTGTGCATCAGCTCCATCGTGTCCAGCGCTTTCTGGAAATGTCCATTTCCGCGGCGGCCGTCGTTGGCTTCCTCAAAACCCTCGACGCTGATGGAAACAAAGAAGTTCCCCACGCGCAGCATCTCCTGACAGAAGTCCTCGTCGATGAGCGTGCCGTTGGTAAACGCATACACCCTCGCCTCCGGCGGCCCGTACTGCGACTGCGGGCACAAGAAAAAACCGGCGGCAGGCACAAAATAACGCTGCAGACTGGAAAACAGGGACATGAACAGATACGCCGCGATCTGCGGGCAGGAGAGAAGGAAAACGATATGCTGTATTCGGAAAAACTGAGACCCTTTGCGGCTGCGCATCCGTGCCGGACGATCGACGTTGACGGCGCGCAGTTTCGCTACATCCTGACCGGAAAGCCGGAGGGCCGGACGCGGGTCTTCCTCAACGGCGGGATGAACACGCTGGAAATGTGGATGGACTATGTGGACGGGCTGGCGGACACCGGGCGCGTGCTGCTGTTCGACTATCCGCAGCAGCTGCGCACCAACCAGGCGCTCGTGGCGGGCATGCACGCGTTCTTTGCGGCGCTCAAGGGGAAGATCCTGCTCATCCTGCCCGATCAGGATTTCTTCTCCGGGCAGATGCAGCAGGACCTCATCCGGCTGATGCACGAGCCGGAGATCCGCTATGTCTCCGGCGGGCACCTGTCCACCGTGCTGAAGACGGAGGACTATATCCGCACGATCCGGGAATTCCTTGCCGGCCAGCCGGACTGAGCCCGATGCCCGCGCCTATGCACCCGCTAAAAGGGGGAATGAAGCATGATGATCGTTCTGCAGCTTGTGCTCTATTGCCTGCTGTTTTTCCTGCTGGTCAAGGCTGCGGCGGGGAACGACGGGCTGCGCTGTCTGTATTTTTATCCGAAGGAATATCAGGAGGAGGCCTTCCGGCGGGGACTGCGAAAAAAGAGACCGTCGCGCGGCAGAGCAAACGCTTCATGATCCCGTTCTGCCTCGTCATGCTCGCCGCGCTGGCCGCGATCCTCACGTTCTGGAACCGCGCTGCGGACTTTAAGACGGCCCTGTGGCAGGCCGCACTCTTTCTCGTGGTCATGAACTGGTTTGACGGGATCGTGATCGACCGGCTCTGGGTCGGCCGCAGCCCGGTCTGGCGCATCCGCGGCATGGAGGGCATCCCCTATGTAAAGCCGTGGAAGACCGTGTTGACCCGCCGCGCGCTCGGCACCGTCGTCTATCTCATCCTCGCGCCCGCCGTCGCAGGGCTCGCCCTGCTGCTCGGCAGGCTCTGCACCTGAATCAGGATCACGCCCGCGGGCGGACCGGCTCAACGGTCCGCCCGCGTTTTATGTTGGTTCCAAAAGGAAAATTGCTTCCTCGGCTGCGAGCGTAATGAAAGCCACGGACAAGGGCGGCTGCCGCCCGTCTTTCAAAAAACGAAAGGAGTATCTGACATGGACAGGGTCAAAAAGAACGTCGGCTTCGGCTGCATTACTACAGCGTCGTCCATACCGCGCCCGGCCGCAGAGCGTCCGACTGTCTCAAATGCGGCAAATGCGAAAAGGTCTGTCCCCAGCATCTGCCCAACCGCAGGCTGCTTGAGGACGTGGCAAAGGAATTTGAAAAAGCCTGATATTTTCCGGCGGGAAAACGACCCGGAAAACCGACCAGCGGCGCTCAGGAGCGCCGCTGATCCTGTTCTTTTGGGACGCAGACCTCGGTGTCCGGGGACGGCTCACCGCGCCCAAATTTCAGAAGATTGTCGACGGTCACGGCGGCGATGTTGTTGAGCGCTTCCTTCGTCAGAAACGCCTGATGCGAGCTGACGATGACATTCGGCATGGCGATCAGCCGCACGAGCGTGTCGTCCTCGATGATGGCCTCCGAACGGTCCTCATAGAAAAGCTCGGCCTCCTCCTCGTACACATCCAGACACGCTGCGCCGATCTTCCGGCTGCGGAGTCCCTCGATGAGCGCCTCTGTGTCCACCAGCGCGCCGCGGGACGTGTTGACGAGCACGACGCCGGGCTTCATGCCGGCGATGGCCGCCGCGTCGATCATGTGCCGCGTCTCGTCCGTGAGCGGACAGTGCAGCGAGATGACGTCCGCCTGATGAAAAAGCTCCGGCAGCGCCGCATAGCAAAGACCGCTGCCCGGGTCCGGGAACTTGTCATACGCCAGCACCCGCATCCCGAAGCCCCGGCAGATCTCCGCGAACACGCGGCCGATCTTGCCCGTGCCGACCACCCCGGCGGTCTTGCCGTGCAGGTCGAAGCCCGTGAGGCCGGACAGGCTGAAATTGAAGTCGCGCGTGCGGATATAGGCCTTGTGCGTGTGCCGGTTCACGGTCAGCAGCAGCGCCATCGCGTGCTCCGCCACCGCGTAGGGCGAGTAGGCCGGGACACGGAAGATGCGGAGCCTGCCGCGGCATGCGCGCATATCCACATTGTTGAAGCCCGCGCACCGCAGTGCGATGACCCGGACGCCGAGCCGGTACAGCTCGTCTGCGACCTTCGCGTTCACCGTGTCGTTGACGAACACGCACACGCCGTCAAAGCCGCGCGCGAGCTGCACGGTGTCCTCGCCCAGCTTCGTCTCAAAGTACCGGATCTCCAGCCCGGTCCCGGCGGCGTGGGCGTCAAAGCCGGGGCGGTCATAGGGTTTTGCATCAAAAAAAGCAAGTTTCATAGCGATCCCTCCAAGCCTTTTATGGCACCGCCCGCCGCTTTCTATACATGCCGCAGCATGCAGCTGCCGCCGATGGCCGGAAAGACGCAAAAAAATCCCGCCCGCCCGGGCGGCAGACCCGGTCCAGCTCCTGCAGCGCCTGCAGCGGCTCGTCCAGCAGGTGGATGACGTTCGCGGCCACGACCGCGTCAAAGCGCCCGTCCGGGTAGTCGAGCTTCGTGATATCCGCCTGCGCGAACCGCACGTTGCGGCAGTTTGCATACTTTCGTTCTGCCTGCGCGAGCATCTTCTCAGAAAAATCCGTCGCCGTCAGCGCCCTGCACCGCGCCGCGATCACGCCGGTCAGCAGCCCCGTGCCGCAGGCACATTCCAGCACCTCGTCCTCCGGCCCGATGTGCGCCGCCACCGCCGCGCACATCGCCCGGTTCGCCCGCCGGTTGATCCCGTTCGCAAACACATCATACACCCAAGCCACCCGATCCCAAAACATCGCGTATCCTCCCGAACCTAAATTAGATATCTCTAACCAATCCCTTAAAAAGCGGCCCCACCAAGGGACGCTTTCAGTGTATCACAGCAGCCGCCGGAGCGCAACACTGTTTCCGGGAAACCGCCGAAGGTGTGAAAAACTACTTCCAAAGGCCGGAAAAGAATGATACAATGGGGAAGAGGTGATCAAATGCTGAAGGTTTTTCTGGTGGAGGATGAATGCGTCGTGCGGGAAGGGCTGCGTGAGTGCATCGACTGGGCGCGGTATGGCTTTGAATTCTGCGGCGACGCGCCGGACGGCGAGCTGGCGCTGCCGCAGATCCGCAAGCTGCGCCCGGACATCCTGATCACGGACATCAAAATGCCGTTTATGGACGGGCTGGCGCTCAGCAAACTCGTCTGCGCGGAGCTGCCGGAGACAAAAATCATTCTCATCAGCGGCCACAACGATTTTGAATTCGCGCAGGAGGCCATTGAGATCGGCGTGGAGCAGTATCTGCTGAAGCCCGTGACGAAAAGCTCCCTGCTGAAAACGCTGGAGGATGTCAGCCGGAAGATCGACGAGGAACGCGAGCAGAAGGCCTATCTGCGCCGCTTCCAGCAGGAGGGGCGGGAGTATGAGCAGTATGCCCGCCGCAAGTTCTTCGAGCAGGTCACCTCCGGCTCTTTGCGCGTGTCGGAGATCTATGAGCAGGCCAAAAAGCTGCAGATCGACATCGACGCCGAGGGCTACACCGTCATTTTGCTGACGCTGCAGAGCCGGGGCGCGGCGGAATATTCCCAGACGCTGGCCGACCGGCTCGAGGAGCTGATGGCCTACCTGCTGCGCTACGGCGAGTATCTGCTGTTCCGCTGCAACCTCATGACCTACTGCATCATCGTCAAGGGCAGCGGCGCAGGCCTGAACGATGCCGTACACCGCTGTCTGGAAAACATCCAGCGCCGCTGCGGCGGCGACGAGGCGCTCGCCTGGTACGCGGCAGTCAGCGACCCGGTCGCCCGTCTGAGCGAGCTGCCCGGCTGCTACGCCCGGGCGCACACGATCCTGTCCTATCGCCATCTGCTGCCCGAGCAGCATGTCCTGACGGCGGACGTACTGAAAAAGCCGCAGCGCGGCGGGCTTTCGGAGCTCGACGAGGTCGACGCCAGCAAGGCCGACCCCGCCATCATCCGCAGCTTCCTGCAGACCGGCATGCGCGAGGAGATCCCGGATTTCGTGTCGGAATACCTCTCGTCCTTCGGAAACGCGCTCAACTCTCTGCTGTTCCGGCAGTATGTGCTGCTGGAGCTGCGATTCAGCGCCATCCGCGCGGCCAAGAGCTTCGGCTATTCGCAGGAGGAATTCCTGCGCCCGCTTACCTCCGGGCAGGAGCTGCCGGCGGACGGCGGACGCGAGACGCTGGAAAAAAGCTGCGCCGCGCTTCTGCGCCGCGCCATTGAGCTGCGGGAAGAGGAATCCGGCAATCAGTATAAATCCATGCTCAAGCGGGCGCTGCGCTATATCGACCAGAACTATACCGATGAAACGCTCTCGCTCAACACGGTGGCGAAGGCCGCCAATATCAGCCCCAACTATTTTTCCGGCGTATTCAGCCAGGAGATGGGGCAGACGTTCGTCGAATACCTGACGGAAAAGCGGATGGAGCGCGCGAAGGAGCTGCTGCGCTATTCCGGCAAGCGGTCGAGCGAGGTGGCGTATGAGGTCGGCTACCGCGACCCGCGCTACTTCAGCTTCCTGTTCAAAAAGACGCAGGGCTGCACGCCGAGCAGCTACCGCGCGGGAAACGGAGACGGGCATGAAGCGAAGTGAACCGCATCCGTCGCTGGACGGAAGGCTGCGGCGGCTGCTGTGGAGCATGCTGCTGCTCGTCTGCGTGATTCTGGTGGCGACGCTGGCGATCCTGCTGCTGCACAATCAGCAGTATTCCCTCGTCACGGCCAATATCGTCCGCGCCTCCCAGTTCAACCAGAACTTCAAGGAGGAGGTCGACCTCAAAATGTACTACTACGTCATCGACAGCAGCTACGGCGAAACGCTGCCGCTGCAGGAGGTCGACGAGGCAAAGGCGCTCGCGCAGGAGCTTCTGTCCGGCACGCAGGACCGGCAGAGCCGCAAGGCCATCACGAGCGCGATCGATCTGTGTGAAAACCTGCATGAGCGCATCGTGCAGATCACCGAAACAGACGGCTATGAGGCCAGAATGGAGCTGCTGGAATCCAATATCTATATTCTCACAGAGCTGATCCAGCAGTATTTTTATACGTACCTTTATCATGAGGCGGGCTACCTGGATTCTTTGCAGGCGGCGCTGACTGCCCGGCTCTGGCTGGAGCTGGGGCTGGTCGCCGCCGGTGCGCTGGTGCTTGTGGGCGTGCTCATGCGCCGCTCCGCCGCCATCAGCCGCAGCATCACGCAGCCGATCTACGCTCTGCGTGAACGCGCGCAGTCCATCGGCCGGGGCGATCTTGCCGCGCGGGAGCCGGTCGTCGCCGAGGACGAGACGCTGC
>ENA-UOOD01004604-UOOD01004604.1-human-gut-metagenome-genome-assembly--contig:-CS67-NODE-4604-length-10606-cov-10.766089_pt1 | contig 10606 bp, 8 predicted proteins | sample MGYA00242464_ERZ724011 | MGnify/ENA metagenome assembly ERZ724011 | reverse complement strand
CAGCGAGGACGAGCAGAAATACCAGGATATCTGGACGACGTTCAAGCTGAGCATGCAGTGACTCCTTCCGGCCGCTGGCGCGGCCACCTCCCTCGAAGAGGGAGGCTTTGTTCCCACGTAAATGCAACTGATGCAAAAGGGCTCCCTTTTTGAGCGCGTTTTGCCTAAACAGGCAGACAAAAGCCGAATTTCGGCGCGCGTCGGCGCGGCCGAAGGAAGGGCGGGGCGGCAAAGCCGCCCCGTCCTGAAATGCCCGTCCGATTTCGGGCGGGTTTTTCAGGACGGATGAACCGCCATATTTTTCTGTTCGTAAGATGGAGTATGGAGGAGAAAACCATGTCAAAGCTGTTCATTTCCGGCGGCACGGTCATCGACCCGGAGACCCTGTCGCGCTTTCAGGCCGATGTGCTCTGTGAGGACGGGCGCATCGCCGCCATCCAACCGGCGCAGTCTGGCGCGCCGAAGGACGCGCGGGTAATCGACGCTTCCGGCTGCTTCGTCTGCCCCGGCTTTATTGATCCGCACGGCCATATCGACGGCTGTAAATACACCGGCACGCTCTCCCTGCTTCAGGGCATCACGACGACGGTGGGCGGCAACTGCGGCTTTTCCCCGCTGGATATAGACGCATTTCTGCGCAGCCAAACGGCATTTCCGATTCATCAGGCGGAGATGATCGGCCTGTGCGCGCTGCGCGAGGCGGCGGGCGTCACCGATCTGTTCGCCCCGGCCAAACGCGCGCAGGTACACACGATGGAAGCCCTCTGCGAGCGTGCGCTGCAAAGCGGCGCGGCCGGCGTTTCCCTCGGGCCGGGCTACGCGCCGGGCACGTCGCTAGAAGAGATGGAAGCGCTGTGCACGATGGCACGCCGCTACGGCAGACCCGCCGCCATCGACACGCGCATGTTCGCCATGACCGACCTCAACTCGCTCAGCGAGGCCATCGAGCTGGCCGAGGTCACGGGCTGCCGGATGATCGTCTCGCACTTTGAATATCAATACGGCGTGGGCGTCGAATACAAGGCGCTGGAGATGCTGGAGCTGGCACGCGCGCGCGGCGTGGATATGCGTCTGGACAGCGGCATGTACAAGGATTGGTGTTCTTCCATCGGCTCGGCGCTCTTTGAGCCCGTGACCATGCGTGACAACGGCATCGAGCTGCGCCACCTGCGGGTCATCACGGGCGAGCACATCGGCCTCGTGCCGGATCAGGCGCTCTATGAACACCTGCGCGCGGCGCACCCGTGCGACGCGGTGGTGGTCAACACGGGCAGCGAGGAGGCCGTCTACACCATTCAGCGCTACCCGATGACGATGGTTTCCACCGACACGGGCAGCTACGCCCCCGGCGAAGGGCACCCGCAGATCGCGGGCAGCTTCCCGCGCTATCTGCGCAAAATGGTGATCGAGCGCGGCGAGCTGAGCTGGGAGCAGGCGATTGCGCATACGACGCTCCTCCCCGCGCAGACGATGGGGCTCGGGCGCAAGGGGCGCATCCGCGCGGGCATGGACGCCGATCTGCTCGTCTTCGACCCCGAAACGATTTGCGACCGCGCGGATTTCCCCGGTCTCGGCCGCCCGGACGCCGCGCCGGAGGGCATTCGTTTTGTCATCGTATCCGGCGAAATCGCCGCCGAAAACGGCCGCGCAACCGGCGTGATGGCCGGTAAAACCCTGGATTCGTTTGATTTCATCCATTCGAGCCGCCGCGCCTTGGCGGGGGATTGATTTTTTTCGCGGATTGCCGTTATCGGCAATCCGCGGCTTTTTTATGTTCAAAATTCTGTTGATATTTTGCCGATAGCGGCATATAATGTGCATATGACGAAAGTTGACCGCATGGAAAGGAGTTTGCCGATGGGGTATCTGTCCGTTTCCGAAATCGCAAAAAAATGGCATCTATCCGAGCGCGCCGTCCGGAATTACTGCGCGCAGGGGCGCGTTTCCGGCGCATTTTTGACCGGAAAAACATGGAATATTCCGGAGGACGCGCAAAAGCCGAGCCGCGTCAGGGTGCAGGCCGCCGCGCCGACAACCCTGCTTTCCGTGCTTCAGCGGGAAAAGCAATCCCGCCTGCCCGGCGGGATCTATCACAGGGTTCAAATTGACCTGACCTACAATTCCAACCACATCGAGGGAAGCCGCCTTTCCCGCGAGCAAACCCGCTTTATTTTTGAGACCAATACCATCGGCATCGAAAAACAAGCTGTCAATGTCGATGACGTGGTTGAAACGGCCAACCATTTCCGCTGCATTGATATGGTCATCGACGACGCCAATCGCGCGCTTTCTCAGGCCATGATAAAGCGTCTCCACGAAACTCTGAAAAGCGGCACAAGCGACAGCCGACAGGACTGGTTCGCCGTCGGCGAATACAAAAAGCTGCCAAACGAGGTCGGCGGGCAGGAGACGGTCGCGCCCGAAGACGTTGAAAACCGCATGCGGGCGCTGCTGAACGCCTATAACGCGAAAACCCGAAAAACGCTTCGCGATCTTCTGGATTTCCATGTTCAGTTTGAATCCATCCATCCTTTTCAGGATGGAAACGGCCGCGTCGGCCGGCTGATTCTGTTCAAGGAATGTCTGAAAAACGATATCGTCCCGTTTATCATCACCGACGATCTGAAAATGTTTTATTATCGCGGTATTCGCGAATGGAAGACGGAACCCGGCTATCTGACGGATACCTGCCTGACCGCCCAAGACCATTTTAAGGCGCTGATGGATTATTTTCGTATTCCTTACGCCCCGAACGCTTAATTTCCATACTTGACAACTTGTCACATTCGGATTACAATAATACGCAAATCGTACATCGCTTTTTAAGCGAAAGGCGGCTTTCAGCCGCAAAAGCAATGACGGAACAAAGACGCGCCCCTGACCTTCAGAGAGTCGGCGCCCGGTGCAAGCCGACGGCGGGGACGCGGGATAACTCACTCCCGAGCTGCCTCTGTGCCGAGCAGAGGACGAACCGGCCGCGTTAAGGCAAAAGAGGGGGCTGTCAAGCTAATAACGCCGATATTTCAAGAATAAAACTAAGTGTTTGTGCCCGAAGGTTTCCAAAGGGCGACCGGAAAGCCCTTTGGTGGGGCAATGGGGCAAAGCCCCATATCCAAAAATGCTTAGATATTTGTTTCTTGAAATGTTCGGTTTATTCTTGACAGTTCCGAATCAGGGTGGTACCGTGTGGCATTCTCGCCTCGCCCCTGCGAAAAGCAGGTGTGCGAGGCTTTTTCATTTTCTTGAGGGAGGTTTTTCCGCTATGGGCATGACCATGACACAAAAAATCCTCGCGCGCGCCGCCGGCGTTGAGCGCTGCCGCGCGGGCGAGCTGCTCATGTGCAAGCTTGACCTTGTGCTGGGCAACGACATCACCGCTCCCGTGGCCATCAACGAGTTTCACCGGATGGGCGCGGTCAAGGTGTTCGACCCCGCGAAGATCGCGCTGATCCCGGATCACTTCGTCCCCAACAAGGACATCAAGGCCGCGACGCTCGCCAAGCAGATGCGCGAATTCGCGCGCGCGCAGCACATCGTCCACTATTACGAGGTCGGCCGCGTGGGCATCGAGCACGCGCTGCTGCCGGAGCAGGGCATCGTCGCCCCCGGCGAGGTCATCATCGGCGCGGACAGCCACACCTGCACCTACGGCGCGGTGGGCGCGTTCTCCACGGGCGTAGGCTCGACGGATATGGCCGTGGGCATGGCGACGGGCGAATGCTGGTTCAAGGTGCCGGAGGCCGTCAAGGTTGTGCTGACCGGCAAAATGAAGCCGTGGGTCAGCGGCAAGGACGTGATTCTGCACCTCATCGGCGAAATCGGCGTGGACGGCGCGCTGTATCAGTCCCTCGAATTCACCGGCGACGGCGTGAAGGAAATCCCGATGGACGGCCGCCTGACCATCGCAAACATGGCCATCGAAGCGGGCGCGAAGAACGGCATTTTCCCGGTGGACGACGTCTGCCGCGAATACCTCAAGGGGCGCGTGACGCGCGAATGGACGGCGTTTGAGGCCGACCCGGACGCGGAATACAGCCGCACCGTGACCATCAACCTCGACGAGCTGGATATGACCGTCTCCCTGCCGCATCTGCCGGAAAACACCCGTCCGGCGCGCGAGTGCAGGCAGACCATCGACCAGGTCGTCATCGGGAGCTGCACCAACGGCCGCATCAGCGATATGCGCGTCGCCGCGCAGATTCTCAAAGGGCACAAGGTCAGCGACCACGTGCGCTGCATCGTCATCCCCGGCACCCAGCAGGTCGTCAAGGACTGCCTGAAGGAGGGGCTGGTGGATGTCTTCATCGACGCGGGCGCGATTTTCACCATGCCGACCTGCGGCCCGTGTCTGGGCGGCTTCTGCGGCGTTCTGGCCGACGGCGAGCGCGCCGTTTCCACCACCAACCGCAACTTTGTCGGCCGCATGGGTCACACCGGCAGCGAAATCATTCTGGCCAGCCCGGCGGTCGCCGCGGCTTCCGCCATCATGGGCCGCGTCGCCACGCCTGAGGAGGTGCTCTAACATGTTCGTTCAGTCTACCGTCATTCGATACGGCGATCACGTCGATACGGACGTCATCATCCCCGCCCGCTACCTCAACACCACCGACCCCGCCGAGCTGGCCGCGCACTGCATGGAGGATCTGGACAGCGATTTCAAGCGCAAGAGCGAAACGAGCCGCATCATCGTCGCGGGGCGCAACTTCGGCTGCGGCTCCTCCCGCGAGCACGCGCCCATCGCCATCAAGGCCAGCGGTATTCAGCTCGTCATCGCGGACAGCTTCGCCCGCATCTTCTACCGCAACTCGATTGATATCGGCCTGCCGATCATCGAGTGTCCGGCGGCGGCCAAGGCCATCCGCGACGGCGACGAGGTGGCCGTCCAGCTGGATACCGGCGTGATCGAGGATCGAACCACCGGCGAGCGCTTCACCGCCGCGCCGTTCCCCCCGTTCATCCAGAAGATCATCGCCGTCGGCGGCATTGAAAACTTCGTTCGCGAAAAGATCGCGGGAAAGGCGTGAGCCATGAAAGCCCATATCGTCACTTTGCCGGGCGACTACATCGGCCCGGAGATCGTCGCGCAGGCGGTCAAGGTGTTAAATGCCGTCGCGGAAAAATACGGCCACACGTTCTGCTTTGACGAGCGCAGGCTCGGCGGCGCGTCCATCGATGCATTCGGCGTGCCGCTGACAGACGAGACGCTGGCGGCCTGCAACGCGGCGGACGCGGTGCTGATGGGCAGCGTCGGCGGCCCGAAGTGGGACGCGGTCGAGCCGGCCCGCCGCCCGGAAAAGGGGCTGCTCGCCCTGCGCAAGGGCATGCAGGTGTTCGCCAATCTGCGCCCGTGCACGATTCACCCGCAGCTTTCCGGCGCGTGTCCGCTCCGCCCGGACATCATCGCCAAGCCGATTGACATTATGATCCTGCGCGAGCTGACCGGCGACATCTACTTCGGCAAGCGCTGGCGCAGCGAGGATCGCGCGGCGGCGACGGACGAGATGGCCTATTCCGTGCCGGAGGTCGAGCGTCTGGCGCGCATCGGCTTTGAAATGGCGAAAAAGCGCCGCGGCAGGCTCTGCTCGGTGGACAAGGCCAACGTGCTGGAATGCAGCCGCCTGTGGCGCGAGACGGTCGAGCGCCTGAGCCGCGAATACCCGGAGGTCGAGGTCAGCTTCATGTACGTGGACAACGCCGCCATGCAGCTCATTTTGAACCCGGCGCAGTTTGACGTGATGATAACCGGCAACCTGTTCGGCGACATCCTTTCGGATGAGAGCGCCGCCATCGCGGGCAGTCTGGGCATGATGCCCTCCGCCAGTCTGGGCAGCACGACGCGCGGCCTGTATGAGCCGATTCACGGCAGCGCTCCGGACATCGCGGGGCGCGACATCGCCAATCCGCTGGGCACAATTCTCTCCGGCGCGCTGCTGCTGCGCCACAGCCTCGGCCTCGAGCAGGAAGCCGCCGCGATTGAGCGCGCGGTTTCGCAGGTGCTCGACGAGGGCTACCGCACCGGCGATATTTTTGCCGCGGGCTGCACGAAGGTCGGCTGCACACAGATGGGCGACCTCGTCGCGGAACGGGTATAACGCGGGCTGAGTCCGCCTGCCCCTCCGCCAAGATCTGCAAAAGCATCATATTTCTGCTTACGCATGCGATTTTATGCAATTTCCGATTCGCTAAAAAGAGCGCACGGCCACGCGGCCATGCGCTCTTTCTGTTCTTTTATACTAATTCGCAGTTAAAATGCTTAACAGAGCGCATCAGATTTTTTGTTCTGACGAAGCCAAGTGAAGTGAGGCGTACTGGAGGTACGTTGAACGGAACGAGGCAAAGTCAGAGCGAAAAAGATGGTGCGCGGATTAAGCCATTTTAACAAGAATTAGTATTACAGCGCCATCAGCGCGGAAACCACGCTCTCCGACCATTCGTTAAAATGCTCGGGGTTCAGGTCATACAGCAGCCCCGCGCAGGTGGTCGCCGAGGCGGTCATCTGCGCCACGCTCTTCCCCAGCGCGGTCGTATACGCGGGCGCGCCAATCATCGCCGCGCCATCGCCGCCCAGCAGCTTTTGAGCCAGAGACAGGGCGGCCTCGCGGCGCGCGCTGTCCTGCCAGCAGGCGCGGGTGAGCGCCAGCCCATAGCTCGGCGTGCCGACCAGCGCGGTGCGCGCCTGCCCGTCCATGCCCGCGAGGGCGACTGCGACGACGTGCTCCTGCCGCGCCTCGGGCACCAGCTCGGCCAAATCGCTGCCGTCAAAGCGCATCGCCGCCGCGCCCTCCATGAATGCCTGCTTCGCCTGCTCGTCCGTCAGATTCCACGGATCGAGGCCGAACGCCCCGACCTGCGTGAGCGCCGTCGTCACGGCCTTCGCGCCGTCCAGCGAGGTCTGCTGGCCGTATTGATCGGCAGGCGCGCCGATCATCGCCGTGCAGTCCAGCACGATCTCCGGCCATTCGCACATGGCGTTGGCGAGCGGCAGAATTCCCTTCTGCGCCAGCGACGCGCAGGCGATGATCAATTCGTCGTAATTCGTCGGCACGGCGACGCCGTTCGCCTCCAGCACGTCGGTGTTGACGTACAGCGCCTCCCAGTTGAAGCGCACCGGCGCGAGCAGCACGCTGCCGTCGCGCTCCGCCATCGCGTCCATCCTCCTCGCGCCGCAATCCGGCGCGGCGGCCAGCAGCTCGTCCACGCTGACCAGCTGATCCTTCGTCAGCCCGCTGCCCAGCGGCACGACGACCAGATCCGCGCGGCCGGCGGTCACCATCTCCTGCATCTGCTCCATGAACAGATCGTCCTCCAGGCCGGAATAATCCTCCACCATGTTGCCGGTTTCGTCTTCCCACGCGGTGATCAAATCCATGTACCCCTGCGCGGCGAAATCCATATCCGCAAACGGCGTAAACGTCGTCACCGTCGTGCCTGCCGCCAGCGCCGAAGCCGCCGCCACCAACAGACAAACAAACGCCATCAAACCCGAAATCCTCTTGCGCATCGCTTAAAACCTCCTTGATTATAATCCCAGATGAATCGCCTTTTGCAGCGTCTTCCGCGCCAGCGGCGCGGCCACGCCGCCGCCGCTTCCGCCATTTTCCACGAGGACGCAGATCGCGTAAGGCGCGCTGTCATTGGTGATATAGCCAACGAACCACGCATGTGATTCGATGCTTTTGTCGTTGCTGGCCTCCGCCGAGCCGGTTTTGCCCGCGACGGTATAGCCGTTATCCAGCGCGGCGCGCTTGCCCGTGCCGGATTTGACCACGCGGATCATCTCTTTTTCCAGCCGCGCCGCCACGTCCTCGCTGAGCACGCGCCTGCCGCCCGCATGGCTGAGCAGCGCGCGGTTTCCGCCCTGCGCGGTCGTGATCTGCGCGACGAGGCGCGGCTCGTTCATCACGCCGCGGTTGGCGATCGTCGCGGCGATCAGCGCCATGTGCATCGGCGTAGCGAGCACGCGCCCCTGACCGATGGCCGACCACGCCAGATCCTCGGCGCTCAGGTCGTCGATGGGGTAGCTGGAATTGTAGACGATCAAATCGCTGAACATAAAGTTCCGGTTGAAACCCATCTCCTCCGCCGTATTGCCCAGCATCTCATAGCCGAGATCCTGCGAGAGCGCGGCGAAGGTCGTGTTGCAGGAGCGCGCGAATGCGTCGGACAGGGTTTGCACCCCGTGCGCGCTGCCGTCTGTGACGGCGTAGTTGCCCACGGGATAATAGCCCGTGCAGTCAAACGCGAAATCGTTCAGATCGGGCAGATTTTCCAGCGCGGAGGCCAGCGTCACGATTTTGAACGTCGAGCCGGGCGGATACATTCCCTGCGTCGCGCGGTTGATGAGCGCGCCCGCCGCCTCGTCCGACAGCGCCGAATCCATGTTCGTCGGGTCGAACTGCGGCATGGAGACCATCGCCAGAATCTCGTTCGTCTTGTAATTGAGCACGACGACCGCGCCGCGCTTGCCCGCGGGGAACTGCTCGCTGATGTAGCGGGAGAGCCGCTCGGAGATCGTCAGCCGAACGTCGTCGCCGCGCTGGGTCGTGCCGGTAAAGGCGTCGGCCAGCCGCTCGAAGATGCTGGAGCGGAAGCCCAGCAGAAACTGCGCGTGGAACGTGTCCGCGCCGGTGGAAACCTTGCCGCCGCTGTCGCCGACCACCTGACAGACCGCCTTGCGCGTCGCCGCGCTGCCGTTGTAGCGCCGCCTGCCGTCCTCATCCGTATAGGCCAGCACCGTGCCGTCCCTGTCGGTCAGCGTGCCCATGACGACATGCCGCTTCCGGCTGCTGATGCGCGGGTTATAGGGGTTCGCAACCCAGCGCCCGCCGTAGAAATAGACGCAGTAGCAGAAATACGCAATCACCAGCGCGAACATCAGCACCAGCAGCAGCGTCAGCAGGTGCATGCGCCGCTTGATAACCTTGATAAAATCACCCTCTCACGCACAGAATATCTTCTTCCAGATTTTCCTGCGCCCTTGCGCTCGCCCCGTGCAGAATCCCGATCATCGCCATGCACGAGAGCAGCGACGAGCCGCCGTAGCTGAGGAAGGGCATCGTCACGCCCGTCAGCGGAATCATCTTGATGACGCCCGCGACGATCATAAACGTCTGAATCCCCAGCATGGTCAGCACGCCGCAGCCCAGCAGCATCTCAAACGAGCGCCGCGCGCGGGCAACCACCGTCACCCCGCGCAGAATCAGCAGCACATAGACCGCCAGCAGCAGTACGCCGAACGCCTGCCCAAGCTGCTCGCAGACCACGGCGAAGATAAAGTCGTTGTAGTAGGCGGGGATTTTCTCCGGCGTACCCTGCCCCAGCCCCACGCCGAACAGCCCGCCCGAGCCGATGGCCAGCAGCGCCTGAATGATCTGATAGCCCTTGTCCGTCGGGTCGCTCCACGGGTTGCGCCACATCGCCACGCGCACCTTGACGTGCGCGAACATCTGATAGCCCAGCACCGCCGCGCCCGCGCCGCCGCCGAGGCCGAGGATCGTCAGCGGCACGTTGCCGCAGGCGACGTAGAACAGCACCAGCGTCGTCAGGTAATAGATCAGCGCCGTGCCGAGGTCGCGCTGCATCATCAGCAGCAGAAGGCAGGCCGCCGCGAACAGGAGCGCGGGCATCATCTGCCAGACGGTTCGATGCGCGCTGAAGAAATACGCCAGCGCCAGCACCACCGAGAGCTTCACGATTTCGCTGGGCTGAAACGAGCCGAGCAGCGGCACGGACACCCAGTTCTTCGCGCCGTTGTTCCATTCGCCGAAGGCCAGCGGCAGGATCAGCGCGCCGATGCCCAGCGCCATGCCCAGCAGCGTCAGCCCCCGGAAATGGCGCACATGGAAGACGATTTCGCTCATCACGAGCATCGCCGCCAGCCCCATCGCGTAGAACATCGCCTGCCGCGCGCCGCGTTCGGGCGAGACCGTATAGAGCACCACCACGCCCACGCCGCAGAGGAAATTCGTCAGCGCCATCACCAGCGAATCCATCGGCAGAAGCCGCGGCAGCGCCAGCGTGGTGAGCAGCCCCAGCGGCGCCATGACCATACACAGCCTGACCGCCTGCGTATCCCACGCGCCCTCCGCCTTGGCCGCGCAGAGCAGCAGCCCGAGCACCTCGAACACCGCCGTCAGCAGCGCGATCATCGTCACGCATCCGTCCCCCGCGCGGCTGACCGCCCTGCGCCTGTCGCGGGCGACGGCGGCGGCGCGCGCCTTTTCCTTTTTCTCCCGCCCGGTCAGCTTCTGCTCTGGCTCGTAGCGCCGGGGCGGTTTTTTGTCCGGCTTTTTTTCTTCTTTCTCCGCTTCGGGCTTGAGCCTGCCCGTTTTCGTCCGCGCCGGCTTGAGGCGGACGGGCTTTTTGTCCTCCGGTTCTTCCTTCACGACGGTTTTCGCTTTCTTTGCGGGTTTATAGACGGTCTGCCCGTCTTCCTGCCCCTGTGTATCGCGCTTGCGTGGAGCCATGCCGTCACCTCCGCATCTTTTTATCCTTCTGCGCGGCGGAGGCTCGTTCGGTCTCGTCCGCTTCGCTGTAATTCATCCGTTTTTTCTCCCGCCGGATCGCGCCGCGCGTCGGCGCGCCCAGCCCGTCGCCGCGCCCCTGT
>ENA-UOOD01004603-UOOD01004603.1-human-gut-metagenome-genome-assembly--contig:-CS67-NODE-4603-length-10609-cov-6.284252_pt1 | contig 10609 bp, 5 predicted proteins | sample MGYA00242464_ERZ724011 | MGnify/ENA metagenome assembly ERZ724011 | reverse complement strand
TTGCAATTGCAGCCAGAACAGCAGATTATCTGGAGCATCTGTATGAAGAGGCAGAGCGCACAGGAGAAGTACAGACTGCAGTCTGCCCTTCCCACTATATGGGACTTGTGGAAATGTACCGTACTACTGGCGAAGCGCGTTATCTGAAGCTTGCCAAGCAGGCGATTGCGCTTCGTGACAGCGTAAAGAACGGTTTGGATGACAACCAGGATAAGATTCCGCTGAAGCAGCATGAGAAAATTCTTGGACATGCAGTTCGTGCCAATTACCTCTATGCAGGTGTAGCAGATCTTTGCCTGGAAGAGGAAGATCCGGACTATATCAATGTTCTTCACAAAGTATGGAGAAGCCTTGTGGATAAAAAGCTTTATATTACCGGCGGATGTGGAGCCTTGTATAATGGTGCCTCTCCGTATGGATACTTTTTTGATCATCAGCTTGTTCATCAGGCATATGGCTATGAATACCAGCTTCCGAATATTACTGCATACAATGAAACCTGTGCATCTCTTGGCGGCGTTTTCTGGGCATACCGCATGTTCCAGCTGGAGCCAAAGGCAGAGTACTTTGATATTCTGGAACGAATGATGCTGAATACCAACCTGGCTGCACTGAGCCTGGACGGAAAAAGATTTTTCTATGAAAATATGTTAAGACGCGCCAAGAAGCTTGATTATAAGCTGATCTGGCCACTTACAAGAAGTGAATATATTCTCAGCTACTGCTGTCCTCCAAACCTGGCAAGAACCATCGCCCAGTCCAGCGAATATGCATATCTTACATCTGATAACAGCGTATGGACCGGTATGTACGGTGCTAGTGAAGCACAGGTGAAGCTGGAAAATGGCGGAGAATTCACATTGGTACAGTCCACTGATTATCCGTTCGATGGAGCAATCCGCTTCACAGCAAAGAATGTGAAGGTAAATGCTCCTGTTCACTTAAGACTGCGTGTTCCGGGATGGGCAGCTTGTGGTCACATCAAGGGCGCTGGCACAGACCGCGAGCTGACAGCAGCAGATGCAGGCACTTATCTGGATATTCTCGTAGAGGATTTACAGAATATGGATGTACAGCTGAATCTGGATATGAAGATCCGCTATACAGTAGCGAATAACATGGTTGAAGAAACTGTGGGACAGGCTGCAATTGAGAGAGGACCATTGGTATATTGCTGCGAGAGTGTAGATACCCATGCATCGACTCTGGATGACATTTATCTGGATCTGAATGCAGAGTTTGTTCCTGTTGAATTTGAAATCGAGGGAAGAAAAATGACAGCCCTCGAGACTGAGGAATATACCATTGACCGTTCTGAGTTTGACAGAAATGCTCTGTATCAGCCGCTGAAATACCATGGTATGAGCAAAAAGCATGTACGTCTGATTCCATATTATGCATGGGATAACCGTGATTACGGTGAGATGAGAATCTGGTTTCCAATCGCATATACCGTATAAAAATGGGTACTGTGCCCGTAATTGACTGGGCAATAAGACACCAACAGAATGGAGAGTTATAGAAGCTATGGAATGCAAAGTAATTCCTTTCCAGACTGCTGCGGAAAGAGACAAAACAGATGCCGACAAAGCAGAAGCACTTCTTTCCAAGGCAATGGAAGGTTTTCATAAAAAATTAGTAGTACTGGATGATGATCCTACTGGTGTGCAGACCGTTCATGATGTGTCTGTTTATACTGACTGGGAAGAAGAATCCATTCGCAAGGGATTTGAGGAAAAAGAAAACATGTTTTTTATCCTCACCAATTCACGGAGCTTTTCTGTAGAGGAAACTACAAGAGTTCATCTGGATATTGCCGCAAGAGTGGCAAAGGTTGCCAGAGAACTGGGACAGGACTTCATGATCATTTCCCGTGGAGATTCCACACTGAGAGGTCACTATCCGCTGGAAACACAGCTTCTGGCAGACGGTCTGACAAAGAGTGAGGGCGCTGTTGTTGATGGGGAGATTATCTGCCCGTTTTTCCCGGAGGGCGGACGCTATACAATGGATAACATCCATTATGTAAAAGAACAGGACAATCTGGTTCCTGCCGGAATGACAGAGTTTGCAAAAGACAAGACCTTCGGCTACAAATCCTCCGACCTTACGGAATATGTAGAGGAAAAAACAGCCGGAAAATATAAAAAAGAAGACTGCATCACAATTTCTCTGGAGGAACTGAATGCCCTGGATATACAGGGAATCAAAGCAAAGCTTATCTCTGCGAAAGACATGGCAAAGATTATTGTGAACGCAGTTTCCTACGCAGATCTGAAGGTTTTTTGTGCAGCACTGGTACTTGCTATGAAAGAGGGAAAACATTATATGGCAAGAACAGCAGCAGCTTTTACCAAGGTAATGGGACGCATCCTGGACCAGCCTCTTCTTGGAAAAGCACAGCTGGAGGGTGCAACCAAAAACGGTGGAATCGTTCTGATCGGTTCCCATGTGAAGAAGACTACAGACCAGCTGAACTGTCTGAAGGAACTGGACGGACAGGTTGATTTTATGGAATTCCAGGTAAACACCGTTTTCGAAGAAAATGGTCTGGAGAAAGAGGTAGAGAGAACGGTGAAGGCAGCAGAGGAAAAAATCCTTTCAAGCAGAGCCGTTGTAATTTATACAAGCAGACAGCTTCTTGCACCGGAGAACATGACTCCGGAGGAGAAACTGCAGATTTCCGTAAAAATTTCCAATGCTGTGACAAGTATTATCGGCAAGCTTCAGGTGAAGCCGAAATTCATTATAGCAAAAGGCGGAATTACATCCTCGGATGTGGGAACCAAGGCACTTCATGTAAAGAAAGCCCGGGTTATGGGTCAGGTGAAGAAGGGAATTCCGGTTTGGATGACCGGAGAAGAGAGTAAATTCCCAGGAATGCCTTATATTATTTTCCCAGGCAATGTTGGGGAAGTAAGTACTCTAAAGGAAATCGTGGAAGAATTAATTTGAAAAGCTGTGAAATCATGAAAAGCATGATGTAACCATAAGATCTACTTAAATGGGAGGCAATAAGATGAGAAAAGTAATTATTTCTCTGGCACCTGTACAGGCAGGAACCAGTGTGGATGCAGTAAAACTTGCAGAGGATGTTGAGAAAAGCGTAAAGCTTGGCGCAGCCATGTGCCATCTTCACTGCCGTAAACCGGATGGAAGCCTTACACCGGATATTTCTTACATGTCTGAGTGCTTTGACGAGATTTTGAAACGTACAGATGTAGTTGTTCAGGCTTCTACAGGTGGTGTCTCTGACATGAATATTCAGGATCGCTGTAATCCCTTGGATTATCCCAAGGTAGAGAGTGCATCACTGAACGGTGGAAGCACAAACCTGGGAGAAGCAGTATATATCAATTCCTTTGACGATATCCGCTACTGTGCAGATGCAGTTTATAAAAGAGGGATTCTTCCGGAAACTGAGGTTTTTGATATCGGAATGCTGCACAATATGGCAGTTGTGAAATCTGAGCAGCCATTTGCAGATCCCATGTTATTCAACCTGGTATTCGGTCACAAGGGTGGCATGCAGCCTACACCTGAAATGCTGGCAGCTTTTCGCTCCTTTGTTCCATCTGATGCACTTTGGGGTGTTACTCATTTTGGACGCGACAACTGGACCTTCCTGGCAGCTGCTATCGCTATGGGCGCAACTGTAGTCCGTGTGGGCTTTGAAGACAGCCACTATCTGGAAGAAGGCGTGGATGCCCAGTACAACTGGCAGGTTGTTGAGAAGCTGGTGAACCTGATCCGCGCTATGGGTCTGGAGCCTGCAACACCAGATGAAGCAAGACAGATGCTGAAGCTTAGAAAACGCTAAATGAATTCCTGCATACAGGAATCGTTTGTATAAAGAAAGGTCAGGGATAAGAAATGCTCGCAATTAAGAAAATTTATATGGATTATGAAACAGCTCCTGTAGGTGTTTCTCATATGCCGCAGTTTGCCTGGGAGCTTGTCAGCGATAAGAAAAATGTAAAACAGAAATCCTATGAGCTTCAGATTGCAAAGGATGCTGATTTTACAGAATTGATTTACAACAGCGGAAAAACAGAGTCCGAGGAGTCTGCTCATGTTTATGCAAAGGGGAGCCTGGAAAATGCGAAACGCTATTTTGTCCGCGTGAAAGCTGCAGATGGAGAGGAAGAAACTTTGTGGAGCGACACCGCTTCCTTTGTAACTGCACTTGCAGGCGCAAATGGCGAGTGGGAGGAAGGCGCACCTGCATGGAAAGCTCCTTTCGTATCTGCTGAGACAGACGATTCCTACAAAAATGCTTCCAAGGGAACTTATGTAAGAGGAAGCTTTGAGATTAAGAAAGAAGTAAAGGAAGCCTATGCATTTACCACTGCCCTTGGCCTGTATCAGTTTTATCTGAATGGCAGAAAGGTTGGCGAGGATGAAATGACACCTGGCTGGACTTCTTATAGGAGACATCTTCTTTACCAGACCTATGATGTAACGGAATATCTGCAGAAGGGTATAAACGGTGCCGGCGCTATGCTTGCTCCTGGCTGGTATAAGGGTGTTATGGGACTTACAAAAGCCCGCAACAATTATGGTGATCAGACAGCTTTTACCATGGAGATCGTGGTCCGCTATACAGATGGAACCACAGAATCTATCTGCACAGATACCTCCTGGACCGGCTGTGATTCTCCTGTTGTTTTTGCGGAAATTTATGATGGTGAAACCTATGATGCAAATCTGGAAATTCCAGACTGGTCAAAGGCAGAGACACCGTCCGGAAGCTGGAAGCCGGTACAGCTTGTATTTTTTGATACAGAGGTAATGCGCGCTCAGTATGCAGCTAAGGTTCACGTAATGGACCGCATTCCTGCAAAGCGTATTTTTAAAACTCCTGCAGGAGATACGGTTGTGGATTTTGCGCAGAACATGGCAGGCCGCATTGAAGTCACTGCATCCGGAAAACCAGGAGATGTAATTGAGCTTCACTGCTTTGAAGTTCTGGATAAAGACGGAAATGTTTATCTGGACAACCTTCGTGCTGCCAAGGCTACTATGAAATATACATTTGCCAAAGAGAGAACTGTTACCTGGCATCCGACCTTTACATATATGGGATTTCAGTATGCACTGATCGTTTCCTATCCGGGAGAGCCAAAGGCAGAAAACTTTACTGCATGCACATTGCATTCTGATATGGCTTCCACCGGAAAGCTGGAGTGTTCAAACCCGCTTCTGAACCAGCTTCACCATAACTTCCTGTGGGGACTGAAGAGTAATTTCCTGGATGTGCCTACAGACTGTCCGCAGCGTGATGAGCGTCTTGGATGGACTGGCGATGCGCAGATTTTCTGCCGTACAGCAACCTATCTGATGAATACTTATACCTTCTATAAGAAATGGCTTCGTGATCTGGAGGTTGACCAGACACCGGAGGGCGGCGTACCGCACGTAGTTCCGAATATTGAAGAAGGCCGAACAGATGGCAACTGGCTTCTCAGCCAGGGACCTCATTCTGCAGCAGCATGGGCCGATGCGGCAATCATCAACCCGTGGACCATGTATTTGATGTATGGAGACAAGGATATTCTGAAAAGACAGTATAACAGCATGAAGGGCTGGATCGATTTCATGCGTGCCCATGCTGTGGATTATATCTGGAATTATAAGCTGCAGTTTGGTGACTGGGTTGCTCTGGATGCAGAAGAGGGAAGCTATTTCGGTGCAACTCCAAATGATCTGACCTGCACTGCATACTATGCATATTCCACCGGACTTTTCGTAAAAATGGCGAAGGCTCTTGGAAAGGATGATGTGGCAGCAGAATATGAGGAGCTTTACAGTAAGATCGTGAAGAAATTCCAGGATACCTTCTTTGATGCGGAGGGCAATATGACGGCTCAGACACAGACCGCACATATTGTGGCACTGTATTTCCAGCTCACTCCTGAGAAATATATTGAAAAAACAGTGGAAGGCTTGAAGAAGCTGCTGGCCAAGGAAAACGGACATCTGGTTACCGGATTTGTAGGAACTCCGTATTTCTGCCATGCGCTGAGTCAGAATCATGCTCTGAAGGATGCTTATGACCTGCTTCTGAAGGAGGATTTCCCATCCTGGTTGTATCAGGTAAAGAAAGGTGCTACCACAATCTGGGAACACTGGGATGGACTGAAGGATGACGGAAGTATGTGGAGCGCAGATATGAACTCCTTCAATCATTACGCATACGGTGCCATCGGAGAGTGGATGTACCGCGCAATGGCTGGAATCGAGGCAGATCCGGAGCAGCCGGGCTTCAAGCATGCAGTGCTTTATCCGCGAATCGGAGGTAATCTGAAGTACACAGAAGGAAATTATCATAGCATTTATGGCAATGTTGGTGTAAAATGGGAAGTCCAGGGAACACAGATTCTTTTGACTGTTCAGATTCCGGTAAACACAACTGCCCAGATTCGTCTGGATCAGGCGAAAGCTGTTGTAAAAAGCGATGGGCTTACCTTTACGAAGGCAGCAGATTACATGAGTGCTGAAGCAGGAAGCGGAACTTACCACATTGTGTTTGAGCAGTAATTTAAAATATTTTTGCGGCACAATATGAAAGGGTGATGAGAATATGGAAAAGAAAAAACAGGCTTCGGGAATACAAAAAGCATGGAGGCAGCTGAGTATTCAGAACCAGATTTTTCTTTCCATGTTTCTTATCACCCTTTTAGGTGTTGGAGTTTTGATGAATATTGTATATAAAGCCTCTGTTGATGCGATTGAGCAGAATTACCGGGCTTCTTATCAATCTACGCTTAAGAATTCCAGCCGTGTGCTGGATATGAATCTGAAAAATATTGTGGATGTTGGACGAAGCTTTCTCAATGATAAGTCTTTTCAGCAGATTCTGGAAAACGGAAATAAATATGGAGGAAGTAAATTTTCTTCCGGCGACAGGACAAAGCTTCGAAAAGTGGCAAATGAGATGGCCAGTCAGCAGGTTTGGGTAAATTATATTGTATTTACAGATTTGTACGGGCATGTTTACCAGCTGAACAATATTAACCAGGGAACCTATGATTTCTATATGTATTATGCAGATAAGGATATTCTGAAAGAGGACTGGGTGAAGGCAGCCAATGAAGCTAAGGGACGAGAAGTGTTTTTTAAGGACAGCATTCTGGCAGTGGGATCTAAAGCAGGCTTTTGTTATGCAAAATATATGATCAATCCTTCTGATGGCGAGGGAATGGGATATATGGTAGTTGGCCTTAGCCAGAAGCTTTTGGGAAAATCCTTTGTCATGGGAAATGAAGGCTTTAATTCCAGCAATTTTATGGTGTTGGATGAGGATGGCGAGCTGATTTATTTTGTTGGAAATGAGGAGAGAAAAACTGCCATCATGGAAGCCTTTTCCAATCCGGAAAAAAACAGTCTGTATCTTTTTTCTTCTGTCACAAACTATACTACAGGATGGAGCATTGTAAATGTAGTAGAAAAAAATGAACTCAGCGAGGAAAGCAAGGGAATTCGGCTGATTTCATTTCTGGTAGCAGGCTGTGTTCTGGTTGTAGGCTTCATTATGGCGAGAATCATTTCCAGAACTATCAGTCAGCCTCTGAAACAGCTGGAAAATACTATTGCACAGGTTGGCGAGGGTGAACGTCATATTACAGAAGAATTTGATTATAGTGAGGTTGGCCGTATTGGTCAGAAGTTTAAGGAAATGGTTAATACGAATCTGGAGCTTTCCGAGCATCTGATGGCTGTAAAGCTGAATGAACGTGAAGCAGAGCTTTTGCTTCTGCAGTCCCAGATTAATCCTCATTTTCTTTATAATACTCTGGATTCTCTGTATTTCGTGGCAATTATGCACGGGGATGATCAGATGGCGGAGATGGTGGAAGCACTCTCCGATAATTTCAAGCTGGCACTAAACAACGGAAATAAATACATTAAGGTTGCAGATTCCGTAAAGTGGATGCAGGGCTATATGAAGCTGCAGAATATGAGGTACAATAACCGTTTTGAGCTGTTTGTGGATATCAGCAGAGAAATCCTCCAGAGGGAGACAATCACCTTTATTTTCCAGCCGTTTATTGAGAATGCTATGTATCACGGTCTTGAGCCGAAAATCGGTAAAGGTAAAATTTCCCTGCGAGGCTGGCAGGAGCAAAACGATATGATTTTTACCATTGAAGACGATGGCGTGGGAATTGACGATATGTCACGGCTGGAGAACGGTTACGGTGTGCGAAACGTAATTGAGCGTATAAAGCTGAATTACGGAGAAAAATATGGAGTAACCTTTGAAAGCAGTCCGGGAAAGGGAACGAAAGTGACGATTGTAGTTCCGGTAAAATAAGGAGGAATTTATGTATCGTTTAGTTGTGATCGATGATGAATATATTGTAGTGCAGGGAATCAAGGCTTTGCTTTCCCGGCTGAAGCTGGATTATGAAGTGGTAGGTGCTGCTTATGATGGTATCCAGGGGCTTGAAGTAATCAGAAACGAGAAGCCGGATGTGGTAATTACAGATATCCGTATTCCGGGGCTGGACGGCTTGTCTGTTATCGAAGCTGCCAAGGATGAATGCCCGGATACAAATTTTATTGTAATTAGCGGATATTCGGAATTTGCATATGCGCAGAGGGCATTGACCCTGGGTGTAAAGGATTATATTGATAAGCCGGTTACTGCAGAAAAGCTGAAAAATGCTCTTGCCCGTGTTGAAAGCGGATGGGCCAAAACCAGATATGAAGATGATAAGAAAGCACAGGCGAACAGGGAAAAATTCCAGGAGCTTGATAAGATCTTTGAAGATGGGGTGCGCAGCATTACAAGGGGAGATGCCGGATCATTTCGGGAATATTCCAGACAGGCTATCGCCTGCCTTAAGGAGCTCTATCCGGATGAGCAAGACTTTCGGCGGGAATTTTACAAGCATCTTTGTGTACTTAGTGATGTGCTGATTGAGAGTCAGAAGCAGGTGGAGCGTGGTTCACTGGTTTCATTCCAGGAAATGGAAAAATGTGAGACTATGGAACAGATACAAGCTTACGGTGAAGGTGTACTGTCAGATATCAACAAGCATCTGACAGCAGACCAGACAGGAAGCAGACACAGGGTGATCCTGGAATTGCTCACATATCTGGACGAACACTACAACCTGGACATTGGACTGAGCGAGCTTGCAGACAGAGTGGGAATGAGTACCGCATACTTAAGTGTCCTTTTTAAGACAGAAGTAGGAACCTCTTATGTGAAGTATCTTACAGATCTGCGTATTAAGAAAGCAAAAAAGCTGCTTCAGGATGGCTATAAGGTTCACGAAGTAAGCGAGTTGGTAGGATATAATAATTACAGATATTTCTGTGATATTTTTAAGAAGCATGAAGGCATGACACCCAATGAATACAAAGGAAATGTATGGAATCCAGAAGAATGATATAGGAGAATACACAAAGTGCACATATTCATTAGCTTGAATATGTGCACTTTGTGTATTTAGTATAATAAACTGCCTGAATGCATTACAATTTTTATATAAAACAGTCTAAAAAAACTGTACATTACCAAAAAAATTAGGCACTGGTAAATTAACGGGAAACTGGTATTATATAAGCATAAGATATTTCCCGGGGATACAAAGACAATAAGCGAAAAACATTAAACGAGACCGAAAAAAGTAACTGGCTAACCAAAAATCAAAAATTGAAAATTCTGGAGGAATTATAATGAAAAAGAGAGCATTAGCTATTTTAATGGCAGCATTAACAGCAAGCACTATGCTTGCAGTTCCTACATTTGCAGCAGATTACTCAGGAGAGGATCCACAGCTTGAGAAAAACATCAAAATCCTTACCATCTGGGCAGAGGATAATGACAACGGTGTGCTGTTAAATAAGATTTGTGAAGATTATCAGAAAAACGTAAACCCGAACTTCACATGGGAGTATGAGATGGTTGCTTCTGACAACCTTCAGCAGAAAATCGCTACACTGGCAGCATCCAATGATCTTCCGGATCTGTTCGCTTATGAAGCAGGTGCTCCGCTTAGCGTACTGATCGATTCCGGTAAAGTAAAAGATATTTCCGAAGCAGTTGATGAAATCGGAACAGCTGATTATTTGAACAGCGGTGCTGTTGAGCTTCTGAAAGGATTATCCGGAACAGATGATCTTTATGATCTTCCTCTTGGACTGAACGTAGAAGGCTTCTGGTACAACAAAGCTCTGTTTGAGCAGGCAGGATGTGAGGTTCCTACTACATGGGATGAATTTGAAGAGGTTCTTCAGAAGCTTTCCGATGCTGGTATCCAGCCTCTTACAACCGGCGGATCTGACAAATGGGGTGCAACCCGTCTGATCAACGCTTACGCAGTAAGAACAGCAGGAAACGACATCATGACAAAAGCAGCTGACGGCGAGGTTCCTTACACAGATGAGAAGCTGGTTGCTGCAGCTGACAAGCTTGCAGAGTGGGCTGAGAAAGGATACTTCGGAGAAGGTATTACAACAGTTGATATGAACACAGCTGGTTCCATGCTGATGAGCGGAAAAGCTGCTATCTTCTACAATGGTTCCTGGTTTACACAGAATCTGACAGATGATTCCCAGAACCCGGCAGGCGAGGACGGAATCGGATTCTTCAACA
>ENA-UOOD01004599-UOOD01004599.1-human-gut-metagenome-genome-assembly--contig:-CS67-NODE-4599-length-10621-cov-5.190422_pt1 | contig 10621 bp, 7 predicted proteins | sample MGYA00242464_ERZ724011 | MGnify/ENA metagenome assembly ERZ724011 | reverse complement strand
TCTTTGCTGCGTATACATCAGTATGAGAATCTGGCTCAGGTAAGAAGTAATATATCTGAAATACTGCGTGATACAGGGACAAAGCGGGAGGCAACGGTGTATCGCATTGGTGCCTCGACCTTTGCAGTCCATTGTCGAGACAAAGAGCAGATCAAGCGTCTGCATGAACTCTTTTTATCCTATCTGCCAAAACGGTGGGAGATTGAGGATGAAGTGATCAAAACGAACTATTGCTACTATTTGTTGGCATATGAAGGCGATGATACGTCTTTTGAAAAATTAGTGCAATGGATCCACTATGCAAGGTCTGATCACAAGGCGCATCATAAACAGGGAGAGTTGATCACTCTGCGTTATGATATTATGACAGAAACCGAACGACAGAGAGAAGTGCTGCGTTATATTGAAGAAGCTATCTTAGATCAAAGAATGGAAATTCATATGCAGCCGGTATATTCATTGGAACAGGATAAGATCACTTCGCTAGAGGTGCTTAGCAGAATGAAAGATCAGGAAGGCAACTTTATCAATCCGGAATATTTCATTCATGTTGCGGAAGAGAATCACTGTATTTTGAAATTAGGTGAGCTGATCTTCCGGCGTGCCTGTATTTTTGCCAGTCAAAATCATATTTTTGATTATGGGATCGAATATATGAATGTTAATATTTCGCCGGGACAATGTCAGTACGAGCGGTTGACAGAGGATTTTGTTGAGATCGCTGCAGAATATGACATTCCGGTGGAACGGATCCATTTGGAGATTACAGAGAGTGAATTTCAGGATCCTCAAGCGGTAGAGCGTACGTTAGACAGGCTTCGAAAGTTTGGCATGCAGGTGGCATTAGACGATTTCGGAACAGGCTGTTCTACTCTTTTGAGTATTTTGGAGCTGCCAATCGACTATGTAAAGATTGATAAAAGTCTGGTATGGTCTTATGGCGAAGGCGGCAATCAGTTTTTGGATGATCTGATGCCGGTTATCAAAAATGAGGGTAAGAAAGTTATTGCAGAGGGAATTGAGACCGAAGAACATATTGAAATATTTAGGCGGCTGCAGGGGGATTATCTACAGGGATATTATTATTCAAAACCGTTACCGGAGCATGAATTTGTAAAGTATGTACGTGAGTTTAATCATGTATAGACGGTTGATGCAGATAGAACTTTGATAGTGTTATCCTATGGATGAAGAGTTATGATCATGGAGGACAGAAAATATGACAAAAAATGTATTGGCGTTTGATCTTGGGGCAAGTAGCGGGCGTGGTATGCTGGCACGGTTTGACGGTGAGAAGATCACCTTGGAGGAGGTACACCGTTTTCCGCATAATTTCAGCATGTTAAACGGTCATGCCTACTGGAATTTACTGCATTTAATGGATGAGATGAAGAATGGACTGCGTAAAAGCGGCAAAGATCTGTCCGGTGTCGGCTTTGACACTTGGGGCGTGGATTGCGGCTTTTTGTCGCGGGAAGGAGATCTGCTTGCTATGCCGGGCAGTTACCGCGATCCGGGACTGGATGACGCCAATATGAGGGAGGCACTGATCGCACTGCATCCAAATGGACAGACCGGAGAGTCAACGATCGGTGCACTGGAAGCGGCTGTTTTGGATGGCGAAAAATATGCATTTGGACAGACCGGAATTGCCAGTTTGGCATATAATACGATTTATAAATTATACTATATGAAGAAGCACATGCCTTCCATCTTAGAACAGACGGACACGATCCTAATGATGCCGAACCTGATCGAATATTTATTTTCCGGTGTGAAACATACGGAATATTCAATTGCCTCGACATCACAGCTCTATAATATGGAGCAAAAATGCTGGGCAAAGCCATTGCTCGACAAACTGCAGTTTGATCCGGGCTGGTTTACAGAGGTGGATCTTGCAGGGCGTGATCTGGGAACTCTGCGTACAGATGTTGCGAAAGAGACAAAACAGCAGGATCTGCATATTATATCCGCACCGGGACACGATACTGCGTGTGCGGTGGCGGCGGTTCCGGCAAAGGAAGAACAGTATACATTTTTGTCCAGCGGCACATGGTCTTTGATGGGTATTTCCTCGAAGACGATGCTTACAGGGGATAACATTATACGCGACAAGATCTCCAATGAGGGAACGAGCGATGGCGGTTATCGTCCAACGGTAAATATTATCGGCTTGTGGATGCAGCAGGAAATCAGACGTAATTTCGCGGCAGAAGGCAGAGAGTATACATTTCCGCAGCTGGCAGAACTTGCGGCCAAGGAGAAGCCGTTGCAAAGCTTTATAAGACCGGATGATTTTATGCAGCCGGGAGACTATCCGACTAAGATTCGGGAATACTGTAAGCAGACCGGACAGCCGGTACCGCAGACAGATGGTGCCTTGGTTCGCTGCATTTTGGAGAGCCTGGCACTCAAATACAAGCAGACGTATTTGTCCCTGAAACCATATATTACGTGGGAAGAAAAGTTATATATTGTAGGCGGTGGCGTGCAGAACGAGTTGTTAAATCAATATACAGCAAATGCACTTGGCATTCCGGTAATTACCGGAGCGAGCGAAGCCACAGCCGTTGGCAATGTCATGGCACAGTTTAAGGCACTTAACTGTTATGACACGGCACAGCAAAAATGTGATATACTGGCTGCGTCGTTTGACACGAAAACGTATTTGCCGCAGGAGCAGGAAGCTTGGCAGGAAGCATATGGCAAATTTGAACAATTGATGGAGGACTAGAATGGAGACAAGATTAAAGACAGCAGAAGATTTTACAATCCCGAAAGCGTATACCTTACAGAAGGCAGAGTATGTGAAAGAGCTTGACAGTTTTGCGTTGGTGTTAAAACATAATTTGAGTGGCGCGCGAATTTTGGTATTCAGCAATGAGGATGACAATAAAGTATTCAGTATTGGTTTTCGTACACCGCCAAAGGATTCGACCGGCGTTCCACATATCATTGAGCATACGGTATTGTGCGGATCCAAGCGTTTCCCGGCCAAAGACCCTTTTGTAGAGTTGGTAAAGGGCTCGCTCAATACGTTCCTAAATGCCGTGACCTATCCGGACAAGACATTATATCCGATTGCAAGTTGCAACGACAAAGATTTTCAGAATCTGATGCATGTATATATGGACGCCGTATTTTATCCAAATATATACGAGCATGAGGAAATTTTTAAGCAGGAAGGCTGGCATTATGAATTAGAGTCTCCGGAGGATGACATTACGTATAATGGTGTTGTATATAATGAGATGAAAGGTGCATTTTCATCGGAAGAAAGCGTGTTAGAGCGTTTTGTAATGAATAGTTTATTCCCGGATAATACGTATGTCAATGAGTCCGGTGGTGATCCGCGCGACATTCCGAATCTGACGTATGAAGATTATCTGGACTTTCATAGACAGTATTATCATCCGGTCAACAGCTATATCTATCTCTATGGAGATATGGATGTCACAGAGCGCTTAGAGTGGATGGACGCTAATTACTTAAGCAATTTCCCGGCGATCACGATCGATTCGCAGATCCCGCTGCAAAAGCCATTTGCTGAGCACAAAGTGTTAGAAAAGAAATATGCAGTGGCTCAGGACGCAGATTGCAGTGAGAAACATTATTATGCTTATGGTGCGGCGCTTGACATTACATTGGATGTCAATACGTGCAAAGCGTTCGACGTATTGTCTTATGTGTTAGCACAACAGCCGGGCGCACCGCTCAAGCAGGCATTATTGGATGCAGGTATCGGTACAGACGTAGACGTGGATTTCTGCGACATTATGCGTCAAAGTACCTTTTCGGTTTATACCAAAAATGCAAAACCGGGTCTGCGTGATAAATTTACAGAGGTGCTACGGGCAACATTGCAGCAGCAGGTAGATCAGGGGATTAACCGCAAAGATTTGGAAGCGGCGATCAACGGTATGGAGTTTAAAGACAAAGAAGCGGATTTTGGTTCTTATCCAAAGGGACTGCTGTATGGAATGAAGCTGCTTCGTACATGGCTCTATGACGATGAGATGCCATATGATGCTTTGCAGTATGAGGGCTGCTATACCTTTTTGAGAGAGCAGATCGGAACCGGATATTATGAGCAACTGATCCAGAAGTATCTGTTAGACAATGAGCATGCAGTATGGGTGGAGATGATTCCGGAGCCGGGACTTTCCATTCGCTTAGAGCAGGAAACAGCTCAAAAACTGCAGGAATATAAAGATTCTCTAAATGAGGAGCAGATCACACAGTTGATCGAGCAGACGAAAGCGCTGAAACGTTATCAGGAAGAGCCATCTCCAAAGGAAGTGCTTGAAATGATCCCAATGTTGTCCAGAGAGGACATCAAAAAGACGATTCAGCCACTGCATAATACGATGAAAGAATTGCATGGTGTGCAGACCTTGCATCACGAGATCCATACCAACAATATTGTATATCTGCAAATGCTGTTTGATGCAGATGCGTGCAAAGATTATATGCCGCAGATGAGCTTTTTGACAACATTGTTAGGTTATATGGATACGAAAGAGCACAATTACCGCGAGTTTGATACGGAAACCAACTTTTATACCGGTGGTATTTCCACGGATGTGGGAGTATACTGCGAGGCAGGTAAGAGTGACGTATATAGTGTGAAGTTCTCCGTAACGACAAAAGTGCTTACTGACAAGTTAGCGAATGCACTGCGGCTGATCGAAGAGATGTTATTTGATACCTCTTTTGATGATGAAAAGCATCTTCGTGAGGTAGTTGCAGAAAGCCGCTCCCGTTTGAAAGTGCAGTTGATGGCGAGCGGACATCAGGCGGCAGCGGGAAGAGCGATGGCAGCAGTGTCTGAGAGTTCTTATGTCAACGACCGTGCGGTTGGTATGGGATATTATCAATATCTGGTACAGTTAGATGAGCATTTTGAAGAAGAAAAGGAGCGATTGATTACAGGCTGCAGACAGTTGCTGCATATGCTTCTTCGCAAAGATAATATGTTGATCTCCATCACGGGTGGAGAAGAAGAGTATCGTGCTTTGGAGCAAGAGATCGGTTCATTCTTAGAGCGCATTGATGCGTTCCAAGCTGCGGATAGCAAAGCATCTAACGCTGTCTTGTCTGTATTTGGTGGTGAGCGAAAACGTGTTTCGGAGGCGTTTTCCACACCGGCAGAGATTCAGTATGTTGCGATCGCCGGCAAGTTTGATAATGTCAAAGAAGTCAATAACGGCGCTTTACAGGTAGTGCGTCACTTGCTAAATTACGATTATCTCTGGAATCAAGTCCGGGTGAAAGGTGGCGCTTACGGTGTAGGATGCCGCTTTAACAGGGAGCGGGAGGGATATTTCACATCATACCGCGATCCAAATCTGTCAGCAACGTTAGAGGTGTATCGCCATGCAGCAGAGTATTTGGAACAGTATGATGCGAAAGAGCGTGAAGTAACCAAAACGATCATCGGTACGATCAGTGGTATTGATACACCGCTCACACCATATATGAAGGGAAAACGTTCTTTGTCTGCATATTTGACCAATGTGACCGAAGAAATGATGCAGAAACAGCGTGATCAGGTGCTTAACTGCGATATAGAGGATATTCGACAGACAGCAGACGTTGTGCGAGAAGTGATCCGTGATGGCGTGATCTGTGTGATCGGTAATGAGAAGAAAATTGCCGAGGAAGAGAAGCTGTTTGAGAGCATAGAGCCATTGCAGTAAGAGAGCTTTGCTTGAGAGCATAGAGCCATTGCATAAGAGAACTTTGTTTGAGAGCATAGAGTCGTTGCAGTGGGAAAATTAAGAGAGCAGGAGCAGTGTGCTGAAAGGCGAAACTGTTCGGAAATACAGCCAAAATGACTCGTTTTGAGAGGCTGCCGAAAGTACATACCACAGAAAGAGAGGACAAGATGAACAATTATAAATCAGGGTTTGTCACTCTGATCGGAAGACCAAATGTTGGAAAATCAACGTTGATGAATCGGTTGATCGGACAGAAGATCGCGATCACCTCCAACAAACCACAGACAACGCGCAATCGGATCCAGACTGTCTATACGTGCGATGAGGGGCAGATCATATTTGTGGACACACCGGGTATTCATAAGGCGAAAAATAAACTGGGCGAATATATGGTGTCCGTTGCCGAACGCACTTTGAAAGAGGTCGATGTGATTTTGTGGCTGGTCGAACCGAGCACGTTTATTGGTGCCGGCGAGCAGCATATTGCAGAGCAGTTGCGCAGCGTAAAGACGCCGGTATTTTTGGTTATTAATAAGATCGATACCGTCGAAAAAGCGGAAATTCTTAAATTTATTGCAGCATATAAAGATATTGTGGACTTTGCGGAGATTATTCCGGTGTCTGCTCTGAAGGGCGAGAATACCGATGATCTGCTGCAGGCAATGATGAAATACCTGCCGACAGGTCCGCAATTTTATGATGAGGATACGATTACAGATCAGCCGGAGCGGCAGATCGTTGCGGAAATGATCCGAGAGAAAGCGCTGCGCAATTTGAGCGATGAGATCCCACATGGTATTGCCGTTGCGATCGATCGTATGCACGAGCGTCCGAATGGCAATATTATTGATATTGATGCGACGATCGTATGCGAGCGCAATTCACACAAGGGGATCATTATTGGCAAACAGGGTGCCATGCTCAAAAAGATCGGATCACAGGCGCGTGCCGATATGGAAGCTTTGCTGGACTGCAAAGTGAATCTTAAGCTGTGGGTCAAAGTCAAAAAAGATTGGCGAGACAGTGATTTCCTGATCAAAAATTTTGGCTATCGAAAAACAGATTACGAAGATCTATAGGTAGAAACTTCGGTCGGTGTAAGAGCGATTACGTGGACTTTTCGGCAGAAAGTTCGGTCGATGTAAGAGTGATTACGAGATTTTTTTCGACTTATTAGCAAGTCGAAATCTCTTGGGACGGCAATACTTTCCAGAATAGAGAGCCCATGAAATTACCATGCTAATAGAAAGACTTAAGAAAGGCATGGTGAGAAGATGAAGTACCAAGAGCAGTGGGAGCAATTTGAGGAAACGGGAAAGGTAGCGGATTATCTGGCGTATTGCAGACAGGCGGGACAGATGAGCGCAGGCAATATGATGGATGGAAGCGCACTCGGCATGGCATTAGCAGAAAACGTAATGTGGAGTGGCAGTGTGAGAAATGCCGGTGAAGGAGACTGGGATCGTGGCGACAATGGGACACCACAGGAGGTAGCAAAACATGCGGGAGACGATAACGGTGACGGGAATGATCTTACAGACATCACCGCTGAAAGAGTACGATAGGCGGGTAGAGATACTCACTAGAGAACGAGGGAGAATATCGGCATTTGCACAGGGCGCAAGAAGACCAAACAGCGCCCTGTCTGCCTGTACGATTCTTTTTACCTTTGGTACCTTTACGCTCTATCCCGGCAGAGATTCTTACCGTCTGCAGAGTGGCTCCATTCAGACGCAGTTTGGAGAATTGGCACAGGATTACGATGCATTATGTTATTGTTCCTATTTTGGAGAAATGGCGCGATATTTCACCAGAGAAGGCGTGGAAGCTTCTAGGGAGCTTATGTTATTATACGTCACACTGCGCGCTGTCATGCATGGCAAAATGACACTTCCACTCGTTCGCGTGATCTATGAACTGCGTCTTATGTTGATCGAGGGCGAGATGGTGGAATTATTTCAATGTCTGCATTGCGGTACGAAAGAAGTCAACACCGTATATTTACAGGCGGGAGGACTTCTTTGTCCGGCCTGCGCCGCCAAGGATAAGACGACAAAAGATGCCTATCCGTTACAGTTAAGCTCCGATGCACTCTACACTCTGCAATACATATTGACCAGCGAATGGAGCAAACTTTATGCGTTCGGGGTATCCGAGGAGGTTTTGCGCGAGCTCACACATTTTATGAAACGTTATCTTGGCAGATATCTGCCACATCAATTCAAATCTGAAGCATTTCTTAAATAAATCTTAAACAGAATGTGACGTTACACTATCCTATGACAATAAATATCTTGTGCTCAATGGTTGTATATGTTATAATAGAATCGGTTGTTTGGAACTGTACTGTCAAAAGAATATTTGAATAGGATTTCATATTATTTTTTTTATAACATGAAACAGCACTGGTTTATTGATAATAATAATGTTTGGATGTAGGAACAAATCTTTTGAATCATGTTAAAAATGGGCAGTATACAAATTTTTAAATGTTTTAATATGAATAAGTTATATTCTGTAAAACAAGTTCAAAATAGCAACAAAATTCAACTAAATAATTCATTAAATATATAAGCGTAGTTGGTTAAGAAGTGATATTGATGCTTATATTAACAGTTAATAATTCAATGATATTTAAAAAGTAAGATGGGATTATTAATGCTATAAATGTGACAAATACATAAAGGAGGTAAAAATAAAGTCATAAAAGCATAATAATAGATAATATGGTACAGATAATTTTATCAATTCAAAATACGGAAGGGAGTTTCGATATGAGAAAAATTAGAGCAATGTTAGCAAGTGTAGCTTTGGCGGGATGTTTAGTAATGTCTCCTATTACGCAGGTGCAGGCAGCCACCTCAGACACGTGGTCAATTAAGTATATTCCGCATGTGCCAAATGGAATTAGTAATCAGGGAGATGTGCTATGTCTTGGTTACTATAGTGGTGGTTATATTGGAAACTGCAAAAAAATATCAGGAGAAAATGGCCGGAGATTAACGATTAAATCCAATTCGAATGGCGGGATGAATACGATTGACGTGACAACTACAGGAAAAACTAGAGCGTGGAAAATGAAAAAAAGTTCGACTGGAGATGTAAAATTTGTAGTTTTAGCTCATTATGATTATTCATGTACATCGACAGGTGTTATAAAATTACATAAATAGCTAAAGATTTGTTAGAAGTCGTTCAAGAACAATAGCACATCGATAGCGATATATAATTGCTGTCGATGTGTAAATAAGGAGAAGGGTATGAAAAAGAGAATTATCGGCTGCTTGCTGATCACATCAATAATATTATCAGGGTGTAGTTTTTGGAAGCCTAAAAACACTGAGGATGACAGAAAACCGATGGAACAAAATTCGGCGGAATTTGATTGGGGTAACTATCAAAAAGCAATTTATCAGAATAGGACATTGATTAAAGAATGCAATGCTAATTATCAGAAAGACATTTCAACCATTAAACAAAAAGAAAATAAAATGTTAGACTTTTCAAATTGCAAATTTGAACCGATCGATGAAGTGAAAAGTGTTTCGCTATTGCAGGAACAGATATTAGATGTCACACCTGAACAAAGCGTTAATACGATAAAACAATGGTTAAAAGATATTCATAAGGAAGACATTAATACAGACGAAGAAATTCGAGATGCGAGTGGACAATATCCAAATAATGATGTTGACGAGAATACAGATTCACCAGATTATTGGCCGGCAGTGGCTGATCATTATCCGGATTTTAAGACGGGAAGTGGTTTTTTTATTAATACCAATCAATGCCATATACAGATGGGCGCAGGGATTTATTCGATGAGTGATGGTGTTATCACTCAATATTTAGGCACGAATGGAATGGCTGGTTTGGATGCGCTGGGATCTAATAGCGAAGATGTGAAAGCAGAAGGTTTTGTATCTGAAATGAAGGATCAATCTTGGGAGTTGTTATCAAGGAAGGTAACAGTAGACGAAGGTGCAAAGATCGCAAAAAGATATTTTGAAGAAGGAAAATATTTTCCTGTAGCTCAAGGAGTAACGATAGATGTACCGGAAGTATCGGTATTTGCGTTAAAAAACAAGTATGGATATGATTATACAATTCGTCGCAAATATGAGGGAATTCCGTTTGCGTATGGAGATTATGGACAACGTAATCTTTATGACGGGTATCAGGTGACCCCGGATGTAAAGCATGCATATGTTGTGAATGATCAGACAGTCAGTGCATATGTTGGTCAGTCGGAGTCTAATTCGTTAAAAAAAATAGGGAAAGAACAGGATTCTATTATAGATTGTAAAAAAGCTGTCTCTATTTTGCAAAAATCGATGGCGACGGAACTTAAAATAAATGTAAAAAGAGTGGCTTTTGTATATTGTAAATGTGCTTTTGGTGAAGAACAAAACGAGACTCCGGATTATTATGCTTTTCCTTGTTGGGAATTTCAAGGGGAAAATAGCAATAACCAAGAGTATTTGCATCTTTATGTCGATGCGTTGACAGGGGCCGTGTATATGTATGGAAATCAGATAGAGCAGTAGTAATTTGTGCATCAAATATTAAGCGCCTGGCTGTTTGATATGTATACTTTAAAGATATTAGGAAGTAGGGGAAAGAAATTTATGAATAGAGTGGTAGTTGAGTGCCGCAAAATAGGGTATTCTGCGATAGGTATGTTTTCTGTTTTGATCATCATTATTAGCTTTCTGCTTGGCTCTTGTTACATGGATAGCGATTACAGATCCTATACAGTGATTGAAATGTTCTTTTTGCCAAAGAGACAGGAAGTGCTGTCTAATATTGAAATGAATTGGTTGACTGTTTGGGCGAATAGTATAAATGGATGGGTCCCGTTAATTCTTCCGGCAGCATTAAGTATTGGATATCTGTTT
>ENA-UOOD01004597-UOOD01004597.1-human-gut-metagenome-genome-assembly--contig:-CS67-NODE-4597-length-10625-cov-5.920908_pt1 | contig 10625 bp, 10 predicted proteins | sample MGYA00242464_ERZ724011 | MGnify/ENA metagenome assembly ERZ724011 | reverse complement strand
TCCACCCGGGCGGGGGTGGGGCGCTGGCGATGGCGCAGGCGGGCCAGCAAGGTGTCCGGCCACTGTTCGGGCGGGCAGAGCAGGTTGGCGGGGCCGGTGAGGCAGCCATGCATGCCCAGGCGGGCCCTGCCGCCCACCACGAGGGTATTGTCCTCTCCCTGCTTGCGCAGCACGTAAAGGGGCTCGCTGTGGGCGATGCCCAGGCCCCGGCGCTGGCCTTCGGTATAGCGCCACAGGCCTTCATGCCGGGCCAGCGGGCGCAGCACGGGGCGGCCGATGCTGTCCGCCTCTTCCAGCAGGACGGGGCCGCTGCCGGGCAGGGACAGGCCTTCCGCCTGCCAGCGCCGCTCCAGGAAGGCCCGGTAGGCGTCCTCTCCGGCGGGGATGAAGCATATCTCCTGGCTTTCCTGCGGTACGGGCACTGCCAGCCCCGCGTCCTTCACCTGGGCGATGCTGGCGGCCTTGTCCTGCCGGGCAAGGGGGAACACGGCCCGGCGCAGGCGCTCCAGCGGCACGAGGGAAAGGAAATAGCTCTGGTCCTTGGCCAGGTCGTCCGCTGCGGCCAGCACGGGCCCGGCAGGGCCGTCCAGCAGGCGGGCGTAATGGCCGGTGGCGATGCGGTCCGCGCCCAGGCTCAGGGCGGCGTCCAGCAGGGCCCCGAACTTGATGGCCCGGTTGCAGAGCGCACAGGGGTTGGGCGTCCGGCCCCGGGCATAGGCCCGCACGAAGGGCGTGACGACCTCCCTGTCGAAGACCGCGCGCATGTCGGCCACATGCAGGGGGATGCCCAGCTGTCCGCAGGCTGTTTGCAGGCCTTCCACCGCCTGACGGCTGGCGGGGGGCAGGGGCGCGGCCAGGGCTTCCGCCGCCGTGAGCAGGCGGGGGCCTTCAGGGGCCGGGCACGGCCCGGAGGAGGCGGCATCGGGCAGGAAGAGCCCGTGCAGGGCCAGAACGTCGTGTCCCTGTTCGCGCAGGCGCAGGAGGGCGCAGAGGCTGTCCACGCCGCCGCTGACGGCAACGGCCAGTTGTGTCATCGAAAAGTCTCCTTGGCGTCCGGCCGGGCCGGAGGGAAGATGCGAAAACAGCCCGCCAGAAAAGCTGACGGGCTGCGGAAAACCTTGGGCCGGGAAACGGCTTACAGGATCTGGGTCAGGAACTGGCGCAGACGCGGATGGCGGGGCGAGTTGAACAGGGTATCGGGCTTGCCCATTTCCAGGATCTGGCCGTGGTCCATGAAGATCAGGCGGTCGGCCACGGTACGGGCAAAGCCCATTTCGTGGGTCACGCAGATCATGGTCATGCCTTCTTCGGCCAGGCTCACCATAACGTCCAGCACTTCGCCCACCATTTCGGGGTCCAGGGCGGAGGTAGGCTCGTCGAAGAGCATGATGTCCGGCTGCATGGCCAGGGCGCGGGCGATGGCCACGCGCTGCTGCTGGCCGCCGGAGAGCATGGCGGGGTAGACGTTGGCCTTGTCGCTGATGCCCACTTTCTTGAGCAGCTTCAGGGCCATGGTCTCGGCTTCGGCCTTGGGGATGTTCAACAGCTTGCGCGGGGCCAGGGTCAGGTTCTGCAGCACCGTCTTGTGCGGGAAGAGGTTGAACTGCTGGAAGACCATGCCGAGGTTGCGGCGCATCTCGTTGATGTTGTTGGCCTTGTCGTTGATGTCCTGCCCGTTGACGATGATGCTGCCGCCGTCGATCTCTTCAAGACGGTTGATGGAGCGCAGCAGGGTGGACTTGCCGGAACCGGAAGGCCCGATGATGACCACGCGCTCGCCGGGAGCGATATCGAGGCTCACATCCTGCAGGGCCGGGAGCTGTCCGAAGTACTTCCAGACGTGGCGGATGCTGATGATGGGCTCGGTGCTATTTTTTTCTGTCATAGTGATTGAGCCTCGCTTCGATGATGCTGACGATCTTGGAGAGGATGAGGGTGATGATGAGGTACACCAGGGCGACCACGGTGTAGGACTCGAAATAGCAGTAGCTCTTGGAGGCAAAACTGCGGGCGCGCTGCATCAGGTCGGGCATGCCGATGACGGAGACCAGGGCCGTATCCTTGAGCATGGCGATGCATTCGTTGCCGACGGGCGGGATGATGGTGCGCCAGGCCTGGGGCAGCACCACATAGAACATGGTCTGCACGCGGTTGAAGCCCAGGGAGCGGGCCGCTTCGGTCTGCCCGTGGGGGATGGCCAGGATGCCCGCGCGGAACACTTCGCCCATGTAGGCGCCGTAGCAGAAGCTCAGGGCGATGACGGCGGAGGTCACGCCTTCCATCTTCACCAGCATGGAGATGGCGAAGTAGATGTAGAAGATCTGCACCAGCAGGGGGATGCCGCGGATGACTTCCACATAGGTGGAGGCCAGCAGGTTGAAAAAGCGGTTGCGCGAGATGCGCCCCAGGCCGGTCAGCAGGCCCAGAGGCACGGCGCCGCAGATGGAGTAGGCCGTCACCTTGAAGGTGAGCAGCAGGCCGTCAGGCAGGAAGATGATGGCATCACGGTAGACCTGCGGCCCGGTGGTGCAGAGCAGCACCAGGGTGATGATGGCACCACACAGGGCGATGGACCATGCGTTGATAAGCCGCCATTCGCGAGGGTTCGGGATGGACGGGCCGTCCGTCACCATGATGATGTTGCCTTTGCTTTGCCCTTCGTCTTTCATTGTACAGGTTGCCCCTTGTATGCGGGAACGCCGGAAGGGCCCGGAGGCCCTTCCGAACAGTTGTCACAAAATGGGGACCGGCGGTGCCGGTCGCGGCGGCTGCCCTAGTCGGCAGTGCCCATCCACTCGACCTTCAGCTTGTTTTCGGTGCCGTCGGCCTTGATCTCGGCAATGGCCTTGTTGAGGCGGTTCAGCATCTCGGTACGGCCCTTGCGCACGCAGAAGCCGAAGTATTCGGGATTGTTGTGCTGGTAGGCGATGCCGAACTTGCCGGCGAAATCGGTACGCTTGTTGGCGTAGTACTTGGCGACGGGGTCGTCACAGATGACGGCGTCCACACGACCGGCGGCCAGGTCTTCGAAGGCCAGACCGATGTCGTCGTATTCGCGGATCTTGGCGCCCACGTTGGCTTCCTGCAGCACGAGCACGCCGGTGATGCCGATCTGGCTGCCCACGGTCAGGCCCTTGAGGTCGGCCAGGCTGTTGATCTTCTTGCCCTTGGGCATGACCACGGCCTGCACCACGCCGTAGTAAGGTTCGGTGAAGTCGAAGGCCTTCTGGCGTTCGGGAGTGATGGTGGTGGAAGCGGCCAGCAGGTCGTAGTTGCCGGAGGCCAGACCGGCGAAGATGCCGTCCCAGGCCACGTCGCGCAGTTCCATCTCATAACCGGCACGCTTGAGCACTTCCGTGGCGTAGGCGATGGAATAGCCGTTGGGCACCTTTTTGTCGTTCAGGAATTCCATGGGCGGATAGGTGCAGTTGGTGGCGACCACCAGGGTCTCGGCGGCCACGGACGTGCACATCATCATGAGAGCACACAGGGTAAGCGTGAGTTTGCGGAACATAATGCTGCCTCCAAAGGTTGATGAAGATGTCTGGCCTGAGGCTCGCGCCCGCATGCCAAAACCGGCCAAACTGGGTTTTATTAGCCGCGCAGGCCCCTGTCGTCAATACCCGGCGGGCGCCGGAGCCGCAGTTTTCCTGCCTGCGGGGCCCGGCCGCCTGTCAGCGGGCCAAAAATAAGGGAAGGGCCCGTGGGCCCTTCCCTGGGATGACGGAAGGATGGCCGGGACGTCCGGCCGGAGTGTCCGGGCTAGTCGGCAGCGCCCATCCACTTGATCTTCAGCTTGGCTTCGGTGCCGTCGGCCTGCATGCTGGCGATGGCCTTGTTGAGGCGTTCCAGCAGCTCGGTATCGCCCTTGCGCAGGCAGAAGCCGTAGTATTCGGGATCCTTGTGCAGGTAGGCAACGTTGAACTTGCCGGCGAAGTCGGCGCGCTTGTTGGCGTAGTACTTGGCGACGGGGTCGTCACAGATGACGGCGTCGGTACGGCCGGCGGCCAGGTCTTCGAAGGCCAGACCGATGTCGTCGTATTCCTTGATCTTGGCGCCCACGTTGGCCTTTTGCAGCACGAACACGCCGGTGATGCCGATCTGGCTGCCCACGGTCAGGCCCTTGAGGTCGGCCAGGCTGTCGATCTTCTTGCCCTTGGGCATGACCACGGCCTGCACGGCGCCATAGTAGGGGATGGTGAAGTCGAAGGCCTGCTGGCGCTCGGGAGTGATGGTGGTGGAGGAAGCCAGGATGTCGTAGTTACCGGCGGCCAGACCGGCGAAGATGCCGTCCCACGCCACGTCGCGGAAGGTGATCTTCAGATTCGCGCGTTTGGCGATCTCATGGATGTAGTCGATGGAATAGCCGGTGGGGACCTTCTTGTCCGTCAGGAATTCCATGGGCGGGAAGGCACAGTTACCGGCGACCACGAGGGTCTTGGCGGCCACGGGAGTGCACATCAGGACGAGTGCGCACAGGGCAAGAGTGAGTTTGCGGAACATAATGCTGCCTCCGGAAAATGGGAAAAAAGGCCTGGACCGGACCGGGCATCCGTGCCGGGCCCGGCCAGGATTGGGTCTTATTAGTCGCGCGGGCCCCGAGCGTCAATAGGTTTTCCGGGATTTTCCGGCCGCCGCACAGGGCCGGAAACGCAGGAAGGGCCCGCAGGCCCTTCCGAAATGTCATATGATGGTGACCGGTGCTGCCGGCCGGGGTGTCCGGACTAGTCGGCAGAGCCCATCCACTTGATCTTCAGCTTGTCTTCGGTGCCGTCGGCCTTCATGGCGGCGATGGCCTTGTTGATGCGCTTCACGAGTTCGGTCTCGCCCTTGCGCACGCAGAAGCCGAAGTATTCGGGATCCTTGTGCAGGTAGGCCACGGAGAACTTGCCGGCGAAGTCTTCACGCTTGTTGGCGTAGAATTTGGCGACGGGGTCGTCGGCGATGACGGCGTCGATGCGGCCGGCGGCCAGGTCTTCGAAGGCCAGACCGATGTCGTCGTATTCCTTGATCTTGGCGCCCACGTTGGCCTTTTGCAGCACGAACACGCCGGTGATGCCGATCTGGCTGCCCACGGTCAGGCCCTTGAGGCCGGCCAGGCTGTCGATCTTCTTGCCCTTGGCCATGACCACGGCCTGCACGACGCCGTAATACGGGTCGGAGAAGTCGAAGGTCTTCTGGCGTTCGGGGGTGATGGTGGTGGAGGAGGCCAGGATGTCGTAGTTGCCCGAGGCCAGACCGGCAAAGATGCCGTCCCAGGCCACATCACGGAATTTCATGTCAAAGCCGGCGCGTTTGGCCACCTCCTTGATGTAATCAATGGAATAACCGGTGGGGACTTTCTTGTCGTTCAGGTATTCCATGGGCGGGTAGCCGCAGTGTCCGGCCACCACCAGGGTCTTGGCGGCCACGGCCGAGGACATGAGGACAAGGAAGCACAGGGCAAGGGTCAGTTTACGGATCATATCGCTGCCTCCGGAAGATTGATGGGATAGGTCCCGGCATGTGACACACGCATGCCGGGACAGCCAACCATATCTTGTCTTATGCGGGAGGGCCAGCGCCGTCAACTGCCTTACCAGCTGTTGCCCGGGGCGGGGCCGTCGTCCTCGTCGTCTTCGTCGCTGGCGCCGGGGGCCATGCGCGAAAGGGTATCGCGCAGGGGACGGGCCTGGGGCAGGGAAGCATTGCCGGGCGCGGCGTCGGCGTCATCTTCGGGGCGTTCGTCCTTGAGGGCCTGCTGCAGGAACCAGTCCTCGCGGATGCGCCAGGAGGCGGCCGCCGTGTAGGCGGGCGAGGAATAGCCCACGGAGAGGATCAGGGTGCGGCGGGCGTGTTCCTGCAGGCGGATGAGCAGGGGGGTGAAGTCCGCGTCGCCGGACAGGATGATGAATTCGTCAAAATGGGTGGGGTGGGACAGGTCATCCATGCAGTCCATGACCAGATGGATGTCCGTGCTGGTCTTGCCGCGGGTGGTCAGGGGCGGACAGTCCACCACCTGGAAGGCGCTGCGGATGAAATGGTAACGGAATTCCTGATAGCGCTGGGGGTTGAGGTAACACATGCGCTTCAGGATGCGGCGGCGCACGCCGTCACCGTAGAGGATGCGCAGGGCGTGGTTCTCGATCCAGCGCACCCAGCGGTAGGGGGCCATGCCGAAGGCCCGGGCCGCTTCGGGGTCTGCTTCAAGAAAACGGGTGTAAATGTTGTCAAAGTCCACATACAGGGCGCTGTACACTTCATCAAAACCGGTAAAACGTGCCATAATCTCCTCAATAGCTTATGAAATAAATGTTGAGTCTACTTAGCGCAGCGGGGGACTGGTGGCAAGAGGCGGCTTGAATTCGGCAAAGCCTGCCGCTATGGTGCCGCTATCCCACTACAGGAGGCCCGAAGATGTCGCAACTGAAGAGCTGTGTCGCGGATGTGATGGACCGTATCCGGCGACGCCATGACGCCGATCCCGGGGAATTCTGGCATGCCTGTCTTTTCTGGACGTTCTGGGTCTCCCTGGCCCTGTTCCCCATCGGCTACGGCTGGCGCGAAGTGACGCCGCCGCTGTGCTTCATCTTTCTGCTGCTCTATTACCGGCACGCCTGGCACCGTTCCGTCCTGCGCCGTCTCACGGTCTGGCCGCTCTTCCTCTGCGCCGGTGCCATGACCCTCATCGGCGTGGTCTTCTCCACGGACGTCTGGCAGTCCTTCCTGCATGGTGGCATGGGCGTCAACAAGGCCTATATCCTGCCTTTCATCGCCATGGAGTGCGTGCGCTCCACACGGGATCTGCGCCGCCTTGTCCATGCCTGTGTGCTGGCCTGTGTCTGGCAGGGACTGGACGGCATGTGGCAGGCCTGGACCGGCTTCGACTTCATCATGGGCTATGCGCCCAACGCCGGACGCCTGACCGGCAGCCTGGGGGATTACAGCGTGGGCAACTACATGGCGCTGGCCATGATCCCTGCCTTTGCCTGCTGGTTCCTGCTGCGTCGCCGTCTGGGCGTCCTGCCCGCGGCGATCGTCTGGGTGGTGCTCTTCATCCCGGCCTTTTTCCTGCTGGAAGGCGCCTCCAGCCGCAGCGGCATCCTGGCCGTGGCCTCCGCCTTCGTGTTCTGGGCCCTGCTGGCGGGCGGCAGGACGGGACGCATCGCCCTCTGGGGCTGCGTCCTGGTGCTGGGGGGCTTCACCCTGCTGTCCTTCCACCGCATGGATCCGTCCACCATCGCGGGGGACGGGCGCTGGAGCCTCATGGATCCGTCCACCATCGCGGGGGACGGGCGCTGGAGCCTCTGGTCCCTGGGCTGGCAGGTCTTCCTCGAGCATCCCTGGCTGGGGGCGGGGCTTGACCGCTACAACGCCTGCTTCCGGCCCTTGGGGTTTGTCCCGGCCCATGACGCCATCACCATCAGCCACCCGCACAACATGTATCTGGATATCCTGTATGCCCACGGCATCATCGGCTTCATCCTGGGCATGATCTTCCTGCTGGGCTTCGCCTGGTGGGCGGGCAGGCATATCCGTCGTGCCCTGCACGACGGCGGTGTGGCGCAGCGTGCGGCGGAGGCCGCGGGCAGTCTTCTGCACTGGCGTCTGACGGCCTGGTTCTATCTGGGGTATCTGGGCTGGCTGGTCAACGGCATCTTTGGCCATGACTTTTATCGCATCTGGTGGCTGGGGCTGGCCATGTGCAGCCTGGGCATCTGCATAGGCGGTGTGGTCAGCGGGCTGGCCGCAGACGGGGAAAGCATCCCCGGCAGAGGAGAGGAGCGATGAGCTTTTGCCTGCAGGTGGCCGGGGACGGCGACGTCTTCCCCATGCTGGCCATCTATGCGCCCTATGTGCGGGACACGGCCATCACCTTCGAATACAAGGTGCCCACGGCTGCGGAGTTCGGCGCGCGTCTGCATCATGTGCTGCCGGAATATCCCTGGCTGGTCTGCCGGGCGCCGGGGCAGGTGCTGGGCTATGCCTATGCCCACCGGCACATGGAACGGGCGGCCTACGGCTGGAACGTGGAGTGCTCCGTCTATGTGCTGGGTTCCGCCCGTGGGCGCGGCGTGGGGCGTGCCCTGTACGGGGCCCTGCTGGAACTGTTGCGCCTGCAGGGCGTGGTCAACGCCTATGGCTGCATCGCGGTGCCCAACGAGCCTAGCGAAGCCCTGCACAGGGCGACGGGCTTTTCCCTGCTGGGGCATTTCCCGGCCTCGGGCTGGAAGCAGGGCCGCTGGCACGACATCGTCTGGTACGGTCGCTGCCTGCAGGAGCCGGGTGCGGGAGAGCCTGCGCCGCTGCGTCCTTTCGGCAGTCTCGGACAAGATTTGGTGGACGAGGTGCTGCGCCGCCACGCCCGGGGATGACTTTCAGGCTCGTACGGTGATCGGGCAGAGCGGGGCAGACCTTGCCGGCAAAGGCTCCTCCGGCTGGAGGTGAGGCGCGGAGGGCGGACGGCCGTACCTGAGGCGAGCCGCACCGTGCCGCCGGGACGTCCTGCGACATCAATGATACGATACTATGCAAGAGGCCGGATGTGCTGCACATCCGGCCTCTTTTTATGTGTGCCCGCGGGAAGGCGCGGGCGATGCTCCTGCCATCAGAATTCCCAGACCAGGCGGGCCTGGCCGCCGATGCTCTGCCGGACACCCGCGGAACCTTCGAGCCCCAGGTCCACATGGAGGGAGCTGTGAGCGGGATCCCACTGCAAGCCTGCCATGAAGACGGCGCTGTCGCCGCGCATGGAGACCGAGGGTGCATCCACGCCGTGATTGCTCAGTTCCGTGCGGGCCGTGCCGTCGAATTCATGTTCCCAGGCCACGTCCGCGTAGGGACTGAAGCCCTGGAAAAGCTCATAGCTCAGGCGGGTGCCCACGCGGAGCAGGCAGGAATCCATGGGATCGAAGCGGAAATCCTCGCCCATGATGCTGATGTCCTGTCCATCCTGATGGTTCCAGAAAAAGCTGGCCCGGCTGTCCAGGCGCATGCGTTCCGTGGCCTGCCACTGGTAGCCGAGGCCGGCGAACAGGCCGTAGTAGGCCGTGGACGTATCGAAGTCGGCCGTCTGCTGGAGCACGCTGGCGATGTCCTGGCTCTGCCAGTCGCCATTGATCTGCCCCAGCCGCAGACCGGCCTGCGCGTACAGGCCGGACAAAAGGCCGGACGTCAGGTCGAAGCGGGCCATCAGGCCGCCGCCCGCGTAGCGGGCGTTGCCGGTGCCGCAGACGTCGCCTACGGAAAAGTCCTCGCGGGTGCCGATGCTGGCCTGGCCGTATTCGAAAAACGCGCCCAGCAGCAGGTCGCCCGCCTCGCCCGTGAAGCTCCGGGCCAGACCGGCAGCCAGTTCCAGACCGGTGCCGTCCGCCCGGCCATCGTTGCCGTAGCGTTCCGTACCGCCATGGATGGCCGCGAAGGGCATCCAGGCATCCTGTCCGGCAGCCGCCTTGCGGGCCTGCTCCAGGGCCGTGCCTTCCACCAGGCGCGCGCCCCGGTCGAGGGCCGCCATCTGGGCCACCCGGTACTGGTTGAAGGCCTTTATCTGCGGGTTGGCCCGCAAGCCGGTGATGGTCAGGTCGATGGAGTCACCGTTGCGCTGCATGCTGCCGTCGAAGAGCAGGGCGAAGCCCTTGGGCGCATCATGGACGGTACCGCCGTTACTCAGGGCCAGTTCATCGGCATGGATGCTGTTTATCAGCGTGTACCGGTCACCGATGCGCATGCCCTGGCCCCCCAGGGCCCCCAGAACGCGTACCGTACCGCCCTGCAGGTCGCCCTCTTTCTGCTCATTGCCCAGTGTCAGCAGGGGCTCTCCGGGCTGCATGCCGTTGGGCAGGGCAAGGTTGAGGTACTGGAAGGCCGCCACACGCCGGAGCGTGCCCTGCCAGCCCAGCAGGTTGAGGCTGTTGCCGCTGCCGGCAGCGGGCAGGGGGAAGACGTCCTGCCCAGGCTGTACGTGAGGGCGCTGCCAAAGACATAGCCGCCGATATGGCCGCCCGTGAGGGTGACGGCATTGTAGCGTGCGCCGTACTGTCCGCCGCTGCTGGCATAGACGATGCCGCCGACGATGTGATCCCTGATGCTGCCGCCGCTGACGAGAACAGCGTTGAAACTGGCGTCGGCTGTCCCGTTGGTCGTGGTGGCACTGCCGCCGGCGACGCTGGTAATGGAGCCGCCGGAGATGCTGACCAGGTTGTAACGGGCCGAGCCGTCAAGCAGACCTGACGCATGGCCGCCGACCACGGTACCGGTCGTGCCCCCCTTGATGATAACGAGATTGCTGTCGGCCAGGGCCTTGTCGCGGCCGCTGTCGGCATTGCCGCCCACGATATGGGAGACATCGCCGCCAATCTGGAGGACCGTATTGCTGTTGCTTCGGGCAAACATGGTGGCAAGGGCGGATCCGCCGTAGGCATTGTCACTGATGCGGCCGCCATTGACGACGATGCTGTTGTAGGCGGTGTCGGCGACGCCGCCGTAACACCAGCCGCCGAAGGTCTGCACGGCCTGACCGCCGTCATTGACGACCGTGCCGTAGCGGGCCCGGGCACTGTCGCCATAGGCCATGACGCCGTAGACATTGCTGTAGATAGTGTCGTCAAATTCAAAAGTATGTTATAATCTCTTCACTTAGAGAATGT
>ENA-UOOD01004591-UOOD01004591.1-human-gut-metagenome-genome-assembly--contig:-CS67-NODE-4591-length-10639-cov-13.083239_pt1 | contig 10639 bp, 10 predicted proteins | sample MGYA00242464_ERZ724011 | MGnify/ENA metagenome assembly ERZ724011 | reverse complement strand
ATGACCTTGGGGCCGTCGGGGGTGAGCATCAGGCCGAAGTAAAGGCAGCCCTGAAAGGTGCGGTCTTCGCTGTTCATGGCGGCGATGGTAGGCAGGAAAATTTCCTCCATGCACCGCTGGGCAATGGCAGGGGTGTAGTAGGGGTTGGGGGCGACGGTGCCCATGCCGCCGGTGTTCAGGCCGGTGTCGCCGTCTCCCGCCCGCTTGTGATCCATGGAGGACACCATGGGCTTGACCACCTTGCCGTCGGTGAAGGCCAGCACGGAGACCTCCGGGCCGGTGAGAAATTCCTCAATGACCACATGGTCGCCGGACTTGCCGAAGACGTGATTTTCCATCATATCCCGGACGGCGGCCTTGGCCTCGTCCCGGGTCTGGGCGATGATAACGCCCTTGCCCAGCGCAAGACCGTCGGCCTTGATGACGGTGGGGATGGGGGCGGTGTCCAGATAGGCGAGGGCGGCGGCCATGTCGCTAAAAACCTCGTACCGGGCGGTAGGGATGCCGTACTTTTTCATGAGATTCTTGGAAAAGACCTTGCTGCCCTCAATGATGGCGGCCCGGGCGCGGGGGCCAAAGCAGGGGATTTTAGCCGCTTCCAGCGCGTCCACGCAGCCCAGTACCAGCGGGTCGTCGGGCGCGACCACGGCGTAATCTACCTTTTGCTCCTGGGCGAAGGCGACGATCTTGTCAATTTCCGTAGCGCCGATGGGGACGCACACTGCGTCCGCCGCGATGCCGCCGTTGCCGGGGAGAGCGAAAATTTCCGTGACCGCGGGATTCTTTTTCAGGCTTTTGATGATGGCGTGTTCCCGTCCGCCGCCGCCTACGACTAACAGTTTCATAAACAATCCCCCTTAGTGGTGGAACAGTCTCATGCCGGTGAAGGCCATGACCATGCCGTCCTTATCGCATTCCTCGATGACCAGATCGTCCCGGATGGAGCCGCCGGGCTGGGCGATGTACCTGACGCCGGAGGCTTTGGCGCGCTTGATGTTGTCGGGGAAGGGGAAGAAAGCATCGGAACCGAGGGAAACGCCGTCAAATTTGGACAGGAATTCCCGCTTGTCTTCTTCGGTCAGCCGGTCGGGCTGGCGGGTGAAGTAGTTCTGCCAGATGCCGTCGGCGCAGACGTCCTCCTCGTTGCCGTTGATGTAGCCGTCGATCACGTTGTCCCGGTTGGGGCGGCCGAGGTCGGCGCGGAAGGGCAGGGACAGGGTCTTGGGGTGCTGGCGCAGGAAGAAGGTGTCGGCCTTGGAGCCGGCCAGCCGGGTGCAGTGGATGCGGGACTGCTGACCCGCGCCCACGCCCACGGCCTGCCCGTCATAGGCAAAGCACACGGAGTTGGACTGGGTGTATTTCAGGGTAATCAGCGCCACGATCAGGTCGATTTTGGCGGATTCGGGCAGGTCTTTGTTCTTGGTGACGATGTTCTGAAGCAGATGCCCGTCGATTTTGAAGTTGTTCCGCCCCTGCTGGAAGGTGATGCCGAAGACCTGCTTCGTCTCCTGCTCGGCGGGAACGTAGTCTGGGTCAATGGCCACCACGTTGTAGCCGCCCTTGCGCTTGGTTTTCAGGATGGCCAGCGCTTCCTCTGTGTAGCCGGGGGCGATCACGCCGTCGGAGACCTCCCGGGCGATGAGCTTCGCGGTGGTCACGTCGCACACGTCGGACAGAGCAACCCAGTCACCGAAGGAGCACATCCGGTCGGTGCCTCTTGCCCGGGCGTAGGCGCAGGCGAGGGGACTGTCGTCCAGCTCGGGGACGTCATCTACGAAGCACGCCTTTTTCAGGTTCTCGGGCAGCACCTTTCCCACGGCGGCGGAGGTGGGGGAGACGTGCTTGAAGGACGTCACGGCGGCCATGCCGGTGGCTTCCTTCAGTTCCTTTACAAGCTGCCATGAGTTGAGGGCGTCCAGAAAATTGATGTAGCCGGGGCGGCCGTTCAGGATGGTGATGGGCAGCTCGGAGCCGTCTGCCATGTAGATCTTCGCGGGCTTCTGGTTGGGGTTGCAGCCGTATTTCAGTTCAAATTCTTTCATGTTCCTTCCCTCCATGCGGTATTACTTTGAGTGCTTGTTGAGGATTCGCTGCTGATATTTCCGGGTTTCCAGATCGGTGTAGCGCACAAACAGGGAAATTTTATTGTCGGGGTTCAGGTTCTCCCACAGCTCCCGGGTGAAATCGTCGATGTCCGCGGGGATGCTGACCCGTTCCGGCTCTCCCTGAAAGGTAGGAATTACGGGATTGCCGTCGCAGACATAGGTGTGGAGGAAATGCCCCAGACCGGGGACGGCGGGGTACTCATAGAAGAACCTGGCACATGCCGTGCCCTCCGGGTCGGCGGATTTCAGGATGGACAGCTTATAGCTGCCATCCCCTGCCTGCAGGCCGGAAATGCGGGGCGTCCAGTTGGGGCCGTCGTCCTCAAACTGACGGGTACGCAGGGCGGCTTCCCAGCTTTCACCCCTGGCGAGGTACTCCCAGACAGTGTCCGTCTGGTCGCCGTTGGTAACGATGAGACCCTGACCGGCTTCCCGCACGGGATGGTAGATGATCAGATGGGGGTCTTTCATGAGACTGGGGTCGAAGGCTTCCGTGCGGATGCCGTCCGGCTCCTGAACGAAGACCCGGTTCCGGGAATTGACGCTGCGTCCCATGATGAAATAGGCGGCCACGGCGGTCTTGCCGTCGGGGGTGACCCCCAGCACAATGCCCCGGCCGGGGTAGGTGTTGCCGCTGAGGCGCTCGGCCATGGACTTTACTTCGTAAACATTCATAGCGTTTTCACTCCTGTTCGATGATAACGGTGCGGCCTTCCACCCGGAGCCTGCCCTCGCAGAACAGGCGCACGGCTTCCGGCAGCAGCTTCCATTCGGCCTGCTCCATAATACGTTTTTGAAGCGTCTCGGGGGTATCTCCGGGGAGAACGGGGACGGCCTTCTGGGCGATAATGGGGCCGCCGTCGCATTCCGCGCTGACAAAATGCACGGTCGCGCCGGAGAGCTTGACACCGTAGGCCAGCGCCGCTTCATGGACGCGAAGCCCATAGAAGCCCTGTCCGCAGAAGGACGGGATCAGGGCGGGGTGGACGTTCATAATGGCGTTGGGGTAGGCCTGCACCAGCTCTTCGGTGAAGATGACCATGCAGCCCGCCAGAACCACTAAATCAATGTCCAGCGCCCTCAGCTTTTCCACCAGCGCCAGCGTCATGGCGCGGTTGGAGTCGAAGTTTTTCCGGGGCAGCACATAGCCGGGGATACCCGCTTTCCGCGCCCGCTCCAGAGCGTAAGCCCCCTCCTTGGAGGAGATCACGGCGGTGATCTCTCCGCCGCCCAGCTCGCCCCGCTGCTGAGCGTCGATCAGCGCCTGCAAATTGGTGCCGCCGCCGGAGACCAGAACTGCGATCTTGGCCGTCATTCCAGAATCACCTTTTCCTCGTCGTTTTTGACAATGGTGCCAATGACGTAGGCGTCCTCGCCGTGGGCGGTGAGGATGTCCAGCGCGGTCTGCACCTGCGCAGCGGGAACAACGATGCTCATGCCCACGCCCATGTTGTAGGTGTTGAACATGTCCCGCTCGGGAATATTGCCGGTCTTTGCAATCAGGTCGAAGATGGGCAGCACCTTAACGGCGCTCTTGTCGATCTTCGCGCACAGGCCGTCGGGGATGGAGCGGGGAATATTCTCATAGAAACCGCCGCCGGTGATGTGGCTGATGCCCTTGACGTCCACGGTTTCCAGCAGCGCCAGAACGGACTTGACGTAGATCTTCGTGGGGGTCAGCAGAGTCTCGGCGATGGTCTTTCCGCCCAGCGCATCGCAGGGCCGGTAAATTTCGGCGGGGTTCTCGTCAATGCGGAAAACCTTGCGGATCAGGCTGAAGCCGTTGGAGTGGATGCCGGAGGAAGCCAGGGCGATCACCGCGTCCCCTTCCGCCATTCTGGTCTTGTCCAGAATCTTCTTTTTATCCACAATCCCCACGGCGAAGCCCGCAAGATCGTAGTCCTCCACGGGCATCAGGCCGGGGTGCTCGGCGGTTTCGCCGCCGATGAGCGCCGCGCCGGACTGGACGCAGCCCTCCGCCACGCCGCCCACGATTTCGGCAATTTTTTCCGGCACGTTTTTGCCGCAGGCGATGTAATCCAGAAAGAACAGGGGCTTTGCGCCCACGCAGATGATGTCGTTGACGCACATGGCCACGGCGTCGATGCCGATGGTGTCGTGCTTGTCCATGAGGATGGCCAGTTTGACCTTGGTGCCGCAGCCGTCGGTGCCGGAGACCAGCACCGGCTCCTCCATCCCGGCAATGGGCAGGCCGAAGCAGCCGCCGAAGCCGCCCACGTCGTCCAGACAGCCTAAGTTGCGGGTGCGGGCGATGTGGGTCTTCATCAGCTCCACGGCCTTGTATCCGGCGGTGATGTCCACACCGGCGGCAGCGTAGCTGGCGGACTGGGAATTGTTGTGTTCCATGATAATACTCCTTTTCCGGAAATTTATCTTGATTATTCTTTGCCGTTCCAGCAGTAGGTGCAGACCTTGTCTTTGTCCAGTCCGATGGCCTCCAGCAGGCCGTCCAGAGACTGGTAGCCAAGCGAGTCAAAGCCCATTTCCTCGCAGATGGCTTTGAGCATACATTTGCCCCGCTGCGTGCTGCCGTCGGCGTACTCGTCTAAGTGCTTCTGCCCCTCGTCGCCCTCCAGATTCTGAACCGTCCGCCGGGCAATCAGCTCCATTTCGGAGTTGGAGCGGGAGAAATTCAGATATTTGCAGCCGTACATGATGGGCGGACAGGCGGAACGCATATGCACTTCCTTCGCGCCGCTTTCGTACAGGAAGTCCACCGTCTCCCGCAGCTGGGTGCCCCGGACGATGGAGTCGTCCACGAACAGCAGCTTCTTGCCCTGAATCAGCTCCGGCACGGGAATCTGCTTCATTTTCGCCACCAGATTGCGCATCTCCTGATTTGCGGGAGTGAAGGAACGGGGCCAGGTGGGGGTGTACTTGACGAAGGGACGGGCGAAGGGCTTATGGGACTGGTTTGCGTAGCCGATGGCGTGGGGCAGACCGGAGTCCGGCACGCCCGCCACGAAGTCCACGTCCGGCATGGTGCCGGCTTCCATTTCCTTGCGGGCCATGATCTCGCCGTTGCGGTAGCGCATGACCTCCACGTTTTTGCCCTCGTAGTTGGAGTTGGGGTAGCCGTAGTACGTCCACAGGAAGGCGCAGATTTTCATTTTGGTACCGGGGGCGGCCAGCTGAGTAAGGCCGTCCGCCGTCATTTTCACGATCTCCCCGGGGCCAAGCTCGTAATGGTCCTGATAGCCCAGCTTGTGGTAGGCGAAGGACTCGAAGGATACGCACAGGCCGTCGTTATTCCTGCCCACCAGCACGGGCAGCCGCCCCAGCCGGTCCCGGGCGGCGATGATGGCGTCGGGGGTCAGCAGCAGAATGGTGCAGGAGCCGTCGATGACCTCCTGCGCGTAGCGGATGCCCTCGATCAGGCTGCCCCGCTGGTTGATGAGGGCGGCGGTCAGCTCGGTGGTGTTGATCTTGCCGGAGGACATGGCCATGAACTGATGCCCCGGCCCGGAAAAGGTCTCGGCCACCAGCTGTTCGGCGTTGTTGATGATGCCCACGGTGGAGATGGCGAACATCCCCAGGTGAGAGCGCACCAGCAGGGGCTGAGGGTCGGTGTCGGAAATGCAGCCGATACCGGCGTTTCCGCTGAATTTTGCCATGTCATCGTCAAATTTCGTGCGGAAGGGGGTATTTTCAATGCTGTGGATCTGCCGCTGGAAGCCCTTTTCCGTATCGTAAAAGGCGAGTCCGGCCCGGCGGGTGCCCAGGTGGGAGTGGTAGTCCGTGCCGAAGAAAACGTCGTAAATGCAATTCTTATGGGAAATTGCCCCGAAGAAACCGCCCATTGCTTTTCCTCCCTCAGCCGTTCAGCTCCGCCTGAAGGGCGGCGTCTTTCTCAAGCACCTTGGCCGCGTCGGCGGCGCGTCTGGCGTCCAGCTTCGCGGCAAGCTCTGCGTCCTCCACTGCCAGAATCTGGGCAGACAACAAAGCGGCATTCACGCCCCCGTTTACGGCTACGGTGGCGACCGGAATACCGGAGGGCATCATGACCGTGGAAAGAAGAGCGTCAATGCCGTCGAGACAAGGACCTTTGCAGGGAATACCGATGACCGGAAGGGTGGTGTTTGCCGCGATGGCACCGGCCAGATGCGCGGCCATACCGGCGGCGGCGATGAGCGCGCCAAAGCCGTTTGCCCGTGCGGATACGGCAAAATCCCGAGCCTCCTCGGGGGTGCGGTGGGCGGAGTAGATGTGACATTCGTAGGGAATGCCCAGAGACGTCAGGGTATCCATGGTTTTGCGCAGGATGGGCAGATCGCTGTCGCTGCCCATGACGATTCCGACTTTTTTCATGTGTTGACCTCCTTGTGGCAAATAAAACTTCATGCATGAGCACTGCACTGCGAAAATGCGCAAAGGCATAAGCATGAAGTTTTTGTGCATCATTTCCGGTTGCCCCGCAGGGGGGAGGAAATGGCACATTTTTTCTTTTTTTCTATGGGTTTGCATAGAAAAAAGGGCGCACTCGCCCGCTGTAACGGGAAAGTGAGCCCAGACGGTCGGCAGGAAATGGGGATATGCCCTTACTCCATGTGGTGCTCCACTTCGGTCTGCTCCGAAAACTCGGATGCAGCCTAATCCGTCAGTCATAAGGGTTTGTTGATGTTACATTATCATTATATCATCGGGGGCGACCCCCGTCAACTCGCAGAAAGACGATTCCTGACGGTTTTTGGCAAGATTCCATGTGAATCTTGCCAAATCGATAAAATTGCCCCGAAAGAGGTGCGCTCTTTCGGGGCAGCGTTTACGCGGCGAAGAAGTTGTAAAGGCCGAAGATGAGAATGATGCCCACGATCACGGGCAGCACGTAGGTCATGTAAGGCCGCAGCCATTTGGCGATTTTCAGCCCTTTGCCCTCGTTGGCTTCGGCGAGGAAATTCTCCCAGCCCCAGCCGTAGCGGGTGGTGCAGAAAATGATGAACAGCAGACTGCCCAGGGGCAGCAGCAGGTTGCTGACCAGAAAATCCTCGCTGTCCAGCACGTCCCGCCCGGCGATGGGGCGGAAATTGCTCCACAGGTTGTAGCCCAGCAGGCAGGGCAGGCTCAGCAGGAAGAGGGCAATGCCGCACACAAGGCAGGTCTTCTTCCGGCTGAGCCCGGTCAGCTCGCTGACGCAGGAGACGATGTTTTCAAACACCGCGAGAACCGTAGAGTAGGCGGCGAAGGTCATGAACAGGAAGAACAGGCTCCCCCAGAAGCGCCCCGCGGGCAGGTTGTTGAACACGTTGGGCAGGGTCATGAAGATCAGCGCGGGGCCGCTCTTGACGTCCACGCCGTAGGAGAAGCAGGCGGGGAAGATAATGAGGCCGGAGCAGAGCGCCACCAGCGTGTCCAGCGCGCAGACCCGGACGGACTCGCCCGCCAGCGCGTGATTCTTGCCGATGTAGCTGCCGAAGATGGCCATGGCGCCGATGCCAAGGCTCAATGTAAAGAAGGACTGGTTCATGGCGCCCACGATGACATTGCCAACGCCGGCGTCTTTCAGGCGCTGGATATCGGGCAGCAGGTAGAATTTCAGTCCCTCGGAGCCGCCGGGGAGGAACAGACTGTGTACAGCCAGCGCCAGCATCAGCACGATCAGCGCCATCATCATCCACTTGGTCACCCGCTCCAATCCCTTCTGAACACCGATGGAGATGATGAAAAAGCCGGATATGACGATCACGCCCATGTAAACCGTCTGCCGGACAGGGTTCGCAAGCATGTTGCCGAAGGCGGTCTCCACCCCGGAAACGTCAAGTCCCACGAAGCGTCCGGCGGCGGTGTCCACAAAATATTGCAGCATCCAACCGGCGACGGTGGTGTAGAACATCATCAGAACAACGTTGCCGAGCAAACAGACGTAGCCGTGCCAGCCCCAGTGTCCGCCGGGCTTCAGCGCCTGATACATTTTCAGGGGGCTTTTCTGGGCGGCGCGTCCCATGGCGAATTCCATGGTCAAAACGGGGACACCCAGGATCAGCAGGAAGAGCAGGTAGATCACGACGAACGCGCCGCCGCCATACTGCCCGGTCATCCACGGGAATTTCCATACATTGCCGATGCCGATGGCGCAACCGGCGCTGAGGAGAATGAAGCCCAAACGGCTCCCAAGGTGTTCTCTATGCACGATGATTCCTCCAGTGTTCTTGTCTTATGAAAGGCACAGACCGCGCACGGCCTGTGGGTGCCACGGGGTTACGGAAACTCATACTATTTCCTGATTAAAATTTTAATTTTAATCAGGAAGGCATCGCCTGACGGCGCTGCCTGTTTTGTGATTTATAAGGAAAGAAATCACAAAACAAGTCTCATATGAACTCCATGCCCTTCAGGCAATTAAAATCTTTTTTAAAGATTTTAATTGGAGTTCAGTATCAGTCAAAAATCAGCCCAAAATATCCGGGTGCGTCCGCACCCGCCCGCAGGGAACGGAACATGGCGCCGGGAAGCGCCGTTCCCGGGGTGCGGAAGTGGCCGCGGGAAAAACCCAGCGCCCCCAGAATGCCCGGGGCGGCTGCGGCATTGCCCAGCAGCTCCATGCCGGTCAGGCTGTCACCGTCGTGCTCGGCGGCCAGCAGAAAATCCCCCCCGGCATAAAATGCGGCGTAGCATTTGAGATAGGAAAGGTTTGCCCCCTCCTGAACCACGCCGTCCGGGGGCAGGTACTCCCGGCGAAGGCGGGCGAATTCCGCATCGGAAACCGGGCGCAGAGCCACCGCTTCCCCGGCGTCGCAGGAAAATTCCGACACGGTGCAGCAGTCCCGATAGCCCATACGGCCGTACATTTTCCGCAGACCTGAGTCATGGGGCATCAGCAGCGCCCCGTCATAGCCCCGTCCGGTCAGACAGGCAGCGGCATCCGCCATCAGGGCGCGGCAAAGCCCCCGGTTCCGGAAATCCGGGTGGGTCGCCACGGCGTAGAGATAGGCGAATTTCTGCCCCCGGAACTCTGCGTCAAACCAGTAAAGGGCGGCGGCAACGTTCCCGTTTTCCGCCGCGCACCGGCAGCGCCGGGGGCAGTAGCCGCTGGCAAAAAAGCCCGCGATAAATTCCTCAGAATCCCCGAAGGACAGCTGCCAGAGCGCCCGCAGCTGAGGCTCCTGTACGCCGGTGGGGTAGTCAATCTCCATGGAAATCCTCCGCCAGATACGCCCACGATTTCTCCACCATGTGGTGGGGATTGTAGGACAGCTTGGCCTTGCGAAGCCCCGCCAGACCCACATCGTCCTCCCGGTTCAGATAGCGTAGATTGGGATATTTCAGCCGCAGATACCGGGCGAATTCGCAGTTTACGGCGGCGTAAGCGCCGTCCACGTCCTCCCGCGCCTTTTCAAAATGGATGTCGAAGGTGTCCGACCACAGGCGGCTGCCCATGGTCACGGCGAGAATTTCCCCGTTTTCCACAAGCACGGCGCTCTCCATTTGCAGGCCCTCATAATGCCGGAACGCCCGGGACATGGCGATGCTTTCCATCATATAGTCCCCCGTGGGGTCGGCCTGCATCCGGGCGCGGTACCATTCGCCGACCATGCGCTGGGCAGCGGAGAAGTTGCCGTCGGTCAGATTTTGCAGTTCAAACTGGGAATGCTCTGCCCGGAAGTGGTTGACGTGGTTCCGTTTTTTCTGGAATTTCCGGCCTTTCAGGTCGGCCAGATCGTCCACGGAATAAACGTAGTCATAGCTGTCCCGGTCGGCGCGGTAGAGAAATTTGTCGGGAAACCAGCCCTGCAGCTCTGCCTGATCGGCCGCGGTCATGCTGACGATGCGGCAGGGAATGCCCCGCTGTTTAGCGTCGAGAAGAATTTCCTCGATCACGGCGCGCCGATCCCCGTCGCCGATGGGGTAGGGGTAGACGCTCCGGCCATTGAAATGGGAAAAAAACGCCACGCAGCCGTGGGTAAACACCAGCTGCTGCCGCCCCCAGAGATAGAGGTTGGCGAAGGAATATTCGCATCCTCTGGACGGACAGGAAAACAAAACGCGCTCATAGTCGTCCTTCTGGGACAGCTGGGGGCGCTGAAAATCGAGCATGGTCACACCTTCTTAATATTCTGATATCATATCACAGTCTTCCCCAAAAAACAAGGGCGGAACCGCGGACGGATTCCGTTTTTGAGGAAAAAGCGGTTTTTGCTGGTTTTCGGCAGTTTTTTACTGAAATTTCCGCGGAAATCAGGCACGATTTCCGTGTTGACAAAACGGATGAGAAGATATATAATGCAAAGTAAGTAAAAGGCGGACTGTGCATCATGCAGTGCGTTACATTTTAACGCTGAAGGAGAAATCACAATGAGAAAGTTTGTATCCTTTGTTTTCGCGCTCATCCTGTGTCTGAGCATGGCAGTCACGGCTTCCGCCACGACCGTCAAGAGCAATCAGGGAGGCAACCCCGGCGGCAAGCCCACCGCGCCCCGTACCGGTTCCGTTGCGGTGGCAGTCCTGTCCGCCGCGGCCTGCACTGCGGGCGGTGTCGGCGCCATTGCCTACAAGAAGAGCAAAGAGTAATCAAAGTA
>ENA-UOOD01004590-UOOD01004590.1-human-gut-metagenome-genome-assembly--contig:-CS67-NODE-4590-length-10640-cov-6.597827_pt1 | contig 10640 bp, 7 predicted proteins | sample MGYA00242464_ERZ724011 | MGnify/ENA metagenome assembly ERZ724011 | reverse complement strand
TGGGCAGGTGGGTCAGGCGGACGGCGGAGGAGGTCTTGTTGATGTGCTGGCCGCCTGCGCCGGAGGAACGGCAGGCCTGCATTTCGATCTCCTCGGGACGAATCTCGATCTCGCTGTCGTCCGCCAGCTCGGGCATGACCTCCAGCGCGGCGAAGCTGGTCTGGCGGCGGGCGTTAGCATCAAAGGGGCTGACGCGCACCAGCCGGTGAACGCCGTTCTCACTTTTCAGGTAGCCGTAGGCGTTCTCACCCTCGATGAGGATGGTGGCGGACTTGATGCCCGCTTCTTCACCGGCTTCGTAGTCCATCAGCTGATAGGTGTAGCCGTGGCGCTCGGCCCAGCGGGTGTACATGCGGTAGAGCATCTCCGTCCAGTCCTGGGCCTCGGTGCCGCCGGCGCCGGCGTGGAAGGTGAGGATGGCGTTGTTGGCGTCATACTCGCCGGAGAGCAGGGCGGCCAGACGGCGCTCGCTGATCTCCTTCTGGAGCTTTTCGTAGCCCTCCATCACGTCGGGCAGCTGAGAGGCGTCGTCCTCCTCCTGTGCCATCTCGCACAGGGTCAGGGTGTCCTCCCACTCGCTGACCAGACGGTCATGCTTCTTGATCTTGTTCTCCAGACGCTTGATCTGCTGGCTCACCTTCTGGCTGCGCTCCAGATCATTCCAGAAGCCGTCCTGCTCCGTCTCTTTCTGGAGGGTGGACAGCTCCTCGCGGGCCTTGGGGATGCCCAGCGCCTTTTCCAGCTCGCCCAGCGTGGGCTCCAGCGCCAGAAGCTTCTGTTTATAATCGTCGTATTCGATCACTGCCATATGTGTCAGTCTCCTTGTCGGTAGATTTCAGCAACTAAACTATTATATCCGGAAAAGCGGCGTCTGTAAAGGGGGAAATCAGGTGGTTTCCGGGTTTTCCGGGACATTTTCCGCCATATAAGGCTCGGATGCCCGGTGGTGTTGCAGCAGCATGGCGGCGTGCTCCTCGGCTTGCAGGTTCTGGAACACCCGGCGCATCATCACCACCGTCAGGGCAAAGGACAGCACGTCTGCCACCGACTGGGCCAGCTGCACGCCCCACTGATCCAGCCACAGGGGCATCAGCAGCACGGCGGGAATGAAGAACAATCCCTGACGGGCCGCCGCCAGAATGGTGGCGGGCAGGGTCTTGCCCATGGTCTGGGTCATCATGTTGCTGACCAGCGCGTAGGCCGCCAGCGGGAAGGTGATGCACTGGCACCGCATGGCGACAGTGCCGAAGGCCACCACCTCCGGATCGTTCCGGAAAACCGCCACCAGCTGGGGCGCGAAAATGTAGCCCACAATGCCTGCCGCCACCAGAAACAGCGTGCCCCACTTGACGCAGAAGCGGAAGCCCTGCCGCACCCGGTCATAGAGCTTGGCGCCGTAGTTGAAGCCGCAGACCGGCTGAAAGCCCTGACCGAAGCCGATCAGCGCGGAGTTGGCCATGGTCATGACACGGCTCACCACGCTCATGGCGGCGATGGCCGCGTCACCGTACAGGCCGGAGGCGTTGTTCAGGCAGATGGTGGAAATGGCCATCAGGCTCTGGCGGCACAGACTGGGGAAGCCGCCCCGGAGAATTTCCTTGAAAATGTGGCGGGAGAACTGGATCTTGCGGGGGTGGAGCCGCAGATTGCCGCCCCGTGTGCAGCCGAACAGCAGCAGGGCGAAGGAGAACAGCTGCCCGATAATGGTGGCCAGCGCCGCACCCTTGATGCCCATGCGGAAGGTGAAGATCAGCAGCGGGTCAAGCCCCACGTTGATGACCGCACCGGCCACAATGCCGATCATGCTGTACATGGCGCTGCCCTGAAAGCGCAGCTGGTTGTTCAGCACGAAGGAGGCGGTCATATACGGCGCGCCCAGCAGAATGATCCGCAGATAGTCGCAGGCGTAGGGCAGGATGGTCTCTGTAGAGCCCAGCAGCAGCGCCAGCGGCTCCAGAAAGATCTGTCCAAGGATCAGCAGCACCACACCGGCGGAAAAGGCCAGCGTGACGGCGGTGATGGCCATGGCCTCGGCATCCTCCGTCTGGTGGCGGCCCAGCTGGCGGGAGATGTAGTTGCCGCTGCCCTGACCGAAGAAAAAGCCGGTGGCCTGAATAATGGCCATCAGCGAAAAGACCACACCCACCGCGCCGGTGGCCGCGTTGGAGCGCATCAATCCCACGAAGAATGTATCCGCCAGATTGTACACCGCCGTCACCAGCATGGAGATGATAGTGGGCACGGCCATTTCACACACCAGCTTTCCCACGGGATCGTTGGTCAGGTGGCGGTATTTCTTCTCCTGTAAGAGATTGGCTTCCTTCAGATGCTTTGTTTCATGAAGATGATGATTGTGATACATAGAACACCTTGTTTCTGTGATTTCTTTACTTAAATTTAATGATAACATGGTTTTTTCTGTAAATCAAGACCATTGACCAGCGCCGCGGCCTGTTCTATAATAGCAGGCAAGAAAACACTTTTCCGCAAAGGAGCTTGAAAGGTATGAACGAGATCTATGTGACCGGACACCGCAACCCTGATACCGACTCCATAGTGGCCGCCCTGTCCTACGCGGCACTGAAAAACGCGCTGGGGGAGAAGGAGTATGTGGCGGTGCATATGGGCACCATCAGCGACGAGACCAACCGCATGCTGAAGCACTTTGGCTTTAAGCCGCCCCGGCTGATCCAGAACGTCCGCACCCAGGTGCGGGATCTGGATTTTGACCGTCCGCCCTGTCTGGATTCCTCCGTCACCATGGATCGTGCGTGGCAGCTGATGCGCAACCAGAAGATCTCCGCCATCCCCGTCACCAACGAGGACGGCACGCTGTACGGCATGCTGTCCGCCGGCGACATCGCCACCTTCAGCCTGAACACCATCGCCAACCCGGTGGTGGTGGAGGTGCCCATGTTCAACCTCCTCAGCGTGATCGAGGGCCGCATCGTGGGCGAGGGCGGCGATCTGGTGGATACCCTGTCCGGCAGCGTGTCCATCGCCCTGCCCCAGAACTGCGAGAATCTGCTGTTCGACAGCTCCGACAGCATCGTGCTGTGCGGCAGCCAGCCGGACATGATCCGCCGGGCGCTGGACATGCAGGTGTCCTGCCTGATCCTGTGCCAGACCGACGTGGATCCGGAGTGGATCAAGGACGCGGGCAAGACCTGCATCATTTCCACGCCCTTTGACGCCAGCCGCGTCCACCGCCTGATCTATCAGGCCATCCCTATCTCCCGACCCTGCGCCACCGGCGATTTGATCTGCTTCCATCTGGACGACTATATCGATGACGTGCGTGAAGTGGTGCTGAAAAGCCGCTACCGCTGCTACCCTGTGCTGGACGAGGAGGAGAAGGTGGTGGGCACGCTGTCCCGTTACCATTTGCTGCGTCCTCGCCGCAAGCAGGTGGTGCTGGTGGATCACAACGAGCTGTCCCAGACCGTGCCGGGCATCGAGCAGGCGGAAATTCTGGCTATCGTAGATCACCACCGTCTGGCGGATATCCAGACCCGGCAGCCTATCAATGTCCGCAACGAGCCGGTAGGCAGCACCAACACCATCATCACCTCCATGTATCAGGAGCACGGCGTCATGCCCTCGCCCCATATGGCGGGGTTGATGGCGGCGGCTATCCTGTCGGATACGGTCATGTTCAAGTCTCCCACCTGCACCAAGCGGGATATCGCCATGGCGGAGCGTCTGGCCCGCATGGCCCGTGTGTCGCTGGACGAGCTGGGCCGCGAGCTGTTCGCCGCCGGCGCAGTGGACGGCAAGTCGGCGGAGGAGCTGCTGCGCAGCGACTTCAAGGAGTTCCACATTGCCGAGCAGAATCTGGGCGTGGGTCAGGTGACGTGCATCAACTCCGAGCACCTGATGGAGCGCAAGGAGGATCTGCTGAGGGCCATGGAGCAGATGCAGAACGAACACGGCTACGACATGGTGATCCTGATGCTGACGGACGTTTTGCAGGAGGGCACGCAGCTGCTGTTCATCGGCAGCGACGACGCCATCCGCAACGCCTTTGCCGTGGAGCCCAAGGACAACACGGTGTTCCTGCCGGGCGTCATGTCCCGGAAGAAGCAGGTCATTCCCATGCTGACCACATTGTGGGGCTGAGAGACCAACAAAAAGCGTCACGCGGCTGCCGCGTGACGCTTTTTTTCAGTGGAAGGATAAGGCGGAAAAGAGCTTTTGTAGGGGAGGGGCTCTGCCCCTCCCATCATTTACCGGAAACGCCATCGTAAGCCGTAGGGGCGGGGTAGAACCCCGCCCCTACGCTATATGTATCGAACCATTTTGCAGGGCGGCACGGACGAAATAAAGCAGTGAGCGCCCTGTATCGCTCACTGCTCTGCTCTGGGATAGGGCTTTTTCTCGTCGGTCAGGCCCGCCAGATAGTCCATGCTGGTGTTCAAGGCCAGCGCCACGCGGCGGCACTGCTCAAAGCTGAGATACCGCTCACCCCGTTCGATCTGGGAATAGGCGCTTTGGTCGATGCCGGTCAGCATCTGCATTTTGATCTGGGTAAAGCCCCGCTCTTTGCAGAGGTCTTGCAATCTGCTCATAATCAATCATCACCGACGTCTTTTATTTTATGACAGGGGCGGACGAACTGTCCGCCCCTGTAGGGTATTTACTTATTCCGGCTTGTCTTCCGGCTTATCCTCCGTGGATTCGCCCTCGGAGGTATTCTCCGGCTGATCTTCCGCCTTTCCCTCCTCCGGCTTCGCGTCGAAGTCCGGCATGGGGATGGGCTGGGAGACGATGTTGATGTGCTTGGCGGGCGCCTCGATGGTCTCCGGCACGCTGGGACGGAACAGGGGCTGCTCCGGCTCCCGTGTGGCGCCGTAGTTGTCCACGGTCTCGGGGTCGCGGCCCTCGATAATGGCCATCATCTCCTGACCGGTGATGGTCTCCTTCTTCAGCAGGTACGCGGCGATCTTGTCCAGCAGTTCCCGATTCTCCATCAGGATCTCCTTGGCTTCCTTGTGGCACTGGCGGATGATCTTGATGGTTTCGCGGTCAGCGGCGGCGTAGGTCTCCTGCGCGCAGGTCATGGAGTAGCCACCGTCCAGATACTGGCTCTGCACCGTGCCCAGCGCCACCATGTCGAACTCGTCGCACATACCGAACCGGGCCACCAGATTCCGGGCCATCTCCGTGGCCCGCTCGATGTCGTTGGCGGCACCGGAAGTCATGGTGTTGCACACCACCTCCTCGCTGGAACGGCCTGCCAGCAGGGTACGGATCTCCGCCAGAATGTCCTCCCTGGACATGAGGAACTTCTCCTCCTCCGGCAAATGCAGCGTGTAGCCCAGCGCACCCTGCGTGTGGGGCACGATGGTGATCTTGCTGACAGGCTGGGCGTTCTTCTGCTTGGCGGCCACCAGCGCGTGACCCACCTCGTGATAGGCGATGATGCGCTTTTCCTGCTCGGTGATGACAGTGCCCTTTTTCTCGCTGCCGGCGATGACCAGCTCAAAGGACACCAGCAGATCGTTCTGATTCACGGCGCGGCGGCCCTTGCGGACGGCCCGCAGAGCGGCCTCGTTCACCAGATTGGCAAGGTCGGCACCCACGCAGCCGGCGGTCGCCTGGGCGATCTTCTCCAGATTGACGTCCTCCGCCAGCTTGATGTTGCGGGTGTGAACCTGCAGGGTCGCCAGACGGCCCGCCAGATTGGGACGGTCCACGGTGATGCGGCGGTCGAAGCGGCCGGGACGCAGCAGCGCCTTGTCCAGCACCTCCGGACGGTTGGTGGCGGCCAGCACGATGATACCCTTGCTGGGGTCAAAGCCGTCCATCTCCGCCAGCAGCTGGTTCAGGGTCTGCTCCCGCTCGTCGTTGCCGCCGCCGAAGCGGCTGTCGCGGGTCTTGCCGATGGCGTCGATCTCGTCGATGAAAATGATGCAGGGCGCGACCTTGGCGGCCTCCTTGAACAGGTCGCGGACACGGCTGGCGCCCACACCCACGAACATCTCCACAAAGCCGGAACCGGAAATGGAGAAGAAGGGGACGCCGGCCTCGCCGGCTACCGCCTTGGCCAGCAGAGTCTTACCGGTACCGGGAGAGCCCACCAGCAGCGCGCCCTTGGGGATCTTCGCGCCGATGGCGGTGTATTTGCCGGGGTTGTGGAGGAAGTCGATGATCTCCTCCAGGGATTCCTTGGCCTCGTCCTGACCGGCCACGTCCTTGAAGGTGACGCCGGTGGATTTTTCCATGTACACCTTGGCGTTGGACTTGCCCACGCTGCCGATGCCGCCGAAGCCGCCGCCGGACTTGCTGAGGATCCGCAGCACCAGCATGAACAGGCTCACCATAATGATGATGGGCAGCACGTAGCTGGCCATGAAGGTCAGCACCGGGCTCAGCTGCGCCTTATAGTAGCCGGTGTACGCCACATTGTGTTCTTCCAGCAGGGGCAGCAGCTGACTGTCGGACAGCTGCTTGGTGAACAGCGTCAGCTGGGTCTCCTTGGACTGGGTGTAGCTCTTGGGCTGCGCGGTGCTGCCCTCCTCCACCTCCTCGGTGTAGGTATAGCCGTCCACCGGTGTGATGTAAATGGTGCTGTCCCTGAACAGGATCTCCTTGACCTGATCCTTCTCCACCATGTCCACCATTTCGCTGTACTTGATCTCATGGCTGGAGGTCTTGTTGGCGGTGTTGCCGGAGTAGGCGCTGATGTAGTTCATCGCCACCGTCAGCACCACGGCCCACAGCACCAGTGTCAGGATGCCCCGCATGCGGTTGTTGTTTTTGTTGTTATTGTTCCGGTTGTCGCGGTTATTGTTGTTATCTGCCATGGAACCCTCCTTAAAGAGATATCCGGGTATCATAAAGTATAAATGACAGTATACCACAAAGGGCGGTACGCCACAAGCGGCACATTGGCGGATTTTCTGTAAAATTTCTATGAATCGGACTTTATCTTGCGGTGGGGGTATGGTATAATCAATACTGAATCGATATATCCGGAAAGGAATTGTTTCTATGAAAGAGCAGACGACCGCGCCGAAGCGCCGCCCTGTGGCGGAGGCGGAGGCCGACGGCATGATCGAGGGACGCAACGCGGTGATCGAGGCGTTGCGGGCCGGAACGGCCATCGACAAGATCTATCTTGCCAAGGGCGAGACGGACAAGACGCTGGGCCACATCGCTTCCAAGGCCCGCGCGGCGGGTGTTGTGGTGGTGGAGGCCGACCGCCGCAAGCTGGACGCCATGTCTCGCACCCACGCCCATCAGGGCGTTATCGCGCTGGCCGCCGTCCGGGAGTATGTGACGGTGGAGAGCATTTTGCAGACCGCCGCCGACAGGGGCGAAGCGCCGCTGCTGGTGATCTGCGACGAGATCTCCGATCCCCACAATTTGGGCGCCATCCTCCGTACCGCCGAGTGCGCCGGGGCCCACGGCGTCATCATCCCCAAGCGCCGCAGCGCGGGACTGACTGCCATCGTGGCAAAGACCTCCGCCGGTGCGGTCAGCTATATGCCGGTGGCGCGGGTGGCCAACATCCCCTCGCTGCTGAAAGACCTGAAAAAGCAGGGCGTCTGGGTGTTCGGCACCGCCGCCGACGGCAACACCACCCTGTATAACGCCGACCTGAAAGGCCCTGCCGCCATCGTCATCGGCTCCGAGGGCGACGGCATGACCCGCCTTGTGGCGGAAAACTGCGATTTTCTGGTCAGCATCCCCATGAAAGGACAGATCTCCTCCCTGAATGCCTCCGCCGCAGCGGCTATCCTGCTGTATGAGGCGGTGCGCCAGCGGAGCTGAGAAAAAGGATATCCATGCGCAGGCAAGACGAGGAACAACTGCATACCCCCGCCGTCCCTGAGGACGAGGCGTTTACGCTGGAATCCATCCTGGCCGAATACGGCAAGGGTGGGCGTCAGCCTGCCCCGATAGAGAAGCCTGCGCCCACACCCGCGCCGGAGCCTGTTTCGGAGCCGGAGCCGGAACCCGAACCCATTCCGGAACCGGAGCCTGCTCCCGAGCCTGAACCGGAGCAGGAAGAGGAAATCACCACCCGCCTGCCCAAAACGGAAAAGCGGGAGAGAAAGCGGAAGTGCCGCAAAAAGGCGGAAAAGGGCGACACCACGGAGCTTCCGGTGATCCGCACGTGCCGCCTGCACCGGAGCTGGAGGAGGAGCTGCCGCCGGATCGGGTGTCGCTGAAAAACGTCATGTACGACACGGTGGACGCGGTGCTGGCGGAGAATGACGACGGGATCTTGGAGGAGCCGCTTACTCTGCGGGAGCGGCTGCGTGAGCTGACGGCCCGCCTCCATGCCCGGAAAAAGCCCCGGCGGCACGATACCGAGCAGCTGTGGGCGGAGCCGGAGCGCCCGGAACCGGAGCCGGAGCCGCTTGCGCCGGAGCCGGACAGCGACGAGGCGTTCCGGGCGGAAAAGCGCCGGGCCAAGCACCTGAACCGGTCGCTGACCATATTGAGCTTTCCCGTGGCCGCGCTGATCGCGCTGGCGGTGCTGGACGGGCTGGGCTATATGCCTGCCGCGTGGCAGGAGAGCGCCATGCTGCGGGGCCATCTGCCGGTAGGCGTGATGATGCTGGCGGCCATCTTCGCGATGGACGTGTGGAAATACGCCTTTCAGGAGCTGAAAAAGGGCCATGTCACCAGCGCCTTCGGTGCGCTGCTGCTGGTTTTTGCGGTGGCGTTTGACGGCATCGTGTCCACCGCTATTACCCAGGACGGTCACATGCCATTTGCCGCCACCACGGCGCTGCTGATGTGGATGGAGCAGTGGGCGCTGCTGCTGCGCTCCGAGACACGGCGCGAGGCGTTCCAGCTGGCCAATGTGGGCGGCGAGCCGCCCTATGTGGCGTCCCAGCTGGACATGGGTATCTGCAAGCAGAAGGGACGGCTGGAGGGCTTTTACCGCATGACAGACAAGCCCGATCCCGCCTGTCGCTGGCAGTGGTATCTGACGCCGCTGCTGCTGAGCGCCGCCACGGTGCTTTCCGCCGTGGTGTGCCTGTCCGGGCAGGGAATGGAGAGCTTTCTGCGGGTCTGGTCGGCCCACCTGACGGTGGCGCTGCCCCTGTCGCTGCCGCTGACGGCGGCGCTGCCGCTGCACCGCCTGCAGCACCGTCTCACACGGGGCGGAAGCGCACTGGCGGGCTATGCCGGGGCGCTGCCTCTGAGCCGCAGCCGCCAGCTGCTGGTGACGGAGAACGACCTGTTCCCCACCGGCACGGTGGCGTTCAACGGCTACAAGGTCTATGGCGAGGAGCGCATCAAGATGCTCTCCTACGCCGCCGGAATGGCGCAGGCGGCGCACAGCCAGCTGTCGCCCCTGTTTCGCCAGCAATTGGCGGCGGAGGGCGGGTTCTCCGCCCGTGTGGATGACCTGCGCTTCTGCGAGGAGGGCGGCGTGACCGGCATGATCCGGGGCGAGACCGTCGCCATGGGCAGCGCGTATTTCATGCGCAAGCAGAAGGTGACGCTGCCCCACGACCTGAAGCTGCAAACCGGTGTGTTTCTGGCGATCGACGGCGTGCTGGGCGCTATCTTCGTCATCAAGTACCAGCCCTCCCGCAATGTGGACTGGGCGCTGCGGGCACTGCACCGGGCGGGCATGCGGCCTGTGCTGGCGGTGCGCAGCGGCAACGTGACGCCGGGACTTCTGAAGCGGAAGTTCGGACTGGACTGCAAGCCGGTCTATCCCAATGTCTCCGCACGGCTGGCACTGTCCGACGCTATGGAGCAGCGGGGCGAGGCCCCCAACGCCGTGATCTACCGGGAGGGGCTGATGCCATTGGCCGAGGCCACTATCGGCTCCCGCCGCCTGCGCAGTGCCACCCGGACGGGAACGTGGCTGTGCTATCTGGGTGCGGTGGTGGGTTTGCTGCTGACCTATTACCTGACCTCCGTGGGCAGCTACGGCACGCTGTCGCCGCTGTACATGCTGGGCTTTCTGGCGCTGTGGCTGCTGCCGACGCTGCTGCTGAGCGGACTGGTGAAGCACTACTAAGGTTTATAAAACGAGAAGGCCACGGCGGATTTTCCGCCGTGGCTTTTCGACTCTGGTCGACCTGACCAGAAAAAGGGAAAGCTTGTTGTATAAGTTGACGAAATCCCCCGTAAGACAGGGGATTTTTCCTACAAATATTAAAAATAAAGGTTGTCAGACTTGCAAAAGTGAGCTATAATCGTCATGTTGAGCGTATTGCGCGCGGCAGCGCCCGTGCGCTGGATCAAATTGAAGGGAGAACACACCATTATGACTGCAAACGACATTCGCAATATTGCCCTGCTGGGCCACGGCGGCTCCGGCAAGACCTCTCTGGTGGAGCAGATGCTGTACATGACCAAGGGTATTGACCGTCTGGGCAAGACCGCTGACGGCAACACCACCTGTGACTACGACGCCGAGGAGATCAAGCGCCAGATCTCTATCTCTCTGGCCTTTGCTCCCGTCATGTATAAGGGTAAGAAGATCAACGTGATGGACGCCCCCGGCAACTTCGATTTCGCCGGTGAGGCCGTGTGCGCCATCCGCGCCGCCGAGTGCTCCGTCATCGTGGGTAACGCCAAGGACGGCCTGTCCGTCGGTATGGAGCGTACCTGGAAGATGCTGGGCAAGAAGCCCCGCATGATGTTCATCAACCGCGTGGAGG
>ENA-UOOD01004589-UOOD01004589.1-human-gut-metagenome-genome-assembly--contig:-CS67-NODE-4589-length-10643-cov-4.990272_pt1 | contig 10643 bp, 10 predicted proteins | sample MGYA00242464_ERZ724011 | MGnify/ENA metagenome assembly ERZ724011 | reverse complement strand
ATCGCCGCCCTCCCCATCCCCGCCCCGGATGGACAGGGCGGGACAATCTTCGTCTGCTGCCTAGCCTGAGGGCCCTGACGTTCGCATCCGGCCGGTATCATGCCGGATTCCCGAGCCGGGGCCAGAATGGAGACGTGTCCGGGGCTGCGGGGCGCAGGGGGACTTCCTTCCTGACCGGGCTCCATGCGGGAGAGAGATATGCGGCAAAAGATTCTGGCAGCGGTGCTGCTTGTGGGCGTGGCCGTGGCGCTGGGCTGGTACTTCCTGTGGGACAGGACGCAGGGGAGCCTGGTACTGTACGGTAATGTGGAGATCCGTCAGGTGGATGTGAGCTTCCGCGTGGATGGCCGTATCGCCCAGGTACTGGTGGACGAAGGCGACAGCGTGCGCGCCGGACAGGAGTTGGCCCGTCTGGACGACGACCTGTTGCGCCAGCAGCGGGACCAGACGGCGGCCCAGCTGGCCGGGCAGAAGGCCCAGCTGCTGCGCCTGGAGCGCGGTTACCGCACGGAAGAAGTGGAACAGGCCCGCGCCGCCGTGGCCCGTGCCCGTGCCGTGGCCGACAATGCGGCCATCAATCTGAACCGCGTCAGCGCCATGCGCGCACACAACGCCATCTCCCAGAAGGAACTGGACAACGCGCGCAGTTCGGACAGGTCGGCCCGGGCGGAGCTGCGCTCGGCGCAGGAACAGCTCGACATGCTGCTGTCCGGCTACCGCGAGGAAGAGGTGCTGGCCCAGCGGGCGGCGGTGGATGCCGCGGCGGCGGCACTGGAGCTGGCGGAGATCCGGCTGCGTGATGCGCTGCTGACCGCGCCGCAGGACGGCATCGTCCTGACCCGTGCCCGCGAGGCCGGGGCCATCGTGCAGGCCGGGCAGACCGTGTACACCCTGAGCCTGGTGGACCCGGTGTGGCTGCGCGTCTATGTGGACGAGCCGCAACTGGGGCGCATCAAGCCGGGCATGGCCGTGCGGGTGCGCGTGGATGCGGTGCCGGACAAGGAATTTTCGGGCCGGGTGGGCTTCATCTCTCCGGCGGCGGAGTTCACGCCCAAGAGCGTGGAGACCATGGAAGTGCGCACCTCGCTGGTCTACCGCCTGCGGGTGCAGGTGGACGATCCCGATAACGTCATGCGGCAGGGCATGCCCGTGACCGTGACCCTGGTGGAGCCCTAATGTCCTTCTGGGCCGCCTGGTGGCGGCGTCGGGCTGCCGGGGTGCCGGACACGGCCCGGTCTGCGTATGGTCGTGCCGATGGCGATGACCGGAGCGAGTCAACCGGCCGACAGGCCGCCCCGGAGGCTGTGCAGGACGCCGCGACGCCGCAGGACGGCATCGCCGTGGAGCTGCGCGGTCTGGCCATGCGCTTCGGGGCCGTGGAGGCCCTGCGCGGTCTGGATGCCCGCATCCCGGCCGGACGCATCACCGGTCTCGTGGGGCCGGACGGCGCGGGCAAGACGACCCTGCTGCGCCTGCTGGCCGGGCTCATGGAACCGGCGGCGGGGCAGGCCCTGCTGTTCGGTCGTCCCGCCCGTAAGGTGGCGGCGGACGCGCCCAACAGCATCGGCTACATGCCGCAGCGTTTCGGCCTGTATGAAGACCTTTCCGTCATGGCCAACCTGCGTCTGCACGCCCGTCTGCGCGGTCTGGAGGGCGAGGCCCGCGATGCCCTGTTCGACAGGTTGCTGGCCTTCACCTCGCTGGGGCCGTTCACCCGCCGTCTGGCCGGACGCCTTTCCGGCGGCATGAAGCAGAAACTGGGCATCGCCTGCGCCCTGCTGGGGGCGCCGCGCGTGCTGCTGCTGGATGAACCCGGCGTGGGCGTGGACCCCCTGTCGCGGCAGGAGCTGTGGCAGATGGTCAGCGAACTGAGCGACGACGGCATGACCGTCATCTGGTCTACGGCCTATCTGGACGAGGCCGCGCGCTGTCCGGGCATCATCATGCTGGACGGCGGCCGCATCCTTTACGACGGCCCGCCCGAGGGGCTCACCGCCCGGGTGGAAGGGCGCGTGTTCCATGTGTCGCCGGGCAGCGAGGGCAGCAAGGCGGCCCTGGCCCGCTGGACGCGGACGCCGGGCGTGGAAGACGCCCTGATGCAGGGCAGCCGCATCCGCGTGCTGCTGGGGTGGGATGCCCCGGAAAGCACCCGGGCCGCCGTGTGCGAGGCCGGGGGCGAGAACGTCCCCGCCCGTCTGGAAGACGCTTATATGCATATGGTGGGCGGCCTCAATCAGGAGCCTTCGCCCTACGGCAGGACAGGCGGCGAGAGCGGCGGGCATGTGTCGCAACTGTCCGTGGAAGCGCCGGAACGCATCGTGGCCAAGGAGCTGACCAAGCGCTTCGGGGATTTCACGGCGGCGGACCACATCAGCTTCACGGTGCGCGCCGGGGAGATATTTGGTCTTCTTGGGCCCAACGGTGCGGGCAAGTCCACCACCTTCCGCATGCTTTGCGGCCTGTCGCGGCCCACGTCGGGCCAGTGCAGCGTGGACGGCGTGGACCTGCTGCGTGCGGGCAGTGCGGCGCGTTCGCGCCTGGGCTACATGGCGCAAAAATTTTCCCTGTATCTGGACATCCCGGTGCGCGAGAACATCCTGACCTGTGCGGAGCTGTACGGTCTGGCCCCGGAACGCCGCAAGGCCCTGCTGCCCGTGCTGGCGCAGGCCCTGGAACTGACGGACTATCTGGACAGCCGCACCCACAGCCTGCCGCTGGGGCAGAAGCAGCGCCTGGCCCTGCTGTGCGCCACCCTGCACGAGCCGCCGGTGCTGTTTCTGGACGAACCCACATCGGGCGTGGACGCACGCACCCGCCGGGACTTCTGGAAGCATATCACGGCCATGACCGAGGCCGGTGCCTCGGTGCTGGTGACCACGCATTTCATGGAAGAAGCCGAATACTGTGACCGCATGGCCCTCATCTACCGGGGCGCCATGATCAGCATGGGCACGCCGGACGAGCTCAAGGCCTCCTGCCGGGGCCTGCCGGGCGTGCCTGACGACCCCACGCTGGAAGATGCCTTCATCGCCAGCATCCGGCGTTATGATGCCGAGCACCCGCAATAGGGGATGGCTCATGCGGCTGCGGGGGAAAGGTAGCTCCAGCTTCCCCGCCTTGCTTTGACGGCCGCGCTGCCTTGCCGTTTGATGGGCGCGGCCCTGCGCCGGCCCTGACCGGCAGGGCAGGGGGCCGGAATCTTGCGCCGGGGCGGCAGGGATGCGGGACGGGAAAGCGGATAGGAAAGATGGCGTCTGCAACGGCAGGCCGGGAGAGGGAATACTGATGCAAGAACGTCTGTCACGCCGCCTCTGGGTGCGGCAATTGCTGGCCCTGGTGGGCAAGGAGTTCCAGCAGATCGGGCGGGACCCCTCGTCCTATCTGGTGGCCGGTGTGCTGCCCCTTCTGTTCCTGCTGCTCTTCGGCTACGGCATCACTTTGGACGCGGGCGTATTGCAGCTGGCCGTGTTCAACCAGAGCGGCGGCCAGCATTCGCGGGCCCTGCTGACGGACTTTGCCCATTCGCCGCACTTCGTCATCCGTTCCATCAGCCATATGCGCGAGGGCGAGCGCCTGATGCGCGAATCCTCCGTGCAGGGCATCCTGGTGCTGGGCCAGCAGTTCGACGCCCAGCTGGACCGGGGCACGACGGCGGACGTGCAGCTCATCGTGGACGGTACCGAGCCCAACGTGGCCCGCTTCATCCAGAGCTATGCGCAGGCCGTGCTGCTGCGCTGGCAGGAGGCCCGGCAGGCGGGCGGGGTGCCGCAGGCCGGCCCGGTGAGCATAGAGGAGCGCTACTGGTACAATCCCACGGCCAAGAGCGAGCGCTTTCTGGTACCCGGAGCCATCACGGTCATCATGACGCTCATCGGTACCCTGCTGACCTCGCTGGTCTTTGCCCGCGAGTGGGAGCGCGGCACCATGGAGGCCATGCTGGCCACGCCCGTGAGCCGCTGGCAGATGCTGCTCGGCAAGCTCATCCCCTATTACTGCATGGGCATGTTCAGCATGGGCCTGTGCGCGCTGGCCGCCGTGACCCTGTTCGGCGTGCCTTACCGGGGCTCGGTGGGGGCGCTGCTGTTCATCTCCTCGGTATTCATGCTCTGCGCCCTGGGGCAGGGCCTGCTCATCTCCGTGAGCCTGCACAGCCAGTTGCAGGCCGCCGAGGCCGGGCTTTTTTCCGGCTTTTTGCCCGCCCTGCTGCTGTCGGGCTTCGTGTTCGACATCAACAGCATGCCGCCCGTCCTGCAGGCCATCACCCATCTGGTGCCGGCCCGTTACTTCAATACCTGTTTGCGGACGCTCTTCCTGACCGGGGACGTCTGGGAGCTGTTCTGGCCCTGTCTGGGGGCCATGAGCCTGCTGGCCCTGCTCATGCTGGGGCTGGTCTATAAAAAGCTGGTCAAAAGGCTGGATGTCTGATGCTGCGCGATGCCTTCCTGCTCCATATCCGGCGCATGCTGGCCATCGTGCGCAAGGAACTGCTGGTCCTGTTCTGCAATCCCATCTCCCGCATGCTGCTCATCGTGCCGCCGCTCATGCAGATCATCGTGTTCGGCTGGGCCGCCACCATGGAAGTGCGCAATGTGGACGTGGCCGTGCTCGACCATGACGAAGGCCCCCTGAGCCGGGAGATCGTACGCCGTCTGGAGGGCTCGCCCACCTTCCGGCATGTGTTCTTCCTGCGCGGTCAGCAGGAGGTGCGCCCGGCCATCGAGCAGGAAAAAGCCCTGTTCGTCATGGTCTTCGATGCGGAGCTCTCCCGCAGGGCCGCCCGTGGAGAGCCCGTGACCGTGCAGCTGCTGCTGGACGGCAGGCGTTCCAACGCGGCCCAGATCGCGGCCTACTATGTGCAGGTCATGCTGGCCGAGGTGGCCGCGCAGACACCGCTGGGGAGGCAGGCCGCGCTGGCGGGCGGCGGCAGCTTGGACATCCGGCAGCGCAGCTGGTTCAACCCCAATTTCGAGTTCCAGTGGTTCTTCCTGCCCAACCTCATCGGCATGCTGAGCTTCATGCTGGGGCTGGTGGTGACGGGCCTGTCCATCGCCCGCGAGCGCGAGGCGGGCACCTTCGACCAGCTGCTGGTCTCGCCGGCCACACCCACCGAGATCGCCCTTGCCAAGCTCATCCCCGGCTGCGTGGTGGGGCTGGCCCACGGCACCATCTTTTTGCTGGTCTCGGTCTTCGGTTTCGGCGTGCCCTTCACGGGCTCCGTCGTGCTGCTTTACGTGGCCATCTTCATCTTCTCGCTGGCGGCGGGCGGCATCGGCCTGATGATCTCTTCCCTGTCCTCCACCCAGCAGCAGGCCTTTCTGGGCGCCTTCACCGTGGGCGTGCCCTGCATCCTGCTTTCCGGGGCCGTGACTCCGGTCATCAACATGCCCATGTTTTTGCAGCACGGCAGCCAGCTCAACCCCATCCGCCATTTCACCACCCTGGTGCAGGGCGTGTTCCTGCGTGACATCACCTTCGAGGCCGCTTCGGTGAGCCTGCTCAAGATCTGCGCCATCACCGTGGTCTGCGTCTGCGTGGCGGTGTGGATGTTCCGCCGCCGCGTGTAGGGCCTTGTGACGGGGCACGGCGGCAGGGGAAGGTGTGTGCTGTATCCGTCGTGCGCTGCGGGGTGGGGACGACGCCCTTCCTTTTCATACGGAACATGGATGGCGGAAGTATCCCTGTGGTACCGCTACGGATTTTCTTTGGGGGCGGGCTCCTTGTCCGCCTTCTGGCCGGGGCGGCTGGCAAAGGTGCGGCCCACGATGGAGGCGATGACCACCAGCGAGTAGATGTTGGCGGACAGGGACACCAGCACGGTGGCATTGCGCGCGGCCCAGGAGACGGGCGTTATGTCGCCGTAGCCGATGGTCATAAGGCTGATGTAACTGAAGTAGAAAAGATCCTGCAGGCTCACGCCGCCGGGATCGGGGCCCCTGAAGGAACCGGGCTGGAAGTTCTCCAGCAGCAGGAAGAGGAAAAAGCCGCTGTAGCCGATGAGCAGCAGGCCGGAAAGGCCCACGCAAAGGGTCTGCCGGGCATCCAGATGCAGGCGGTGCGTCTGGGCGCGGTAAAGCTGGATGATGAAGAAGAACAGACCGTGCAGCAAAAGCAGGCTGAACTGGAGCGCCCGGGGCATGGAGGACAGCGCCTGGAAGGGATGCAGGGCCAGGATGCCCGCGGCCGTCAGGGCCGCCGCCCAGAAGCCCGGCCGGAGGCGGCCGTACAGATTGATCCCGGCCAGCAGTTGCAGGGGCAGGTAGCAGGCCTGGGCCGTGGCGCCATAGATTTTTCCGGGAAAAATGATATTCAGCAGGAACATGCAGGCGAGGGAAAGCAGCAAACCCTCGAAGCGGCGAAAATGCCACCAGCGGCGTCCGTGCAGCAAGGGGAACATGGGACCTCCCGGTCAGACGACTTCAGTACGGGAACATGTGGATCATGGCCTGCCGGGGCGGCAGACAGCGGAGCGGCGGCGTGGGCCACGTCTCTGTTGGGGCGTGGCATCGCAGGCAGGGACCGGATGTTGCCGGGCATCGCTCCACAGCTGACCCTAAAGCAGAAGCGCGGGATTGCAAAGCCCGGGCGTCTGACATTTTTAAGCCGCCGCTGCCTTGCCGTGGGGGACGTGCGCCCGGGACGCGGCGGACGTCAGCGCGTTGCCGTAAAGGTCTGCCTGCTGCGGATGGGCGCGGCGGCGTCGGATACGGCCCACCGGCCTGCGATCATGATGGAGGATGACGATGGATGTGACGGCGCTGCGCAATTGCGGCCTTCTTTTTCTGGCGGGCGGGGCGGGGGCCCTGGCACGCTACGGTGTTTCGGAACTGGCCAACACGCTGGTGGGGCGGCAGTATCCGCTGGGGACCTTTGTGGTCAACGTGCTGGGCTGCTTCCTGTTCGGGCTGATCTGGGAGCTGGCCGCAGTGCGCCTGCTCATCTCGGACACGGTGCGCCTGATCATCCTGGTGGGCTTCATGGGTTCGTTCACCACCTTCTCGTCGCTGATCTTCGATTCCTTCGCCCTGGGGCAGACCCGTCTGGCCCTGCTGCTGTTCAATATCGGCGCCCAGACCATCCTGGGCTTCGCGGCCCTTTTCCTGGGCATGACCGTGGGCAAGCACTGGTAGGCCCGGCGCGGTTCAGCGCCCCCCTTCCTCCGGCGGCAGCTCGCGCAGGCGTTCCACCAGCCAGCGACCGGCCGTACCCAGGGGCTCGACCCAGGCCAGCTCCACCGCTGTGGTGCTGATGCCGTCGTCAAAGTCCAGTTCCAGCAGCTTGAGGCGACCCTGTTCCACAAAAGGACGGGCCAGCTGGGCCGGGAAGACCGCAAAGCCCATGCCCGCCAGCAGCATCTCCTGCAACTGGTAGAACTGGCTGTAATGCACCAGATGGCTGCTGAGGCGGAAACTGTCGTAAAAGGCATCGGAACTGATGACGCCCGGCAGGGGCAGGAGCTGGCGGTGCCGCAACAGGGCGTCCAGGGAAAGACTGCCCCGGATGCGGCTCAGGGGATGGTCGGCAGCGGCCACCACGCGCCAGATGATGCGCCCGGCCATGACCGACTGGCCGCCGTGATCGTAGCGCAGGCGCGCCGGGGCCAGCAGGATGTCCACCGTATGGCGGGCGCTGCTGTCCAGCTGGCGCAGTTTGTCGCAATGCAGGACGGAATCCTCGCCGTCATACAGGAATATCTCCAGCAGCGGGAAGGCCTGTTGCAGTTCCACCAGCGCGGCCCGCACCTCCGGGAACATGACGAAGCCGTGCAGGCCGATGCGCAGCTGCCCTTCCTGCCCCTGGCCCCGTGTGGCGGCCAGGTTCTCCAGCCCCTCCAGGCGCGGGATGATGTCCAGGGCCTGGAAATAGAATTGCCGCCCCAGGTCGGTCAGCACCGGACTGCGGCCCGGGCTGCGCCGGAACAGGGGCGCGTCCAGATCTTGCTCGAAATGCCGGATGACCTGCTGCACTGCGGCGCCGCTCACGCCCAGACGGCGCCCGGCGGCCGCGAAGGAGCCGGTCTCGGCCACGGCCCAAAGATAGTGCAGGCGTTCCGTGGTGATGATCATGTGTGCCTCCCGCAGACAGGGCATTCCGGCCTTGGGGCAGAGGCCCGGAGCCATGCCGCCGCCCGTACCCTCCGGCGTTCCCGCCGTTGTCCCTGCCGCATCCTTTGCCGGGCGGGTCCTCTTCCCGATGCCGGACAGCCGGTCCCTTCAGGCGTCTGCCCCTTTCCCGTCCATTCCATGTGCCGCCACTCAGGCCAGCTTGAGCAGGGCCACGCCCGCGATGATGAGCGCGATGCCCGCAAGCCGCAGCGGCTGCACGGGGTCGCCGAAAAGCAGGGCCCCGGCCAGAAAGGTACCGGCCGCGCCTATGCCTGTCCAGACGGCGTAGGCCGTCCCGATGGGGATGTGCTTCTGGGCCATGAAGAGCAGGGCGCCGCTGACGAGCATGCAGACGCCCGCCATGATGAATCCGGGCAGACGCCACAGGCCCGATTGCGCCCATTTGAGGCCCAGCGGCCAGCCTATCTCGCACAGTCCTGCCAGTATCAGGAGCAGCCATGCGTTCATCCTGCTTCCTCCTTCCACGAAAATGTGGTGCTGATGGTCCGCGTCCCGGAAGGGACGATCCCGCCGTTGTAGCACGGGACGGCAGAAGGAGGCTTGCACGAGCGTAAAGCGCGGCTTTCAGGCTGCCATAAAAAAGAGGCCCGCAAAGGGCCTCTTTTTTGTTGCCTGATGGGCAGGGCGCACAGGGGCATGACAGTGCCGCCGGATGCCTCGTGCGGGTGTCGCCCGGCCAGTCTAGCGGATGAAGTTGGTAGGCTGCCAGGGCTCCACGGCAGGCGGGGTGATGCCCGCCTTGCGGCCGGCCTCGATGCAGTGCAGCAGCCAGGCCATGTTGTCGCCCAGGGTACGCATGATCTGCAGGCCCTCGGCATCCTGCACGGCTTCTTCCGCATTGTTGCCGTGGATGGAGTTCCAGTACTGGGAGGAGACCACGGGCATGCGGGCGATGGTGAAATACTTGTTGAGGCGGTCGAAGGAAGCGCTGGCCCCGCCGCGACGACAGCTCACCACAGCGGCCGCGGGCTTGAAGGCGTAGGGGGCGGACTTCATGTAGAACATGCGGTCCAGCAGGGCGCACAGACTGGCATTGGGCCCGGCATAGTAGACGGGCGAGCCCACCACCAGACCGTCGGCCTCACGCATGCGTTCGACGCATTCGTTGACCGGATCGTCCTTGAAGACGCACAGGCCGGTCCGGGCACATTTGCCGCAGGCGATACAGCCGCGGATGGCCTTGTGGCCCACGTGAAGCGTGGTGGTCTCGATACCGGCCTTTTCCAGTTGCTGGGCCACAGTGGCCAGGGCCGTGGCCGTGCTGCCCTTGGGATGGGGACTGCCGTTGATGAGCAGGACCTGCATGGGGATACTCCTTGGTTGAAAACACCCGGTCGCCGACGCGCCGGGACCCTACAGATAAGGACTGCCCGCCGGGAGTAAAGGGGGCGGGCAGGATGCGGCAAAAAAGGGAGAGTATCCGGCACGGCCATTGGTGCCCCGGCGAGGCCGCCCCGCATGGGCAGCCTGCGGCAGAGGGGTTTCTGCAACAGGATACAAGGCAGGCGGCCGCATCCCGGCATGTCGGGCCGCTGTGCTTTCGCGCGAACGCTGGCCGGGGCTGCACACGCATTCCCCGGCACCCGTCCATGCTTTAGGACTGGGCCTCGGCCGTCTTGTTCCCCGGCAGTTCGTTGGCCAGCGTAGCGCCCAGGATGAGGACGGTGCCGCAGGCTTCGGCCAGGCCGAAGGGCTGGTGCAGGAAGAGGGTGGCCAGCAGGATGGCGGTGACGGGATCCACATAGCTGAGCACGGCCGTGGTCTGGGCCGGGAGACGGCCCACAGCCGAGAAGAACAGGATATAGACCAGGCCGGTGTGGACGATGCCCACCACCAGCAGCAGGAAGAGCGTGGAGGGCGCGGGAGCAAGACCGTGCAGAGGTCCGCCCAGCAGCACATAGGGCAGCATGACCAGGGCGGCGGTGCAGAGCTGGCAGAAGGTGGTCTCCAGCGTATCCAGCCCGCGCAGACGCTTGTTGAGGAGGATGAGGGAACAGTAGAGCAGGGCGGCCGCCAGCCCGAAGGCGATGCCGCGCGGGTCCTGCCGGCTGCCGGTGAACACGCCGGAGATGCACACGGCCCCCAGCACGGCCAGCAGGGTGCAGACGATCTTGCGGCGGGTCAGGCGTTCGCCGAGCACCAGGGGCGAGAGCAGGATGACGAAGACCGGCGCCATGTAATAGCAGAGCGTGGCCACGGCGATGCCCGTATGGCGGAAGGCCTCGAAGAGGAAGATTCAGTTGAAGCCCAGGGCCGCGCCGGAGAGCAGGAGGCAGAGGGCATTCTTGCGGATGGCCTGGCCGTGCAGGGGCGTTTTTTTCAGGCGCAGCACCAGCAGCAGGAAGAGGGTGCCGATGACGGCCCGGGCACAGGCGATGACCGCCGGGGGCAGCGGGATGTAGTGGACGAAGAGGCCGATGCTGCCCACGATGAACATGGCGGCGGCCAGTTTGCTTTTTTCCATGACCTGGTTCCCTGTGGTTCGTTTTCTGTTCGACAGGGCTTGAGAGGGGGAGGGGG
>ENA-UOOD01004584-UOOD01004584.1-human-gut-metagenome-genome-assembly--contig:-CS67-NODE-4584-length-10649-cov-3.490655_pt1 | contig 10649 bp, 9 predicted proteins | sample MGYA00242464_ERZ724011 | MGnify/ENA metagenome assembly ERZ724011 | reverse complement strand
AGCGTATCAAAAATCACTGGATGTTGTAAAGAAAACGGCGCATGGTGTTGATTTTGTTATTTTGGGTCTGGAAAATCAGGAGAAGATCCATTATGCGATGCCGTTGAGAATCTTGCAGGGCGATGTGATGCTCTATCTTCAGGAATGCAAAGATATTCAAAAGATAAATGGGGAACAAAATCAATATTCTTCGGCGGATGAATATCTATCCAGATTTAAGAAGACAGACCGGCTTCATCCTGTAATTACATTGTGTGTGTACTATGGGGAAAAAGACTGGGATGGACCAAGACATCTGACAGATATGCTGAAAATTCCGGAAGGCTATAGAACGCTTGTGTCTGACTATAAAATGAATTTACTGGAAATCCGGAAAAGTGATCGGCTACTTTTTTCAGACCCGGATGTAGAAAACGCATTTCGGTTGGTGCGGATGATTTACAACCGCCAGTTTTCTGAAATCAACCAGCTTTATCAAAATTTTGAGATGAATCCGGAAATAGGTTTGATGGTAGGCAGTGTTACAAAGACACCCAAAATCGCAAAACAGGCAGCCGCTATAAAGGCAGAAGGGGGGAGGTTTAATATGTGTACAGCCATGAAAGAATTAGAACAGGAATTGAAGCAAGAGGGAAAACGTGAAGGAAAGCGTGAAGGAATGATATTAAAATTAATCAGCCTGGTCATGCGCAAGGCTGCAAAAGGCTATACCCCGGCTCAGACCGCAGATATGCTGGAAGAAGATCCGGCGCTGATCCGGCGCATCTATGATGCCATCGAGCAAACCGCCCCGGAGCACGACATGGAAAAAATCTGCGAGCTTCTCGCAGAGGCTTCAAAAGAGTGAAAAGAATCTACAATTGAACGCAGATGAGCATTCCCCCGCTTTAAGTGCGCGAAGCGACTGTGTTCATGAGCGAGTAGCGAAGCGGATTGCGAATGTCCGCTTTACCAGAAAAACAGCTGGCAAGTTTCCATCCCGCGGAATGGGTATCATATCAGTCTATGACCGTGCGATGCCGATCGAGCTGAATGACCGTGCCGATGCGTTCGAGTGTGAGCTGCACCCGCAGTGCTTCATCACCGCAGAGCATCTGCAGGCGCTCTTTGAGCAGGCGAAGCTCGACCATCCGATTAGCGAGGAGATGCTGGATAATCTGGAAAAGCTTGACAGCTATCTTTCCACACGGTTCAAGCTCTCGTTCGGTAATCGTATCATCAAGCAGATGTATGATTTTGTGCCGGTCTATGTGGCCTGCGGCGGAACGGAGCTCGGCGGTATGGACTATATCATTGCACGTAAGGTGTTGAAGAAATTTGAAAGTATGAACGTCAATTTCGTGCGCGACGAGATCACGGGACTGATCGAGTATATCGAGAAGCTGTTCGGCGCGGCGGGTATGCCGGACAGTGTGGATTATCTGAGACAGATTCAGAATCTGTACTAATGGGTTAGGAGAACAGGCCAGATGGCAAATACAATCAGTGAGTTATATGAAAAATATGCGGAGCAGGTAGAAGGCGCGCTCGAGGAGGACCGGTATTTTCAATATCTGTTTGAGATGGTGCAGGCCGGGGAGAATACGATCGACCAGAAGAACCGGGTACTGCACAAGGTCGTCGATGAGACGTGGCTGAAGGTGATCGAGGAAGGCATCGACGCGATTTTCAATATCGTGGACAAGCCGCGCAGGTTCATCACGACATCGGAGGAGGTCGTGCCGGTCGCGCTGGCGAAGAAGATCACAGCGGACAGTGTGCGCCATCTGAGCATGAACACGCAGTTCATCGCGAGTGATGAGAACGGCGATATACAGCCGACGCGCGTGCTCAATGTCACGACAGAGGAGAGCTATGACCTGTATGAGAACCGGTTTATCTATCACCTGAGTCAGCGCCTGTTTGCATTCGTGGACAAGCGGACGGATGTGATCTTCTGGTCGACCGGTGATGAGACCTGCAATGTGATGAGCATGGAGAGCAAGGTCGATGATGCCTACGAGGAGATCTCCTACAAGATCGAGATGACGATCAAGAACCGCCAGAGCTACGCGGAAAATGACAGCGATAATATGGAGATCTTCAAACGGATCGACCGCCTGCGCCGGATGGTGCGGACGCTGCGGTCAAGCGCATTCTGTGAGATCATGTCGGGCTGCGCGAAGGTACACAGCCCGATCCAGCGGACGAACCTGATGATGAAGGATCCGAGCTACCGCACCTGCTACAAGCTCTGGCAGTTCATGGAGAGCTACGATGACGTCGGCTATACGATCGAGGAGCGGGACACGGCGCTGGAATTTGATGAAGAGTACCTGCTGCAGATGTACACGAACATGATCACGAATTATACGGTGTTCAAGAGCCTTCTGGAGTCAGATCCGCGCAAGATGTCGGAGCTGGCGGAGAAGAAGTATGAGCCGGTGAGGCCGAAGTTCGTCAGGGAGATCAAAGAAGAGATTGTCGAGGACCGGAATATTCCGGATGTGGAGATCCGACAGGTATTCGTCGAGGAGGTCACACAGGCACAGCTTGAGGCGGAGGAGAAGCTGAAGCAGGAGACGGAGCGCTGCCAAGAGCTGGAACGTCAGAATGGCGATCTTGAGTGGGAGAAGGAGACGCTCTCCGGGCAGCTGGATTTTGAGACGCAGGCGCGGATACAGGCAGAGCAGCAATCAGATGTGCTGCAGGCGCAGTTCGATGCGGTGCAGTCCGAGCTGGAGAATGAAAAGGGTGGGAAGAAGGCGCTGGAGGAGCAGCTGCACGAGGCTGAGCTGGCAAGAGAGGCCGCTGAGCGCCATGCCGAGGAGGAGATGGCGACAGTGCGCCGGGAGGCGGATGAGCTCGTCATCTCGGTGAAGAAACAGGCAGAGCAGGAACTGGAAACGGCCAAAGCACAGGCAGAAGCGGATCTGACAGCAGTAAAACAGGAGGCGGAGCGCGCGCTTGCAGAGCTGAAGCATCAGACGGAGCAGGCACGGGTCATCGCAGAGAAGGAGGCTGCCGGAGCGCTGGCTGCAGCACAGCAGCAGGCGGAGCAGGAGCGTCGGACTGCGGAGCTGGATGCGCAGAAGGTGCTAAAGGAGACGAAGCGGGAAGCACAGGAGAAGCTGACGGCCGCCCAGAAAAAGGCAGAGCGTGCCGAACTGGAGCGTGAGGCGCTGCAGGCACAGCTGGATGCACTGCGCAGGGAGCTGGCAGCAGAAAAAGAATGGTCGGCCACCGTGCTCGCAGATGCGAAGCGTGAGGCGGCGGCAGCACTGGAGGCGCAAAGAAGGGCGCAGGAAGAGACGATCCGGGATGCCGAGCGCAAGGCGGTGCAGGAGGCAGAGACGGCACGCCGGGAAGCAGCCAGCGAGATCCGTGCGGCCCGAAGAGAGGGCGAGCGGAGGCTTGCAGAGGCGCAGCGTAGCCTTCAGGAGTCGGAGAAGGAAAGGTGCGAGGTGCAGGAGCGTCTGAAAAAGCTCACTGCAGCTGCGGCGCAGGCAGGAGCTGCCGGTGCAGGCCATCGCCGGTTCGGGCGCAAAAGGTAAGGAGTATTTATGGTAAAAAAATTCCTGTATACGTTGATCAATACTGTTTCGCTGCTGATCATTGTGGCGGCGGTCGCAGTGCTGGTGCTTGTATTATTTACACCGTCCGGGCGGGCACCGCAGGTGCTTGGCTATACGATGCTGCGTGTCACGACCGGGAGCATGGAGCCGACGTATGCGATTGATACGTTAATTGTAGTGAAAAAGGAAGCGCCCTCTGCGATTCAGGAGGGCGATATTATTTCCTTCTATTCTTCTGACCCGGCGTTGGACGGGGCAGTGAATACACACCGTGTGACTGCAGCAGAGACGCAGCCGGACGGCAGCTACCTGTACCGGACGAAGGGCGACGCCAACAATGTGGAGGATGCATACGAGGTGCACTCGAATTATCTGCTCGGCAAGGTAGTAGGTTCCTCACTTCTGCTCGGCAAGCTCTCCCGTCTGGCTGCGAATCCACTGATCTTTGTGCCTGTGATTCTCGTGCCGCTGTTTGTCATTTTGCTGACAAACCTGCTGCGTACGATTCGTCTGGCCGGAAAGATCGCAAAGGATGAGGAGCAGGCGGCGGTGCGCGAGGCGATCGAGGAGCTGAGGAAGAAGCGGGAAGCGGCGCAGATGCCGTCTAATCAGGAGGGGCAGACGGACGGGCCGGTAAATCCGGATGCGCGGTCGTAAGCGCCTGACGGTATGACAGGGAATGAGTAAATCAAGCCGGGCAGATGGCTGCGGGTCTCTGATTTCGGTAAGCGCTTTACATATGGGAAAAAATGGGATAGAATAGTGCCGAAAGTACAGGCAGAGTAAATTTGCACACAGGAAAAGACAGGAGGATACAGGATGTATTGCTATAGAAAAGTGACCGATGATCTTTACTGGATCGGAGGAAATGACCGCAGGCTGGCGTTGTTCGAGGGTGTTTATCAGATTCCGAGAGGTGTTTCTTACAATTCTTATCTGCTGATGGATGAGAAGACTGTCCTGCTGGATACCGTGGATAAGGCGGTAAAGGGTGTCTTTTTTGAAAATATCGAGAAGGTACTCGATGGACGGAAGCTGGATTATCTCGTTGTGCATCATATGGAGCCGGATCATTCGGAGGCGATCTGGGAGGTCGTAATGCGGTATCCGGAGGTGAAGATCGTCTGCAACGCAAAGATCGCGCAGATGATGAAGCAGTTCTTCTCCTTTGATGTGGATGCGAGAGTCGTACTCGTAAAGGAGGGCGATACGTTTCATACCGGTAAGCACAATCTTGTATTCGTATCCGCGCCGATGGTACACTGGCCGGAGGTCATGGTTTCTTATGATACAACGGATAAGATTCTGTTTTCCGCAGATGCATTTGGAACGTTTGGCGCTCTGAACGGCGCACTCTTCGCAGACGAGGTCGATTTCCCGCGCGATTATCTCGATGAGGCGAGACGGTACTATACAAATATTGTCGGAAAATATGGCGTACAGGTACAGGCGCTGCTGAAGAAGGCGGCGACGCTGGATATTCAGATGATCTGCCCGCTGCATGGCTTCGTATGGAGAAAGGATATCGGCTGGTATCTGGACAAGTATATGCACTGGAGCTCTTATACACCGGAGGAGCAGGGTGTCGTGATCGCGTATGCGTCGATTTATGGAAATACGGCGAACGCTGCGGATCTTCTGGCATGCAGGCTGCGCGAGCGCGGTGTTCGCACCGAGGTATTTGATGTGTCTGTGACACCGGCCTCTGAGATCATTGCAGCTGCATTCAAGTACAGCCACCTCGTATTTGCCGCTCCGACCTACAATTCCGGTGTGTTCGTGACGATGGAGGCGCTGCTGATGGATCTGGCAGAGCACAACATCCAGAACCGCACGGTGGCCTTTATGGAGAATGGTACCTGGGCAGCGACGAGCGCACGCCAGATGGGCGCGATGCTGGAAAAATGCAAGAACCTGACGGTACTGGAGCAGAAGGTGACGATCAAGTCCTCGCTGAAGGAGCAGCAGATGGCGGAGATCGAGGCACTGGCGGATGCGCTGGTATAGCAATGGTTGGTGCTAGAATATAAGTAGGACATTTCGCATGCAGGCCACAGACCCGCCTATCCCAAAATCCAAATGCAGCCAGCAGCAAATAAATTTGCCACTGGCTGCTTCTGCACTTTGCTGCCAGGCGAAACTGTTGTACAAAAAAGGCGGAGCTCTTTATGAGCTCCGCCTTTGAACATTCGGTATTCTTATTAAAGCTTTACTACGTTAGCAGCCTGCATTCCGCGAGCGCCTTCCGTTAAATCATAAGAAACTGCCTGTCCCTCTTCGAGAGTCTTGAAGCCCTCGCCCTGGATTGCAGAAAAATGTACGAATACATCAGATCCGTTCTCACCGGTAATAAAACCATAGCCTTTTTCTGCGTTGAACCACTTTACTGTACCCTTGTTCATCTTGGTACCTCCTAACTTTTACGCGTGAACCGGAAAACAAAAAACACTCACTATTATAGATTATAAAGGTTTATTTCATGATCTATAATAGTGAGTGAAATACATTAACCAGTCAATCTTTTAGCAGTTTCCATTATATCACAACGAATTTTTGTGTCAAGCACAAATTAGGGTCAAAAAGCTTCGGTCTCAGCTTCGGTATCGTCTGCATTTTCGGAAAGTGCCTCGGTCTCATCGAGCGCGAAGTCATCCTCGGAGAGCATGTCATCTTCGGTGTACGGTGTCTCGGTGACCTTTGCATTTTTGTAGAGCTGATCTGCCATCTTGGATTCGTAGAGATTCCATACGAGGGCATCGCGGGTGTACATATCTTCAAGCTCGACAGCGTCGGCAGCACCGTAGTAAGCGGCATTGTCGGTCACGAAGGAGACGTATTCGTCCTCGGTCACTTCGAGCTTGTTCTGCTCACAGTAAGCACTGATCAGCAGGCGGTGGTTGACCTCATCGAGTGTCTCGCTGTCGATGTCCGCATCGGTGATGCCAAATGCATCGAGTATATCGTCGATGCTCGTGTCGTCATCTCCGGCGAAGACCGTATAAGCGGAGAGAACATCCTCCTTGCAGGAATCGTAGAGCTCCTGCGGATAGCCGTTGAAGGTAGTAGCGGCCTCGGCAGCCTGGAACAGCTCGGCGATCGCATCGGAGTAGCTTGTCTGTGTGTATTCGTCTTCCAGAGAGGAGCGGATGGAGGCTTCATAGTCCTCCTTTGTCGTATAGTCGGTGTAGGTCGCAAGGAAGTCGTCATCATAATCCGGAACCAGAAGCTGTGTCACCTGCGTGACGGTCGCATCGAAGTTCACGGTATGTCCTGCCCATGTATCGATCCAGAAGTCGTCGTCGAAATCGATCGAGAAGGTCTTTTCATCGCCTGTGGATACGCCGGTCAGTGCGGCATCAAAGTCTTCGCCGTAGTCTGCATCACCGATTGTAAAGTACGTATCTTCTGATTCTTCGCTGTCTGCAACGTCCTTTACAGAGCTCTTTAAGGTCACGTAGACGATGTCACCGGTCGTGGACGGACCGCTCTTTTCTTCCTCGGTAGCGGCATCCTGACGAGCGGCATCGATTTGCTCCTGCACCATCTCATCGGTGATATCGTAGGTGTACTGTACGATCTCGATGCCATCATAGGAGCCGAGCGTCACATAATCGGAAGCATTTTTTACAAGGTAATCAGACGGAGTGATCGGCTGCAGCGTACGGCTTTCTGTTTCCGTCTCAGTTTCTGTCTCCGTATCCGTCACGTCAGCCGCTTCAGTCGGTACGGAAGCCTCGGTCTCATCTGCGTGCTTATCATCGTCTTTTTTGCCGCAGCCGGAGAGAATTGCGGTACCGGCAAGGGCGAGCATCAGATATCTGTATGTTTTTTTCATAAGGTGCGTTCCTTCCTAAAACAAATTAGTAACATTACTATAACATTTTCCGATCAGAAATGTAAATAGCTTTCGGGCAGAACACAGAATTTTAATTTTTGGCTTTAAAGAGGATGGGGGCTGTGCTATGATAAAGAGGAATGGCAGCCTTTGAAAGAAAGGCGGCGGAAAGGAAAAGGGATGACTTTTATTGAAATTCCAGAAAAGGCAGAACGGATTTTAGAGACGCTGCAGGGGGCCGGGTATGAGGCCTATGTGGTCGGAGGCTGTGTGCGGGATTCCATTCTGGGGCGCACACCGGGGGACTGGGATATTACGACATCGGCGTCTCCGCAGCAGGTAAAGGCGTTGTTTCCAAGGACGATCGACACGGGCATTGAGCATGGCACGGTGACGGTCATGGATGGAAAAGAGGGCTTTGAGGTGACGACGTACCGGATTGATGGCGCATATGAGGATTGCCGTCATCCGAAGAGCGTGACATTTACCTCGAATCTGACAGAGGATCTGAAGCGCAGGGATTTTACGATCAATGCGATGGCGTATGCGCCGAAGACCGGGCTCGTGGATGAGTTCGGCGGGATGGAGGATCTGAAAAATAAGATAATCCGGTGCGTTGGCGACCCGAAGGAGCGCTTCGGAGAGGATGCTTTGCGGATGCTGAGGGCGGTGCGGTTCGCAGCTCAGCTCGGATTTACCCTGGCAGATGACGTGCGGGATGCGATCCGGGATATGGCAGAGCAGCTGGATCAGATCAGTGCGGAGCGGATTCAGACGGAGCTGGTGAAGCTTGTGACGTCCCCGCTGCCGCATTGGTTCCGGCTGACGTATGAGACCGGGATCACATCTGTGATCATGCCGGAGTTTGACCGGATCATGGTACAGCGCCAGCACAATCCGCACCATGCATATACGACGGGTGAGCATACGCTTGTGGCGATGCGCAGTATCCCGTCGGACAAGGTGCTCCGGCTCGTGATGCTGTTCCATGATATGGGCAAGCCGGATGTATTTACGACCGATGAGAATGGAAAGGATCATTTTCACGGACATGCCGCCTACAGTGCGCTGATCGCGGAGCGGATCATGCGGCGGCTGAAGTTTGACAACGATACGATGCGGCAGGTGTGCACGCTGGTACGCAATCATTCGATGTACCCGCAGCTGACGGGAAAGGATGTGCGGCGTGCGGCGCATCAGATCGGTCCGGAGCTGTTTGATTCATTCCTGCTTGTGAAGCGGGCGGATGTCATGGCGCATCATCCGGATGTGATTCCGGGCAAGCTGGACTATCTGCGGGAGCTCGAGCACATCTGGCAGGATGTGCAGCTGCACGGGGACTGCCTGAGCCTGAAGGATCTGGCGGTGAGCGGAAAGGACCTGATTGCAGACGGTATGACACCGGGGCCGGATATCGGCCGCGTGCTTGAGCATCTGCTTGAGCTGGTGCTGGATTATCCAGAGAAAAATGAGCATGATGTGCTCATCAAGGAGAGCAGACGATATCGGGCTGGTGAAGAGCAGGCAGGAGAGGTAGAGCCAAGCCCGGTCGAAGAGTAAATGTGCAGCAAGAAGCTGCACAGCCGGGATGCTTCATGATCAGAAAAATACATGATAAAAGGTACATAATAAAAGGAAGAGAAAAATGACGAAGGAACAGGAGCTGCGGCTGCGTATGATTTCCTATGACGGGGGAGATCCGGCGCGGATTCAGCATTTTATTAAGGTATATACATTTGCGGTAATGATCGGTGAGGGCGAGCAGCTGCCAGAGGAGACAATGGAGATTTTGCGTGCGGCGGCGCTGGTGCATGACATCGGGATCAAGGTGGCGGAGGAGAAGTACGGGAGCAGTGACGGAAAGCTCCAAGAAAAGGAAGGACCGCCGGTGGCCCGGCAGATGCTGACGGAGATCGGCTATCCGCAGGAGGTCGTGGATCGCGTGTGCTATCTGGTCGGACATCATCATACCTATTTAGATATGGACGGCATGGACTATCAGATTCTCGTAGAGGCAGATTTCCTCGTAAATCTGTTTGAAAATGCTTCGACCCGTAAGGTGATCCGGAGTGTGGATACGAAAATTTTCCGAACCGCTGCCGGACGGCGTATTTTGCATGCGATGTTTGCGCTGGATGGAGCGGAAGATTAGAAGAAAAGCCGGACTGTCGAAAGAGTGGCAGGCTGGTGGTATGGACAGGAGGGGCATATGAGATCACCACTTACCACGCTTTGTTATGTGGAGAAAGATGACAGCTATCTGATGCTGCACCGTGTGAGCAAGAAGCATGACGTGAATAAGGATAAATGGATCGGGATCGGCGGACATTTTGAGGAGGGTGAGAGCCCGGAGGAATGTCTGCTGCGCGAGGCGATGGAGGAGACGGGGCTTCGGCTTACCTCATTCCGGTTCCGTGCAATTGTGACATTTATTGCAGATGGATGGCCGCCGGAATATATGTGTCTGTATACGGCAGATGGATTTGAGGGTGAGCTGACAGACTGCAACGAAGGAAAGCTCGAATGGGTAAAAAAGGCAGAGGTCACGAAGCTGAAGCTGTGGGAGGGAGACAAGATCTTTTTGAAGCTGATTGCAGAAGAAGCACCGTTTTTCTCTCTGAAATTGATGTACCAGGGTGATGTGCTGAAGGAAGCGGTGCTGGATGGAAAGCCGCTGGAGCTTTTTGATATCTGCGATACGGACGGCAATCCGACCGGGGAGACGACGGAGCGCTCTGTAGCGCATACGCTTGGCACGATACACCGGACAGCTCATACGTGGGTCGTGCGGCAGTCGGCAGATGACGGCTTTGAGGTGCTGCTGCAGAAGCGGAGTCTTCGCAAGGATTCATTTCCGGGCTGCTATGATACATCATCCGCAGGTCATATTCAGGCAGGGGATGAGCCGCTGCCCTCTGCGGTACGGGAGCTGTCAGAAGAGCTTGGTATTGAGGCACAGGAAGAGGATCTGACGTATATCGGTCGGTTTGACAGCGGAGAGATACTGGCGAACTTTGACGGAAGACCGTTTCATGACCGGGAGATCGGGTTCGTCTATGTGTATCAGAAGCCGGTAGAGATCGAGAAGCTTTTACTGCAGGAGGATGAAGTAGACGCGGTAGAGTGGATGCCGTATGAGAAAGCGCTGGAGGCGGTAAAAAGGCATGAGGACGGGTACTGCATCAAGGATCAGGATCTGGAACTGGTCGGTGCATATCTGGGAAGGAAGACATGTACGCAGAAATGAGCTAAAAGGCAAT
>ENA-UOOD01004580-UOOD01004580.1-human-gut-metagenome-genome-assembly--contig:-CS67-NODE-4580-length-10654-cov-6.422493_pt1 | contig 10654 bp, 10 predicted proteins | sample MGYA00242464_ERZ724011 | MGnify/ENA metagenome assembly ERZ724011 | reverse complement strand
CAGCCTCTGCTTCGGTCTTCTTAGCTTCTTCAGCAGCCTTAGCATCTGCCTTTGCCTTCTTTCGCTTCCAGGGATACCACTTCTTTTTCGGTCTTCTTCAGAGCAGTCTTCTTCTCTTTCAGGTCAGCCTTTAAAGTGTCAATGTTGGCGGTGATGGATGCGATTTCCGCTGTGAGTGCTTCCTTCGCGGACTGCTTTTCCGCAATCTGCGTTGCAAAATCAGCAGTCACAGTTTTGGGCCTATTCTTGCTACCTTTAGTTCTGGGCATAATAAAACCTCCAGAAAATTATAGTAATATTAGTATAGCACTCTATCTCATTTATTTCAATCACCGCAAATTTCTGTTTCGTATTATATTACTATCATATCAGTACGATCATTAAAGCTTTCTATGATTTTAGCTATTGATTTTGAAACTCCTTTTTCAACATAGTTCATTGGCTTTTTAACTTCAACAGATTTTGCAAATGCTACAATTTCATATCGAATGCCTTCACCATCAAGTTGATAAAAGAATCTTTGATTGTCTTCGGCGTTTTCATAACGAACCTCAAAATAATCTGTTTTCCACCAAGGTGCTGGAACGTAGATATAGCCTTTCGTTCCCGTAACAATCAACTCACCCTCAGATTTTGCAGCTTTTGCTACTTTGATTGAAGCTACTGCATCACCATAGGTAAAATCAATTTTTGTAAAGGCATCCATATTGGCAGCTTCATCCAAAAATTTCGTAGTTATTACTTTTTTCCTGTACTCCGTTCCAAGTATTTGAAAAACGGGCAACAATGCTGCAGGAGCCCAGCCGCACATACTATTCCATTTCTGGGTTAAATCTGTTCCAGCAATTGAAATACCATCTCGCAGACTAGTACAAACAGCATCAACCGATACAACCTTACCAATTTTTCCAGTCTTAGCTAGAAGGACTAACCGTTCGTATGCCGTTGAGTATGCCGTCTTAATAGCATCCATAAGAACCAGCCCATGTTCTTCAGCAATCGAATATAGTTCTTCACAATCCGTTTCTTTTAAAGCAATAGGTGATTCACACAAAACATGTTTCCCCGCCAAAAGAGCTTTTTTTGTATCAATATAATGTTTCTCTGGTTTGGAAACAATATACACGGCATCCACTTTTTCAAGAAGTTCATCATAGTTTTCGGTATAGAACATCCCATCAAACTCAGGTTCTTCACTCTTCTGCGATGCACATACACCAATTACATCAACGCCGTTTACATATTTAGACTCTGCTACAAACTTTGTTCTGAAAGCGGCCTTTCCAACAATTCCCATACGAAGTTTACATTGTTCACTCCGTACTTCAGAACTAGAGATTCCCTCCGTTCTCGGAAGATACACCACCTTACAATATTCATTCAGATAATCAAATTTTCCAGCCCAATCAGAACCCACCGTGAAAATATCTACATCGTACCTACGAATATCATCAATTTTCTGACCCTCATATTCTTCCACGATGATCTTATCCGCAAGTCCTGTGGCACGTACAGCCTCAATACGCTCCATCAAGGACTGCTGTACATTGATTTTTCCACGGGTTTTATCAAAATCATCCGCTGTAACGCCAACGATCAAATAATCTCCCAGTGCTTTTGCACGTTCTAGCAGTTTGATATGACCATAGTGAAGCAAGTCATACGTTCCGTATGTAATTACTTTTACCATTTCTTGCTTCCTCTCACTTTTTACAAAAGTCCACGCTTCTGTAAATCCTTAAAAGCATTCACAAGCGTGGAGTTGTCCTCTTTTGTCAATGCACCAATATGACCTACACGGAAGATGGTTTCTTTCATCTCTCCACCATTGGGACAAATCCAAATACCATACTCATCTTTGAGCATCGTAAAAACATCATAGGCCGATACATTCAAAGGATGCAACGGTGTAACTGCATTGGACATCGACTCAGAAACGATTTCAAGCGGTAATCCCTTAATCTTATCTCTGAAATCTTGAGCAAGTTCCGCAATTTTCTTTGTTTCACTCTCAACACCGCCAGCGGCTTCTATTTCTTTCAGACGAGCATTGATCTGGCGTAAAGTACCAACTGCTGGTGTAAAGGGTGTTTGTCCCCGCTCGCCATTTTTAAGAGCAGACTTCAGATTTAGATACATACACTTCACATCGCGGGCCTCTACACGTTTGACCGCTTCATCGGACAAGACAATAACTGATACGCCCGGAGGACAAGCCAATGCTTTCTGAGAACCAGTAATCATTACCTGCACACCCAATTTGTTCATATCAAAATCGTCTGCAAGGAAGGAGCTAATGGCATCCACGACCAAAAAAATTCCGTTTTTCTTACAAAACTCACTGATCATCTCAATGTCATAGTGAACACCTGTTGAGGTTTCATGTACATTAACGAGGAACCCTGTAAAGCCTTTACCGTCGTACATATCCAACTGCTCTTTTTTGAGTGCTTTACCTTTCTCCAGCTTGATTTCCTCATACGGAATCTCATGAATCTGGCACAACTCAACAAACCGCTGACCAAAACTGCCGCCGTTTACGACCAAAACTTTATCCTTCTTATCAAAGACATTCATAACAGTTGCTTCCATAGATGCTGTACCAGAGCCAGTGATAAACACCACTCTAGCATCATCGCCAGCTTTCGCAAACTGCTTCATCAGCTTTTCATTTTCAAGCATAACAGCAGAGAACTCAGGCGTCCTGAAATATGGAACCTGTTCTGCACCAATTGCTCTAATCTTTTCATCTGACATAACCGGTCCAACTGTAAAATTCAACATATTTATACCTCCATGTAATTATTATTAAATACAATTTTTCCCCATTCGCAAACTTCGTGAAAGCCTACTTTCTTATGGAGATTTCTGGATTCGTTTGAATAATAGAAGGAAAAAACTCTTTTTCCCTCTTTTAATACTTCTTCGCAAATAGCTCTCCATATTTCTAGTGCATAGCCTCTCCTTCGATACTCTTTATTAACTATTAGCTCTGCGACAATAGCTACTCCATCTATTTCTGCATTTGTACACGCATGAGCAATTACCACATCGTTCTTTTTTATCACGTAATTTCTGGAATATCCTTCTTTGGAACGCTGAAGAAGCTGCTCAGCCAGTTCATTTTTATTATAAGATTTTCCAATATCTTCATCGCCATAGATCATTTGAACAATCTGTTTAAAATCGTTCGCAGATGCTAATTGTACTGATTCTCTATGTTTTTCATCAACATTAGTGATTTCTGCTACCCAACCATACGTTATAGTAAAAGGCCGTTCGCTACTGGAATAATTACCTCCTATATACTCTGCTGTACTTTTTTCGCAATAAATCATTTTTATTGGATGACTTTTAAGCAGTTCTTTTAATTCTGGTACACTAAAATCATTATCTATCGAGTATACATGGACACACGAAAAATAAAATAAATAAACCGCTTTTATTTTATTTTCAAATTTATCCATATAGACATCAATAGCTTGTGAACCAGTTCCATATCTTTGCAAATTCATATAGAGATAAAGACATTTATAATATTCTGTTCCAATATATGATTCGATGATTTTCTCATCTTCTTTTTGACACCTTATAATCATATATTTCCCTCACCTGGAAATACTATCTCCGAACAAGGCGAATGTGGCTCTCTCTGATCTTCAGGAGGAAGCTTCATATAATCGCCATAGATATATTTCAAAACCGTATCATAGTCTTTTGAACTGTACAACTTTTTTTCTTCAAACATATATTCTGCGCGGTCTGTAAACCATGATTTTGGCATCCCATATCGCTCACTCAGTGGGTTCTTTTTATATAACATCCCTGTTGCAGGAAATCCTAAGCATCGAACCCGATTGAGCGAAGAATTTCTGCTCTTCTTTGAATATTTTTCATATCCATGAAATGCAAAATCGACCGGAATCTTCGATAGAAGGGTAAACCATACCTTCCAAAATCCCACTGTGTTTTCTTTTGCCACCTCAGACCATAGAATCTTCCGCAAACAATAGCAATGCAAATCCTGAAATATTTGCCCAACAATTGAAAGCGGAATATCATCCATTGGAAACACATCAACAAAAATTCCGGTTTTACATTTCAAGTGTTCCTGACCAACTCGAATATAAGTAGAGCCTGTACGTCGTAGTTTTCCATATTCCCATCTATATTCAGGGTCTGTATCATGATCTTGAAAGAAGCAAATATTAGGATTCATCTCGTCTTTATGCTTCTTGAATGTTTCGTAATCTTCGCGAAGCATTCCAATGTCAGCATCATCATCCCATGGAATATACCCCTGATGTCTCACCGCTCCAAGCAGACTTCCACCAAATAAGACATAGTTGATATTATACTTTCTACAAACCTTATCAAATTCAACCAACATATCCAGTTCTGTTAGTTGCATTTTCCGAAAGTCTTCGCCTTTGATTTCTTTAATCACTGTCTATCATCCTCCCTGTTAGGAAATAGGTATAAAAAATCCTCGAGTTCTTGTTCTATAATTTTTATCTGGTTATTATAGTTTTTATCATTTATCCACAGTTGCGTATTTCTTATTGATATGTCCGGATTAAAATGTTTTCGAAGATCTTTATGTTTTTCCTCGGAAATTCCCAGAAATTCATTTATCTGTTTGGTGGTAAAATCATACCGATAAATCAAATCCTCAAAATGAATTCTCAGTATTCTGGGATCCTTTATCTCATCGTCAATCGTTCGCCGCATATCTCGATATTGCTTTGCAAACAAAAGAGGATCATGCGGCAAAACATGGTCTCCATCCCTCATTGCTTGAATATAAACATCCCTTGGATCTCTATCTACTATAATAACCTTTAGATCCCGAATGTAATTTAAGTATCTTTTTACATTTGTAGTCGATACACATTGATCCAGTACAAGGTATTCTGTATCAGGCCTTGCCATTTTCTCGCACAGTGCCTCCGTGTAATCCTGGGTTTTTTGATAGAATTCTTCTCTGCTACAAGCGCAATGATAACTTGTTAAATACGGAAAATAGTTGTAATCCTGCGTTTTTCTATATTTACGCGGCATTATTTTTGAAAAAGCTCTCCGTATTTTATAAATCGCCCATGGGATAAAGGGCTGTTCGTTTACATCCCCATGCCAATAACCAGGAAATTCAAAATCCACCAAATCACGGATATATTTGTCAGTCTCATCCAGCCAGCACTTACCAAATATCAGCTGATACGTTCTCTTATTCATTCTGGCAAATTTTTTATAACGTTTTACTGCAAATCCGCTATTGAGCCTGTGCCAATTATCAACAAGGTTATATTCTAGATCAGAAATTCCGTCCGGATCCTGTAAAAACCTACATTCAACATCTGAAGGAGCATATGTAAAACCATCGAATTCCCGCAAATAATCATCTACCGCTCCTGAGCCGGTAGCATGATAGCTGATGCATGTTACTTTTTTCATTCTTTTTTCCTCCGAAATACTTTTAAGGACGTGATCACATCCGGATAGAATCTATAAATATACAGCCATGAGCATACCAAATATACGATAGCGCCAATCATTACTTTACAGATTAACGTAATGATATCATTCAAAACATATAAATCATGAATCACACTGAACATTAAAAAACCAAATAATATAAAGGGTAGTCCTTGAATTAGATAACGCTTTACATCAATAAGTTTTCTTAGCGCAACTGTTTCTGAAACCGCAATCAATCCCTCAGAAATTGTTGTTGCGATTGCAGCTCCAACTGCACCGCTAGTTCCGATTAAACAGTAATTTAACACCACATTAACAAATGCACCCAAGATTAAGCAAACGACAAATGTCATATCTTTATTATTTGGAAGTAAAACCTGTGTTTTCAAAACATTCGCCCAACTAACGAAAATAATATATGGCGCTAAAGTGTATAATAGTGGAACAACCAAATCAAACCCTGTCCCAAAAAACAAGGGAACAAACTCTTTAGCTACTGCGCATATTCCAAAAACCAATGCACTCGTTGCAAATACTACAAATAGCATTGATTTTTGAATCATTTCATTGACCGATTTTAGTTCTCCTTTTGCGATTGAATTGGATACTCGTGGCAGCATAACAGTACCTAACGCTGTCACTAAGCTATTAGGAATACTCAGCAATTTTTCAGCATTATCGTAGCAGCCTAATTCGGCATCAATAGACATGTTTCCAATCATAATCTTATCAAAATATCCCAGCAGATCATTTGCAATAACTGGTAAAAACAGCACTAGATTCGGCTTCAAGTGTTTTATAACATCATTCCATTTTGGTCTTATAAAACAAACGTAATTTCTTAAAATTGGCCAAACCGATAACTGACCTACCAGTGTTCCTCCTGACATAATTAATGTATATTTCCAAACATCATTTGGTGATTTAACCAATAAAAGAATCAACAACACTGTTCCTATTTTTACAATAACATTTCGCAATGTTGTAACATAAAAGAGTTCCAATCCAAATAGCAGCCATGTCACATCAAATATCGCAGAGAGAACGTTAAACCCCTGCATATAAGCAAGTCTTCTATTTTCAGTAACCACCAAGCAGTATATAATGTATAATATACTCATTCCTACTGATAATAGTATTTGCAGGGATACAATCTCACTAAAAACTTTGTTTCGTTCTTCTTTAGAATCTCTTACTTTTGCAATACATCTATTACCATAGTCGGAAACGCCCAGCACTGCAAAAATCAAAAAATAATGGGAAATTGCATATGTATAACTGTATTGACCAATTCCATCTGCTCCAATCACTCGCGAAATATACGGAGATGTAATCAATGGTGTGACTAATGTTACAATTCGATAAAGCAAATTGTATGCATAATTTTTTTTCAAGCCATTTCTATTTTCTTTCATCTTTCTCTAAACCTATAATTGCTTGGTACCCTCGTTCTGAATTATTTTTATCTCGGATAGGAAACATTTCTTTAACCCGTTTTTGATATTTTTCACCCAACCGTGTATTTTCCAACTCATGCAATATCTTAATTACTTCCGTACTTTTTCTGCAAATTGGTCCAAATCCATCTTTTTCAAAATCGAACCATCTTTTGCTCGCTGCTCGTTCGTTCTCATCGTTGTCAAACTGATAATAGATTACTGGTTTTAGCATATAAGCGAAATCAAAAAACACGCTAGAGTAATCTGTAATCAATATTGAACTTTCCAAAAGAAGATTTTCAACAATTGCAGAGCCAGCATCACGTATTACAATTCTTTTCGATTTGGCAGAAAACAGATGAATATACTTTTGCATTTCAATATGAGGGTAAAAAACAAAATTCATATTTTTCTCTTCAAGAAATGAAGCTAGTTCATCGCTCTCCAACAATTCTTTGCAACCAATGAAATATTCATCTCGAACGAAATCCATTTCGCTTGCATTTGTATATTTAACTCTCCATGTCGGCATAAATAAAATTTGCTTTATTGGAAGTTTTTCAGACTCGTCGATCAAATTGTCAAATCTCGGCATGCCTATATCACATAAAACGCTCGGTTTGTATCCAGAGTTCTTTGAAAGTGCCTCATATTCTCTCGGAATTGAGCATATCATTAAATCTATTTTTACTGTATTGGCTGTACAGCCAGCCTTTCCCATTCGAACACAATGATCAAGCAATACCTTTTTTCCTTTGACACTTATCAGGCCCCTTTTATCTAACTGAGAAAACAACTCAAAATTAGGCGAATAACCCTGGTAATGTGTAGACAAAAGCATCGGCGCTGTAATATATCTTAAATAATGTTCAAAAGAGCCATATCGAACGATATCACCTGTTTCCAATCTGTCTCTATCTGGAGATGTATCTGATATTACAAACTTCACACTAATTTCCGGGTGTACCTTTTTTAAATATCTATAAAAAACATATCCATTATCACGTGCATCCGTCCCTCGCTCTGCAATCAGCCATGCATTGTCATGGACACGATATAATTTTGATATAACATATACAATATAATATTTTGCAGCACATCGCACCTGACCAATTCTACGTTTGAATTTGATTCTATTCATTTGCTATTTCCACCTTAAACATATAATATTCTTTAAGCGCAATGAGCATCATTGGAAAACACACCATACTGCACGTGTATGTGTAAAACATATTAAACATCGCATTTAAAAACCATATCATAAACACTAAAGTTACCACTAACTTTGGCATTCTCATATCGAGAATAAATGTCTTTAATAGTCCATACACTGAATAAATATAAATGCCCAATCCAATATAACCAAAATTCAACAGAACACTTATAAAATCATTATGTGCCCAATGCGCTGCTGTATAGAACCTTTTAGTAATCTGATAATCAAAATTAAACCCACAGCCCAATAATTGATTAAGGATATTTTCTTTAAAGAAGTACTTAAGATCCAAATTCCAGAAAACTGTTCGGCCGTTAGTAATCGTTCCCCATTTGTCAAAGAAACTATTAGTCGTATATGTCGTTGCTGCGATTTTAGATCCTGCTGCCGAATTCAAAATTAAAATCCCCATTAGTATCACTAATGGAATAAGAGAAAAATAGAAGTACCGTTTTTTCTCACAATATATATACCAAAAAGCAAGAACCACTAACAGTCCTATTCCAAGATAGGTTCTTGAACCACACATCAAAAAGCCATACATTGGAATAATGGTGTAAAACAAATATTTTTTACTTTTTGTTAAGCAGTAAAGTCCCAATACCAAAGTTACAATCATAAGACATGTTGGTGCAAGTCGAAACGAATCACCCGTTATAGACACAAAATATCTTCCGCTCCCCCATGCTTTATTGATTACATATGACGATGGCATAAAAATAGAAATTCCGACAATGACAGACCACAACTGTACAATTTTTTCTATGTATCTTTCATTTTCTTTAAAATGACTTGCTGCACATTCGGGATAACTCGTATAATAAATTGTTAGCAATATCCAAAATCCATAATAAAAAAGCATGTTGCTGTTATACAGTGGGAAAGTTGTCTGCATGAGCGCATATACATGCACGACTACAACCGTAACCAATATTCCAGCCCATCTTTTTTTCATTTTTCGGACTGTTAAAAAAAGTAATACAATAATTACACAAATCAACAGTGCCTTATTAATCCATCTCAAAAGCGGAAATGACTGAAACAAAGTAAAAACTGGAAATAGCAAAAGTAACCTACATAATAGTTTATTTGCATTCATTTCTTATCTCTTCTCCATCTGCTGTGCGATATCGGCATCCACAATTTCCTCGCCGGTCTTATGCTTCAGCTGTTCCTTGGATGCTTCACTCAGACCGTTGTTGATCACACAGTTCATATCGCAGGTGCTGCACTTATCGAGTTCCTCTTTGGCGACTTTGCCATCACGATAATCACGGCAAATCTTCAGCTCATACATGCTGTACGGATGCTTGGTGAACAGTGCCTTGAACTTGTGTACCAGAACCCAGGTAGCAGGTTTCCAGATGTACTTGTGCATCGCAGGACTTACGCTGCCGATCATCCAGCAGTCACGGTCGCAGCAACGAACCTTTGCACGAACCTTCTCTGCCTCCGGGCTGTTCCACAGCTCATCCCAAGTCTGATTGTTCAGGTTGCCCATGACCTCTTTATCCTTTGTGCCATTGCAAGGCATAACATCGCCATACGGGTCGATGAAGAAGGTATCGAAGCTCATATCGCAAGGCAGCAGACGCTTCTGGCCGTAGATGTAATTGATCAGACCGTGGTTAAAGTAAGCACGGAACCACTTCTTCGGGCTGTTGCTACGGAGCAGTTCGTTGACCAGATTCTCGAAGTTCTTTGCGACCATCGGACGATCATGGATGATGTTCTTTGCTTCAACAAAGTAGAAGCTGTTATGCAAAGAAGCCGTAGCAAACTCCATGCCCATCTCATCGGAAATCTTGTACAGCGGAACCAGGTCAGGAGCATTCTTGTCCTGAACGGTCATACCAAAACCGACATCCTTCATGCCCATTTCACGCAGCTTCTTCAGTGTACTGTAACCACGCTGGTAGCCGTTCTGCAGGCCACGAATCTCATTGTTGGTCTGCTCCAGACCCTCGATAGAGATACGAATACCGATCTGCGGGAACTCCTTGCACAGGTCAACGATACGGTCTGTGAAGAAACCGTTCGTGGAAATAACGATACGGTCAGACTTCTTGTACAGTTCACGCACGATATCCTTCAGGTCAGTACGGATGAACGGTTCACCGCCGGTGATGTTTGTGAAGTACATCTTTGGCAGCTTCTTAATGGTCTCGATGCTGATTTCCTCTTCCGGCTTGGAAGGTGCCTTATAACGGTTGCACATGGAGCAACGAGCGTTGCAGCGGTAAGTAACGATGACCGTACCATTTAACTTCTTTTCTTCAGACATGATTAACTCTCCTATTGTTTACTCTCTCTTTTAAGAATGTTTCGATTTTATTTAAGAACCACTTGGCGCATACTGAGAACACAACCGAGCCGCATATAACTGCGACTGCCGTGAAGATATATGCCAGCAGACCGTTTCCAAATAGATGAACGAGGTGCAGCTTCTCAAGCACACGATAAATCACCATGTGGCACAGGTAAATCTCGAAGCTGATACCACCGAGGAACTTGGCGACTG
>ENA-UOOD01004566-UOOD01004566.1-human-gut-metagenome-genome-assembly--contig:-CS67-NODE-4566-length-10677-cov-17.515063_pt1 | contig 10677 bp, 7 predicted proteins | sample MGYA00242464_ERZ724011 | MGnify/ENA metagenome assembly ERZ724011 | reverse complement strand
CCCTTAAACAGACGGGGCAGCTTCCGTCCCTTCTAATGTTGCTTTTGAAAAGCACGATTTTTGTCCTTGCCATGTTGTTGTTTTTCTTTTTAAGTTATATGGCCGACGAAATTATTTTACACTTTACATAGGAATAAAGTATAGAGCTTCACTCTCGCTCAATGCAAAGATAGATAATTCCGATGATTAAAACTACATCATTGCAATGGCTCAACAAGGAAGGTTCCTTAAAACATTGCGAAATTGGGACAGACTTTAACCTACATTAACTTTGCAGTCTATTTGCATCCCAATTGTTCGTCCTGTTTTTCGATTAAGGTTCGATTAAGGTTTGATTAAGGTTTCGGGATGATTAGACGCTTTTTATTGCAATAAAACGAGGCTTTTTGCATGTATTTTGCACTGTGTAGGATACAAAACAACCACCGAAACACACGGGATACTATTTAGAACCATGTCTAAATAAAGACTTGAAGCATGCATATATATAGATGATAATAAGCAAGATACAACAATATTAAGATGCGTCCATATATATTTTATCAGCGATTTATTTGCTATTTCAAAATAAAGCACTACTTTTGCATCCGCAATTCGGGATGTAGCTCAGCCCGGTAGAGTACGCGTCTGGGGGGCGTGTGGTCGCAAGTTCGAATCTTGTCATCCCGACTGTTGAGCATTGAGGAGTTAAGTCTAAAACTTAGCTCCTTATTTTTTTACATTAACTCAATGTCCGATATTCATTCGGAGAACATCCTACAACTCTTTTGAAAGCCTTGCTGAAATACTGTGGATATTGATATCCTAAGGCATAAGCAACGTCACCGACAGATTTAGCGGGGTCAGTAAGCAACTCTTTTGCCCTATCCATTATTTTGGTTAATATATATTCTTGCGCAGAAACACCTGTCTCCTTTTTAATCAAGTCTCCGAAATAATTTGCAGACAGGTTCAGTTGGTCTGCACAATAAGCCACAGTCAGCGTACCCCGCTCAGCGGGTTTATCCGATACGAAATAGTCGTTCAGCAATGCTTCAAAAGAGCCGAGCATGCCCTTGTTCTCCTTTTTACGGGTAGTAAACTGTCTATCATAGAAACGAATGCAATAGTTGAGCAGCAGCTCGATGGCAGAAGCGATAATCAGGTTAGTGTGACGGTCTGCCTGGTTGTATGTTTCCTCGTCAATCTTTGTCAAACAATCAATGATGGTCTGTTGCTCTTGTTTGGATAGATGCAATGCTTCGTTAGCGGCGTATGAGAAAAACGTATAATCCTGCATATGCCGACCGAGCGGCGTACCGCGTAGCAGGTCGGGATGGAACAACAGACACCATCCGGAACCGGTAAAAGTCGACCCGTCGGCTTCATGCCCGAATACTTGCCCCGGAGCGATAAACACCAGCGTGTTCTCCTGAAAATCGTAAGAGCGACGACCGTAGGTCAAATCGTCCGTACATCGTAGTTCTTTCAGAAAAATCACATACATCCCCACGTGCTTGCGTGCATGGGGTACGGGGTGCGGCATACGGCTTCCCTCTATGACACTGACCAGAGGATGCCTTGTTTCCACACCCATATAGTCATTGTACTCCTTTATCGTTTTCAGTTGCATAACCTTCTCCATAACAGTCTATTTCAGTGGTTTCTATGCAAATGTAGAAAATATCTTCAGGTTATCTCTCCAATCAGTAAAAATTATCCTTTAAACCGTAATTCATGACCGGTCGAAGTGGAAAATCCAGCCTAATTTTGCAGCAAGTAAAACTTGATACATAATAATAAAGATTATGAAACTAAAAATGAGAATTATGACAACGCTACTCGGACTTGTCTTTGGATGCGGCATCGCAGCTTCGCAAACACCGAGAGCAGAACAAACCATGAACAGTAAACGACAATACATCGCAGAGGTCGCAGCCCTTACAAGCATGGGGCACCTCGACCAATTAAGAACAGTCCTTATCGGTGGACTGAATAGCGGTATCACCGTCAGCGAGCTTAAAGAAGTTATGGTCCATTCCTACGCCTATTGTGGTTTTCCGCGTGCCCTGCGCGGACTGCAAACATTGGTTGCGGTACTTGACGAGCGTAAGGCAAAAGGCATCAGAGACAACCAGGGGCGCGAAGCGTCACCGATAACCGATACCCGCAGCAAATACGAACGCGGACGTGACATTCTTGCAGAGATTTCGGGCACCCCGGCAGATGCGCCGAAAGCCAACTATGCCGTCCTGGCCCCGGAAATCGAAGTATTCCTTAAAGAACATCTCTTTGCCGAGCTTTTCGAGCGGGACGTGCTGACCTATGCCGAACGGGAACTGGCAACCGTTGCCATAATAGCTTCTTTGGGCAAAGGCGTGGAACCGATGCTGAAAGGGCACATGGGTATTGCGCTGAATGTAGGCGTAACACCGGACGAATTACGCGGTGTGCTGGCTATCATTGAAAAGAATATCGGACGTAGCGAAGCCGATAATGGCAAACAAGTATTGAACGAATTATTGCAAAGCAAAGGGTTGACTATCAAACCGGAAACCCCGATTGTAGCAGTGGAGAATGACGTGAAGAAACAGAAAGTGACATTCCACAACCGTTTTTTGATTGATATAGTTGGCGACCTCTATTTCCCTGCAGACTATGATGCCACAAAGAAATATGCCGCCATCATCGTCGGTCATCCCTTTGGTGGCGTCAAAGAACAGACTTCGGGACTCCATGCCCGTAAGTTGGCGGAACTCGGCTATGTGGCATTAGCCTTCGATGCGTCCTATTATGGCGAGAGTGGCGGTTATCCGCGTCGTATGGAATCGCCCGAAGTGCGGGTAGAAGACTTCAGTGCGGCAGTCGATTTCCTCACGAACCATCCGGCTGTCTATGCTGATAAGATAGGAGTAATCGGCATCTGTGGCGGAGGCTGCTACTCTGTCAGTGCTACGCAGATAGACCATCGCATCAAGGCACTTGCCACCATCAGTATGTACGACATGGGCCGCGCCCGCCGTCAGGGTGTAGGCGACTCGCAGACTTACGAACAGCGTATGGCTATCCTTGATGAAATCGGCTGCCAGCGTACGATGGAATATGGTGGGGCTGTACGCAAGGATATCCGTGCCCTGCCCGAAAAAGTGGATGAGAACACACCGAAGTTTGCCATCGACTTCCTCGATTATTACGACAATCCACAACGCGGTCAGCATCCCAACTCTACGGGCTATTACTCCTACACGAGCCTCGCACCGATGATGAACTTCTTCCCCTTTGCGCAAATCGAGACTATATCGCCACGTCCTATGCTTTTCATAGTGGGAGAAAATGCAGTATCGAAATATTTTTCTGAGGACGCATACGCGAAAGCCGCCGAACCGAAAGAACTGTTTGTCGTACCCGGAGCTACGCACGTGGATTTATACGACCAGCCGAAATATCTGAAAATCACGCTTCCCAAACTGGACTCTTTCTTTAAACAACATTTAAAATAACTCTTCAAGATGAAAAAGATGACTTACTTATTTCTACTGGCTGCAACACTTGGTGCTTGCAGTCCGAAACCGGAAAACAAGATTGAAACACCCCCAAAAGCATCAGCCTCTCTCTTTCCCCAAGGAGATGCCATCGAGGGCAGCAATTTCAACGGAACGGCATACCTCCAACGGCTGATGACCGACAGTGAAACATTCGATGTGGTAGTCTCCGACGTGATATTCGAGCCGAAAGCCCGAAACAGCTGGCATTCGCATCCGGGCGGACAGATTCTGATTGCCACCGCCGGAAAAGGTTACTATCAGGAAAAGGGGAAGCCTATACAAGTGTTGAATCCCGGCGATGTAGTCGCTATTCCGGCAGATGTGGTGCATTGGCACGGAGCGGCTCCCGACAGCGGATTCACGCATATAGCTATCAATACAAAAGTTCATTTGGGTGCTACACAGTGGTATGAACCTGTAAGCGATGAAGAATACACTAATCAATAAATATCTAAAAACAACTCGAATATGAAAAAGTTACTTCTTATTCCGCTCTTGCTCCTCTCTCTAACGACAATGGCAGCATGCTCTACCACCGACGACACTCCCGATACTCCATCCGGAAACGGCAATATGCTTGTGCTCTACTTCTCTGCCGAAGGACACACCCAGGCCATTGCCGAACGTATCGTGAAACTTACAGGCGCAGATATCCATCGCATTGAGGCTGCCGAACCGTATGCTGCAAATCCTTACGATGACAGCGACCGCATTCAGCATGAAGCCTATAATGACCTGCGCCCTGGAGTAGCGAATCTGCTTGATAAATAGGCATTGGCGAAATATGATACAATTTTCGTCGGTTCGCCTTGCTGGTGGCATCAACCCGCAATGGTAGTCTGTACATTCCTCGAAGCATACGACCTGAAAGACAAGGTAATCATTCCTTTCTTTACCTACGGGGCTACTACCTATCTGAACGAGTCCATGCAGAAAATTTACAAGGTAACATCCACTTCAAGACATATTCCGGAAACACTTCCCGAAGACCTTGATGCGGAGGATATTACGACACCAGGACGCCCTGATGATGCAGATATCGACATGCCGGGCAACGCTAATGGTACAGAAGGATGGTTACACCGAATCGGAATAGCAGTGCGTTCGGGAATATTCAATACATCTGCCGACTAATTGATAATATCTTTTTCTTCTTCGAGCACTCCGTCTGCCAATGCAATATCTTCCCCCATCTCCCAATACTTCATCCACTTTTACTGGAATTCTCGTAAGAAATCTCTATTTTTGCACTTTAAACAAGAAAAATTATGGGAGCAGCTAAATGGATAGGCGGCATCATCGGCTTCATGGCCGGAGGACCGCTGGGAGCCTTGGCAGGTTTTGTATTCGGTTCATTGTTCGACACCGATTCAAATGACGCAGGCAGTTATTATGGAGAAGCACCAACGCACGGCACTACCTATACCGGGCAACGGAACAGTTTCCTCTTCTCCATGCTCGTGATGGCTTCGTACATTATCCGTGCAGACGGGCGCATCATGCATAGTGAAATGGAATTCGTCCGCCGCTTTCTGAGAAGCACATTCGGTGAGGCTGCCGTGGGCGAGGGAGAACGGATACTGCTCAACCTCTTCGAACAGCGCAAGCAGATGGACAGACAAAACCCACTGGCATTTAAAAACACCATCCGTGACTGTGGAACGCAGATTGCCGCCAACCTGACATACGAGGAACGCTTGCAACTGCTGGTATTCTTGGTAGAAATTGCCAAAAGCGACGGACACGTCTGCAACGAGGAGATAGAAGCCTTGAAAGAAGTGGCCATGTACATGGGACTATCCGTCAAGGAAGTGGAATCCATGCTTAACCTAGGCGGTAGCTCACTGAACGAGGCCTACAAAGTACTTGAAATTGAACCCACTGCCACCAATGACGAAGTGCGTGCCGCTTACCGCCGCCTAGCCTTGAAACACCATCCCGACCGGGTGGCAACGCTGGGCGAAGACATCAAGAAAGCCGCAGAAGAGAAGTTCCAAAGCATCAACAATGCCAAAGAACAGATATACAAGGCACGAGGTATGAAATGACGTACCTCGCTCCTTGCCTTGTGGACAGCATCATGACGTTTATAAACATTCTATATTAACATCAACCCACACACTTATGAAGAAAACCCTTGCAATCCTTGCACTAGGCCTTACTGCCATTGCCGGACATGCCGCCACGCCGCTCTGGATGCGCGATGTGCAAATCTCTCCCGACGGTACGGAAATCGCATTCTGCTACAAAGGAGACATCTACAAGGTGCCGGCCAAAGGTGGAACCGCCACACAGCTTACTACCCAAGAGAGCTACGAATGTACCCCCATATGGTCGCCGGACGGCAAACAAATAGCCTTTGCCAGCGACAGATACGGCAACTTCGACGTATTCGTGATGCCGGCAGACGGCGGAACCGCCCAACGGCTCACTACCCACTCCACCGGTGAGATACCCTCCACATTCACTCCGGACGGAAAGTATATCTTGTTTTCCGCATCCATCCAGGACCCAGCAAGCAGCGCTCTTTTCCCCACTTCGGCCATGACCGAGCTTTACAAAGTACCTGCAACGGGAGGGCGTACGGAGCAAGTGCTGGGCACCCCTGCCGAAGCGGTCTGCTTCGACAAGGCGGGCCATCAGTTCCTCTACCAAGACCGCAAGGGATTTGAAGATGAATGGAGAAAGCACCACACCTCCTCCATCACCCGCGACATCTGGCTGTATGATGCAAAGACGGGTATCCATACCAACCTCACCGACCGCGCGGGCGAAGACCGCAACCCGGTGTTGTCACCCGATGGAAGAACGGTTTACTTTTTGAGTGAGAGAAACGGCGGCTCATTCAACGTGTATGCCTTCCCGCTGGCACAGCCCCGAGAGGTGAAGCCCATCACCAGCTTCAAGACACATCCCGTGCGCTTCCTCTCCATGAGTGACGGCGGGACGTTGTGCTACAGTTACGACGGCGAAATCTATACCCAGCAGCCGGATGCCACCCCGAAGAAAGTCGCCATAGAACTGGTGCGCGATGACCGGCCGCAATTCGCCAACCTGCAGTCTTCCGACGGAGCCACCTCTGCCGTTGTGTCCCCGGACGGAAAACAGATTGCCTTCACGCTGCGCGGAGAAGTCTTTGTCACTTCGGCAGACTATGCCACTACCAAGCAGGTGACGCACACACCGGCACGCGAAGCGGGCCTCTCCTTTGCGACGGACAACCGCACCCTGGCCTACGCCAGCGAGCGAGGCGGCAACTGGCAGCTCTACCTTGCCAAGATAGCCCGCAAGGAAGACCCTAACTTCCCGAACGCCACGCTGATTGAAGAAGAAGTGCTGCTGCCCTCCACCACCGTGGAACGTGCCTATCCGCAATTCTCGCCCGACGGCAAGGAACTCGCCTTTATCGAAGACCGCATCCGGCTGATGGTGCTCAATCTGGAGACGAAGAAGGTGCGCCAGATTACGGACGGCTCCACCTGGTACAGCACCGGCGGAGGATTTGACTACGCATGGTCGCCGGACGGTAAATGGTTTACACTTGAGTTCACGGGTAACAAGCACGACCCCTACTCCGACATCGGCCTGGTCAGCGCAGAGGGAGGCAAAGACATCATCAACCTCACCAATAGCGGCTACATGAGCGGCTATCCCCACTTTGCGCTGGACGGCAACGCCATCCTTTTCACCACCGAACGCTACGGCATGCGTGCCCATGCCTCATGGGGCTCGCTGAACGACGCCATGCTCGTCTTCCTCAACCAAGACGCCTACGACAAATACTGCCTGAGCAAAGAAGACTACGAGTTGCGCAAGGAGCTGGAGAAGGAGCAGAAGAAGTCTGCCGGGAAGGACACCCCCCAAGGCAAAAACAAGGATAAAAAGAAGAAATACGACAAGAAAGACAGCAATGCTGACGAAAAAGATGACCAGCCGAAAGACATCGTCGTAGAGCTGAAAGGCATCGAAGACCGTGTGGTGCGCCTCACCCCGAATTCTTCCGACATGGGCAGCACCATCATCTCCAAGGATGGCGAGACACTCTACTACCTGGCAGCCTTCGAAGGCGGCTACGACCTCTGGAAGATGAATCTGCGCAAGAAAGAGACCCGCCTGCTGCACAAGATGGATGCCGGATGGGCGGACATGCAGCTGGACAAGGACGGCAAGAGCCTCTTCCTGCTGGGTAGCCACAAGATGCAGAAAATGGACACTTCATCCGACGCGCTGACCCCCATCACCTTCCAGGTAGATGCCAAGATGGACCTGGCTGCGGAGCGCGAATACATGTTCGACCACGTGTACCGCCAACAGCAGAAGCGATTCTACAATACCAATATGCACGGAGTGGACTGGGACAAGATGACCGCCGCCTATCGCCGCTTCCTGCCCCATATCGACAACAATTATGACTTTGCCGAACTGCTGAGCGAATGGCTGGGCGAGCTGAACGTATCTCACACCGGCGGCCGTTTCTATCCCAAAGGGCAATCCGAACCTACTGCCAGCCTGGGACTGTTCTTCGACTGGAACTACACGGGCAAGGGCATGCTCATTGCCGAAGTAGTGGAGAAAGGCCCCTTCGACACAGCCAACACCCGGGTGAAAGCCGGCACAGTCATCGAAAAGATAGACGGCGTGGAAATCACCCCCGATGCGGACTATTACACGCTGCTCAACAACAAGGCACGGAAGAAAACACTTGTTTCTCTCTTCGACCCGCAGACCAAGGAGCACTGGGAAGAGGTCATTATCCCCATTACGAACGGTGCGTTCAGCGATTTACTCTACAGCCGCTGGGTGAAACAGCGTGCGGCAGACGTTGACCGATGGTCGGGTGGCCGATTGGGTTACGTGCACATCGAGTCTATGGGAGACGACAGTTTCCGTTCCGTCTACTCGGACATCCTGGGAAAATACAACAACCGCGAAGGCATCGTCATCGACACCCGTTTCAATGGCGGTGGACGCTTGCACGAGGATATAGAAATACTTTTCAGTGGACAAAAATACTTCACCCAAGTGGTGCGCGGTCGCGAGACGTGCGACATGCCCAGCCGCCGCTGGAACAAACCCTCCATCATGGTGATGTGCGAGGCCAACTACTCCAATGCGCACGGCACGCCGTGGGTTTACAGCCACCGCGGACTGGGCAAGCTGGTAGGCATGCCCGTGCCGGGAACCATGACCAGCGTGTCGTGGGAACGCCTGCAAGACCCGTCATTGGTATTCGGCATCCCCGTCGTGGGCTACCGCCTGTCGGACGGCAGCTATCTGGAGAACTCGCAGCTGGAGCCGGACATCAAAGTAGCCAATTCACCCGAGACCATCGTGAAGGGAGAAGACACACAGCTGAAAGCTGCCGTAGAGGAACTGCTGAAGGAACTCGAAAAATAAGTACCGCCCTGCCCCACGCAGGAATACCGGTCATATAGGCCGATATATATATTAAGATGATGTGTCAAAACGGTTGATGGCACATCATCTTTTTTTATATGCCACAAGGAAGCAAGACTTTTTCTATCTCACTTTTTTGCACTATCTTTGTGACATAAATTCCTAACTCTTTAACTGATTATGTTTGCTGACTTGTTAAACTCCTCCTATTTCGCGCTCTTTCTCATTGTGGCTTTAGGCTTCATGTTGGGAAGAATCAAGATTAAAGGGCTTTCGCTCGACGTCTCCGCCGTCATCTTCATTGCCCTGCTGTTCGGACACTTCGGTGTCATCATCCCCAAAGAATTAGGAAACTTCGGACTGGTGCTCTTCATCTTCACCATCGGCATCCAGGCCGGTCCCGGATTTTTCGACTCCTTCCGGAGCAAGGGCAAGACGCTTATCATCATCACCCTGCTCATCATCTGCTCCGCCGCCCTGACGGCAGTAGGACTGAAATATGCCTTCGACATCGATACTCCCAGTGTCGTGGGACTGATAGCCGGTGCCCTGACCAGTACGCCGGGACTCGCCGTTGCCATTGACAGCACCCATTCCCCACTGGCATCCATCGCTTACGGTATTGCCTATCCTTTCGGCGTTATCGGCGTGATTCTCTTCGTTAAGCTGCTGCCCCGTATCATGCGCATCGACCTCGACAAGGAGGCGCGCCGGTTGGAGAAGGAACGCCGCAGCCAGTTCCCGGAACTGACAACCTGTCTGTTCCGCGTAACCAACCCCGCCGTCTTCGACCGGAGCCTGATGCAAATCAATGCGCGCGCCATGACCGGAGCCGTCATCTCACGCCACAAGCACAACGAGCAGATAGCCATCCCCACCGCCCAGACCATCCTGCACGAGGGAGACTACATACAAGCCGTGGGTAGCGAAGAGGCCTTAAACCAGCTCGCCGTCCTCGTGGGCGAACGCGAAGAAGGCGAACTGCCACTCGTAGACATGCAGGAGATTGAATCCCTGCTGCTCACCAAGAAGGATATGATAAACAAGCAGCTGGGCGACCTCAACCTGATGAAGAACTTCGGCTGCACCGTCACCCGCATCCGCCGAAGCGGCATCGACCTCTCCCCCTCGCCCGACCTCGCCCTGAAATTCGGCGACAAGCTGATGGTGGTGGGCGAGAAGGACGGCATCAAGGGAGTGGCACGCCTGCTGGGCAACGACACCAAGCAACTGTCCGACACCGACTTCTTCCCCATCGCCCTGGGCATCGTGCTGGGCGTGCTCTTCGGCAAGCTCAACATCTCCTTCTCGGACAGTCTGTCGTTCTCTCCGGGACTGACGGGAGGCATCCTGATGGTCGCCTTGTTCCTGAGCGCCATCGGAAAGACCGGCCCCATTCTGTGGTCCATGTCCGGCCCTGCCAACCAACTGCTGCGCCAGCTGGGACTGCTGCTCTTCCTTGCCGAAGTAGGGACATCGGCAGGACGGAATCTGATGGCCACGTTCCAGGAAAGCGGCTGGCTCTTGTTCGGCGTAGGCGCCGCCATCACGCTGGTGCCCATGCTGGTGGCAGTATGCGTAGGCCTGTTCGTGTTCAAGATAAACATTCTCGACCTGCTGGGCACCATCACCGGCGGCATGACCAGTACGCCCGGCCTTGCCGCCGCCGACTCCATGACGGACAGCAACATACCGAGCGTGGCCTATGCCACGGTATATCCCATTGCCATGGTGTTCCTCATTCTGATAATCCAGG
>ENA-UOOD01004555-UOOD01004555.1-human-gut-metagenome-genome-assembly--contig:-CS67-NODE-4555-length-10704-cov-4.664757_pt1 | contig 10704 bp, 8 predicted proteins | sample MGYA00242464_ERZ724011 | MGnify/ENA metagenome assembly ERZ724011 | reverse complement strand
GGCCCGAGGCCCCCGCGGAGGAGGGCGTCGACCGTCGGCGGCGCGAGCGCCAGCTCCTGCTGAGGAGGCGCGAGGCTGCGCAGGGTGGCAAGGTGACGGGCGGCGCGCACGAGAATAACCGAGGGAGACACGTTCCGAGCGACATTGCCATGAGCGACTCGAACGCCGGGGTAAGGCGTGTCGAGGAGCAGCAGCGAAGGGCGAGGCACCTCGAGGTCTCGCTCCGCTGGCACGCCGTCCCTGCAGGGGTGCCGGAGGTCCGCGACAGCCAGGGAGCGGCCGACCAGGGCCTCGAGCTGTGAGACCGCAGCCGACGCCGTGCGCTGCTCACCGCAGCAGCCGCAGCGGGTCGCACATCCTCGATACCCTGCCCTGTGCATCCGTTACTGGTAGACAATGATGGATGCTGCGTCTGCTGCGGCCGTCTTGCTACCGGGGCGCCGCGTCCCGTGGCCGGCAGGGTTCGCCGAAACAACTCGGGGTGGACTTGATGGGAGGGTGTGGACGTGTGCGTCAGAATGTGCCCGCTCACGGCGGAGGAGGCGCAATCCGTGCTCGACGCGCGCGGCACGAGACGTCACTCCATCCGCTACGTGGAGGCTCCCGACCCCATGTACGACGCCCGTCCCGGCTCCACCGTCCCGCTCTTCGTACCGGACAATGCGGGCTGCCTGCGCGTCGCAGAGCTCGATTGGGGCTTCCCGCTCGACGGCAAGCCGGTGCGCCGCCAGCACCGCTTCCGCCTCCCCGGCGCCAAAGCGTTCCTTCTTGCGGCTGCCCAGCCCAACGGGCTCTTCTCCATCGTTACCACCAGGGCGAACGGTGGCGTCGCCCCAATTCACGGCCGCTTGTCGCTCGTCCTTGGGCTTGGGGAGTCGAACGTGTGGCTCGGCGCGGCTTTCGCCAGGCTCGCTAATCGGGATGCCCTCACTCTCGTTTCTGATGCAGAGAGATAAGTTAATCAAAAGAGGAAACATCAGGTTGCCAGCACGAAACCTTGTTTACGCTTAACATCCTTTTGTTTATCGCGGAAGGTGCCAGATTCGCACCCTTTACAACGCCTGTATAATTCTCCTAATAGGCTATTTGTCCGACGTGATCAGTCGGACGGAGATGGAGAGAGATGGCTGCGGCCGGCATAGCACAACATGAGGCAAAAGCACCTCGATGTGCACCGATTCGCCATGTTAGAACACAACAGGCGCCAGCTTTCGACGTCATTTCCAATGAAAGCCACAGCGGTCCCGGAGAAGATGAGGCAGAGAATCGCCGTTCTGCACAGAGTGAGGCTCGAATCGCCGCCACGCTGGTTGCCGACAAGGCGACGGGCGGCAACCTACGCTGGGCAACTGATTTCTATGCATCAAAAGGAGCGGGCTACGGCGCCGCAGACGAGCTGACTGTGGAATGCACGACGGCGATGGGCTCGAATCCCATTCTCATTCGAACCGAGAGGACAAAACAGGACAGGGTCCGCCGTACGCGTGGCCAAGCTGAGGTGTTCACGCCGTCATGGGTATGCAACGAGCAGAACAACTTGGTTGACGAGGCTTGGTTCGGACGACCCTCACCGTTCAACAGCCCTTCCGTTGGAGGTTGGGAGACCAGCCGCTCAAAAGTCGTGTTTCCAGAAGGCCGTGATTGGAAGGGCTACGTGGACAAGCGCGTTCTCGAAGTGTCGTGTGGCGAGGCTCCATACCTTGTCAGCCTATACGATGCGGTGTCAGGTGAGCCCATCCCCCTTGAAGAGCGTATCGGCCTGCTAGACCGCAAGCTCCGCATTGTACGCGAAAACGCGGCAGACGATACCGAATGGGACAAGTGGACACAGCGGGCTTTCGAGGCAACCTACGGGTTTGACCTACAGGGCGACAATGTGTTGCTCGCTCGCGAGAACCTGCTCGCCGCCTTTGATGACCACTCTGTGTTCAGACCCGGGGGGCGACCTTCCTCTTCTGCACGCCAATCCGTTGCCAACGTCATTTGCTGGAACATCTTTCAAATGGACGGCAGGACGTTCGAGGCTCCCTACGCCTCGCGCCCGGCCGCTCAAATGTCCTTGTTCGATGAAATCGAGGGCGCCCAGGAGACGGAGCCGGTTCCCTGCATCGTCTACGACTGGCGTGCCAGGAAGCCGATTGAGTACAGAACCTTGTTGAGGAGATAGCCATGGACGGTTTCAAGAACGTCTCGGCGTTCAAATGCATATATGCGTTCACCATCGAGGACAAGGCCCACCGTGGGCTCATCAAAGTGGGCGACGCTACCGTCGAGACCTCGCTATCCATAGACAAGCTACCTCCGAACTCGCATGACCTCAATGCAGCAGCAAGGAAGCGAATCGACAGCTACACGCAGACCGCCGGCATCACCTACCGCCTTCTCCACACCGAGCTTGCGGTCCGTCAGGTCTCAAAGGGAAACATGACGGTCATCGAGTCGTTCAGGGACCATAGCGTTCATGCCGTACTGGAGAACTCGGGCATCCACAGGAAGACCGTTGCAGGGACGACGGGGCGCGAGTGGTACGAAGTTGACCTTGGGACGGTCAAGGAGGCGATCGCCGCAGTCAAGGAGGGCGCGGCGAATCTGGGCGGCAGAAAGGCTGCCGGCTCCACACCGATCGTCTTCCGCCCGGAACAGAAAGAGGCAATCGAAAAAACTGTCAAGCAATTCAAGAAGTCCGATTGGATGCTCTGGAACGCCAAGATGCGATTCGGCAAGACGCTCTCCGCCCTCGAGGTGGTGAAACGGATGGGCTTCCAGAAGACGATCATCATGACGCACCGCCCCGTCGTGGACGAGGGCTGGTACGACGACTTCTCGAAGATCTTCACCGATGGAGAGAGCGTGTACGGCTCAAAGGGCACAGGCTACACGCTTACAAAGCTGCTCTCCCTCGGGAAGAGGTTCGTCTACTTCGCGTCAATCCAAGACCTCAGGGGCTCTGCCGAGGTTGGGGGAAAGTTCGAGAAGAACGCCGAGGTCTTCGACACTGTCTGGGACTGTGTGATAGTTGACGAGGCGCATGAAGGCACCCAGACCGTGCTCGGCGACAACGTGGTGAACGCCGTCATCAAGAAGGGGACGGGCACGAAATGCCTCATGCTCTCCGGGACGCCGTTCAACATTCTCGAGGACTTCGAGGAAAACGAGGTCTACACCTGGGACTATGTGATGGAGCAGGAGTCGAAGGCGTCGTGGGACGCGACGCACTTCGGGGACTCCAACCCCTATGAGGACCTGCCGGAGCTGAGGATTTACACCTATGACCTCGGCACCGTCCTGAGGAGCTCAGAGTACGTCGCAGTAGATGACAAGGCGTTCAACTTCCACGAGTTCTTCCGAACGTGGACAGGCGACCTTGCGCGCGACCATGCACACATGCCGGCGGGCTCGAAGGCGGGCGACTTCGTTCACGCCAGCGACGTACGTAGCTTTCTTGCGCTCATGACGAGAGAGGACCCCGAGAGCCTCTACCCGTTCTCGAATGCCGAATACCGCAACCTCTTCAAGCACACGCTCTGGATTGTTCCCGGTGTCGCGGCGGGACGGGCGCTCCAAAGGATGATGTACGAGAACCCGGTCTTCGGCTGCGGCCAGTTCGACATCGTCAACGTCGCGGGAGAGGGGGACGAAGAGCGCGGGGACGCCCTCAGCGCCGTGCGGAGCGCCATCGCCGAAGCGGGTGATGACGGCTACACGATCACCATCTCCTGCGGTCGCCTCACAACCGGCGTGACGGTACCCGAGTGGACGGCGGTGTTCATGCTCGCGGGAACCTACTCCACATCTGCCGCCCAGTACCTCCAGACGATCTTCCGTGTGCAGTCTCCCTATCGGGGAAGGGACGGCCGCGCCAAGGAGAGGGCGTATGTGTTCGACTTCGCACCGGACCGTACGCTCAAGATGATCGCAAAGGCGGTCGCCGTCTCGTCGAAGGCGGGCAAGACCCGCGAGAGCGACAAGGTGGTGCTCGGCAGGTTCCTCAATTTCTGCCCGGTCATCGGCATCGCTGGCTCGCGGATGGTCGAGTACGACACGCCGAGGCTCCTCCAGCAGCTCAAGCGCGCATACGCGGAGCGCGTAGCGGACAACGGCTTCGAGGACCCGCACCTCTACAACGAGGAGCTGCTGAGGCTCGATGACGTGGCTCTCGAGGAGTTCGAGAAGCTGAAGAGGACCGTCGGCGAGAACAATGCCACAAAGAAGGTCAAGGACGTGACCGTCAACGACCAGGGTCTCACCGACGAGGAGTACGAGCAACTCGACAAGATCGAAAAGAAGCCCAAGAGGGAGCTCACGCCCGAGGAGAAGGAGATTCTCGACCGGCTCAAGAAGGCCAAGGACAACCGGAGGAAGGCGATTGCAATCCTGACCCAGGTCTCGGTGCGCATGCCGCTGCTCATCTTCGGGTCCGAGGTGGACTATGAGGAGGACATCACGCTCTCCCGTTTCGTGGACATGGTCGACGACCGCTCCTGGGAGGAGTTCATGCCCAGGGGGGTCACCAAGAAGGTCTTCCGGCGCTTCGAGCGTTACTACGACGAGGACGTGTTCGTGGCGGCGGGGAGGAGAATCAGGAACGTGGCACGCCATGCCGACACGCTGCCCGTGACCGAGAGGGTGAAGCGCATCGCGGGGCTTTTCGCGACGTTCAGGAACCCCGACAAGGAGACCGTCCTCACGCCATGGCGCGTGGTCAACATGCACATGGCGTCGACGCTCGGGGGCTGGGACTTCTTCGACGAGGGGCACCGGGAGGAGCTCGACGCCCCGAGGTTTGTCGACCGTGGAGAGGCGACGGGCACGGCGTTCGGGCCAAACGGACGCCGTGTGCTGGAAATCAACTCGAAGACCGGGCTGTACCCCCTCTACGTCGCCTATAGCATGTTCCGGAGTGAGGTTGGCATCGAGTACGACTCCATGTCTGCACAGGACCAGAAGGCGACATGGGACAGGGTGGTGCGCGACCGTGTGTTCGTCATCTGTAAGACGCCCATGGCGAAGACCATCACCAGGCGCACGCTCATGGGATATACGGGAGGTAGGGTCAACGCCCACTACTTCGACAACCTCGTGAACGCCCTGGAGAACAAGAACAGGCAGTTCGTAGCGAAGGTTCGCAAGCCCTCGTACTGGAGCATGGGAGGCAAGGAGATGGAGTTCTCGGCCATCGTGGGGAACCCGCCATACCAGAAGGATGATGGCGGATACCAATCGTCGGCAAGTCCCGTCTATCAAGAGTTTGTGGATGCCGCGATAGCGATGGCGCCCGATTACGTCTCCATGATTACACCGGCTCGCTGGTATTCGGGCGGAAAGGGTCTTGACGACTTCAGGGCTCGAATGATTCACGACCGCCGTTTGAGGAAGCTCGTGGACTTCCCGAAGCTCTACGAGCCATTCCCTAACGTGAAAATCAGGGGCGGCATCTCGTTCTTCCTGTGGGACCGTGACCACGAGGGGCCCTGCGAGGTCGAGACCATCATGGACGGCAAGGTCGTCGGAAAGCCGGTCGAGCGATATCTCGCTGGCTACGACATTGTGATACGTCGAAACGAGGCGGTTCCCATCCTCGATAAGGTTACTGCAAAGCACGAGCCGACGCTTGCCGCAAGGGTGTCAGCACGTAAGCCGTTTGGGCTTGCCACCAACTTCAAGGGCGGGAAGGAAAGCCCGAAGGGCATTCAAAACCCTGTGCAACTTTATGCCAACCAGTCAATCAAATGGGTGGATCGTAGCGAGATACCGGCAAACTGCGAATGGATTGACGATTGGAAAGTCTTGGTAACCCGTGTCCAAGGGACCAGTTCTGCTATAGAGACCCGCTTTCTTTCCAATCCAATAATCGCTGAGCCGGGAACTGCCTGTACGGAAACATATCTGGTTGCCGGTAGATTCAGCACGGAGAATGAAGCCCAGAGCTTCGTTACATATTTGCGAACCAGGTTGGTTCGTTTCCTCATTTCCCTTCGAAAAGTTACACAGGATTCAGCACGCGAGGTCTACTCCTTCGTCCCAGACCTCGCATACGACCACGAGTGGTCGGATGCAGAGCTGTACGAGCGCTACGGCATGAGCGATGACGAGATCGCGTTCATAGAGTCAATCGTCGCTCCCTTGGATTAGGAAATAAGACGTAAGGGAGGAACTTCATGGTAGCCAAACCGCAGCTGGGGAAAATCGAGCGCGTGCCCGTTCGTGAGGGGTGGCCCCACGAGGCACAGGATTTCACCAAGTGGCTCGCCCGCGAGGAGAATCTCGACCAGCTGGGCGAGGTATGCTCCATCGACCTCGAACCGGTCGAGACCGAGAGCTCCGTCGGCGCGTTCTCGGTCGACATTCTCGCGCAGGAGGCGGGAACGGGACGTAAGGTGGTCATAGAGAACCAACTCGAGGAAACCGATCACGACCATCTTGGCAAGGTGATCACATATGCGGCGGGCAAGTCAGCCGAGATCGTCATATGGGTCGTGGCGCGGGCCCGCGACGAGCACCGACAGGCGATAGAGTGGCTCAACTCGCACACCGACGAAGAGTGCTCGTTCTTCCTTGTCGAAATCGAGGTCTGGCGCATCGGCGACTCCCCAATGGCACCCCACTTTATCGTGGTCGAGTCGCCCAACGAGTGGGCGCGCGTCGAAAAGGCCAAGTCCGGCCTCTCGGAGACGAAGCGTCTGCAGCTCGAATACTGGCAGGAGTTTCGCGAGATGGCGCTTGAGGACGCGGCGTTCTCCAAGGTGATGCGCCCTCAGAAGGCGCGGCCACAGCACTGGATGACCATCCACATCGGTTCCGGCCGCTGCCACCTCTCGGGTCAGGCGTTGGTCCAGCAGAAAAAGATCGGTATAGACCTCTACATCCCAGACGACAAGGAGTTCGGCCAGGTGGTGTTCGGCCATCAGAAGGAGCTCGAGGACGCGGTCGGCGTCTCCGGTCAGAGATTCGACGCCACCAAGGCCTGCGGGCTGCGATTCTACCTCGAGGACAAGGATGTGACCAACCGCGAGGAGTGGCCGTCCTACATCGCATGGCAGCTCAAATCTCTCGTCGCCCTGCGTGACGCAGTGCTCAAAATCGGCGCCTAGCAATGGACTACACGGGACGCAGGATGGGTTTGCTTCACCTTGAGGAGCTTCTAGCTATCGACGTCCATACTCGTCCTTGCTGCGTCACATATAATCAGAGCACAGCTTGCGACTGTCAGCGTTAGGGTCTTCGACCCTCAACAGTGAGACAATACGTAAGAGCAAGGTGCACGTACCTGAATCGAGGAGGTCGCGATGTCGTTCCTCGACCGTATCTTCAACAGAAACCAGCCCGAAGACGACCGTAGCCCCGAACCCTCCATCACCCTCGCGGGCGATCGCGAGCTCGCCAAGATCGAAGGGCCTTCGACACGCTCCGTGGTGGTGGCGACGGGAGAACGCGCGGCCGCCTTTGCGGACGCGCTCGTTCCTCTCGCGGCCAACGCGGCCCAGGCGGCGCAGACCTACAGCATGGCCGTGGTCAAGTTTCCCGAGGGCGTCGGCTGGGCTGACCTCTGCGTGCGCAAGAGCGACGGCTGGAACCTGCTCTCCAACATGAGGGACGGCAAGTTCAACGAGATGGCCGCGATCAAGCAGGCTGGGCTCCAGCCCGTCGCGGTCGCCAACCTCGCGCTCCAGGGGGCGGCCGTGCTCGTCGGCCAGGCGTACATGACCCAGATCAACGACAAGCTCGCGGGCATTTCCGAGGGCGTCGCCGAGATCCAGCGCTCCATGGAGCGCAGCCGAGAGTCCAAGCTCAAGGCCCGCTTCGAGGCGCTCGAGCGCGTCGCCCTCATGTTCGACGTGTGCGGCGCCGACTCCGACAAGCGCACGGTCGCGCTCCAGGCGATCGAGGACGCCACGGTGGAGGCCCAGGAGGCCTGCTACTACGAAGCCGACGCCATGCGGGAGATCGCATCCAAGGCAGCCAGGGAGAGGATGTCCAGAGCGGACGTTGGGCGCGCCATCGGGAGCCTGAGGAGGTCGGAGAAGCACGCGGCTACTGCCTTCCAGCTCCTCGTCGTCGCGCGCGAGGTGGGAATGCGCCTCGAGTGCGACTACACGGGCGCGCGAATCGAGAAGGAGCTCTCAATAATCGAGAGGGCGTCCAAGGAGCTCGTAGGCGCGCGAGGCGTGGTGCGCGAGCAGGTCGAGAGGCGCATATCCGCTCTCAAGGGGGCGCCGCTGGCGCTCGCCGACCCAGCAGAGGCGAACGAGGGGGCCAGGGGCGCCACAGCCGCGCTCGACGCCGTGAGGAGGCAGGTGTCACGTATCAACCCCGCGCGAGCAAGGGCAGCCGCGAGGGAAAACCTCGCCAACGAGAAGGCCGACCTTCGGGACGCCCTGGGCTCGGAGAACACCGTGAGGGCGATTGCCGAGAGGACCGAGGACGAGCTTGAAACCCTTCGTTTCGCCTTCAATGAGGCTAATGCCATCGTCATCGACAGCAATTTCATACGAGCGGTATCAACAGAGGGCCCTGAAGAGAGCGACTAATGGTTTCATTTTGAGGATGCTTTACGGGCATGTAGATTCTTCTAGAGAAACCTTTTCTTCCATTTCTACCAGCATCTCCTCGTAGCCCTCGAGCGCCGCGAACGGCATGAAGAGCCGCCCGCGCTCGGGGGAGGCGACAGCGCGGCGCGGGCCGTCCTCCGCTATTCGCATCCGTATGCCCTGGAGTATCCCCTCGCGGCGCTCGCGCTCCATCGGCTGAAGGCCCTCCCACGTGTCTATCCCCGGCACGGCGTCGACGCCGGCCGCTGCCTGGTCGCCCTCACGCACGGTGGCCCCCCACCTGTAGGTTCCGCTCCCGGGCGTTAGCACCAGGCATGAGGCTCGTCGCGCGGAGGACCGCGTTGGGCCCGTAGCGCCGCCGCACGGCGACACAGGTCTGCGCGAGGTCGCGCTCGCGAGCCTCGGCCGCAGGGTCGTCGAAGAGCGTAAGCGTGGACGTGCGGTCGGGGACGACGCCCGTGAGCGCCACCTGCACCCTGCGTATCGGCGCCGCGCGGGACACCCTCTCGTCGAATATCCCCATGACCGTTCCCGCGATCAGCCGCTCGGACGACGTCACGCGCCCGAGCCTCCTCTGGCCGCCCGTCCACATGGCCGGCGGCTCGCCCCTTCCGTCCCAGTCGCGCAGCAGCGTCCCCGAGTAGCCGACCCACAGTCCTACCGCGTCGCACGCGAGCATGCCGGCGGCGAGGTCGAGGCAGCTCTCGTAGACCATCTCGCGCGCCACGGTGCGCGCCTCCTCGAAGCCGTAGTCGTGCATGAGGACCTGCCCGTTGCTGAGCGAACGGGCCCTTGGCACGTAGGAGCGGCAGTCGGCTATCGTGGCGGGCTCGAGCCCCCAAGCGTGGTCGAGCAGGTACTCGCCGTTCCGCCCGAACATCTTCCGTATCACCTCCGGCCGCTCCGCACAGATGCCGGCGAGGTCGAAGATACGCCTCTGCGCGAGCCGACGCGCCGTCCCCGGGCCGATGCCCCAGATGTCGGTAATGGGGCGGTGGAACCACACTTCCCGCCTGAACGACTCCTCGTCCAGCTTGCCTATGCCGTCGTCCGCGTGCTTGGCGGTCACGTCCAGCGCCACCTTCGCGAGGAACAGGTTGGGGCCGATCCCCGCCGTCGCGGCGATGCCCGTGCGCTCCCGCACGGCGGCGACCATCCTCCGAGCGAGCGTCCGCGCGTCCGTGCCGTAGAGCCTCAGGTAAGGCGTGGCGTCGAGGAAGCACTCGTCCACGGAGTACGGCCACGCATCCTCGGCGGAGACGAAGGAAAGATAGGTCCTGTAAATCTCCGCCGAGACCTCCATGTAACGCCGCATGCGCGGCACGGCGGTCATGTACGCCATGCCGGCGGGGATGTCCCTCACGCGACAGCGGTTACGTACGCCCTTGGCCCTCATGCTCGGCGTGACGGCCAGGCAGATGGTGTTAGCGCTGCGCTCGGGGTCGGCCACCACGAGGTCCGTGGTGAAGGGATCGAGCCCCCGGTCCGTGCACTCCACGCTCGCGTAGAAGCTTCTCAGGTCTATGCAGAGGTACGCCCGCCCGTCCTTCTCGCTGTCCATCGCGCCTCCCTAGGGACGAACACGTGTTTCTATGAGACGCTACCACGCCGTCCGGACGCGAATCGCGACGCTCCACGCTGAATCCACCCCTTGTTCGCTACCAAAGCAGGAACTCCTGTTCGATAATGTGTCCCATGGAGTACATGACGACGACATCCGGGGAGAGGCGGCGCGTCCACCGAGAGTACGTGGACGTGTATTGCCGCATGGGTCGCGACGGGACCATCGAGCCCGTCCGCGTACTCTGGAGGGACGGCCGCAGCTTTCCCGTGGACGAGGTCATCGAGGCCGGCTCCTTCGGCGCGATGGCGCGCGGGCGCCAGACGGCCCGCTACCGGGTGCGTATGGGCCGCCACGAGACCGACCTCTTCCTCGAGCGCCGCGAGCCCGTGCCCGCCCTCGGCGAGCCCGAGCAGCTGCTGTGGTGGGTCTACGCCTACGACCAGGTGCGGCCCGGCACGGCAGCCGGCTGAAGCGGCGTACCCCCGCCGAGTCCCCGTCCTGCCTCACGGCACTTCCCTCGCAGGCGAGTTGTGCGCGATCTGGAAAGCGCAACGCCCCGGCCCGGTTGAGCACCGGGCCGGGGCGTTGCGC
>ENA-UOOD01004554-UOOD01004554.1-human-gut-metagenome-genome-assembly--contig:-CS67-NODE-4554-length-10708-cov-3.833380_pt1 | contig 10708 bp, 10 predicted proteins | sample MGYA00242464_ERZ724011 | MGnify/ENA metagenome assembly ERZ724011 | reverse complement strand
ACCACTCGGCTGCTCCCCTACTCTCTCCGCGTCCACCTGATCGAGTCCGACAGAATCGCAACCCCGAACAACTACGGGGCCGGGACTACGCTCTACTACACGACCGGAAAGAACTCAGAAACGGGCAACACCATATACGACGGCGTGGAAGTAGACAAGAACGGCATGGTGGTAGCGTATCACATACGCAGCAACTACCCGTATGAGCTCGGCGCTCCGGTTACTGAATGGGCCCGCGTTCTGGCATACCAGCAAAGCACCGGCCTTCCGAATGTGCTCCACGTCATTGACACAGAGCGCCCGGATCAGTACCGCGGCGTGAGTTATCTCGCGCAGGTGATCGAGCCGCTGCTGCAGCTTCGCAGGTATACCGAGTCCGAACTCATGGCCGCAGTCGTCGAGAGCTTTTACACTGCCTTCATTAAGACAGAAGCCCCGACTGATGAAATGCCATTCAATGAGGTGGATCCGGTACCACCCGAAGAAATGCGGAACCCGAACGAGTACAGCATGGGGCCGGGCCAGATCAATGTCATGGGGCCGGGCGAAAGCGTAGAATTTGCAAACCCGACGCACCCGAACGGCAGCTTCGACAAATTCGCCGTAGCGATCAGTGCACAAGTAGGCGCCGCGCTGGAAATTCCCAGCGATCTGCTCCTGAAATCCTTCAACGCCTCATACAGTGCGAGCCGTGCTGCTCTACTGGAAGCGTGGAAGGCGTTCAAAATGCGCCGCGAATGGCTGGCGGACGACTTTTGCCGCCCATGCTATGAAGTGTGGATGAGCGAAGCCGTGGCCCGTGGCCGCATATATGCGCCGGGCTTTTTCCAGAATCCAGCGATCCGCGCCGCGTATCTCGGCAGCGAATGGCTCGGCCCGTCTCAGGGACAGCTCGATCCGGTGAAGGAAATCACGGCCGAGATCCTCGCGTGCAGTGAAGGCTTCTCCACTCACGAGCAGAGCACGATCCGCCTAAACGGTGGCCAATGGGACAGCAATGTGGAACAGCTCAGACGTGAAAACGAAAAGCTCAGAGGCAATCCACCAGATCCGCACCAGAGCGGCACCGGAACAGCGGAACCGGACGGCGAACAGGATCCGCCAGAAGGCGACGACAATCCACACAACCCCGAAACAGCTCGCAAGAGGGGCACGGTGGCTCTCCGCAGTCTCGTGATCGGCGAGCAGATAAAGCAAACCATACAAGGAGGATAAGCCAATGAAAACCAAACATAGCGGCCTAATCATGGGCCCGGCTGCTGCTCCACAAGCTCCCGCGGCGACAAAGTTCTGGAATATGGCCAGCACCGGCGACGACGAGGGAGAGATCACTCTCTACGGCGACGTTATGAGCCAGCAGCCCGTTGACTGGTGGACAGGCGAACCGGAGCCCGGCCTTTTTATCACGCCGGAGGGCTTCATGGAGGATCTGGCAGCAGTCAAAGACAAGGGACACATCACCGTCAAGCTCAATAGCTGCGGCGGCGATCTCTACACCGGGATCGCAATCCACAACGCGCTGAAAGCTCTCAGCGGTGAGGTGAACGTCATTGTCGAGGGAATCGCGGCCAGCGCTGCGAGCGTTATCATGTGCGCGGGCGACACAGTGACCGTGTACCCCGGTTCCCTGATTATGATCCACGGCGTAAGCGTTATGCTCTGGGACTACATGAACATGCAGGACATGAAGCAGCTTATGAAAGGCATGGACGCCAGCGAGCGGGCCGTGGCCGAGATTTACAACAGCAAGACAGGGATCGAAGTCGATACTCTCCGCAGCATGATGACCATGGAGACGTGGTTCACCGGCCGCGAAGCTCTGGAGAAGGGATTCGCTGACGCGATCAAAGAGGACGAGGACGATCCAGAAATGAGCATGAGCGCCGACAGAAAGGTGCTTTTTGTTAATGGAGTACGCCACAATGTTGACGGGCTCCAGCATGTGCCGGGCACTATCCCGGTGAAAGCAATCGCGACTCCACCGGCTGCAAAGCCCGGAGCAAATAAAAAGAAGCCGACCGCAAAGGCGGCAAAAAAAGAAGGAGGTAACAAACCTATGGACGAGAAGGAACTGAGGGCAGCATACCCGGAGATCGTGGCCCAGATCGAGGCCAGCGCAAGAACCGAAGCGCAGAACGCTTCCGGTGAGGCCGTGGCAGCAGAACGCCAGAGAATCGAGCAGATCGACTCTATCGCCGCCTCTATCCCGGATCAGCAGCTCGTACACGACGCCAAGTACGGCGACAACCCTTGCACAGCTCAGGAGCTCTGCTTCCGTGTTATGCAGGCCAGCGCAGCGTCAGGCCAGAATTTCCTCGCAGCATATCAGGCAGAGGGAGCAAAATCCGGAGCCGCAGACGTAGGCGCAGCACCTAACGGCGGCGCACCTGCAAACGCTCAGGAACAGGACGCAGCAGACATTCAGGCGGTAGTTTCTGCCTACAACCAGACCAAAGGAGGTACGAAGTAATGAGTAAAAGACTCGACGAAACGATCGGGGCCGTAGGCTTCGACAACCTGATCAATGGCCAGTACCCGCCCGCAGAGGTTTTCACTGTGAAGATCCGCAAGGAAGCCACAGAAGCCAAAATCTACAAGCGCGGCACTGTTCTGGCACTCTCCGCCGGTACAGCAGGCGACGGCTTGCGTGTAATTCTCGGTACCACTGCGAAAAGCAACGAGACACTGACAGCCAACTGCGTGCTGGCTGACGACGTGGAAGTCGGAACCGCTTCCGACGCGGTAGCGACTGCATACCGTACCGGCCATTTTAACAAGAACAGCCTGATCACTGACAACAGCCATGCGATCAGTGAAACGGACAAGGAAGCGCTCCGCTCTGCCGGAATCCTGCTCTCTGACGCCGTAGCATACTAAAAAACAAGGAGGACAGACAAATGGCTTTTAATTTTTATGATACCCACACACTGCTCGCCTCCGTGCAGCAGCTCCCGCCGCTTCACTCTTTCCTTTTGGATCGCTATTTCCCTACTAACGCCGCCTCTGACGTGTTCGCCACTGACGACGTGCTGGTGGAATACCGCAAGGGATCCAAGAAAGCGGCACCTTTTGTAGCACCTCGTAAGGGCGGGATCACGATCCTGCGCGAAGGCTACACCATGAAGCGCTTCACTCCGGCGCATATTGCACCGAAGCGCCCACTCTCCATTGACGACCTGAAAAAGAGAGGCTTCGGGGAGGCTCTTTATACTAACCTGACTCCAGATCAGAGACAGGGCGTAATCATGCTCGGAGATCTCGACGAACTCCGCGACATGAACACCCGCAGAAAGGAGGCCATGGCTGCCGAGGTAATCTTCACCAACGGCTGCATTATGCACGAGTACACGGACGACCTCGGCACTTACGAGGAAAAAGAAGTCCGTTACTATGACGGCACCAGCAACCCGGCAAAATATACTCCTTCCGCAGACTGGGCCGACACTGAGGCAGGCGGCAAGCAGATGATCGACGACGTGGCCGCCATGATCTCCATGTTGAGTAAAAGAGGGCTCCCTGCGACCGAGTGCCTCATGGCTCCAGACGTTGCGGATCTTTTCCTCCGCAATCCGTGGATCCTGAAACTGCTCGACAACCGCAACTACCATATCGGAGGTGTAGATCCTGAGACTCTGCCTGCCGGTGCTTCCAAGATCGCCCGCCTGAATATCAAGGGCCGAATGATCGACTTCCTCACTTATGAGGACACATACACCGAGCTGGACGGAACTGTAAAGCAGTATATCCCGCAGGGCATGATCGCGGTAGGCGCTCCGGCTGCTGGCCGTACTGTTTACGGCGCGATCACTCAGGTGGAGCAGACCGACGGCGAGTTCCATACTTACACCGGCGTGAACGTGCCGAAGTATATCAGCGACGCCGCTCACAACACCCGCGAGCTCACGCTCAGCTCTGCGCCGCTGCCTATGCCTAACAACGAGTGCCCGTTCAGCGTGGCGAAAGTTATCAACTAAGCGTACCGAGTAGAAAGGAGCAAAACCATGAGAAAAATCAGGGTAACAGTGGGAACCGTCGGCTATTATGACGCCAAGCACGCCCACAAAAGAATGACAGCAGCGGACGGCCCGTTTGAGTGCGAGGACACTCAGGCGGAGCACTTCGTCTCTGCTGGTGTCGCTGAATACGTCGGCGGCGCAATCGAAGTAGACGAGGCGGACGAGCAGGAAGTGACCGGCCACCTTGCAAAGAGCCAGCTCGAAGAAATGACGATCCAGCAGCTCCAGAACCTCGCTGGGGATCTCGGCGTTGACGTTACCGGCTGCAAAAAGAAAGCCGATTATGTGGACGCGATCGCAGCCGCAGAAGTAAACGCTGGCGGCATGGTTGATGACGAGGACACAGACGGCGACGCTCTCCCGGATCTGAACGCAGCGGATCCGGAATAATGGAGGTGAGCACATGATCCGAATAATCAAAGGTACCTACGGGCTCGTTAAAAACGGAACCGTGGAACCTATGACGAAACACTCTCCTGCCTTCTCTATCAACGCAGCCCGCGAGGCTGAGCTGGTGGAGGCTGGCGTGGCCGTGTATGAGGCGGAGCCGGAAAGAACTCCCTCAGAATACAACAGCCTGAACATGACAGAGCTCAGAGAAGCTGCAGCAGCGTATGGCGTAGACGCGAGTGCAGTCCGCAGCAAAAAGGAAGTGATCGCCCTGATCGAGGCAGCTAAGGCCAGAGCCGACAGCTCCGCAGAAATCGAGGCGGAACCTTCCGAGGCGTAAGCTCGTGAGCTTCAAAGACCAAATAAAGCAGGATCTCTCGGACATTTTCCTGAATCTGGACGAGTTCGCAGACCTTCACCGGATCGAAGGGAAGGAAGTCCCGGTGGTAATTGACAGTGACATAATGGCCAAGCTGAGCAAAATCGGCGACAACCGTATTCATGGAATGGACGAGGCCGACATGGTGATCATGGGAAAAGCCTCCGACCTTCCAGAAAATCTGGATCCCGGCCGCCTTCTCAATCTGGACGGCCGTGAGGTGATCGTTGTCACTACCACGTCGGAAATGGGACTCGTACAAATCGCGGTTCGCCAGAATCGCATGAGCTAAGGAGGTGACGGCAGCATGACACTGGTAAACAGTATCGACAAAATAGTGAGCTGGCTCACTGAAAACGTATGCAGCAAGATCACCCTCAAACTGCCGGACGACTACCGGAACGACACCGGCTACGACGTCGTTATGGTAAACCCCGCGGCGTTCCCTTTATACGTTCCGGGAAAGGATCGGCTGCCGCCAAACGTGGCCGCTCCGATCCCTTCCGTCTGCGTGCAGCTCATGGAAGGAAGCGACGAGCTTATTCAGAAAAAGAGGCAGCTCCAGATCCGGCTCTGCCTCGCCTGCTGGAATCCCGGCCAACACGGCGGGGAGATTTTCAACCCTCGCGAAAACGCGAAGGCAACCGGCGGCTACTCCTACTACGTCAATACCGGAGAAGCTGCCAAAACATACTCGCGAAACATGGACGGCTGGCGCGATTGCTACAATCTGGCCGACCTCGTACTCCGCGAGATCGAAACTGCGGAATATATCGCAGGCCATAGGCTCGTAAAAGAGCAAGGGATCAAGTTCGGCCCGTTCACAGAGGACGGCAATGTCTGGGACTACTACCCGTACTGGCATAGCTGGATCAGCTTCGCGCTGGAAATCGGAACGACTCCGGCGATCCCGAAAGAATACGAAGAATTTTTATAAGGAGGACTAAAACATGGCATATTTGCATGGCGCATATGGCGAAATCGGCGAAAGCAAAGTGGCTTCCGTCACTCAGGCCGACGTGGTGGCCGCGTATATCGGCACCGCACCGGTGAACCTGATCAGGGGTTACGCTGACAAAGATCTCGTTAATATGCCGGTAAAAGTAACCAATATGAGCGAAGTCCAGAGCCTCGTCGGCTACTCCGACGACTGGGAAACATTCACCCTCGGTTCTGCGTTCGCTGAGCACTTCGACAACACCGTCGGAAATGTAGGCCCGATCTATATCGTGAACGTGCTCGATCCTGCGGTGCATAAATCCGCACAGAAAACCACAAAGGCCCTGACCTTCACGGACGGCAAGGCAGAGTTTGAGAGCGACAAGATCATTCTCGACACCTTCGCGATCGCAGACAAGGCCGAGGGCGTGGACTATGCTCTCTCTTATAGCATGGCAAAGCACACAGTAACCGTGACACTGCTCAAAGAGACTGACGGGGCCGAACTCTCCGCAACCTTCGACACCGTTGACACTTCCAAGGTGCAGGCGGCCGACATTATCGGTGAGAGAACCGAAACTGGAGAATATACCGGACTGGCTTCCATGGCTCTACTCTATCAGTATCACAACGTCGTGCTCAATATTCTGGCAGCTCCGGGCTGGAGTCATATCCCGGCCGTATATAAGGCCATGGTAAGCACTGTCCAGAAACTCAACGGCCACTGGGACGGCTTCGTTCACGCCGACGTTCCTCTGGAGGACAAAGGAACCAAGATCGACACACTCGCAAAGGCTCAGAAATGGGCTATTGACAACGGCTACACCAGCGAGTTCTCGAAGGTATACTGGCCTAAAATTAAGGACGGCAGCGGCCGGATCTTCTGGCTGTCCACAGTAGGCGCCGCCACTATGCAGCGCGTAGACCTGAGCCACGACGGCGTTCCGTTTGAATCTCCGTCCAACTAGGATATCTTTTCGACGAGCCAGTATTTCGGTGAGGACTCCAAGAGCCGCGGCTTCGATCAGGAAACTGCGAACAAGCTCAACGAAAAAGGAATCACAACGGCCTGCTTCTGGGGTGGCCGCTGGGTATTGTGGGGCCCTCATACTGCTGCGTACAAGTACAACGGCAGCATGGACGCCCGCGCGATCTTCGACGTAAATATCCGTATGCTGGAGCATATCACGAACAGCTTCCAGAAGGATCACGGAACTGAGATCGACAGCCCTATGACTCCACAGGACAAGGACAGCGTGCTGAATTTTGAAAAGGAAAAGCTCGACACCCTTCTGGGAATCGGTGCCCTGATCGGTACCCCGTCCGTGGAATTTGTGGAGAGCGCGAACCCTACCAGCAACATGCTGAACGGCGACTTCGTTTGGGACTTCTCCGTAACTAACACGCCTCCGTTCAAGTCTGGCACCGCTCGCGTATGCTACACAGACGAAGGCTTCCAGTCCTTTTTTGCTACTGAATAAGGAGGTGCAGAACAATGGCAAAATGGCTCGATATTAAAGGCCCGGTAGTGGCCGACACTGTATACGCGGACAGCACTCTGGTGGCGAAGGACGTCTCCTTCACTCTGCCCGGTATTGAATTTTTAACCGCTGACGTGCAGGCCATGGGTAACATGACCGTGCCACTGATCGGACTTCTGGAGAACATGGAGCTCTCCATTACAAAGATCGGCGTAGACAACGGCCTGCGCCGCATGAACCGCCTCGAAAAGCAGAGCTTCGAGTTCCGCTGGGTTCAGAATGTCGTAAAATCCGACGGATCCACCGCAACCGAAGGCTGCAAGGCTTTTGTGCGTACTATGCCGGGATCATTCCCTGAGTTGGGCGTCGAAGTCGGCAGCGCAACCGAAGCCGAGAACGCTTATAACGTGACAAGGCTCCAGATCTACGCAAACGGCGTCGAGATCTGCTGTGTTGACCGTTTGGCTCAGATCCTCCGTATCAACGGCAAGGACTACATGAGCCAGATCAACAACCTGCTTTAATGCAGTAATCAAAAAATAACCACGGCCCGCCGGTCAAGTCACTGGCGGGCTCTTTTTTGTTTGAAAGGAGAACAAAATGAACGGAACCCTCACTCTGAAAAATCCCGTAATGATCAACGGGGACAAAATCACAGAAATGAAGTACGACACGAACGAGATCGACGGCGTGCTTTTCGCAACTGCTGAGGCAAAGAGAAAAGCGGCCGCAGGTATGAAGAACCTGTCCGTGTCCGCAGCGGCAGAGTTCGACTTCGGCCTCCACCTCTACCTCGGCTATGCTGCGATCGTGGCCGTGAATCCGACTTATGACTTTTCCGATCTGGAGCGCATGAAGGGCGCGGACGTTGTGGAGGTAATGGCCCTCGGCCGAAATTTTATGCTGAAATCGGAGCCGGAACCACAGGAAAACGACTCCGCAGAGCCTACCGCGACTACGCCAGAGTCTACCACACCAGCACGACAGAGCTCGAAAAAAAGCGAGTAACTGACTTCATCATAGAGTATGCAGAAGCGGCCGAGGATCTCGCAGCCGAAAAAAAACGCGCTGAGAAAAATCGGCCGCTAAACATAAGGAGGCCAAAGCACACAAGGAGGTGAGGACGTGGCAGACCATACTCTACAATCTACGATAGAGATCGCCGGATCCCTCAGCCCCTCCCTTCAATCGGCCATAAACGCGGCCGTCTCTCGTCTGGAGGAAATGAGCAAAGAAACGCTCGAAGCCGCCGGTGCCTCCGCACAGTTAGCGGCAAAGATCAGCACGCAGGAGACAGTCCTCAAAAATCTGGAACAAGGCTACGCCGACTACATTGTGACCGGCCAAGAAGGAACCGAGGAAGCCGAACAGCTCGCGAGTACAATCCAAGAACTGTCCGGTGAACTGACGGAAAATCGCGGCACGTTGGACGCGGCAGAGAAAGCCGCCCGTGCCCTGTCCGAAACCATGGACGACGCAGGCGGAGAAGCTGAAACGCTGCGCTCTACAATCTCCAAACAGGAGGACACCCTCCAACAGTTAAAACAGCGATACGTTGACGTTGCAACCGAACAAGGGGAAACCAGCGACGAAGCGCGGGAACTCGCTCGACAGATCCAAGACCTATCCAGCGAACTGCACGAGAACAAAACCAAGCTCTCGGACGCAGAGTACGCAGCGGACAAGTTGGACAATTCTCTGGAGGAAGTCGAAAGCTCGGCCAAAAAGGCAGACGACGGCTTCACCATGTTTAAGGCTACGTTGGCAAATCTCGCAGCCGACGCGATCATGCGAGCGGTGGATGGTATCAAAAATCTGGTTGGAAACGTCATAGAGTTGGGCCAAAACTTCACCAGCACCATGTCCGAGGTATCGGCAATCAGTGGCGCAACCGGTGAGGACTTCGAGAAACTGGAAGCCTGCGCCAGAGAATACGGCGCCACCACGGTTTTCTCGGCCAGCAATGCAGCCGAGGCCCTCAAATACATGAGCCTTGCCGGGTGGGACGCCGATCAGTCCACAAGTGCGCTGGGTGGCGTTCTGAATCTGGCCGCCGCTTCCGGCATGGAACTGGGAGCGGCTTCCGATATGGTAACGGACTACCTGAGCGCCTTCGCCATGGAGGCCGGAGACGCCGCATACTTCGCAGATCTGCTCTCCTACGCGCAAAGCCACAGCAACACCACGGCCGAAGCACTGGGCGAAGCCTACAAGAACTGCGCAGCCAACTTAAATGCAGCCGGGCAGGACATCGAAACCGTCACCTCGCTGCTCGAAGGAATGGCAAACCAAGGTTACAACGGATCCGAAGCCGGAACCGCCATGGCCGCGATTATGCGAGACATAACCAACGGAATGAAGGACGGCGCGATCAAGATCGGAGAAACCTCCGTGGCCGTAATGGACGCACAGGGCAACTTCCGAGATCTCACCGACATTCTCACAGAAGTGGAAGCCGCCACAAATGGAATGGGCGACGCAGAACGAGCCGTCGCGCTATCTTCCACTTTTACCGCAGACTCCACCAAGGGCCTGAACCTGATCCTCAACGAAGGCATGGACAATATCGCCGGGTACGAGGAAGAACTCCGCGGAGCTTCTGGATCCGCTGAGGAAATGGCCAATATTATGAACGACAACCTCAGCGGCGACGTGGCGGCAATGAACAGCGCCTTCGAGGAACTGGGGCTCAAAATTTACGACGCGCTGGAAAGTAAGCTACGAGCAGGTGTGCAGTTTATCACCAACGGCGTGATCCCGGCGATCGAATGGCTCGGCGGACATATCCCAGAAGTGACCATAGCGGTGAGCGGCCTCGGTGCCGTTATCGCGGCTATGAACTGGGGAACCATATCGAGCAAGATCGCAATGGTGAAGGGCGCACTGGTAAAACTCGCTGCAGCACTGGGAGGCGTATCGCTTCCGGCTATTGCTATTATCGCAGTGATCACGGCCGTGGCTCTCGCCTTTACGAATTTATGGAAAAACAACGAAGAATTTAGGAACAAGATCACAGCGATCTGGGACGGAATCAAGGCCAAGTTCGACGAGTTCGGGCAAGGAATTGTGGACAGGCTCAACGCGCTGGGGTTCGAGTTCGAGGACATAACCGAAGTAATGAAGGCAGTCTGGGACGGCTTCTGCGAGGTGCTCGCTCCGATTTTCGAGGGCGTATTCCAGCAGATCAGCAATATTCTGAACGAGGCCCTCGACATTCTGACCGGCCTGTTTGACATCTTCGCCGGAATTTTTACCGGTGACTGGGACATGGTATGGCAGGGCGTCCAAGAAGTTTTCGGCGCAGTCTGGGACTTCGTTGTGGCAACCTTCGAGAACTGGATCAGCACGTTCACCTCTCTGGCGGACACCGTTCTGGGCTGGTTCGGCACCGACTGGGAAACCGTCTGGACGAATGTTAAAACATTTTTCTCAGACACATGGAACGCGATCTCGTCGTTTTTCTCCGGAATCCTGACGGGAATCAAAACATTTTTCACGGACAC
>ENA-UOOD01004549-UOOD01004549.1-human-gut-metagenome-genome-assembly--contig:-CS67-NODE-4549-length-10716-cov-9.019604_pt1 | contig 10716 bp, 7 predicted proteins | sample MGYA00242464_ERZ724011 | MGnify/ENA metagenome assembly ERZ724011 | reverse complement strand
AACAGCTCGCGTATTGCGTAAGTTGGTGGCAAAGACAGCTGGTCTGTCAGAGACAAATGTCGCGCGACTAAAGCATATCAATTCGAGTTTGCAGCCGGAGTTAAAGGAAGTGCTGGAGGAAGGTAAAATCGGAATTTCAGCAGCCGATGAGCTGGCAAGGATGGCGCCAGAAGAACAACAGGAGGCAGCGAAACAGATTAAAAAAGGCGAGAAAGTTCAGCTGCCTAAAAAGAAAATTACAGAGACGACAAAGAGTCCCAATCAGGAGCCAAAGGTAGTGTCCGTTTTGGACACGGAAGAGCAGTTGCCAGGGCAAATGAATATGGAAGAATATATTCCAATGCCAGAACCAGCAAATGCGTTTGAGCTGATTGAGGACGAAGAACAAAATGCCGAGCAAGAAGTAAAAAAGGAAGAAAAGAAAGAAGAGTCTCCCACGAATCTTGCAAACGAATACCTGGCATTGTATCAAAAGACAGATGCAGCGCTGGAAGAATGGGAAAAAATGCATCGAAGATTGGCTGATTATTTTCAGCAAATTAGGTAATAGAGTTGGGGAAAGGGGAATCTATGGAATCAGGACTGACATATGAAGAGATTGTAGAGATTCTGTTGCGGCAAGAAGAGTTACTGGAACTATATCGCAGCCAACTAAAAGAACTGACGAAAGAATACGATGCAGATGATGAGCTAATTGAGTTGACCCAGCTGCGCAGTCCTCGGTTGGGTGTTACCGGAGGAGGAAGTAACCAGAAGGGATTAGATCAGATTTGTCAGGCAGTTGAACAACAAAGGAAAGCATACCGTGAAGCCGTGTATGAAGAAATGCAGCGTGTACTAGCAGCGTATAATCGGGTACAGAAGGTGCATTTGTGCTATTTGCATCTGCCACAAAAACAGAAAGCTGTCTTAGAGGGGCTGTACATCAAAAAGAAGATGTATAAGGAATTGGAAGGCCCAGGACTTTCGGAAACAACCATTCATCGCCTGCGGAGACAAGCATTAAAAAACATACAGGACTGGTATAATGCGGGGCGGTTTGAAGAACAAAAATGATCAGTTCAGAAGATTGGTAAGGATACAAACTGGAAAGAAGGGAGTGACAGAAGATGAGAAAAATCCGTGCAAGCGTACTTAGAAAAGTGGAGGAGTCCAGACTGACAAATAAAGAGCTTACAGTTTTTCTGCATATCTGTCAGTACCAGACAGATGCGGGAACAGTATCCGGTATCTATTATAAGGATATCTGCAATGCATTGAAAATATCGAATCAAAGCTTCTATTCCAGTTTGTATCGGTTGCGTGACTGTGGATTAATAAATCTGTGGAAGGCAGACAAAATTGACTGGGATATCCAGATTATAGGAAATGACTGTACTGATATTGAGTCAGTAAAGAAGGAAGGCTATCTGTCCGTTGCAGATGGCCTGTTTGCCTCGGAGAAATTTAGAAAGTTGAAGGCAAATGAAAAAGTTATGGCAATGCGATTATTGGTATACTGTCGCTCTGGACAACGCACATATAAGGAAGCAAAAGCAAGTTTCTTAGACAAAATGAAAAAGATGCTTGGATGCGGACTTCGCGCAGTAAAAAAATATTTGACAGCGCTAAAAGAACTGTTTTACATTGGAATTAAAGATAAAATGTATTTGATCACAATTCGTCGTGGCGTAGCAGATCGAGTGTGGAGAGCGCCTACAGATACAGAATTAGAGCTTGGGCATAAAGTACATGCAGCTTGCAACCGAAATAAGATCAATGAATCCGATGCTGCCAAAAGGGATACTGCTGAACTGGCGAAACAGTACCGTCAGGACATTGCAGAAATGCAGAAAGCAGGTGTGCTGCCGGAAGATATTTTCGGATACCTGATTGGAAAGGCAAGAGATGGATTAGCCGGAAAACTGAATCCTAAGTACATACATAAGGTACTGAGAAATGAAATTGCAAACTTCCAACGTGCGAAGAAAATGGCAGTTGCCAGTGGCACGCAGGCATTCCAGAATTTCACAGGGCGTACAAACAACAACTACATGGAAAAAGTATTAGCACAATGGAGCATGATGTAAAATCCCAAAATAATGGATAATCGGTAAAAATGGCTGGCTGAACGAAGGCAGTCTTTTTTGCGTACAGTAAAACAAAAGATAACTGTTTGAGAGAAGAGATTAATGAAAGGTCGCGCTCAATAAAATAGGGAAGCTAGCTGACATGGAGATTACCAGGCATGTCAGCTGCTTTTTTACATCAAAGTCATTCCAATTTTGAGGTCTGTTTCCAGAAGTCATTCTAATTTTGAGGCTCGAAAATGGGAGGTCATTCTAAAAAGTGGGATAATTGTGGATAACTTTATTCCAATTTTGTTCCAGCAGGCGAGAAGAAAAATTGAGTAAAAACAAGGCTTTTAGGTACTTTAGTTTCTGGTGAATATCTCCTTCTTTCTTTTATACCCTTCCTGACTTATGAATGATAATCTATTGCAGAATAAAAGCTGCATAACAGCATATCTTCTTCCGTTTTAGCTTCCTGTGGCTTCGGAAAGAAATTGGAAAACCATAAGAGAAGCGCTTATTTATAAGAAGGTGTCCGCAAGCGGACAAAAAACAACATCAAGAAAAATAAATCATACACCTGCTTGACATGCGCACGTAAAACAGGTATAATATAGATGTATGATAAAGAGTTTTGTAGACAAAGAAACAGAAAAAGTATATAACCAAATTTTTTCGAAGAAGTTACCGCAGACAATACAGCGTATTGCATTGCGGAAATTGATGATGATCGACAATGCAAGATGTTTGGAGGATCTGAGAGTTCCGCCAGCGAATCACTTGGAATTGCTGCATGGTGATCGTGAGGGACAATATAGCATTCGTATCAATATTCAATACCGCATTTGCTTCAACGTTGATGGAAATGATTTCTTTAACGTTGAGATTGTGGACTATCATTCGTAAAAGTGTGTATACTGAAATTAAATCAGAAAGGAAGGTTTATCTATGGAATATATTACAACTCCTACAGTAAGTGAAATATTAAGAGAAGAGTTCATGGAGCCGCTGGGTATTTCAGCATACCGTTTGGCACAGGCAATCAATGTTCCGCTGTCTCGGGTGCAGGATATCCTGCATGATCGAAGGAAAATTACGGCAGATACTTCGCTTCGACTGGCAAAATTTTTTGGAGTATCTGATCGCTACTTTTTGGATCTCCAAAATGATATTGATATACGAAATTTAAAAATTCAGTTGGCAAATGAAATTTCTAAGATTCCGGTTTGTCAAGTTGGGTGACAGTTGGGTGACAGTTGGGTGACAGTTGGTGACAGTTGGTGACAGTTGGTGACAGTCGGTGACAGTTCATGACAGTTCGTGACAGTTGCAGACATTTGCAATGTGTGATATTCTATAATCGAACCAAGTGGATAAAGAGAGAGCATTGCCGGAAACTGGTCACAGTCGGCAGTGCTTTTTCTTTATAAACCAGTAGATCCCCTTGACAAACTGTATATTATAAGATACAATATTGTTAGGAGGGATTCTATGAATGATGTTTGGTTGAAAGAGCTTGCCGAAGAACAGACAAAGCGCTTATTGGAATATTATATAAAATTAAGAAAGCAGCATAAGTTAAGCCAGTCGGAACTGGAACGGATAACCGGAGTATCGCGGATTTCGATCAACCGATATGAAAATGGTAAGATTATGCCGTCAGTTCAGGCTGTGAATCAGTTGCTTGTTACCATGGGGTACCGATTAGATATTGTACCGATTTGTGATAGCGAATATGAAGAGATGGAGGAAATGCAGAATGAGAAGAAAACTGATCTATAGTTTAATCGGATTGGTTGGCTGCACATGGCTGGCAGGATGCCAGGAAAAGCCAGAGGGCGCACAGACAATCATCATAGAACTTGCAGACCCAACAGATATGCAGGAAAATAATACAGCTGTAGAAGGGGAAATAGAAGCAGAAGAAAGTGCGTCGGAAGCGGACGCAGAAACAATGACTGATGCACAAGAAATGTTGACAGTTGCTTTGCCGGAAATCACCGGATTTTCGGATGGTGTAGAATTGAGCTATACACAGATCAGCTCAAGTGACCCGATTATTAGTTTATTGCTTGCCAATGTGCTTCCAGATGTGAAGGTACAGGACTTTGACATTACAAATGCCCAGGCATATCAGAATGGAGAGGAAATTGTACCAGCAGGAGAAATTACTTTTACAATGACGGTTGAGCCGGAAACGAATGTTACGCTGTATAGGTTAAATGAGGATGGTGAACTGGTATCCGAAACATTGGAAGTAACGGATGGAACTGTGTCCTATCAGTCAACAGGTTGTGGGCGCTGGCTGATTCTGGATACGTTATTAGAGCAGGAGACAGAAGCAATGTCCGAATCGGAGACAGAAGTAAATTGAGAGGAGGAACATTATGAATAGAAAAAATTGGCTATCTGGATTATTGACTGTATCACTTGCAGTTATACCAACTTGTACAATTACGGCGGAAGAAAATAGCAAAATAGTAGATCAATATATCATTGTTGAATTAGAACCTGTTGCTGTGTCCGATTCGGATGCAGCAGAGAATGTGTCAGAAGCAGAGCAGTCAACGGAAGAAACGGTTGAAGTAGAATCTGATCCTGATGTTGTGTTGTTTTCTCTTCAGGAGGGTTTGGATAAAGAAGAATATAGTATAACTGGAATCAGTGCGAATGAGCCAATCATTGCACAGCTGCTAGCACAGACAGCAGACTATCAGGACTATGACACCATTGCCTTGTATGATCTTGTTTCTCATCAGCAGACAGCTGATGAGCCGTATGACTTTAGCTTACAAATTCCAGAGAATGCAGATATCACATTGTATCAGGGCGTAGACGGACAGCTTCAAAAAAGTACGCTGGATGCAATGTATACAGAGGACGAGTATAATCGTCTGCCGTTAGTCAGCTACCAGTCCGAAACAAATCACTGGCTGGTGCTGTATTTAGGAGCAAGCACGGGTGTGTCCGATTTGGACACGGAAGATGCAGCAAGAGAAATAGAAAGTGCCGCAGAATCACTTGAGGGAAAGGTAGAGGACGAAAAGGAAACTGACCCAACAGAATCATCACAGGAAATTGCAAAGGTACCAGAAAGCAAAGAACCTTCCGCTAAAGCGCCAGAGACAAAGCCAACATCTACCAAAGCCCCGGAGACAAAACCAAATAAGAGCAAGCCTACTCCTTCAACGACTGCACCGACTACAACACCATCGACGGCTGCTCCGAGTACAAAAGCTTCAGAAACAAAGGCACCGGAAACAGCAGCACCAACGACAACGGCACATACGCATAACTGGGTAGCTGTGACAACAACAGTTCATCATGATGCTGTCACAAGTCAAGTATGGAAAGAGGACTCAGCAGCGTGGGATGAAACAGTTGTGACGAAAGCAGCGTGGGATGAGCAGCGATTAGTGCAGGACGCATATGACGAAAATGTGATGATTTCAGATGCGTATGATGAACCGGTTTATGGTTGGGTTGGAATATGCAATGCATGTGGTTATGTATTTCAACCGGGAGATGATGTTGGAGTTCATATGGCTGCTGGTTGTTGGTCAAGCTGGCATGATGAATGGCGACCAACAGGTGAAGTTATTCATCATGATGCAGTTTACCAGACGGTTCATCACGATGCCGTTTATCAGACGGTTCATCATGATGCAGAGACAACAGTTGTACACCATGATGCAACAGGGCATTATGAGACAGTGGTAACGCAGGCTGCATGGGATGAGACAGTAGTTACAGGATATACGTGCTCAGGTTGCGGAGCAACCAAATAAGTAAAATCAAGAAAAAAGATAGTAAGATACAGAAGAAAAAGCACTTTGCGAAAGACGTGTATACGTTTTTGTAGGTGCTTTTTTTGTACCCATTTTTAAGCTTGAAGTGCTAAGAGAAAATAATAAGTAAAATGACAGGAGGAAAAGATGGATCGTCTGAGATCACCACCGAAAAGAAGGAAGAAAGAATGCAACCTAAAGCCAGACGAAAAAAGAGTCTGGTGACCAAAGAAAGGATATGACGATGAGTCCAAAAAATAAAAAAGGAAAGAAGCTGACGTCAACAATCATGGCGCTTGCCATGACGGTAACGACGACTTTCCAGATGCCAATTATTTCGATGGCTTCTGAAATAGAATCGTCTGTAGCGGTTGAGAGTCAGATCGAGGAAGGAACAAGCGAAGAGTCTGTTTCTGTTCAATCAGAAACAACTGCACAGACTAATGCAGAACAGACCAATTCAGTGATTGAAGAAACTTCTGGCACTACTGAGGCAACTAACGATGCAACACAGGTATCAGACGAAGTGCAGGCAACTGTTGCTGAAACAACTGCAGAAGTGACCTACGAGGAAGAGAAAACCACTCTTTCTTCTGAGGTCGATCCGTCCGGAGAAGATATCGAAGAGTCAAAAGCTAATGAGACTCGCGGTCCGGACGAAACAATAGAAACTACCACACAGGCAGCAGAGGAGGAGACAAGCGCAGAGGTTGAGACTGAATCAGAATCTGAAACAACAGAAGAAAGTACTCAGGCTGATCCGTTTGCAAGCTTAGATCCGACAAGTGGACTGACCGAAGAACAACTGGGTGCAATTGATTTTTCAAGCAAGCGACTTTTAGTTGCAGCCGACGAATCAGTGATCATTGATCCTGAGCATGTACTTTCCGACTATGCAGGTGTGTACTTAATGCAGTATGACACCGAGACGCAGGCAAAGTACGCTTATGCTTACTATTACAACAAGTCTGAGTTTGTAGATGTGGATACCGTCATTTCCGTAGCAGACGGAGACGGCAGTGCAAATGCAGCAGTCCCGATGGCAGCAGAGGAAAACCCGATTGCAGAACTTCAGGCAGCTGTAGCCGAGAATCCGGTGAATGCAGCAGGAGCAGTAGCAGTCATTGATACCGGTGTCAACGACGTTGCAAATGTAACCGAGTCCGTATCCATGATCGGTGACAATACAGCTGATGAGAACGGACACGGAACCAGGATGGCACAGCTTGTTGCAGAGCAGAACCCAGATGTATCCATTCTTTCCATCAAGGCATTAGGTGCTGACGGTACCGGAGACATCTCCGCTGTCTATGCGGCAATCCGTTATGCGATTGACAAAAAGGCATCTGTCATTAACCTTTCCATGTCGGCAGTCGCAACAGCAGAGAATGCAGCATTAACCTCGATCATTGACGAGGCAACAGCCGCAGGAATTGCAGTGGTTGGTGCAGCCGGAAACAAAGGCATGGATGTAAGATTTTTCGTGCCGGGTAATATCGAAAGTGCTTATATCATTGGTGCAGCTGATGAAGATGGTGCAAGAATCACAAGTTCTAACTATGGTTCAACTGTTGATTTCAATGTGCATGCTGATTCCACATCAGAAGCAGCTGCAAAATTTTCTGGTTACTATACTGTAAATGGAGCAGTAGCAGACGAGAAACTTGTATTTCCAACTGATTACAGTAAGCCAGAAGTTAACATTGACTTTAACGGGCCGATTATCAATCATCAGATTTCTTATTACAACTATGAAGGAAGCTCTGAAGATCTGGTATGGGTAAGTCAGAAAACGATGAAGACCGTCTTAGAGGATGACTATATCACTACTTATATAGGTTTTGCGGAAGATGCTGATTTAGTCAGCAAGCTTAACGTATATGTCGATTTTATGAGCATTGACAATGAGCATTCAATTACAGATGAATGTATTGTGGATCTTGAAAAAATGACAGTTAAAATTCCAGCATCGTACAAGAATGCAAATCTAACTGTAAGATGGTTTATGCCGAATGCTTCTTATTCATACGGCTATGATGTAGATGCAAAGTACATGATTTCCAATACACCTGAGAAATTTAAGGCGGCTTATAATGGAGTGAATGGCTTGACTACAGAAATGGCACAACAGTATGTAGCAGGAACATATGCAAAGGGCTTTACTCATACATCAAATTCAATGAATCATTCCTATGTCAATTATGCAACTGATGGCATTAACGTCGGAGATTGGTTTACAATTCAGAGTGGCTATATAGCCAGCGTTGAGGAGTATCCGGGAATATACACTACCAGAGGAGAAATTGCCAGCATGTTCGGTCCGACTGCTTTGGCGAATCTTACACCGGCAGGATCAGCGACTACTCAGACATTTTTAAGCCATTTTAATACCGTGACAAGAGATTCAGACGGTTCGGATGTATCTGGATGGTTTAATACCGTTGGCGGTAAGGGAAATGGAGTCATTCATGTTGATGTAAATAACTCTGGAAGCACGAAGGATGATGAACCGCTGTCTGCCGGTCTTGGTTGGGTATTTGGTACATGTGCAAATGATGAGGTTGGAGGTCAGTGTCCATCATTTACAGGTGGAAAGATCATTTGCACCAGCAAAGATCCAGATGGTACAGCGTATTTCTTCTTCTACTGCACTTCTCCAAGAGGACAGTGGACAGGTGGTTCCTTTTCCATCACGCCAAAACTTCCAAAGACCGGATTCTTGCAGATTCATAAATCTTCAGCAGATCCGGCAATCACCAATGGAAACAGCTGCTATAACTTTGAAGGCATTCCGTATGGTATCTTCACTGACGCTGAGTGCAGAAATCCGGTAACTGTTGTTAAACTTGATGCAAACGGCTACAGCCAGCCATATGAGCTGCCAGAGGGCACTTATTATGTAAGAGAAGCAGATGCAGCTCCGGGATCAGGCTATCAGACAAACGGTACTGTTTACACGGTGAATGTAACGGCAGGAACAACAGCCGATGCGCCTATCATGTGTGAAACAACAGATGTACCATTGGATGACCCATTTGGTATTGTTATCAATAAGATCAATGCTGATGGAACAACTACCGCTGATTTGTCCGGTGCAGAGTACACTATTACGTATTATCCAAAACAGTACGATACACTGGCCGAAATTCAGGCAGATCCAAAGGCTCAGCCAACTGAATGGATTATTAAGACTGTTAAAGATGCAAGTGGAAATTATCAGGCTGGTCTTGATGATAAACATATCGTTAAGGGAGAAGCTAAGTTTGGAAAATATAATACGGGTACTTATATTATCCCTCTTGGAACCATCACGGTTCAGGAAACTAAGGCACCTGCAGGCTTTACCACAGAAGGTGCAACTGTAAGCGCAGCTAAAACAGGCGCAGCAATCTCAGGTGTCAATGGTGTTTATCTTTTCAACTTTGTTGATAATAATTCCGCTGTTTACTTAAAGAGTGGTAATGCACTAGACACTTCTGTAGACAATGAGACAGCCGTAACCTTAACATACGCAGAGCGTCAGATAAACGGTTCGCCTAAGATGGAAAAGCACGACTTCGAGTTAAACAAGAAGGCAGCCATGGGCGGAACTAACTTTGAGGGAATCTCTTTTGAGATTTACTGTCTGGATGATTCCGTTGTCATCGGAAACGACACTTATACAAAAGGGCAAACAATTACTACGGTGACTTCTGATGCAGAAGGAAACATTGATGTAGGTATGCAGTTTCCTGTCGGTCACTATGCAGTGCGCGAAAAGGCAGCAAACAATTACTACACAATGACAACCGGTCAGATCCATTACTTCGACATAGTTGAATATCAGGGAGAAGCATTTATCCAGTATGAGTCTGATACAAATGCAGTCACCTTTATGGACCGCGTTGTACGTGGAGATCTGTCATTCGTAAAGAAAAATTCCGACACGGATGAAGCACTTGCTTATATCCCGTTCAGGATTACAAATAATACAACAGGCGAAACACATTATATTTTAACTGGTGCAGACGGTACATATACTTCTGCAGCAGGAAAGACAACAAATACCAATGCCAATGATGCAGTTCTTTCCCAGTATGGTGATAAGGATGTCATTCCACAGAGCGTTGTGGATTCACTGGCAAAGGATGCCGGACTTTGGTTTGGTATGGGAAGTGAAGGAACCATGACAGCTGCAAATGATTCTTACGGCTCATTTGTATATGGAACCTACACCATTACCGAGTTAAAGACCGAAGCAACCAGAAGCATGAAGATGTACACAAGCACCTTCACAATCGACACTGACGGAAAGGTTCTTGATCTTGGAACAGTCAACAACGTTCCGATGGGAATTAAAACAACACTGGTTGATGTAAACGGAGAGCATTTCACAGAACCTGTATCCTCCATTACCTTAACCGATCATGTTGCCTATAAGAACCTTGATACAGATAAGACATATACCTTAACCGGAACCCTTTATGTTAAGGAAGGCGATGCACTCACCGAGCTGATGACGGAAACTGTTGACTTTACTCCGGCAGAAAAGAATGGCATTCAGGATGTTACCTTTACATTTGATGCATCTGCATTGAAAGGTAAGTCTGTTGTCGCATTTGAGGAGCTTTCCGTAAACGGAGAGTTCTGTGCAGAGCATAAGGATAAGGATGATGAAAATCAGACTGTTACCTTCCCGGATATTCAGACAACTGCGCGTGATAATGTTACTGAAGATCATGTATCAAATGCAGCTGATTCCGTTACTATCATTGATACAGTAACTTATACGGGATTAAAGGCAGGCGAGACTTATGAAATCACGGGAACACTGATGGATGCCGAGACAGGTGAGGCTGCTCTTGATGATGACGGCAATGCAATTACCGCATCTAAGG
>ENA-UOOD01004537-UOOD01004537.1-human-gut-metagenome-genome-assembly--contig:-CS67-NODE-4537-length-10743-cov-4.387537_pt1 | contig 10743 bp, 14 predicted proteins | sample MGYA00242464_ERZ724011 | MGnify/ENA metagenome assembly ERZ724011 | reverse complement strand
TTGTAAGTTTTTTTTTTTTGTTTTTAAATATTAATGGGGTCGGCATTTCTGTCTTTTATTAAAACACACAAAAAAATAAAAACCCTAGATACCTATAGCTAGTAATACTGAAAAACAGAAACGGCTCTACAGGTGGGACACAGAGCTTTGAGTACTACCCAATGTTTAACTACTTTAAGGAAATCTAAGAGAGAGGGGGCTATAGAATGGCTCTAAAACTTGATTTTACAGGGCTTAATAACATAGCCCTAAAAGAAGCCCAGAGGGACTTTAAAACGGCTCTAGAAGCCACAGAAGAGCCTACAAGGGGTAAACCTTGCCAGCCAATAGAAAACGCTCTGGAAGTGCTCAAGGGGCTTAAAACAGCCCCAGAAGCCCCAGAAACGGCTATAGAGGGGAAAGCTCTTATAAGTCTTACCAGAGAGAAAGAGGAAAGACAGCGCATAGCAGACGCTTACAAGGAATACCAGAGCAATATAAGAAAGTCTGGGAGCTTAAGGACAGATATACTTAAGGGAGTACAGGCTGGAGAACCAGCCCAGAAGCTTCTCTTAAAGGCTGTAGAGTGTATAAGCAGAATGACAGGGGACACGCTTTTTTACAGCCAGATAGAGAAAGACTTAAAAGCTATTTATGGGGACGCTTTTCTGGAAGAAATACCGCTGGAGTGGGAACTGGAAGAAGTAGAGACTAGGCTAGAAAAGCTTAAAGAAGCTCTAGCCAGAGAGACTACAGAGCCAGACGCTAAAGACCGCATAAAGAGAGCTATAAGGAAGCACGAAGAGAAGCAGACAGAAATAAAAGAGCTTCTGGAGAAGAGCAGAACAGGCAAACTACAAAGAGCAATATAAAGAAAGAGGGCTGGAGCTATACCGCTTCCAGCTCTTCTTTTATGGGTATTTATGAATGAATTGTAAAAACTGTACTTTGATATGACAATAGGACTTGACAAAGAGACAGTAGGACGCTACAATAAGTAGTGTAAGGATATACACAGCTTTATATACACATACACATATACACATACTAAGAAAGAGAGGTAAAAAGGATATGGGAGAGCTGATAACCAGAGCGCAGACAGAAATAGTAGCCCAGCAGAGCTTTACAGAAGACCTTTTTACACGCTTTGTAGCATATCTGGACGCAAGCCCAAAGACAGTACAGACTTATACAAGAGCTGTAAGACAGTTTTTCAGCTATATCTATTCTAACGGCATTAAAAACCCTACTAGAGACACTGTAATAGCTTATAGGGAGTGGCTTAAAGAAGACCACAAACCAACTACAGTACAGAACTACATAGTAGCTTTAAGGCTTTTCTTCCAGTGGACAGAGCAAGAGGGCTTATATCCTAACATAGCAGACCATGTAAAAGGGGCTAAGCTGGATAAGAACCACAAAAAAGACTACTTAACCTCTAGACAGGTAAAGAAAGTGCTGGAGAAAGCCAAAGAGGATAGCTTACAGGGGCTTAGAGACTACGCTATTTTAGCTCTTATGTTTACAGGTGGACTTAGAACTATTGAAGTAGCTAGAGCAGATGTAGCAGACTTAAGAACCGCTGGAGACAGCGTAGTACTTTACTTACAGGGCAAAGGACACGAAGAGAAGACAGACTATATTAAGCTAGTACCAGAAGTAGAAGACGCTATAAGAGAGTACCTTAACGCTAGAGGGAATGTAGAAGTAACAGAACCGCTTTTTACTAGCACTAGCAATAATAGCAAGGGAAAGAGACTTAGTACTAGAACTGTAAGCGGAATTGTAAAAACTGCACTTGTAAACGCTGGCTTTAACAGTGATAAGCTTACAGCCCACTCTACAAGACATACCGCTGTAACGCTGGCTTTAATGGGTGGACAGAAGCTAGAAGAAGTACAGCAATTTGCAAGACACAAAAACTTACAGACTACTCTTATTTACGCACATAACATAGACAGAGCAAAGAATAACAGCGAAGCTACAATAGCTAAAGCTATCTTTTAAGAGGGTACAATATGACTAAGACAGAAGAGCTAGTACAGTATGTAGAGAGCCTAACAGAAGCCCAGACAGAGAAGCTTCTGGAACACTTGCCACTACTGAAACAGCTAGTAGACATGACAGACAACGAACTTATTTATAGTGAGACATTCTTAAAGAAGATGTTTAGCACGAACTGAGACGCTACAGCGGTAAGGGAAGTAAAAGCCTTTACCGCTATTAGTGCTTCTATCCTTATAGGCTTATTAGAGCTTATAGAGAGCCTGTAGGCTGTAATAGACCTATAAAGAAGAAAGGGGGCAGACCATGAAAGACACAGAGAAAAAGCTGGAATATGTAAGGCTTAGAGCTTCTGGAAAGAGCTACAGCTTCATAGCTAAAGAGCTGGGAATAAGTAAGAGTACCTGTAGTAGCTGGGAGAAAGAGCTTAAAACGGATATAGAGACGCTGAGACAGGACAGCTTACAAGAGCTGTATACCTCTTACAATATGACTAGGGAAGCCAGAATAACGAAGCTAGGCAAGGCTTTAGAGAGTATAGACGAAGCTTTAGCACAGAAAGACCTAGCAGAGCTTCCAGCGGATAAGCTACTAGAGCTTAAGCTTAAGTATGAGAGGGAGCTTAAGACAGAGTACACAGAACCGCTAGCGGACGCTGGAGCAGACACAGTAAAAGGACTTCTGGAACAATATAATAAGCTCTATACAGCTAGCCAGAGTGGACAGTACAGCCCAGCGCAGATAAAAGCACAGCTAAGCATACTAGAAGCAAAAAGGACAGCTATAAACGCTCTGGAAGCGGATATATTTAACTTTGGGGTATGCTGATATGAATATACACATAACAGTATACATATAAGAAAGAGAGGTAAAAGACCATGCTAGAAATAATTGCTATAAGCAATCAAAAAGGCGGTGTAGGAAAGTCTACTACAGCTAGTGCGCTGGGGGCTGGACTATTCCATAAGGGCTTTAAAGTGCTGTATGTGGACTTAGACGCACAGGGGAACTTAAGCTATAGTATGGGAGCTAGTAACAGAGCTATTTCTTCTTTAGAGGTGCTTACAGGAACGGCTACAGCCAAAGAAGCAATAGTACACACTCCACAGGGGGACTTAATACCAGCTTCCCCAGCTTTAGCTAGCGCAGACATAACACTTAAGGACACTGGAAGAGAATATAAGCTAAAAGAAGCTCTAGAGCCTGTACTGGCAGACTATGACTATATAGTACTGGACACTCCACCAGCTCTAGGAACGCTTACTATAAACGCTCTTACAGCCTGTAATAGTGTAGTAGTACCAGCGCAAGCGGACATTTACAGCTTACAGGGAGTAGGACAGCTAGTACAAACTATTAAGACTGTCCAGAGGTACACTAACAGAGAGCTTACTATTAAAGGCTTGCTAGTAACCAGATACAACGCTAGAGCAGTGCTTACTAGGGATATGACAGAGCTTTTAGAAGACACAGCTAACCAGCTCCAGACGAAGCTCTTTAATACCAGAATAAGAGAGTGTATAGCTCTTAAAGAAGCGCAAGCTAGCCAGCAAGACATATTTACTTACGCTCCAAAGAGTAACGCTACAGCGGACTACAGAGCCTTTATAGAAGAAGTGCTAGGGGGTGCTGGAGAATGACAAGAGAAGACCACTTAAAGCTATTTAAAGAGTATGTGGGAAAGCCTAAAGAAGAGCTGGACGCTATTATAAATACTGGAATGTTTAACAATATCATAGAGGGCTACTTAGTGCTTACTCTTACAGGACTTAACTACACTCCAGAAGACATACAGGAAGCACAGGAAGAGCTTAAAGCAGTACTGGACGCTAAGACCGCCACGGAAGCTAGGCTAGTAATAAAGTAAAGAGAGGTAAGAACTATGGAAGCTATGCTTAAGGAATACAGGGAAGCTATACAGAGGGAAGCGGAAAAATGTACAGACGCTTTTTTACTGAACTTAGTATATAAGCTCTTTGTGAAGAGCAGAGAGAAAGAGGGGACTGTAAACAATGGCTAAAGATTTTAAGAAGAATAACCCAGCTTTAAGCTTTATGGACGCTCCAGAACAGGAAGCAAGACAGGAAGCCAGAACGAAGCAAGCCCCAGAGGGCTACAAGGTAAACCCAGAATTTATTGAGACGAAGACAAAGAGAGTACAGCTACTCTTACAGCCTAGCGTAGTAGAAGCTATTAAAGCTACGGCTAAAAAAGAGGGGCTTAGCATGAATGAAGCTATTAGCCAAGCTATACAGGACTATGTAGAGAAGCACAGACACTAACAGAAAGAGAGGGCTATATATGGCTGATATTAAAGTATACACTACAGACGAAGCTCTGGAAGTGCTGAAAGTAACTAGAAGAACTCTTTACCGCTATATTAAGGCTGGACAGATTAAAGCTATTAGAATGGGTAGGGAGTACAGAATTACAGAAGACGCTCTTAAGGACTTTCTGGAAAGAGGAACAGACAGCAACTACTTAGAAAAGCTCCAGAAGAAATAACTCTGGAAGAGCGCACTTACTCACCACTCTTTCTTAGCGGTGTAAGTGCTTAACGGACTTAGCAAGCAGTGTAAAGAGGTACCTCTTCACTAAAAACGCTTGCTAGGGATATGCTTTGTGAAGAGTACTAACTTCTCTACCAGAATTAGCTCTACTTCCGAAAATATACATTAGCAGAAGTAGAAAAACAGGTAAAAGAAGTGGCTTTAATGGCTCTGGATATGACAGTATACACATAAACACATACAGCTATTACAAGCCGATAAAAAGAAATAACTCTAGAGAGGGGGCTTAGAACTTGAAGCCACAGGAATTAAAGCAAGAGTATATTAAGCTGAGAGCTGAGGGGAAGAGCTATAGCTATATAGCTGGACAGCTCCATATCTCTAAAAGCACTTGTACGAAGTGGGAGAAAGAGCTGGGAGCAGAAATAGCCCAGCTTAAGAGAGAAGAGCTTAATACTCTTTATGATAGCTACCACATGAAAAAGGAAGCTAGAATTAAAAAACTAGGGGACACGCTGGAAAGAGTAGAAGACGCTCTAGCAAGCGTGGACTTAACAGAAGTAGCTCCAGAGAAGCTTCTGGACTTTAAGCTTAAGTACACAGAAGCACTACAGAAAGAGTATGTAGGAACAGAGCCAGCTTTTAAACTGGGAGACAGTATAGACGCTAAAGACATTGTAACGGCTCTGGGGGACTTGCTTAACAGAGTAAGAGCTGGAGAAGTAACCACAGAACAGGCTAGCAGAGAGAGCTTAATACTGTCTAACCTCTTAAAGGCTTATGACACAGTAGAAGTAAAAGCTAAGCTGGACGCTCTGGAAGCTCTTATAGGGGGTAGGTAATTATGCTTAACATTGACAGACTTCTAAAAAAGAAAGGCTGGACAGGTGAAGAGCTGGGACGCTTAGAGCTTGCCAATACTCTTAATATGTTTTCCCAGAGCTTACAGGGAATACAAGAGCCTGTACCTATTGTAAGTAAAGCCGATTTTAGAAAAATGCTAGACACTATTACAGACCCTATAGAGGGAAGAATATATAACGGCTATATTTCTATACATGAATGGTTTAGTACGGCTTACACTTACGCAACAGCCAACGAACAGCAAGCCCACTTAAATTTTAATGAGCTGATGACTACCATAACTAACGCTATAACGGCTGAGAGCGTTTACAAGTATGTATCAGAGCTACCGCTGATAATGACAGAGAAGCAATACAAGCAAACTGTAGAGCAACGCACAGAAGAAATACTAGCAAAGGACGGAGAAACAGCTTTTAACCTCTTCAACCTTTTAGTAGAAGCGTTGGACTACTATATAAGACAGCTCCAGAAAGAACCCAGAAAAGCAAACCCCTTAAAGCCTTTAAAGAAGAAGCTGGAAGCAGAAAAAGTAACAGACCCACTTATTTTAACGAAGTACAATAAAGTAATGGAGTACGGCTACTTAGAAACTCCAGACGGAAAGAGAAGCGATAAGCTAAGTAGTGAAGAATGGGCTGAGGCTCTTATGCCAGATAACAGACCTTATAACCCAGAAGCAGAGAAAGAGCGCAGAATACTAACACACGCTCACTTTATGTATACTGAGGGTATGAGCTTTGAAGAAGCAGACAGCGCAGTATATAAAGCTTCTGTAGAGCGTGGGGAAACTATAGAGCCTACTTTTCACTACTACCCAGAACCGCCAGAAGACCTTAACAAGTGGGAAATCTTAGAGACTGGGGACTTAGGAGAGTACTATGTAAGTCTCTGGGGAGAAGAAAGAGAGGGCTTAAGCTACGAAGAAATCATAGTAGCGGACGCTAAAGACTTCATAAAAGAATATCCTACAGTAGTAAAGGCTCTTCTGGAAGACATGGAGCAGTATATAGAGGGTGTAAGCTCTATTCCTGTAGAAGAGTGGGTAAACCAGCTCTATAGCTGGAGAGACCTTTACAGAGTGAACGCTTACGGCTTTAGGGAAATGTATACAGACGATATAGCTATTTTTGACGGAAACAGAAGAGCGCAACTTAACGGAATAGCTATTTTAAAGCCTAACTCTATAGGGTGTACCAGAATAGACAGGGAAACAGGCTTTTATAAAGCTCCAGAAATAAGAAATATTCTTAGCAATATATCACTAGAAGCTTATTTTACGGACGCTGAGGACTACGCAGTAAATGTAGAGAAGCTGGAGAGGGCTAGAAAACTATTGCTAGACAGCTACTACTTTATTAAAGGCTATAACTTAGCTATAGACCTTATAGCAGAACGCTTTAAGCTGGAAGAGCTAGAAGTAGCTAAGCTGGGGCTGGACAGTTTAGACAGTCGCATACAAGCCTTTAACGCTTCTATAGAAATGCTTTATAAGCGCATAACGCAGACGGACTACGAAGACAAAGAGCTTAAAGCTAAAAAACTGGAAGTCTTAAAAGATGTTTTTACCCCTATTTCTTTAGAGGGGCTGGACATTCCAGAAGAAAAAATAGCAAAGGCAAAGGAAGACATGAAAGACTTTAAAGCCTTTAAGAATGAAATGTTAGACTTAAGGCTTACTCTTTGTTATAGAGACCTAGAGGGGGTGTAAGCATGGAAAGAAACCATAATACACCAGCTTTAGCTCCACAGCTTAACAGAGCTATTATACAAGCTCCAGAAAAGCTTCCAGACAGAGAAGCTAGCTTTTTGCCTATGCTTCATGGTAAAGCCACAGACCAGCTAGCTAGAATGGCTGGAACTACAATAGCCCAGAATAAGCTTAATAATACTGGCATTGTAGAAAGTGGAGAAGTAAAGCTAGTACTGGATAAGTTTAATGAGCTTACAGGAACTCTAGGAGTAAGTACAGACAAGCTTCTAAAAACAGCTATAGCACAGTTTACAGCTCTTAACCACACAGGAAGCAACGCTAGGAAGCTAAGCTGTACCGCTGTAACCATTCCTTTAAATGAATATGCTTTAAGATGTGGCTATGATGTTATTGTGCATGAGACAGAAGACCCAGAAGAAGCCCAGAAAGAAGCTAAAAGAGCTAAAAACGCTCTGGACAATGCTAGAAAGAAGATAAATAAAGACTTAGCTATACTGTTTTCTTCTTCTCTATCATGGAAAGAGAAAGTAAAAGGAAAGCCAGCGGACTATCTGGACATAAGACTTTTAGAAGCTAAAGGAATACGCAAGGGAAATATATGTATTAAGTTTACAGAGCTATTTTCTGAGTACCTTATACAGCTACCAGAGACGCAATACCCAGTAGCTCTTCTGGCTGTAGACGAGAGAAACCCTAACGCTTACTCTATGGGCTACAAAATGACTTTACACTTTAACATGGATAATAACCAGATTAGAGGAACAGCCCAAAGACTTAAAGTAAAGACGCTTCTAGAAGTAACTACTCTTCCTAGTATAAATAACGCTTCTGTAAAGAAGTACGGCTGGCAAGAGCGCATTAAAGAACCTTTTGAAAACAGTTTAGACGCTCTTACAAAGTGCGGACTTATAGCAGACTGGGAGTATACACACTCCAAAGGAATACCGCTTACAGACGAAGAAGCTACTAACTTTGGCTCTTTTGAAGAATGGGCAGAAACGCTAGTACAATTCACTTTAGCGGACGCTCCAGACCATACAGCTAGACTAGCACGAAGAGCAGAAGAAAAGAAGCAAGCTAAAAAGAAAACCTCTAAGAAGAAAAAGGGGGCTACAGAATGAAGAGGATAGACAGACTTTATATACAGCTACAGAAAGCTTACGGAGAGACAGACAAGCAAGCTTCTTTAGGCTTTGTAGACCCTGTATATAAAGAGGGAGACTATACAGTAATAGAGAAGTGGAAAGCTACCGCTGTACTCTGGGACGGAAAAGAGGGAAGCTGTAAAGAAGAGGACTATATAACCTCTTACCACAGCACACAGGAAGAAGCTATAGACGCTATTAAAGCAGTAGCGGAAAAATACGCTCCCACAGGGCTTAAGAAAGACCTCTTTAAAGACTTCCCTATACTTATTATGGACTGTATGGAGTAAGACGCAGAGCTGGGAGTACTTATAGCTTATAGGTGCTTCCAGCTTTTCTTCTAGTATGATTATACACATATACACATACACATATACTTACAATAGAATATCCTTTAAAAAGAGAAGCTCCAGCCAGAGCTTAAAAGCTTTTTTGCGGTATGTTACTGGGGAAAAAGCGGTATGTTACTGGGGAAAAAGCGGTATGTTACTGGGGGTAGAAATTTTTTTGAAAAATTTTTGAGGGGCTGAAAACCCTTGAAAATAAAGGCTTTTTGGGCTTTTTATCAGCTTTGAAAAATGGGGCTAAAATTTCAGTACTATTAGTACTATCAGTACTATTAGCTCCCAGCCCCTTTTAAGTGGGGGCTGGGCTACATGATATAATATAACCTGTAAAAAGGAAGCCCAGAGCCAAAACCAGACCCAAGAGCTTTTCTTTTTAAAGGCTACTCTAAACCCAGACGCACAGGAAGCGGAGCTGGGAGAAGTCTTAAGGGGTAGGGGGTAGTAAAATCTCTACAGCCTACAGAACGGACAACGGACAGAGGGAGCTATAAACAAAATCGCAAAATTCAAACGGCAATTATAAAATTTTTGAAATAGAACCGCTTCCAGCAGAAAGAGAGGTAACAGACATGGAAGAAAATATTAAGAGCTGTCCACACTGCGGAGCAGACGCTACTTTATATGGGAACTACAGCTATAAGGCTAGAAGCTACTTTGTAATGTGTAAGTGTAGTATGTGTGGAGCGCAAGGAAAGATATATAACAGCCCAGAAGACCCAGAGAGCGTAGAATGGAATAATACAGCCTGTAGGGACGCAGTAAAAGCGTGGAATATGAGATACAAGGGAGAGTAAAACAATATGGACAGACAGACAGCTAAAGAAGAAATAAAGAACAGAGAGCCAGACTTTTTACAGCCAGCGAAGCAGAGAGTAAACGGACATACAAGCTATATCTGTCCTAGCTGTGGTAACGGCTCTGGAAGCTCTGGAACAGGCATAGCCCTAGACCCTAAAAGCACTAGAGCCAGACGCTATAAATGCTTTGTATGTGGGCTTAGTGAAGATGTAATAGGGCTTTGGAAGCTTCATAACGGAATTACAGACGATAGAGAAGCCTTTACCAGCCTATACTCTTATTATGGCTTAGAGGTAGACAGAAAGCCGACAGCAAGAGAAGACTTTAAGCCAGAGTACCAAAATCAAGCCAAAAATGAACGATATACACATAACAGTATACACATAGACACATACACACAAGAGACGGAGAGGGCTAGCAAAATGGACTACTTTAAAGCCTGTATGGAGAAACTGAGCCAGACAGACTACTTAAAGCAGAGGGGCATAAGTGAAGCAGTAGCTACTAAGTATATGCTGGGCTTTGATGATAGCTATACACAGGGAACAGGGAGCAGACGCTGGAAAGCTCTTATTATTCCTACAGGTAAAACAAGCTTTGTAGCAAGGAATACAGACCCCAACGCAGACCATAAGAACCGCTACAGAAAGAACGGAGCTAGCCAGCTTTACCTTAAGAAGACGCTCTGGGAAGCTACAAGCCCTGTATTTATTACAGAGGGAGAGCTGGACGCTCTTAGCATTGTAGAAGTAGGGGGAGAAGCTGTGGCTCTGGGAAGTACTGCGAACTATGGCAAGCTCTTAGAAGCAGTAAAGGAAAGAAAGCCAGCCCAGACCCTTATATTAGCTCTAGACAATGACGAAGACGGAGAAAAGACAGCGGACACGCTAGCAGAAGAGCTAAAGAAGCTGGAAGTACCTTTTTACAGGTATAACCCTTATGGAGACCAGAAAGACGCTAACGGAGCTTTAGTAGCTTCCAGAAGCAAGCTAGAAGACGCTGTAAAACAGGCTGTAGCAGAAGCCCAGAGCCTTAAAGAAGAGGAACTGGAAGCCCAGAGAGAAGAATATTATAAGCAGAACTCTACAGCTTACCACTTACAGAGCTTTATAGACGGAATAGCAGACAGTGTAAATACTCCCTATATTCCTACAGGCTTTAGCAAGCTGGACGCAGTGCTGGACGGTGGACTGTATGAGGGGCTTTATATCGTGGGTGCTATTTCTTCTTTGGGTAAGACTACTCTAGTACTCCAGATAGCAGACCAGATAGCGCAAGCTGGGACAGATGTACTTATATTTTCTCTGGAAATGGCTAGAACTGAGCTTATGAGTAAGAGTATAAGTAGGCTTACTCTTCTAGATGTACTCCAGAATGACGGAGCT